>WNGF01003562.1_pt1 | contig 24840 bp, 24 predicted proteins | sample 5400641 | NCBI WGS metagenome assembly WNGF01 (sample SAMN13153371, study PRJNA577476) | soil metagenome | isolation source: 80 cm soil or saprolite under grassland replicate 2 | place: USA:California | collected 2016-06-15 | reverse complement strand
GCGGCTACCGCGGGGACGAGCGGGGTGGCAGCGCCGGTGGCCGGCGGACGGCCCCGAGCGGCCACCGCGGCGACCGCCCGGCAGGCGACCAGCGCACCGGCCGCACCGATGGGCCGGCGACCTCGCGCGGCGGCTACCGTCAGGGCTCCCGGCAGGGCCAGAGCAGCGGTCGCGCCGGCGACTGGCGAGGTGCCCAGGACGGTCCGAGCGCGCAGGGGGGTCCAGTCGACCGGTGGCGGTCGGGCCGCTCGGACGAACGGGGCTGGCGCGGCAAGGACTCGGCTGCCGCCCCGCCACGGCTCGGCGCGGCGGACAAGGGAGATAGCGGCAGCGGGGGTTACGCGAGGGACCCGTCCAGTACCGGTGGAGCGGGCGGGGAAGGTCGGCGAGCAGACCCGGGTCGCGACCGACCACGCCCGGAGCAGAGCCAGCGGGGCACGGCGCGTCCAGGTGGCCGACCGGGTGGTCGGCCAGGCGGCTCGGAAGGCGAACAGGGTCCGTTCCGGGACCGCGGGCAGCCGTCGGAGGCGGCCGAACACCGCGAAGCACCGGCTTCCGGCGGCGAGAGCGACCTGCAGCGCCCGGCCGGCGACGCGCAGCCGTCCGGCGACCGGGACCACCGCGACGGCCCCGGTACCGACCGACCACGCCGCCGAACCACCGACAGCCAGCCCCGTGGCGGCGGGCGGGAACGCGCGCCTGCGCGTGCCGACTGGGGTGCCGCCCGCGGCGCCAACCGCCTGCGGGACGACGCGCCCGCGTCCGAGTCCCGTTCGACCCCACCGCTGTCCGACGACATCGAGCCGGGCATGCTTGCGCCGGAGGTGCGCGCGGAACTGCGATCGCTGAGCCGCCACCAGGCCGACAGCGTGGCTCGCCATCTGGTCGCCGCCGGGCAGCTTGTCGACACCGAGCCGGAGCTGGCGCTTCAGCACGCCCGGGAGGCTCGGCGGATGGCGGCCCGGATCGGGGCGGTCAGGGAGGCGGTCGGCATCACCGCGTACCACGCGGGGGAGTGGGCCGAGGCGCTGACCGAGCTGCGTGCCGCCCGCCGGCTAACCGGCGACCCGAGCCACCTGGCGCTCATGGCGGACTGCGAACGCGCCATGGGGCGGCCGGAGCGCGCCCTTCGGGTCGCGCAATCGCCGGAAGCCGGTCAGCTCGATGCGGCCGGCCGGGTGGAGCTGCGCATTGTCGAGGCCGGAGCCCGGCGTGACCTTGGCGAACTGGATGCCGCGTTGATGATCCTGCGGGGCGCGGGGCTGGACCGGTCCCGGTTGCTGCCGTGGTCCGTGCGGCTGTGGTACGCCTACGCCGACATGCTCGTCGCGGCCGGCCGGCTGGACGAGGCACGGGAGTGGTTCATCGCCGTTGCGGGAGTAGACGGCGACGGTCAGACCGATGCGGATGACCGCCTGGTCGAGCTCGGCGTTCTCGAACCCATCGATCATGGCGACCGCCACCAGGAAGCCGAGCCAGACCCGGTCGACACCGGGCCCGGGCAGGCTGACCCGGATCCGGGTGCTGTCGGGCCGGGCGGGGCTGCTCCCGTCGGCGGCGGGGATAGGGGAGCCGGCGCAGATCCGGCCCGGGCTGCTGCCGTCGACGCGGGGGATGCGCGGGCCGGCGCAGATCCTGCCGGGGAGGCTTCAGCCGACGCGGGCCGTCGGCGGGCTGGTGCGGATCCGGGTGGTGTCGGGCCGGGCGGGGCTGGTCCCGTCGGCGGCGGGGATGCGCGGCCCGGCGCAGATTCGGCCGGGGCTGCTGCCGTCGACGCGGGGGATGCGCGGGCCAGCGCAGATCCGGCTGGCGAGGCTCCCGTCAACGCGGGGCATGGGCCGACTGATGCGGATCCGGGTGGTGTCGGGCCGGCCGGGGAGGCCCCCGTAGAAGCCGGGGATGGGTCGGCTGACGCCGTCGCAGGGGCCGACAGGGACGGGACCACAGCCCAGCCGCGCTCCGAGCCGGCGCGAGGGCCCGCTCTGTTCCGAGAGCCGCATGCCGAGCCGCCCTCGAGTGTGTCATAGCCTGCCGACAATTCCGCCGACCGATTGCCCACCTTTCCACAGCCTCCTCCCTCGTCCACACCTTCATTTTCAGGACTGCCCTTTCCGACCCCGCCACGAGATGATGCTAAAAGCACTCAAGGCGAGCATGGGAGGGGCGATGGTCGAAGAGTCTGCATCGGCGCACCGGAACGAAGTGACTCTCATCGGTCGGCTTGCCGGCGACATAAGGGAGAGACCGATGCCGAGCGGCGCGATGCTCTGCTCGTTCCGGCTCGTCGTGCGACGCGAGAGCGCGGCGCACGGGCCGAACATCGACGCGCTCGACTGTGTGGCGTGGTTGACGACGGTCCGGCGCGCGGTCGTGCGGTGGTCAGCGGGCGATCTCATCGAGGTCAGGGGTGCGGTTCGCCGCAGGTTCTGGCGGGGCGTGTCCGGCCCTGTCAGCCGGTGCGAGATCGAGGTGGGTCTGGCCCGCCGGCTGGCCCGGGCCGGGGCAGAGGTCCGGAAGCTCCGCGCCAGCAGGCAGCCGGCCTTGCCGGCGCCGGGCGGCGGCGGTCAGCGCGCCGGGCCGGGAAGCACCGTTGGCGGCCTCATCCGCGAAGACGGCGGAGCACCAGTCCCGTGCGCGGTTTCGGGACGAAAAGCGTAGACTTCTGCGGCATGCGTTCCCCCGCAGCGGCGACCGCGAGCACCCTGTCAAGTGGCGTCGGATTGAGAAGTACGGCAATTCCGCGGGACTGGCGCGCCATTCTGACCGCGGCGGCCGGATCGGCGATGTAGCGGACCGTCTCCTCGCTGATGCCGATATTCCAGATCCTGGTCAACAGGACCTCGTGGAGTAGCACTACATCCAGACGGCGTCCGGCCGCGGACCCGCTCGCCGCGAAGGTCGAGGATGCAAGGAGGGAGTCACGCTCGGTGAGCAGCGACCAACTGGCGCCGTCGGTGAGGACGAACGCCGAGCCGGTCCGGCCTGCGCTCTCCAGCTCGGCGAGCGCCGCACGTTCTCCGCCGGCAAGCTCGGTGAGGCGGAACGACGTGGCGGCGCGAGCCACCGCGTCCTCCCAGTCGATGCCAAGAACGACCCGGTGGAACGCCTGCACGTGCACGCCGAACGCGGTGGCATCGACCAGGAAGGCGAGGCCGCGGTCCCATGGCCCGTCGGCGTAACCGTCATTGCGGCGTGCTGCCCGGTACTGCAGGTACGCCTCGTAACGGTGGTGGCCGTCGGCGAGCAGCGCACGGCGTGGAAGGAGGTCCGCGGCGATCTCGGCGAAGATGTCCGGATCGGTGATGGTCCACAGGCGATGCCCGGTGCCGTCGGGTGCCTCCAGCTCCACCAGCGGGGGACGGTGTTCCGCCTCGGCGACCGCCTGCGCCGCCGCACCAGGTGTTCCCTCGACGACGAGGAAGATCGGCTCGAGGTTCGCCTCCGTGGCCTCGATCAGCTTGCGTCGGTGCCGGACCGGTCCGGGCATTGTGTTCTCGTGCGGCAGCACGATCCCGGCGTCGCTGCCGACCAGGCCCAGCGCACCGATCAGGCCACGGACCGCGGTGTCGCCGCCCCGCATCTCGTACACGTACAGGGTGGGACGGGGATCGGTCGCCAGCACGCCGGTGGACAGCCACTGCCGGAGCGTCCCCGCAGCGTTCCGGTATGCGGCCTCCGGGCCCGAGCCGTCGTCGCGTGGGAGGATGAGCCGGACAGCGTTGTGCGGATCGGCCGCTTCGAGCGCCAGCCGCTGCTCGTCGTCGATGACGTCGTACGGCGGGCAGGTGAGGCGCGCGAGTTCGTCCCCGTTCCGCGTGGCGTACCGCACACCGCGGAGAGGAGCCAGGTCCAGGCCCGCCGGAGACGGGAAGGAGGCGCGGTCCGGCGCGGGCTGATCAGCGGCCATGCGCCGCATCGTAGGAGCATGCGGCAGGGATCTTGGCACGGGACCGCGGTTGGGGTGTTCATGTCGCATCCCGCCCAGCAGAGGAGGCAAGTCCACCGGTGGCCGCGTACCCGCCAAGTGCCCACGACGATGACTACACCGATCCCCGTACGGTGGCCGAACCGGTCACCCCGCCGCCCGACGTCCTACCCCAGGGTGAGATCTACGACTGGTTCACCCGAGGTGTGAACCTCCTTGAGGGGGGCGACTCGGCGGCCGCGGTGGTGCTGCTCACCCACGTCGCGGAGGCGGAGCCGAAATCGCGCAGCGTGCGGGAGGCGCTGGCCAGGTCGCAGTTCGACTCGGGCATGTACGTGGAGGCGGTCGAGAGCTTCACGTGGATCATCGAGCAGAACCCGGCCGACGACTATGCGCAGTTCGGCCTGGGGCTGGCGTCCGCCAAGACGGGCGACCTGCAGTCGGCGGTGGAGCATCTGGCGCTGGCCGCGGCGATGCGGCCGGACATCAGCCACTACTCGATCGCGCTGCGCGGCGCGCGGGCGGCGCTCGCGGCGAACAGGAAGTGACCGGACGCGCGCTCCGCGGCTCGGCGGAGCCGCTGGCCGTACGGTACGACGTGGCACTGCTCGACCTGGATGGGGTCGTCTACCGCGGAGACGAGGCGGTCCCGGACGCGGCGGCCGCCCTGGAGAAGGCCGGCGCGGCCGGGATGCGACGGGCCTTCGTCACCAACAACGCGTCGCGCTCGCCGGAGGACGTGGCCGAACACCTGCGCCGGCTGGGCGTGCCGGCGGAGCCAACGGACGTGATCACTTCAGCGCAGACCGGCGCCCACGTGCTTGCCGACCGCCTTCCGCCCGGCGCCGCAGTGCTAGTCGTGGGCACCGCCAGCCTGGCCCGCGAGGTCAGGGCGCGCGGCCTCACCGTGGTCTCGACGGCGGAGCAGCAGCCCGCCGCGGTCGTGCAGGGGTACTCACCGGACACCGGGTGGCGGATCCTCGCCGAGGCGGTGGTGGCCGTCCGGCGGGGGGCGCTGTGGGTGGCCACGAACAACGACCTGACGGTGCCGTCGCCCCGAGGGCCACTGCCGGGCAACGGCGCGTTCGTCGCGGTGGTGCAGGCGGCGGCGGAGGTGGCGCCCCTGGTGACCGGCAAGCCCGAGCCGGCGATGCACCGCGAGATGATGGAACGCACCCGCGCCAGCCACCCGCTGATCGTCGGCGACCGGCTCGACACCGACATCGAGGGAGCCACCAGGGCCGGCGTCGACTCGCTGCTGGTACTGACCGGGGTGACCACGGCCGCGGTGCTGCTGGCCGCTCCGCCGGTGCACCGGCCGGCCTACCTGGCGGCGGGCCTCGGCGGGCTGCTCACCCCGCACCCGGCCCCCGAGCGGCACGGTAGCGGCTGGCGGTGCGGCGGGTACACCGCCGTGGCCGGCGACGACGGGCTGCACCTGTCCGGACAGGGCGATGACGAGGTGGATGCACTGCGGGCGCTGTGTGCCTGTGCCTGGGCGGGCGACGGCGCCCGGCAGGCCGGCGTACCGGACCCGACCGCGGGCCGGACGGCCCGGCAGGTCCAGGCAATGCCGCGGGCTCCGGTCGCCGCGGGGCACCGGGTGCTTCCGGAGAGCCCGGCGGCCGAGTCGGCTGCCCGGCGGCTGGGCCTCGTCCGCTGACCCCGGGGCCTGCCGGCTGCGGCGGACGGTTCGCCGTGGGTCCGGGTGGCCGTGCCGGCGGCGCCGATGCCGAGAGGGACGTGGCAAGGCTGACCGTGGGGTGGTGGGTCGAGGGTCAGAACATGGAGCGGAGTTTGATCAGGTCGAAGACGCTGGCGCTGATCTTGACCCGGCCGGTTGCCCAGGCCTTGCCGAGGTGGAGGTCGCCCCGGGTGAGCGCCAGCAGGTCGTCGCTGTTCATGCTCAGCCGGATCTGCGCCTTGGTGTCGTCGACCTGCTTGATGTCCTCCAGCCGGCCGTCTCGGAGCCGGCCGCCATAGATGATCTTCAGGTCGCGCAGCTCGCAGGTGAGCGAGCGGTCTTCCATCTTGCCCCGGACGCCGGAGCCCGAGCTGCCGGCGAGCTTGCCGGCCAGCTCGTGCATCGCCCGTTCACACTCCTCGACCGTTGCCATCGGCGTTGTCCCCCAATTCCGTGGGATCGAGCACGGGTGTCCGCTGATGCGTCCCTGCGCTCGGACGGTAACGTGACGGGGCGGACCGCGCGCGGGAACCCCACGCGTTCGCAGGCCGCGCCGGCCGAAGACGGCCCACCGGAAACGGCTGGCCGAACTCGGCCGGCCACGCCGATCGGCACCGGGCACCCTTCGAGACAGGAGAGCACGTGACCACCCCCGACCCGGTTGACGAGGTCACCGAGCGGCTGGGTTCCGCCGCCGACCGGCTCGGCGAGCTGGCCGACGACCCGGTGGCCGAGCACGTGGCGCGGTACGAGGCCCTGCACGGCGAGCTGCAGGACGCGCTGGCCGCGATCGACGAGATCTAGGGCCGCCCGTGCCACGCCGCGCCCGGCTCGACGCCGAACTGGTGCGGCGCGGCCTGGCCAGATCCCGCGACCAGGCGGCCGAGCTGGTGCACGCCGGCAGGGTCCGGATCGCCGGCCAGACCGCCACCAAGCCGGCCACCGCGGTCGACCCGGCCACCCCGCTGATCGTGGACGGGGCGCCGGACGGGCCGGAGTACGTCTCCCGCGGCGGCCACAAGCTCGCCGGCGCTCTGGACGCGTTCCCCGGGCTGGTCATCGAAGGCAGGCGGTGCCTGGACGCCGGCGCGTCCACCGGCGGGTTCACCGACGTGCTGCTGCGCCGGGGGGCGCGCGAGGTGGTCGCGGTGGACGTGGGGTACGGCCAGCTTGCCTGGGTGCTGCGCACCGACGGCCGGGTCCGGGTGCTGGACCGTACAAACGTCCGCGCGCTCACCCCGGAGCATATCGGCGGTCCCGCCGAGCTCACCGTGGCCGACCTGTCGTTCATCTCGCTGGCACCCGTGCTGCCGGCGCTGGCCGGGTGCACCGTACCCGGCGGCGATCTGCTGCCGATGGTCAAGCCGCAGTTCGAGGTCGGCCGGGAACGGGTCGGCGCGGGCGGCGTTGTGCGCGACCCGCGGCTGCGCGCCGCGGCGGTGGCCGACGTCGCCGCGACGGCCGCCGGGCTCGGCTTCGGCGTGGCCGGGGTGACCGCGAGCCCGCTGCCGGGCCCGTCCGGCAACGTCGAATACTTCCTGTGGCTGCGGACCGGCGCCCCGCCGGCCGGCGACCCGGCGACCGCGGCCGCGATCGAGGCGGCGGTGGCGAGCGGGCCACAATGAGATGACGACCGAAGGAGCCAGATGACGCGGTGCGCCCTGCTGGTCACCCACACCGGCCGTCCCGACATCGTCGAGATGGCCCGCGAAGTGGTGCACGGTCTCAGCGACGCCGGCTTCGAGGTCCGGCTGCTGGACAGCGAGGCCGCGAACATCGGTGTCGAGGGCGTACGGACGGTACGGCCGGACGACACGGCCGGCCGCGGTGCCGAGATCGCGTTGGTACTCGGTGGCGACGGCACCTTTCTGCGCGCCGCCGAGCTGGTCCGCCCCGCCGGCGTGCCGCTGCTCGGGGTGAACCTCGGCCGGGTCGGGTTCCTCGCCGAGACCGAGCCGGACGCGCTGCCGGAGACGGTCAGGCACATCGTGCGCCGGCAGTACCGGGTGGAGCACCGCCTCACCGTGGACGTCGGCGTGTGGCTCGGGGACGAGCTGGCCGGTGAGTCGTGGGCGCTGAACGAGGCCAGCCTCGAGAAGGCCGGCCAGGCGAAGATGATCGAGGTCGTGCTGCTTGTGGACGGTCGGCCGCTGACCAGCTTCGGCTGCGACGGCGTCCTCTGCGCCACGCCAACCGGCTCCACCGCGTACGCGTTCAGCTCCGGCGGCCCGGTGGTGTGGCCGGAGGTGGAGGCGCTGCTGGTGGTGCCGAACTCCGCGCACGCCCTGTTTGCCAAGCCGCTGGTGACCGCGCCGGACAGCGTCATCTCGGTGCAACTGGCCGACAGCGGCCACGACGCGGTGCTGTTCTGCGACGGCCGGCGCACCATCCCGGTACCGCCCGGCGCCCGCGTCGAGGTGCGCCGCGGCGCGCAGGACGTGCACATCGCGCGGATCCACCCGAAGCCGTTCTCGGAACGGCTGGTGGCCAAGTTCCAGCTCCCCGTGCAGGGCTTCCGGGACCTTCGGTAGCCGACCCGCCGCCGTCCGGTGACCCTCGGGTAGCCCGACCCGCCGCCGTCCCGCCACCGGGTCCGCTGTCTCGTCGCCGCCGACCACCGGATCTCGCCGTTGGGGAAGGCCGGGGCGGCGCGGCGTTGTCGGCGGACCCGGCTAGGCTGCGGCCGTGCTCGAGGAGATGCGCATCCGCGGTCTCGGCGTGATCGACGACGCCACGCTCGAGCTGGGCGCTGGCCTGACGGTGGTCACCGGCGAGACCGGGGCCGGCAAGACCATGGTCATCACCGGGCTGCACCTGCTGTTCGGTGGCCGGGCCGACGCCGCCCGGGTGCGCGCCGACGCCGGGCAGGCGCTGGTCGAGGGGCGGCTGCGGCTGCCCGAGGGCTCCGCCGCGCTGGCAAGGGCGGTGGACGCGGGCGCCGAGCCGGACGACGACGGCACGTTCATCGTGTCCCGCACAGTGTCCGAGCAGGGCCGCTCCCGGGCCCACCTGGGCGGCCGCGCCGTCCCGGTCGGGGTGCTCGCGGAGCTGTCCGACGGGCTGCTCGCCGTGCACGGGCAGTCCGACCAGATGCGGCTGACGCGCGGCGCCGAGCAGCGGACCGCCCTGGACCGGTACGCCGGCGACCGGGTCGCCGCCCTGCTGGCCGACCACCGCGAGGCGTACACGAGGTGGCAGCGGCTGTTGGTCGAGCACGACGACCGGGTGGCCCGCGCCAGGGAGCTGTCCCAGGAGGCCGACCTGCTCCGGCACGGCCTGGCCGAGATAGCCGCGGTCGACCCGCAGCCGGCCGAGGACCACCAGCTCGCCGCCGAGGCTAGCCGGCTCTCGCACGCCGACGCGCTGCGGCTGGCGGCGCAGACCGCGCACGACGCGCTGGCCGGCGACCCGGCCGTGGGGGAGGCGGCGGCGGACGCGTCCATGCTGCTCGGCGCGGCCCGGTACGCCCTGGACGGCGCCGCCGCGAACGACCCCGCGCTGGGCGCGCTGTCCGCCCGGCTGACCGACCTGTCGTACCAGCTCACCGACGTGGCCGCCGAGCTGTCCAGCTATCTGGCCGGCCTGGAGGTGGACCCGGCCAGGCTGGCCGAGGTGGAGCAGCGCCGCTCCGAGCTGGTCCGGCTGACCCGCAAGTACGCCGATGACGTCGACGGGGTGCTCGCCTGGGCGGACGAGGCCGGCCGCCGGCTGGTCACCCTGGACACCTCGGAGGAGGCGCTGGCGAAGCTTGCCGCGGACCGGGACCTGGCCGCCGCGGCGGTCGCCGAACTGGCCGGCGCGCTGCATGAGGCGCGCCAGGAGGCGGCGGAGCGGTTCGGCTCCGCGGTCACCGCTGAGCTGGCCGGCCTGGCCATGCCAGGCGCCCGGGTCACCGCCGCGGTACGGCTGCGGACCGCGACCACCGGCCGGCCGAGCGTCACGGTGACCGGCGCGCCCGCCGGGATCGGCCCGGAGGGCGCCGACGAGGTCGAGCTGCTGCTGCAGCCGCACCACGACGCGCCGGCGCTGCCGCTGGCCAAGGGTGCCTCCGGCGGTGAGCTGTCCCGGGTGATGCTGGCCGTCGAGGTGGTGTTCGCCGGGGCCGACCCGGTTCCGGTGATGGTCTTCGACGAGGTCGACGCCGGCGTCGGCGGCCGCGCGGCGGTCGAGGTGGGCCGCCGGCTGGCCCGGCTGGCCCGCGACCACCAGGTCCTGGTGGTGACCCACCTGCCGCAGGTGGCCGCGTACGCCGACGGACACCTGGTGGTGGACAAGGCCGGCGACCGCGGGGTCACCCGCAGCGACGTGCGCACCGTGGCCGACGCCGACCGGGTACGCGAGCTGTCCCGGATGCTGGCCGGCGACATGGTGGACGGGACCGGGCACGCCGAGGAGCTGCTGGCCGCCGCCGAGCGCGACAAGACCGAGGCTCGCCCCGCTGCCAGGCGGAGCGCGCGGTAGAGCGGGTCCGTTCCGGCTCACAGGCGCGGGACACGGAGCGTGACGCCCAAATGGGACACGGAGGGTGACGCCGAGACGCGGAGCGTGACGCCCAAATGGGACACGGAGCGTGATGCCGAGCGGAACGCGGAGCGCGCGGTAGAAGCCGCCGTTCGGTGATCGAACGGGACACGGAGCGTGACGCGGAGCGGGATACGATGCGGTGGTCCGGCGTGGCCTACCCGCCAGACCGGGCACCCCGTGTGACCATCGGCCGCATGAAGCTCGCCACCTTGCGCTGGGGACGCAAAGAGACCGAGCTGCCCGGCGTCGTCGGGACCGCCCGGCTGGACCGCCGTACCCCGAACCTGCTCAAGCGGCTGGCACCCGGCGACATCGCTGTCATCGACCACATGGACCTGGACCGGGTCAGCGCCGAGGCGCTGGCCGCCGCCGGGGTGGCTGCGGTGGTGAACGCCGCGCCCAGCCTGTCCGGCCGGTACCCGAGCCTCGGCCCGGAGATCCTCGTCGCCGCCGGCATCCCGCTGCTGGACGCGGTCGGCACCGCGGTGTTCGCCGACCTGCGCGACGGCAGCCGGGTCCGCCTGGTCGGCAGCACCCTGTACGCGGGCGAGACCGCGGTGGCCACCGGCCTGCGGCACGACCGGGAGACCGTGGCCGCCGCGATGCAGGCCGCCAGGGCGGGGCTCGCCTACCAGCTCGAGTCGTTCGCGGCCAGCACCGTCGAGTACATGAAGGTCGAGCGCGACCTGCTGCTCGACGGCGTCGGCATGCCCGAGATCACTACCCGGCTGGCCGGCCGGCACGTGGTCGTGGTGGTCCGGGGGTACGACGACAAGGCCGATCTGGCCGCGCTGAAGCCGTACGTCAGGGAGTACCGGCCGGTGCTCGTCGGCGTGAACGGCGGGGCGGACACGCTGCTGGACGCCGGCTACACCCCTGATCTGGTGGTCGCCGACCTGGACCAGGTCAGCGACCGGGCGCTCATCTGCGGCGCGGAGATCGTGGCGCGCACCTACCCGGACGGCCGCCCGCCCGAGCTGGACCGGGTGCAGGACCTCAACGTCGACGCCCTGCTCTTCCCCTCCACCGCAACCGCCGAGGATCTCGCCCTGCTGCTCGCCGACGCCCGGGCCGCCGCGGTGATCGTCGCCGTCGGCGCGCACGCCACCCTGACCGAGTTCCTCGACCGTGGCCGCGCCGGCATGGCGTCCACCTTCTTCACCCGCATCCGGGTCGGCGGCAAGCTGGTGGACGCCAAGGCGGTCCGCGGCCTGTACCGCAGCAGGATCTCCGGCGGCGCCCTGCTGCTGCTCGTCCTCGCCGCGCTGGTCGCGGTCGCCGCGGCGCTGGCCGTCTCCGCCGCCGGCCAGCCGCTGCTCGACACGCTGACCGACACGCTGACCGGTGCCTGGCACCGTGTCGCCACCTGGGTCAAAGGCCTGTACACATGATCAACTTCCGGTACCACCTGGTGTCCCTGGTCGCCGTCTTCCTCGCGCTCGCCGTCGGCATCGTGGTCGGCACGGCCGCGCTGAACGGCCCGGTGCTGTCCGGCCTGCGTACCCGGGTGGACGACCTCACCGCGGAGAAGGCGGCCCAGGCGCAGAGCATCCGGGACCTGCGGCAGCGGGTGGCGCACGACAACGAGTTCGCCGCGTCGGTGGCGCCCGCGGTGGTGGCCGACCGGCTCAAGGGCCGGACCGTGGTGCTGCTCGTCGCGGAGAACGTCGGCGCCGGTGCCAAGGACGCGGTGCAGGCGGTGCTGCAGTCCGCCGGCGCGCGCGTCACCGGCCGGGTGCAGCTCATGCGGGGGTACGCCGACCCGCGGCGCGCCGGGGAGCTCAGGTCGTACGCGACCAGCGACAGCCTGCCTGCCGGCTTCCACCTACCCGAGTCCGAGGACGCCGGCCTGCTCGGCGCGTCGCTGCTGTCGTACCTGCTCGTCGGCCAGAACGGCGGGGCGGCCAGGCCACAGCCGAAGGACGCGGCACAGGTGCTCGCCGGGCTGGCCAGCCTGCAGATGGTGCACGTGGACAGCAGGGACGTGACGCCGGCCGACTATGCGGTGCTGGTCACCGCCGGGCAGTTCGCCGGGGCGGCCGCCGCCGACCGGCTGCGCGCGGTGACCGATCTGGCCGCCGCGCTCGACCGGGGCGGCCGGGGTGCGGTGGTGGTCGGCGACCTGGCCGCGGCCGGGAAGGCCGGCGCGCTGGGCGCGATCCGGGCCGACCAGAGCCTGGCTGCGGAAGTCTCCACGGTGGACAGTGTGGACACCGCCGCCGGCCAGGTCGCCGCCGTGTTCGCGGTAGCCGAGCAGGCGGCCGGCAAGGCGGGGCAGTACGGCGTGGCGGCCAACGCCGACGCGGCCTTCCCCGTCGCCTGACGGCTCCCGGCCCGACACCTCCCTTGCCTGACGCACCTCCTTGCCCGCCAGCTCCCGGCCGACGCCTCCCTCGCCTGTCGGCCTCCTGGCCTGTCGGCCCCCCGCCCTGACGGCTCCCCGCCGGCCACCCTCCGGCCCATCGGCTGCGGCGCGGCGGAGGGGGCTCGGGCGCGGCGAGAGCGCGGCGGTCAGGGGATCTCGGCGGGCGGCGTGTTACCGTGAACTTCCGTGGATCGCCGCGTCCGGCACCGCACAGCACGCGATCACGGGAGTCATCCTTGGCGCAGTCGGCCCGTACGACAAAGCACGTGTTCGTCACCGGGGGCGTCGCCTCCTCACTCGGCAAGGGCCTCACGGCGAGCAGCCTGGGCAGCCTCCTCAAGGCGCGCGGCCTCCGGGTGACCATGCAGAAGCTCGACCCGTACCTCAACGTCGACCCCGGGACGATGAACCCGTTCCAGCACGGCGAGGTGTTCGTCACCGACGACGGCGCCGAGACCGACCTGGACATCGGCCACTACGAGCGGTTCCTGGACACCGACCTGGACCGCGAGGCGAACGTGACCACCGGCCAGGTGTACTCCACGGTGATCGCCAAGGAGCGGCGCGGGGAGTACCTCGGCGACACCGTGCAGGTGATCCCGCACATCACCAACGAGATCAAGGAACGCATCCGGGCCATGGCCCGCGCGGGCGTGGACGTGGTGATCACCGAGATCGGCGGCACCGTGGGCGACATCGAGTCGCAGCCGTTCCTGGAGGCGGCCCGCCAGGTGCGCCATGACCTCGGCCGCGACCACGTGTTCTTCCTGCACGTCTCGCTCGTCCCGTACCTGGCGCCGTCCGGCGAGCTGAAGACGAAGCCGACCCAGCACTCGGTGGCCGCGCTGCGCAGCATCGGCATCCAGCCGGACGCGGTGGTGTGCCGCTCCGACCGGGAGATCCCCGAGGCCCTCAAGCGCAAGATCTCGCTGATGTGCGACGTGGAGCCCGACGGGGTCGTGTCCGCCGTCGACGCGCCGAGCATCTACGACATCCCGAAGGTGCTGCACTCCGAGGGGCTGGACGCATACGTCGTACGCCGGCTCGGGCTGCCGTTCCGGGACGTGGACTGGACCGTGTGGGGCGACCTGCTGGACCGCGTGCACCGGCCCAAGCAGACGGTGACAGTGGCGCTGGTCGGAAAGTACGTTGACCTGCCGGACGCGTACCTGTCGGTGTCGGAGGCGCTGCGTGCCGGCGGGTTCGCGCACCGCGCCCGGGTGGAGATCCGGTGGGTGCCGTCGGACACCTGCGAGACGCCGGCCGGCGCGGAGAAGGCGCTGGCCGGGGTGGACGGGATACTGATCCCCGGCGGGTTCGGCGTGCGCGGCATCGAGGGCAAGGTCGGCGCCGCCACGTTCGCCCGGCGGCGGCAGATCCCGGCGCTCGGGCTCTGCCTCGGGCTGCAGTGCATGGTGATCGAGGCGGCCAGGGAGCTGGCCGGGCTGGCCGGCGCCAACTCGACGGAGTTCGACCCGGCGACGCCGCACCCGGTGATCGCCACCATGGCCGACCAGGTCGACGTGGTCGCGGGGGAGCGGGACATGGGCGGCACAATGCGGCTCGGGTCCTACCCGGCGGCGCTGCAGCCGGGGTCGCTGGTGGCCGAGGCGTACGGCGGGTGCGAGGCGTTCGAGCGGCACCGGCACCGCTACGAGGTGAGCAACGGGCACCGGCAGCGGTTGGAGCAGGCCGGGCTGGTCTTCTCCGGGACGTCCCCGGACCGGCGGCTGGTCGAGTTCGTCGAGTTGCCCCGCGACGTGCACCCGTTCTACGTCGGCACCCAGGCGCACCCGGAGCTGAAGTCCCGGCCGACCCGGCCGCACCCGCTGTTCCGTGCGTTCATCCGGGCGGCGGTGGCCTACTCCGAGGCGTCCCGGCTGCCGGTCGAGCTGCCGGACGACCCGGTCGGCCCGGACCGACCGGACGGCCCGAACGGCCCGGGCCGACCGGACGCGCCAGGGTCCGCGCCGAACGCCCGCCCGGCCGGCGCCCTGCAGACGGCATGAGCGAGCACCGGTACGAGGTCACGTCGAGCCGGGAGATCTACCGCGGGCGGGTGCTGTCGCTGCGGGCGGACCACGTGCGGATGCCGGGCGGGGTGGAGGTCGTCCGCGAGGTCGTCAGCAACCTGGGCGCGGTCGCCGTGGCCGCCTTCGACGGGGACGGCCGGGTGGTGCTGATCCGGCAGTACCGCCACCCGGTCGGCCGCGCGCTGTGGGAGCTGCCCGCGGGGCTGCTCGACGTGCCGGGCGAGCCCGCGGTGCAGACCGCGCGGCGGGAACTCTTCGAAGAGGCGCACCTCGCCGCGGCGCGGTGGGACCTGCTGGTCGACCTGAACCCGTCGCCCGGGTTCACCGACGAGGCGGTGCGCGTCTTCCTGGCACGCGACCTGGCCGCGCCCGACAGCGAGCGGTACGCCGCGGAGCACGAGGAGGTGGACATCGTGGTGGAGCGCGTCGCCCTGGACGAGGCCGTCGACCGGGTGCTGGCCGGCGAGATCACCAACGCGATCGCGACCGCCGGCATCCTGGCCGCGGCCCGAGCGCGGGACACGGGCTGGGCCGGGCTCCGGCCGGTCGACGCACCCTGGCCCGACCGGCCGGACCACGCCTAGCGCACTGCCCGGGACGCCGGGTCAGGGACGCAGTGTCGCGCCGAACACCACCTGGTGGAACGTGGCCGTCGGGTCGGCCGGCGCGGAGGAGTGGCACCACACCAGGTACACCCGGCCGCTGGTGGCCGCGCTGCCGATGTAGTCGCCGGGGAAGATCCCGCCCGCGACGGCTGCATACCGCAGGTCCGACAGCGGTCCGACCGAGATCTCCGGGCGGAAGTTCTCACCCTGGTCGTAGGACGCGGACATCTGCTGCTGCACGAACCGACCGTTGGCTAGCGCGGTGTCCCGGGTGCCGTAGCTGACGAACACCCGGCCGCCGTACGCGGACACGTCCACGTTGACGTGGTCCACCCCGGCCCGGTCGTCCCGGTTCACCTGGACCGGTCGGGACCACTGCCGGCCGTCCTCGGAGGTGGACAGCCTGACCTCCTCCGGGGTCGCGGAGTCCCACGCGGCGTAGAGCCGGCCGGTCACCGGGTCGGCGGTCGTCGACGGCAGGCAGCACCGGATGCCCGGCGGCCCCTCGCCCGCGTCGTGGGTGACCGTGTACTCGCGGCTCCAGGTGCGACCGCCGTCCGGCGACACGCGCGCCACGATGAGGTCGCCTTCCGGCTCGGCCGCGGCGCGGGGCCGGCGCTGCGTGGTGGCACCCGAGCCGGGCCGCTCCGGGCGCTCGGCACCGGCGGCGGAGCCGAAGCTGAGGTAGGTGTCGACGATCGTTCCGTCCGGCCTGATCATGGGCTGCGAGTTCTGCGTGAAGGCGTCGGCGGCGGAGACGGTCACCTTCTCGCTCCAGTGCAGGCCGCCGTCGTCGGACCAGCGCAGCACCTGCGGCGCCCCCAGGAGGTTGTCCTGCTCGTCGCTGACGTACAGCGTCCAGAACTGGTACAGCCGGCCCTGGTGCGGGCTGTGCCGCCCGTTGTCCACGATCAGCCAGTTCTTGTCATCGAACAGCGTGCAGACGTCGACCCGGTCCACGATCACCGGCGGGCTGAAGGTGTGGCCGCCGTCGGTTGACCGGGACACGCCCACCGCGTCCGAGCAGGTCGACAGGTTGACCAGCAGGGTGGAGACGTACACCGTGCCGTCCGGGGCGAACGCCACCACCGGGTCGGATGCCCGCTCGAAGGCGCCGCCGGTCGCCGTGGTCAGCCCCGGCATCGGTGCGTGCTGCCAGGTCCGGCCGCCGTCGTGGGTCCACGCGTAGCTGATGCCGACCGCGCCGCCGTCGGGGAACCGCCCGTCGTGCGCGACCGCGACCGCGACATCCGGGTTGACCGGCGACACCGCGACGTCCGGCTCCACCAGCGTGTCCGGCTCGGAGCCGGGCTGCGGCGCGACGTCCTGCTCGCTGACCTGCCCTACCTGTAACAGCCGCGGGGCCGGCCGGTCGGCCTGCGCCGGCGTGCTGGTGGCCACTGCGGTGAGAAAGCTGACCAGGGTCGCGACCAGGATCGTCGCGGCTCGTGGGTACGTCATCGTGACCCTCCACCCGGACCGGAAGACCGTCAGAGGCAGCCTTGCAGAGGCAGCCGACCGCCACCAGGGCCACCCCGGGGTCGCCCGAACGGCCTACTCAGCCTCCGCGATCGACACCAGCGGCTGCACACGATCTTCATTGCGGCTACTGCACGCGCGCCGCAATCCGCGGCGGGACCTCGGCGCGATCGGCGTGATATGCAGTCTGTGCCGCGGCGGACATGTCGACTCGCGCGCGGGAGGTGCCCGCCGGTCCGCCGCTCCGGGCACGGCGGACCGGCCGGCCGCACCGGCGGCGTCGCCGCTGGAGCCGGGCGGCGCTACCCGGCCGGCTCGGCGTACCCGGCTCGGCATACCCGGACCTGCCCCGGCGGAGGCGCGCGCGGCGCTACCCGGCCGGCTCGGCGTACCGGGCCCGCAACTCGGCCGGGTCGGTGCCGGTGGGCGGCCCGGCCAGTGTTGCGGCCAGGGACTCCAGCCTGGCGTGCCAGCCGGCCAGCGCGGCTACCCGGTCGGCCGCCTGCTGGGTGAGCACCACCAGGGTGCCGCCGGGCCCTGGGCTCAGCGTCCAGCGCACGGTGCCGGCGGGGGAGTCGTAGGCCAGCAGCGCCTCCGGTTCGACAGCGTTGACCGGGCCGGGCGGCGCGTGCTCCGCGGTTGCCGGCAGTGGTGCCGGGTCACCGGCCACCGGCGTGATGCCACCGGTCAGCGCGGCCCAGACCTCGTCCGCCGGGTGGGGCAGCAGCCGCTCGAACCGGACCAGCCAGCCGCCGGTGTCTCTGCCGGCGGGCTCGGCGGTGCCGGCCAGCAGTTCGAAGACCTCCACGTACGCCTCGTGCCGGACCCGGTACGCACGGCTCGCCGCAACCTCGGAGGCGGCCCCGGCCGGGGACGGCCGGCCCGCCAGCACACGGGCCAGCCCGTCCAGGCAGCGCTGCCAACCGGTGGCGAAGCTGGCCGCGTTCGGCCGCTCGTCGAAGGTGTGGCCGAACAGCAGCAGGCAGCCGTCCCCGTCGGGGCGCAGCTCCCAATGCAGTTCGGACTCGCCCCAGGTGTAGCTGAACAGCCGCGGCGGGTCGTACTCGGTGATCTCGCCGTTCTCCGGCGGGGCCTCGTCGCCCGCGAAGACGAACCGGATCGGCGCGCCCTGCTTGCGCTCGCCCTGCATCTCGGCGGGGAACCACTGGGCGAGGTGCTCGGTCTCGGTGATCGCCCGCCACACTTTCTCCGGCGGGTGGGCGAGCCGGCGTTCGAACTTCAACACCGACCGGCCGTCGATGGTGTGCAAGCTTCCGTTCACGGTTAGACCTCCTGGTTGTCGGGGTCGTCGGGGTCGTCTGGCATCGTGTCGAGGTGGCGTTCGAGGGCGTCGAGCCGCTCCTCCCACAGCCGCCGGTACGGGGCCAGCCACGCGTCTACCTCGGCCAGTGGCTCGGGACGCAACTCGTACCACCGGCGCTGCGCGTCCTGCCGGACCCGCACCAAGCCGGCCTCGCGCAGCACCCGCAACTGCTTGGACGTGCCCGGCTGGGTGAGCCCGAGTTGCTCGGTCAGCTCGCCGACCACCCGCGGCCGCTCCCGAAGCAGGTCGAGGATGCGCCGGCGGGTCGGCTCGGCGAGTACGTCGAAGGTTGTCGCCACAACAGCGAACATACCTATACGGCTATATTCTCGCAACAGCATGTACGGACGGCGGGGCGGCCACAGCGCCGCGTGAGCCCCGCGGCCCACCCCGGCCCTGGCGCAGCACACCAGCCGGCCAGCAAGGGTCGGCCGCAGGGTCGGCCGCAGCCAAGGGCTGGCCGTACCGAGCGCCGCACCTGGCGACGTCCCCGGCGCCGCTACCCGTCTTCGACGACTTATCGGCGTATCGACAAATAGACTGGGCGACATCTCGACGTAGCTCCTTATGTCCTCCGGTCGCGGTACTGGGACCAGGGCCCTACGTCCTCACCGGAGCCGTTGTGCTCCGGCCCTCGCTCAGCCTGCCCGCCGCGCCGCGCTTCCGAGCCGCCCGCACCATGTCGGTACGCCGCTTCTCCGGAGCTGTGCGAGGCTCGCACCGCCCCGGACGTCTCGAGGCGGACGCCAGAGCATCGGGTTATGTCAGGTACGCGACGGGCCTACACTCTGCCTCGCCGCACAGCGGCCCGGCCGGCGTAGGCGCGGGCAGGACCCGATCGAAGAGGGGCGACAGGCCGTGAAGGTAGGCATTCCGCGCGAGGTGAAGACGCACGAGTACCGCGTCGCGATCACGCCGGCCGGCGTGCACGAGCTCGTCTCGGCCGGTCACCAGGTGTATGTGGAGAAGGATGCCGGCGTCGGCTCCGCGATCCCGGACGAGGACTTCGTGGCGGCCGGTGCGCAGATCCTCGGCACTGCGGACGACGTGTGGTCCGAGGCCGAGTTGGTGCTCAAGGTCAAGGAGCCGATCGCGGAGGAGTACGGGCGGATGCGCCGCGGGCAGGTGCTGTTCACCTACCTGCACCTGGCCGCGTCCCGGGAGTGCACCGAGGCGATCCTGTCCTCGGGCATCGACGCGGTGGCGTACGAGACCGTGCAGACCGCCGACCTCGCGCTGCCGCTGCTTGCCCCGATGTCCGAGGTGGCCGGCCGGCTGGCTTCGCAGGTCGGCGCGTACCACCTGATGCGGCAGGGTGGCGGGCGCGGCATCCTGATGGGCGGAGTGTCCGGTGTGTACGCCGCCAAGGTGGTGGTCATCGGCGCCGGCGTGTCCGGCATGAACGCGGCGGCGATCGCGCTCGGCATGCAGGCGGAGGTGTTGCTCCTGGACAAGAACATCGAACGGCTCCGCGCCGCGGACCGCATCTACCAGGGCCACCTGCAGACGGTGGCCTCCAACGCGTACGAGATCGAGAAGGCCTGCCTCGACGCAGATCTGGTAATCGGCGCGGTGCTGGTGCCGGGAGCGAAGGCGCCGCGGCTGGTCACCAACGAGCTGGTCAGCCGGATGAAGCCGGGAAGTGTCCTTGTCGACATATCGATAGATCAAGGTGGCTGCTTCGAGGACTCCCGACCGACCACCCACGCCGAGCCGACCTACCTGGTGCACAACTCGCTGTTCTACTGCGTCGCCAACATGCCCGGCGCGGTGCCGCACACGTCCACCTACGCGCTGACCAACGTGACGCTGCCGTACGCGATGGATCTGGCGAACAAAGGGCTGCGGCAGGCCGTGACCGACGACCCGGCGCTCGCGCTCGGGGTGAATGCGATGGGCGGCACGCTGGTGTACGCGCCGGTGGCCGAGGCGCACGGGATGCCGGCCCGGCCGCTGTCCGCCGTACTGTCCGGGGCTTCGTCCTGACCGCACCGGTGACGACCGGCGGTGGCGCGTCGCGCGACCGGTCCGCCACCGCGGTCGACCGGACGGTCCTCACGTACCTGGACCACCTCGCCGTCGAGCGCGGCCTCGCGGCGAACACCCTGCTCAGCTACCGCCGCGACCTGCACCGGTACGCCGACTACCTGGCCAACTGCGGGATCCCGGAGCTGTCCGGGGTGTCGGAGGGATCGGTCACCGGGTTCCTGGCGCAGCTGCGGGAGGGTACGGCCGACCACCCGCCGCTGTCCGCGTCGTCGGCGGCCCGGACGGTGGTGGCGGTGCGCGGGCTGCACCGGTTCGCGATGCGCGAAGGGCTGGTTGGGGCCGACCCGGCCCGCGCCGTCCGTCCCCCGACGCCGCCGCGCCGGCTGCCGAAGGCGCTGCCGGTGGACCAGGTGGAGCGGCTGCTGGACGCGGCCGGTGCGCCGCAGACGCCGCTGGCACTGCGGGACCGGGCGTTGCTGGAGATGCTGTACGGCACCGGCGCCCGGATCTCGGAGGCGGTAGGTCTGGCAATCGACGACCTGGACCGCGCCGACGCCACGGTGATCCTGCGCGGCAAGGGCGCCAAGGAGCGCATCGTCCCGGTGGGCAGCTACGCGCTACGCGCCGTCGACGACTACCTCGTGCGGTCTCGGCCTGGCCTGGCCACTGCCGGGCGGGGGACCCCGGCGTTGTTCCTCAACGCCCGGGGCGGCCCGCTGTCGCGGCAGTCGGCGTGGGCGATCCTGCAGACGGTGGCCCAGCGGGCCGGACTGGCCGCTGCGGTGTCGCCGCACACGCTGCGCCACTCCTTCGCGACCCACCTGCTCGACGGCGGCGCCGATGTGCGGGTCGTCCAGGAGCTGCTCGGCGGTCGATGGTCAGCGGTGGCGGGAGCCCGGTGCGGTTGCGGGAGCCCGGTGCGGTTGCGGGAGCCCGGTGCGGTTGCGGGAGCCCGGTGCGGTTGCGGGAGCCCAGTGCGGTTGCGGGAGCCCAGTGCGGTGGTGCGGGGCGGACGGTCCGCCCGCATACCGGAGGTCCGTTCTGACGGTCCTGGTCGACAAATCGGTAGGTCGTCCGGCATGGCGCCTTGAATGTGCGCGGGTGCCCTCCTAGAGTCGGCCGCGCTCTAGATCGCTTCCCCAGAAGGTCGACAGGAAGGCTTAGGTACCTATGTCCATGTCGACAAGCGCCTGGAATCAGGAGGAAGCGTTGCTACCCGCAGCCCTGCCGTCCCACGGCCCAGGCGACGACCCAGCCGGTGTGCTGCGGGCCGTTGACCCGGTGATCGCCCGCACGCCGCGCAAGATCCCCGAGCCGCGGCCGATCGCGACACACGGCCCGGCCCGGGTGCTGGCGCTGTGCAACCAGAAGGGCGGGGTCGGCAAGACCACCTCGACCATCAACCTGGGGGCCGCGCTGGCCGAGTACGGCCGGCGCATCCTGCTGGTGGACTTCGACCCGCAGGGCGCGCTGTCCGTCGGTCTCGGCATCCAGCCGCACCAGCTCGACCGGACCGTCTACAACCTGCTGATGGAGCGCGGCACCAGCTTCGAGCACGTGTTGCTGAAGACGAACGTTCCGGGCATGGACCTGCTGCCCAGCAACATCGACCTGTCGGCGGCCGAGGTCCAGCTCGTCAGCGAGGTGGCGCGCGAGCAGACACTGCTGCGCATCCTGGAGCCGGCGCTGCCGGACTACGACTACGTGCTGATCGACTGCCAGCCGTCGCTGGGCCTGCTCACGGTCAACGCGCTGACCGCCGCGCACGGAGTGCTCATCCCGCTGGAGTGCGAGTTCTTCAGCCTGCGCGGCGTGGCGCTCCTGATCGACACGATAGAGAAGGTCCGAGAAAGGCTAAACCCCAACCTGACCGTTGATGGCATTCTCGCGACCATGTATGACGGTCGCACTGTGCATGGTCGTGAAGTGTTCGCCCGCGTGGTGGAGGCCTTCGGGGACACGGTGTACGACACCGTGATCACCCGCACCATACGTTTCCCTGAGACGACGGTGGCCGGCGAACCCATCACCAGTTGGGCGCCGACCTCCTCCGGAGCCAAGGCATACCGGAACCTCGCCAAGGAGGTGCTCGCCCGATGAGCCGGCGACCGAGCCTGCCCGGCGCTGCGGAGCTGTTCCGGGTCACCGGCGGTTCCTCGACCGCGTCCGCCCAGGCACCCGCCCCCGAGCCGCCGGCCGCCCGGGCCGCCACGTCCAATCCCATCCGGGAGATGCAGGCGCAAGCCGAGGACGTCACACCCGCGCCGATCCCGACCATCAGGCCGGCCCCGCAGACCGAGCCCCCCTACGACGACGAGGAGCCGGGGGAGTTCGCCGCGCCGGCACCCCGTCGGCAGGCCGGCTCGCGGCGCCGCATCCGGGCGGTCGGGGAACGCCGGCCCAGCGGCCGGCAGCGGCACGAGGAGAAGATCACCGTCTACTGCTCGGCGGAGGAGCTCGTCGACCTGGAGCACGCGCGGCTGGCGCTGCGGGCCGAGCACGGGCTCGCCATCGACCGCGGCCGGATCGTGCGTGAGGCGGTCGCCGTGGTGCTCGCCGACCTCGAGGCCAAGGGCGAGACCTCCATCCTGGTACGCAGGTTGCACGAGTCCTGAGGCCGACCGCTAGGGTCTGCGAGGTGGATCAACACCTCGGTACGGCGCTCTAGTGCTCCGCGCGCTCGCACACCCGGTGACCTTCCTGGGTCTGCTTGCCGGGTTCCTGGTGGCAATCGCCGCGCACGCTGCCGCCCAGGCCGCCGCCGCGCGCGGGTACGGCGACCGCAGGGCGCTACGCGAGGTTCGCCGGCCGCAGCGGATCATCGATCCGTTCGGGGCCGTGGCGGCCGCGATCGCCGGTCCCGGTTGGGGGGTGACCCCGCAGCCGCCGATCCGCGGGCGTGGGCGGGGACGGGTGGTGGCGATGCTGCTCGCCGGCCCTGCGGCCGCGCTGCTGGTCGGCGCGCTCGGCATCGTCGGCTACCTCGCTGCGGGTGGTCCGAGCTTCCTGCTCGAGTTCGTGCGCCTGTCCGACCTGCTGCAGAGCCGGCTCGGCGGCCCGGCCGGGCAGATGTTCGCGCTGTCGTTCGGGATCGAGGCGCTTGCGGTCGCCGTGCTCAGCCTGGTACCGCTACCACCGCTGACCGGCTGGCGGGTCCTGATGCTCTTCTCGGGGCGCAGCGCCGGCTGGCAGCGTGCGCGGGAGTACCTCGAGGAGCGGAACTTCGGCGTGGTGGCGCTCCTGATACTGCTGCTCATCCCGCTTGGCATCGGCGGCCCGATCCTGCTCGAACTCGTCGACTGGATCGTGGGCCTGCTCCTCGGCATCGCTGCCTGACCCCCGCCGGCCACGGAGAATGTGACATCGCCCGCGACGCGCCGGCGCTCCTGCGGCCTCGCCGCCTGACCCTCGCCGGCCACCGAGCCGCGACGCCCAGCAGGCCGAGCGACCGTGACATCGCCCGCGACGCGGCGGCGCTCCTGCGGACGTCGGCATCGCTGCCTGACCCCCGCCGGCTCCGAGGCCCGGCATCCGGTCGGACACTGCCGGCCGCCGTAGCCCGGCATCCGACCCGACCGCGGTCTCCACGGCCGCTCAACCGCACTGCGGCCCACCGCACCCGCGGATACCCGCAGCTCGCAATGGAGCGTCCTGCTGGTTCGCCGGCTGCCCGGACATCCGACGGCTTGTCTCCCTAGCGGCTTGTCTCCCTAGCGACTAGTCACTTTGTCGACATATCGACTCACTGGAGGGCGACGCGAGGAGGGCGTACTCCGGTGAGCTACCTTCTTGCCATGTCCCCGCCCGCCGACACTCCGGCCACGTTGGCCACCGAGGCGCGGCCGGTGGCCCGCTCGGCTTCAGGTGCCGGTACCGCGGCGGCGCCTGGTGGAGCGGCGGCACAGGCAGCGGGGACGGGCCGCGCGGCGCCGTTCCAGGTTCGGCTGGAGAACTTCGAGGGCCCGTTCGACCTCCTGCTGCACCTGATCGCCAAACACCAACTCGACGTCACCGAGGTCGCCCTCTCGCAGGTCACCGACGACTTCATCGCCCACATCAGGGCTCTCGGCGCGGAGTGGGACCTGGGCCAGGCCACCGAGTTCCTGGTGGTGGCGGCCACGCTGCTCGACCTCAAGGCCGCCCGGCTGCTGCCCGCCGCGGATGTCGAGGACGAGGAGGACCTGGCGCTGCTGGAGGCCCGAGACCTGCTCTTCGCGCGCCTGCTGCAGTACCGGGCGTACAAGCAGGCGGCGGCCCTGTTCGGGCAGCTCATCGCGGAGCATGCCCACCGGCACGCACGCAGCGTCGAGCTGGAGCCGCGGTTCGCCGAGCTACTGCCGGAGGTGCTGCTCGGGGTGGGTCCGGAGCAGTTCGCCCGGATCGCGGCCCGCGCCCTGGCGCCCAGACCGGTGCCCACCATCCCGATGGATCACCTGCATGCGCCGAGGGTCAGCGTCCGCGAGCACGCCGTCATCCTGCGCGAGCGGCTGGCGCGGCTGGGCAGCGCGACCTTCCGCGCGCTCACCCACGACTGCCAGCACACCCTGGAGGTGGTGGCGCGGTTCCTGGCGCTGCTGGAGCTGTACCGCGAGACCGCCGTGGCCTTCGAGCAGGTGACCGCGCTGGGCGAGCTGCATGTGCGCTGGACCGGCGCCGTCGATGGCATTGCGCCGGCCGAGCCGACCCCGGACATGGACGAGGAGTACGGGTGAACGACCAGCAACGGCTCCGCCCCGCGACCCCGGAGCGGGAACCGAGCGTCCCGCCGCCGGCCGCTGCACCGTCCCCTGATGCCGATCCTGCCGCTCCGTCGGCCGGGCGCGCCGCCTCCGCTGCCGACAGCGCCCCGGGGGGCGCCGGCAGCCCGGACGAGCCGGCCGCCCACGACCGGGCCGCCGTGGAACCACCCGGT
>WNGF01002646.1_pt1 | contig 24840 bp, 25 predicted proteins | sample 5400641 | NCBI WGS metagenome assembly WNGF01 (sample SAMN13153371, study PRJNA577476) | soil metagenome | isolation source: 80 cm soil or saprolite under grassland replicate 2 | place: USA:California | collected 2016-06-15 | reverse complement strand
CCGCTGCAGTTCCTCTTCATGCCCTTCGAGCCTGTGCTCGAGGAGCAGTCGCGCGCGTTCACCCATGTCACCACCCTAGGACGCTGGGTCCGAAGGTACGAGGGCGCCGCGCCACTGTCCGAGGAATGCCCCCAGCGGGGATCGAAGCGCCCTGCAAATCGACCTTTCCTAGCCTCGGTGCACGCACCGGTGCACGCACGCTGTGAGGGCGAACGGGCACGGATGACCAGAAAAGGTGTGGCTACGCTTGCGCGAGCAGCGCCGCGTAGTCCAGCTCGCGGCTGTCGATCAGCACGTGCGTGTAGGTGTCGCTCGTCACCCTTAGCGAGCGCTGTCCAACGAGCGCTCCGATCTCCGCCCACGTGCGCCCTTGTCGGTGCAGGAGGCTGATCCGCCGATGGCGGAGGTCGTGCGGCGACCAGACAGGCACGCCGGCGGCGCGACATGCCTTCGCGATGCTCGTCCGGATCGCGTCGGCGCCGCTCGCTGCAAACAGCCGGGCTTCCGGGTCGCGATCCTCGCGCGGCGGTAGCGTCCGCTCGATCGCTTCGGCGAGCACGCCCGGGAGGTCGACCCAGAGGCCGCGCCCGGTCTTGGAGACGGCGGCGCGCAGGCGGACGCGACGGCACGGCTCGTCGTAGTCGCCGACCGTGGCCGTGTCGATGCTCGAGACGCGGGCGCCCGACCAGTCGAGCCAGAGCAGGGCGAGCCGATGCTTCGACGGCAGGAGCCAATACACGGCCTCAACGTGATCGGCACTCGGCGGCTCGGGCTCTCGAACCTCGCCGCGGGGAAGACGGACCCGCAGCTTGTCGCGGACTGGATTGGGCTCGATCTCGGCGAAGTCGAACACGCAGGCGAGGTGCGTGACCGCCTTACGAATCGTCTCGCGCTTGTAGCCGGAGGCGTGCAGTCGTGCGACCGCATCGGCGATCTCCTGCGGCGCGAAGGCGTCGACCGGATGCCCCGCTTCGAGCGCGCCGGCAATCAGGTTGAGCGACGTGCCGATGTTCACGCGCGTCGCCTCGGCGATGTCGATCCTGGATGCGCGATAGGCCGCCACGGCATCCGCGAGCGTCGGCGCCCTAACCGGCTCGCGGTCGAGCGTAGACAGATCGGGGACGCGCATCGCAGCGAGCTCGCCGTCGACCCAGCGGCGTCGCTCGAGCGCCTCCGCCCGCGTGCGGAAACTGCCGGCATAGCGCTGCGCACTCTCACGCCCTCCGAGGCGGTAGCGGACGAGATAGCGCTTTCCTCCCTCTCTCGTCGCGCGCGTGACAATCCAGCTACCCGGCACGGACTGCCTCCTCGCACCCGATTTGGGCCCGTGCGATTTGGCGCCGCTCGACGGGCTCGAGCATTGCGCGGTAGACAGCCTCGATCCTCGTCACCTTGGCCTCATGACGCTCGCGCCATCGGACGGACTCGATCGTCGCGGAAGGTGTTGCGCTCGACGAGCTCGATGTAGTCCTGGACGCGCACCATCGGGCGTGAGTAGCCCGGGAGCGCCACGACCGGGAGCGTTCGGAAGACAGCATCGACCGCACGGCGCTCGAGCCCGAGCTCGCGCAGGTGGGTCCGCGTGAGGAGCGCTTCCGGCGTTGCGAGCAGCTCGGTCGCCACCGGATGATGCCGGACTGCCCGGTCGACCGCTGTCTCCGCGCCAGCATCTCGTACCTCCTTGCCGTTCCTCGCAGCGCCGAGCGAGGCGGGAGCGTCGAGGCCTGCCTCGCCGCGAGGGGGCGGCTCCACGACGATGCTCGTGCTCACGATCTCTGCCCACTCGTCGAGGGTCATCTGGCCGGGAGTCGGGGTTCGAACTGGGCGGGCGCGTGCCGTGACAGCTCCCCATTGCGTCGCGTAGCACTAGAACAAGGATAGAAGCATATCAGCAACACATGACGGAGGGCGGTTGGGCACGTATAGTGATGCTGTTGCGGAGCGGCGACCTCATCCGGGAAGCCCGGTTGCGCGGCGGCCTAACCCAGTACGAGCTGGCCGAGCGAACGGGCCGCGACCGCGCGGTGATCGCCCGCTGGGAGCAGGGCACCGTCGCCCCCAGCATCGAAACGGTGGTCGAGCTCGTGCGCGCGTGTGGCTTCGACCTGCCGCTCGAGCTGGTTCCTTACCAGCGCACCGGCGGTGAGCGGCTCCAGAAGAACGCGCTGCTCTCGCCCGAGCGGCGCGTACAGCGGTTTCTGCAGGCGCACGGCAAGGCGGCCCAGGAAGCGTGAGCGCCAAGCAGCCGCGGTTCGACCCGTACGCGATCCTGACCGCGCTCGAGCGTCAACGGATCACGTACGTCCTGATCGGCGGCTTCGCCCGCGTCATCCAGGGAACCGAGGAACTCACCCAGGGACTCGACCTCACCCCGTCGACGAGAGGAGAGAACCTGCGCCGGCTCGCCATGGCGCTCGACGACCTCGACGCCCGCCTTCTGAACGGCAAGCGGCCGGAGCTCGGCCGCGACCTCGCCCGCGGGCCGGTGCTCGAGCTCCGCACAGGCGCTGGCGAGTTGAAGATCGTCCCTGAGCCGGCCGGCACCCGCGGCGGCTATGACGACCTCCGACGCGCCGCCACCCGCGAGCCGATCGGAAGAGGCCTCCGCCCGCGAGTCGCCTCGATCGGCGACCTCGCCCGCATGCTCGCCGCCCTCGGCCGCGAGCAAGACCTCCCGCCGCTGCAACAGCTTCGGACGCTCGCCGAACTCGAGCGCAGCCTCATCCGCGGGATCGAGCGCTGACCAGCCCCCCGACCTAATCGCAGATCTCCCCGTACAGGAACTACCCACCTGGATAGCAGGCGAGACACAGATGCATCAAGATGCAAATACGGGTCATAGTTTATGTACGCTTGTACGTGTGTCCCGACGAAGGAAGCGCCGGACGAGTGCAAAGGGCAAGCGACAGGCCCCTTCCGCGTCCGAGCCGTTCCGCTCCGCCGCAACCGGCGTTCGTCACGCCACGGACGGCGAGCGACTCGCCTACACGCGGACCCGGGCGGCAGAGGCGCTCGGGGTGAGCCGCTCCACCTTCGATCGCCGCGTGCTGCCGTTGCTCGAGACCATCGACATGCCCTGGGGCACGCGGCTTGTTCCGGTCGACGCGCTCGAGCGCTTTGTCGATGAGCGACGGCGGCCCGCGCGAGGGCGGGCGCCGACGGCGCCTTCGGGACGCCCGACCGCCGTCCCACACGAACTTGTGCGTCGCATTCGGGCGGAGCATGCGCGAGGCGTGAGCATTCGCCAGATCACCCGCGACCTGAACGCAAGCCAGGCACCGACCGCCCACGGCGGCGCGCAGTGGTGGCCCTCGACAGTCCGGGCCGTCCTCCGCCGCGAAGGCGTCTGAGCCCCCGAACGACTGGGGCCGGTGACTCGAGAACCCGCCCGGGAGAGAGCGTCTGATCGCCGAAGATCACTCGTTGCGATTGGGAGGCGACTCGTTGTAAGGTCGCGCGGCGGCTCCTTTCGGTGCCGCTGGTGTCGTGGAGACAGGGGGAATGATGCGAAGGGGTTTGATTGCGCTTGGCTCGCTCGCCGTCGCGCTTGCCGTGTCGGCGTTGGCGGTCGGGGCGTCGGATGATCAGCTGCTCCCGAACGAGCAGCATTTCCTCGACTCGTCGGGGAAGACGTATGACAACGGGTCGAAGAGCGGGTCGGCGCTGAACATGGTTGCGGTCGGCCAGAACACGCTCGCCGACCGCGGCTTCAACGGCGACGTGTTCGTGTACAAGAAGTTCGCCTACGTCGGTCGCTGGGGGTTTTTCGATTCCTCGCACCCGCAGTTCTGTCCGTCGGGAGGGGTGGCGGTCGTCGACGCGCACAACCCGGCCGACCCGGTGCAGGTGGCGAACCTGGAGGTGCCAGGCGCCTCTCACGAGGACGTCGTCGTCTACACGGCGCGGTACGGCCCCCTCGCGGGCCATGACATCGCCGCCGTCGGCCTGCAGGTCTGCGACGTCTTCCGCACCGACCCATCCGCTGCCGGCAAGCGCGGCCTCGGCCTGTGGGACGTCACGAACCCGGCGGCGCCGAAGCTGCTGTCGGTGTTCGACACGGGTTGCTGCACCCGGGGCTTCCACGAGCTCGAGGTCGGCGACCGCGCCGATCTAAGCCGGACGTTCGTCTACGCCAGCCTGCCGTTCGCGGAGCGTCCTGACGCGGGATCGCCGAACGGCATGCGCGACCGCGCCGGCCGTGGCGAGGCGTGGATCGTCGACGTGACCGACCCGGCGCATCCGGCGTTCGTGTCGAGCTTCGGGATCAAGAAGGATCTCGGGCTCGACCCGACCGCTGGGCAGGGCTGTTTCGCGATCTCGTTCGGGCACGGGATGGATCCGTCCGAGGACGGGAAGACGCTGTTCGTCTCCTACTGGGACGCGGGCTTCCTGAGCCTCGACATCTCCAACCCGTGGCAGCCACGATTTCTCGGCCGCTTCACCTACGCGCCGAACGAGGACGGCGACGGCCACTCGACCAGCTACGACGACGAGCGCAAGCTCCTCTTCACCGCCGACGAAGACTTCTGCAAGACCGGACCCGGGATCGTCACCGGCTGGGGCTACATGCGCGTGCTCGACGAATCCGATCCCGCGCATCCGGTGCAGATCGGCGCGTTCCACACTCCCAACTCGTACGGGCTCGCCGATCCCGGAGCGGGCGACTATGTGATCCACAACCCGCTCGTCGTCGGCTCCGACGTCTACCTGTCCTGGTACACCGACGGCGTCCGCGTCGTCAGCACCAAGGATCCACGCAACCCGCGGGAGGTCGCGTACTTCGTGCCACCGGCGGCGCAGAACCCGATCAAGCCGGCGCAGCGGAACACGCTCACGAACACCACCCAGGTGTGGGGCGTCGCCTACGACCCGTCCACCAAGCTTGTGTACGCGAGCGACATGAACTCCGGGCTCTGGATCCTCAAGCGGACGAAGTAGCCACGGATCGCGTCGACGGAAAGGGCGGGCGGCGACGCCCGCCCTCCCACGTTGATAGAGCTTCCTTGACCGCTGCATCGCGATCTGGCTAGCTGACGTGCCTACAGACGTTGTGAACGGCTGAGGGTTCTATCCGGCCCTCCTTCAAGGCTGTGGTCTCGCCAAAGACCTGCTCGAAGGAAGCTCGGATGTCGTTCTCACCGTAACGCGAAGCTCGGATACGAGTACGTGCGCTCGGCGGCCGCCAAAACCGGCGTGGCCGCGAACCCGAGCGACCACGGCTGGGAGCTCCTCCCGCGGACGCGCAGCAAGAACGCCAAGCGCGACTACGCGTGGAAGGATCCCCTCTCGGGCAGCAAGCGCGTCAGACCATAACCTCAGGGTCAAGGCCGAGGGCCAATACGGCCCTCGGCCAGCCCAACAAAGCGGCCGAACCTGACCCGCTCCGGGCCGGCGCCCCGATCTGCGCTAGCGCAGGCTGGCTTGTGCGCCGTCCTCGCGGTCGCCGCGCGCGCCAGCACCGATGTCGCGTCGGCCGGGAAACAGGGGAGGGCGGCCGCCGGCCGCCCTCCCCTGCCGAGCAGCAAGCGTGCTCAGCCGCCGAACGAGGTCTCCTGTGTCTGAGGATTGAGGTGGTCGAGCTTGGTCGCTGCGGCGACGGCGCTGTCGCTGAGGTTCCAGATGATGAATCCGCGCCGGATGTCGGACTCGTAGATGAGGCCGTTGTACCAGTACGACGACCAGTCCCCGCCGAGGACGAGTGCGTTCGGGTCGAGCGGTGCGGGATCGGCGAACGCAATCTCTTTCGCGTTCGCCGGGTTGGTGAAGTCGACTACCGAGATGCCCGATTGGTAGTTGCCGCTCACGATGACGTAGCGCTTGTTGGTTGGGACGATGTTGTAGTTGTGCCAGGTGCAGTTCTCCGTCGCGGTCTGCGGACGCGGGTGCACGAACGTGCCAATCGTGTTTCCGGTCGCCGCGTCGATGAAGAAGAGCGTCCGGTTCACGATGCTGTTGGTCGCCTTGCAGCGCGCGTCACCGCCGCCGCCGGGCTCGTGGCCGAAGACGAGCACCTTGCCATCCCAGGTCCAGGCGGCCGAGTGACCGATCGAGACCCCGTCGAGCACGCGCGAGTAGAGGAGCTTCGGGTTCTCCACCGAGCCGCCCTCGGCCGGCTTGAGGCTCCAGACGGTGAAGCCGTCCAGCCCCGCGCAGGCGGCGCGCATCACGTGCCCGAGGATCACGCCCGTGTCGTGGCAGGGGCGGTCGGGATTCTCGGGGAGCTCGTTCGCGGCTACCGTCCCCGTTGCCGGCAGGCCCGCCTTGATCGTGGTCGCGTCGGCGAGCGAGACCATCACCGACGGGATCGCGATCGTCGGGTCGTCGCCGCCCATCGCGATCGGCGGGCCGGCGACGTTGTTGCCGACGATCATCGCGATCGCTCCGGCGGCCTGCGCGTTCAGCGCCTTCTGCACGAACGAGCAGGTGCCGCGGTCGACCAGCGCGATCGCCCCCGCGGGAAAGCCAACCAGCGGGCCGCATCCCAGGGTCGGGTTGGCGCTGCCGTCGCTCACCAGGGCGATCGTGCCGGCGATGCCGGCCGTGCTCGGGCGAGGACCGAACTCCGCCCCGTTTGCCTCATACGTCCCTGCCGCCGATGACGGCGGGTCGACCCTGACGAAATTGGGGAACGGCGGCCGGGGGTTCCCCGACGGTTCGAACCGCAGATACGACGCGCCCGACGGGTCGGACAGCGGCACCTGGATGATGTCGAAGCCGCGGCAGCCAACGACGCCCGAAGAAGGGTTGCTGTAGACCAGCAGGCGGCCGTTCGCGACGTCCGGTACACCGGTCGCGGTGTGTGAGCCACACGGCGTCGGGATGAACTTCACCGCAACCGGATTCGCCGGGTTGCTGATATCGAAGACATGGACACCCTCCTGCCCGGCGGGCGTCAGCACACCGCCGCACATCGCTCCGCCGGCCGGCGCCGGCGAGTTCCACGAGCGGACGAGGATGTTGCCCCAGACGACGATATCGCCCTGGTTGCCGGTCGTCGTCCCCTGGACGCAACCAGTGAAATTCACGATCTCAACAGGGTTGTCCGGCTGCGTGACGTCGATGATCCGAAAGCCCTCGTACGTCCCCTGGAACGCCCGCTTCCCCCAGAACGCGAGATCGGAGTTGAAAACGCCCGAACCGGCGCCTGTAAACGGGACCACCCGCGGTGAGTACCCCATCGGGTGCATGTTGTTCGTATACGTAAACGTGCTCACCGCATCCGCAACGCTCGCGCCGCCCGCCGTCAGCGGCAGCGTCAGCGCAGCGACCGCCGCGAGCACAAACAAGCCAAGCCTTGCCAACCTACCCATGGCATTACCTCCCGGATTCGCCAGACGGACGACTCGCAGGCCGCAGCTCGCGACGCAGCAAGGGCTGCATCGGAACCCCCTTTGCTCGGCTCCCTCGCCGGTGCGAGTTTCCTCCGCGCTAGAGGTAGAGTCAACTAGCGCAATCACGCGCGACGCTTACGGGCGGCGCGGCGGCGAGACTGCGCCGGGCTTTGCCAATCAAGGCAACGGCGCGGGTTGACATCGATCATTCCCTAAAGCGCGACGCGGCGACGCGGCTAATTGATCCGTTCGGCTGGCCCCGGCTGCCGTCGCGCGGTCCGCTCTCGATCCGCCCGTCGGCATCCTCGCGGGCCGATCCGAAGGAGTTCCGAGTGGCTGGGCGGTCATCAGCCACACCTCACCCTGAGATACAACAGCGCCGAGCGCTTCAGATGCGCGAACCCGGTCGTGCCGAAACGAGCCCGTTGCGATCGGCGCCGCTTCAAGCCCACTGCGCTGCTGAGCTCGGGACCGGGCGAGCGCAGGGTGCCCCGCAGGCGCGACCAACATCGATCTCTTTCGCCGCCGCACCCGACGATCGTGGAGGAGTAGGGGAGCCCGCTGCTCGTCGGCGCGGACGCCGCGTGGGAGCGATCGCGACGACCGGCGCCTGGGGAACGTCGAGCGGAGGCGGGAGCCGCGGGTGGCGCCCCCACTCGAGCCGGCGCTCTTCGAACGATCGCTTACCAGCGCGGCAAGGTTGTCGACAACGCCGAGGGAACTGCCATCTTCGCGGTCACTGTCGGCGGCCGCGCCCTAGGGCCGGTCGCCGCGGATCCTCGTCTACGCACCTGGTACGCCCGGCCGGCGTCGCGTCCGCGCCGGACGAACCGGACGCCGTCGCCGCACTGCCAGATCGCGCACTAGTGGCAGTGGCGGTGAGTTGGGCGCCATCGGCCGCGTTTCCCCTCGTCTTGTCGCTACATCGGGGATGTGAGCCCAGGCACCGACGACGCATCCAACGCGATCCACAGGCCGAGTCCGACCAGCAGAAGTGCGATCGGCGTGACCAGAGACGCTCCGACCGGCGGCACCTTCTCCACGAACACCAGCGCGGCGACCATGACCATCCAGGTAATGCTCATGACGCCGAGCGCGAACAGCACGAGCATCAGGCCGGCGCTGCAGCCCACGCAGTTCGCGCCATAGCGCAACCCCGCGACCACCGGGTTCGGTCCCCGACGATCGGCGTCCACCCGGCAATGGCCCAGGCACGCGCGCTTCAGCGGCGTCAGTTCGTACAACCCCGCGGCGACAACCGCCGCGCCCGCAACGTAGGCGCCCTCTCGGTGCCAATCGAGGAAGCCGAAATTTGCTGCTCGGATCCCACGATAGGCGGCGAACGCGGCAATCCCTACTACCACCCAGACAGCTACGTAGCTGCTCGCAAACACGAACGAAATAAGGGCCGAGATTTCGGAGCGTCGAGGCGCGACCCGCTGAAACGACGCGACCGCCGGCAGCGCCGACGGCAGCATCATCGCGACCATCATCGCCGTCCACGTGACGCCAAAGAACGAAAACGACCCGAGGTCGCTGCCCGGCCCCATGTCCATCCCGCTCATGCGCATCACGGCCACGATCCAGGCGGCGGCAGCCAGCCCAAGCATCAACGCGATTGCAGTCCTCGGCACGGTCTGAACTCTCACCAGACAGTTATGACGGCGCGTCGATGCGAAAGTGATCGCCCGCCGCAAGCGCGCGGCTGACGGCGATACCGCCGAACTCGGCGACTCTAGATTCAGTAACCGTCTGCGATGCGCGCGCCGCCTGCGCGGACGACCCTTCCGTCCAGCACGAGCCGTTCCAGCTGGGCACAGGTTTGCGACAACAACCACCGGCCCGGATGGACTCGCGAGAGCGTCGACGACGCTCGGCGACGGCGGTTCGCGATGATTGGATCGTTGCTAAGGCTGGGGCTCGTTCCGGTGTACATCGCCGCCGCGGCGGTTCTGCTTGTGCTGCTGGCGGCCGTCTTGATCCGGTTGGGCCACGGGCGCTACGGAGAGAGGCTCCTCGCGCGAGCAGCGCGGATCCGTCCCTTGCGCAGGCGCGTGATCCGCTCGTACATCCGCGAGCTGGAGAAGACCAACCCAGTGGCAGCCCGTGCATATGCGAAGGTCGAGCGGGTTTCCGGTGACGCTTCGCTCAGGCATACGAGCGCCGCGCTGTCTGTGCTGACCGCTGCCGAGCGTCGCGCATACCTCGCGCTCTTCGACGACGATGATCGACCGCTCAATCGAGCGCAGCGCCGGCGCGTCGGGAAGCCCACGCAAGACCCGCCTCGCCAAGGCAGGCGCCGAGGGTCAGCCGGCTAAGGAGCCGGCAGACGCCCGGCGCAGGTGACGAAGACGGTGCGATACCAGTTGTCGGAACCCCACGGCGCCGAAACTGCTTTCGCGCGAGGTTCACGACGCTCCGACGCAAGCATGGCTGCGGCGCGGAGATCCAACGCGGATCGACCGCCGCCAATCCTTCACGTGGGTCCGGCGAAGACATTCAAGAACTAAGACCCCTCAGCCGCCCGAATGGTTCCGCAAGCCACGCAGGCGATAAGGGGCCGACGCGGCGCATCCGACGGCGCGCTCCTTCGAGTGGTCGGAGTCGACCAACTGATCGCACCGAGCACCGACAACGACGCCGGCGAGCTGGCTCCATGATCAGGCGTGCGCGTGCTGGTGAGCGTGCGCGTCCGCGCTCGCTGGCTTGTTCATCATGCGCAGCATTGCGAGTCCGCCACCCCGGCGGAAGTAGCGCCAGAGCAGCGCTACCGCGAGCGTCAGGAAGATGATGTTGAGGATCGTGTCGTAGTTCCAGGTGACGCTCGCCTCGACGACTTTGGCGTTGCGGGCGGTGCTTTCGATGCCGATTCCCTGGAAGAGGAACTCGACGATGAGCCCGGCGGCGACCATGGTCGCGTAGAAAGTGGCGAGCAGGAAGCTGGCCATCCGCCAGCCGTAGTAGCGGCGGTAGATGTCGAGGATCGGCAGCACAATCAGGTCCGCGAAGATGAAAGCGAGCACGCCGCCGAAGCTGATGCCGCCGTTCCAGAGCACGGCGGCGAGCGGCACGTTGCCGACCGAGCAGACGAAGCTGATGATCGCGACGAGCGGGCCGATGACCGGCCCCCAGAATTTGGCCGCCGTCGTGTGGTGGACGAGGAAGAGCGATTGCCACCAGGAGTGCGGCCCCCAGGCGGCGAGCGCGCCGGCGATCAATAAGCCGCCAACGATGTCGCGCCAGATCGCCGCCCAATCCATCACGAAGTAGGTGGCGGTGGCCGTCAACCCCTCCGGGCTGCGCAGCCGCTGCCGGATCGAGCCCCGTTTCTTGACGGCCATGTCCATCGCCGCATGACCCTCCATCGAGCCGAGCACGCCCTTCTCCGCTTGCACGCGCGCCTCCTCGACGAGCCGCTTACTGAGGAGGAGCCGGAAGATGATCGCGAGCAGGACGATCATCAGCGGCCCACCGACGAACTCGCCGACAACGAACTGCCAGCCGAGCAGGATCGCCATCAGGATCCCGAGCTCGAAGACGAGGTTGGTGGAGGCGAACTGGAACGCCATCGCGGCGGTGAAGTTGGCCCCTTCGCGGACGAGCGAGCGGGCGAGCGCGACGGCGGCGTAGGAGCAGGACGAGGAGGCGGCGCCGAGCCCGGTGGCGATCACGAGCGTGCGCGGCGAATCGTCCGGGAGCAGTCGGCGCATCTCCTCCTTCGAAACGACCGCTTGCACTGCGCCGGAGAGGGTGAAGCCGAGGATCAGCGCCCAGAGGATCTCCCAGAACATCCCGAACGCGAACGACAGCGCCCGCACGAGCTCGTGTCCGAGCGCGAGCGCGAGCAGCGCCGCCGGCACGCGCTAGCGGGTCTTGGCGAAGCGATGAACCGCTTCCAAGAGCTCGCCTGTCTTCTGCAGGGCGTCCCGCTCGTCGCCGGAGGTGAGCGCGCCGGCGACGCAATGCTTGACGTGCGCGTCGAGGATCTGGAAGGCGAGCGATTCGAGCGCGGTGTTGACGGCCGCGATCTGGGTGAGAATGTCGATGCAGTAGCGGTCGTCTTCGACCATCCGCTCGATCCCGCGCACCTGCCCTTCGATCCGGTGCAGGCGCTTGACGAGCGCCTCCTTGTCTTTCGTGTACCCGTGAATGGTCGTTGCTGTTCTGCTCATGTGGTTGCTCCCTCGCGTGCGCTGCGGAAGCGCCGCAGGCGCAGACTGTTCGTGACGACAAAGAGACTCGAGGCTGCCATCGCCGCGGCGGCGATGATCGGGTTCAAGAGCCCGGCGATCGCGAGCGGGATCGCGGCGACGTTGTAGGCGAAGGCCCAGAAGAGATTGGCCTTGATCGTCCGCAACGTCTTCCGCGCCAGGCGGATCGCGTCGGCAGCCGCGCGCAGATCACCGGAGACGAGCGTCAGGTCGGAGGCCTCGATGGCGACGTCGGTGCCGGTGCCGATCGCTAGACCAAGGTCAGCCTGGGCGAGTGCGGGTGCGTCGTTGACGCCGTCGCCGACCATCGCCACGACCTTGCCGGCCTCTTGCAGGCGCCTGACCTCGTGCACCTTGTCGTCGGGGTAGACCTCGGCGAGCACGCGCTCGATCCCGACCTCGCCGGCGACGAGTTCGGCAGTCGCTTGCGCGTCGCCGGTCAACAGGATCGGCGTCAACCCAAGCCGTGTCAGCTCGCCGACCGCCTCGGCGCTCGTCGGCTTCACCGTGTCGCGCACCTCGAGCGTCGCGCGCGGCAGCCCATCCCAGCCGACCTCGATGCACCCATCCTTGCGGCCGACGTAGACATCGTGTCCGGCTACCACCCCGGAGACGCCGACCCCCGGCTGGTTGCGGAAGCTCTCGACCGGGGGCAGCTGGTTGAGCTCCGCGCGCGCGGCATTCGCGATTGCCTGCGCGATCGGGTGCTCCGATGCGGCCTCGACGGCGCCGGCCAAGCGCAGCACCTCGGCGCGGCTGGAGCCGTTGAGGAGCGCGACCTCGGCTAGCTGCATCTTCCCTTCGGTGACGGTGCCGGTTTTGTCGAGCACGATCGTGTCGATCCGGCGCGTCTGCTCGAGGATCTCCGGGCCCTTGATCAGGACGCCCAGTTGCGCGCCGCGACCCGTCCCGACCATCAATGCCGTCGGGGTTGCCAATCCGAGCGCGCACGGGCAGGCGATGATCAACACCGCAACGGCAGCGGTGAAAGCAGTCGCGGCCGACGCGCCGAACGCCAGCCAACCGGCGAGCGTCAGCAGCGAGAGCACGATCACGATCGGAACAAAGATCGCCGAGACGCGGTCGGCGAGCCGCTGCACCGGCGCCTTACCCGACTGCGCCGCCTCGACCAGACGCGCGATCTGCGCCAGCGCCGTGTCCGCGCCGATCCTCTTCGCCTCGACGACGAGCCGCCCATACGTGTTCACCGTGGCGCCAGCGAGCTGCGAGCCGACGGCGACCTCGACCGGGAGCGACTCGCCCGTCAGCATCGACTGGTCAACCGCCGACTCGCCCTGGACGACGACACCATCGGTGGCGATCTTCTCGCCCGGACGGACGACGAACTGGTCGCCTAGCTGAAGCTTGTCTACTGCAACGAGCACTTCCTTACCGTCGCGCAAAAGGCGTGCCTCCTTGGCGCCGAGCTCGAGCAGCTTGCGAATCGCCTGCGAGGAGCGCCCCTTGGCGCGCGCCTCGAGGTAGCGGCCGAGCACGATCAGCGTCGTGACCACGGCGCCAACCTCGAAGTACGTGTCCGTGGCGAGGTCGCCGACGAGCACGACCGTCGACCAGAGCCAGGCGGCCGTCGTGCCGAGCGAGATCAGCGTGTCCATCGTCGCCGCGAGGTGGCGCACGTTCTGCAGCGCCGCGCGATGGAAGCCGATCCCCGAATAGAACACAACGGGCGTAGCGAGTACCAATGCAACCCATTCCCAGTCCGCGAAGCGAAGAGGCGGGACCATCGCCAGCAGGGCCACCGGGATCGTCAACGCGATCGCCACCGCCAGACGCCGCGACACGACCCTCAGGGGCTCGTCGTGATGGTGGTGCCCGGCGGCGTCAGCGTCGTGCCGGCGATCCGCGCTCGTCGCCCACCTCGCGCCGTAACCGGCGGACTCGACCGCAGCGACGAGCCGTTCGACCGGCACCTCTGTGTCGCAATGCACCGTCGCCTGCTCGGTCGCGAAATTCACGGTCGCGTCTACACCCTCGAGCTTGTTGAGCTTTCGTTCGACGCGCGCAGCGCAGGACGCGCACGTCATCCCGTCGAGGTCAAGCCTGATCTCCGTCTGCTGCTTGCTCGCCGGCGTTGTTGCGCTTGCCATCTAGGCCGCCTCGTATCCGGCTTGCTCGATCGCGGCACGCAACGCCGCGTCGTCGAGACTCGCGCCGCGAACGCTGACGAGCTTCCTCTCCAGGTCGACGTCGACCGCCTCGACGCCGGCGACCTCGCCGAGCTCCGAGCGGACCGCTCGCTCACAGTGGCCGCAGTGCATACCGGGAACGGTGTACGTGATCTCTGTCATCGCCTCGCTCCTTCGCCCATATACCCCGGCAGGGTATCACCTAGCTCGGTTCGCTCGCGTTCTTCGATCAGGCGGTCGAGCTCGTCGCGCTCGCGGCGAAGCTGCGCCGCGGTCTTGTGCTCGCTCGCACTGTCGCCGTGATCGTGGCCGCGGCCCCCACCATGCCCATGCGCGTGGCCGCCGTGACCGTGACCTCCACGCATGATCAACATCATCATCAGCGGACAGGCGCGGACGAACAGCAGGAAGAACAGCGTCGAAGCAGTCATGTGACGCTCCTTTCGGCCTTGTGTCGCACGCGGAAGTGCGGCCAGAGCGATGTCCGCTCGACAGCACCGCCGCGGAGTGAGCGCCACAGCCCGAGGCTGACCGCGATCAGGACGAGCTGCACGGCCGGCAGCAGGCTGTCGAGATCGACGCCCTCATCGAAGCCGCTCTTCGGGATCAACCACGGGTGCGGCGCGCCATTGGCCAGGTGGAAGTTGACCGCCATGAAGATCGCGACGAGCGAGGCGACTACCGTCGTGGCGAGCACGGCGACGCGGCCAGCATCGGGAAGCCGTTCCCAGCGCGTCAGCCAGACGAATGCGGCTGCGATCAACGTGAGCCCGACGGTCAGCTCGCCGAACTCGATCAGGTATCCAGACGCGGACGCGTTAGGAATGATCGAGCCGTCGAGGAAGCTCCTGTACCAGCCTGGCGCACCCTCCGACTTTTCCCTCAGCTCCTCAGCAAGCCCGCCGGGAAAGCCGCCGCGGACAATCTTCGTCAGCCCCGAGACGAACCACTCGTAGCCGACAAGCAGCTGCACCAAAAGCAAACCGACCAGCGGCAGACGGCTCGCCGCTCGCGAATTCGAGTCCGTTCGACGAAGGGCCGGGACGTTCATGAGCCGGCCCTCGGATTTGTCGGCGGTCGTTGTGCCAGCCGGACCGCGAGGTAGATGACCGCGCCGAGGACGACGAGCCAGAAGCCCATCATCAACGTCATCCAGAGCCACCCCCAACCATCGATCCAGGTATGCATGGCTCCTCCTTTCAGTTGACCTGAGCTCAGTCTCCCGCCGACGGCCACCGCCGCCATCCCACATACGGGGTGGGGGTAATTACCGATGCTGCGCAAGCCGCCGATCGTCGTCACCCCTGCGGTAAATCCCCGACCGGAAGCCGTACTTGCGCCGGATGCGGCCATCGGCCCCCAGCGACACGCTGCAAGCACCCAGCACGACCAGAAGGAGGTGAGCTGGGATGCGCAATCTCCTTATCGCCTTGACCGGATTCCTCGTCGGAACCGGCTCCGTCATTGGGCTCGCCCTCGCTTTGCAGCCGACAAGCGCGACCGCCAACCAAGCGACACCGCAGAGAGTGGCAATGCCGCAGATGAGCGGCGGGATGAGCGTCATGAGCTCCGGCACCATGGCCTCCGCCTCACTGGCGACGCAGAAGCTGACAATTCAGCACACACAGAAGGGATGCCACGTCTGGTCGGACGGCCAAAAGACCGGCACGATGATGCAGCTGCATCTCAAGCCAGGCCAGAAGCTGTCGATCCTCGATCAGGACGTCGACGCCCACCAGCTGATGGAGTTCGCCGGCCCTATGCACGTGCGCATGGGCGGGCCGATGATGATGAACCGCGGCATGACGCTCGCGTTCGCGAAGAAGGGCGTCTACCGGCTCGGCACGAAGACGGTCGAGATGAAGGACGGCGGCATGGAGGTGAAGACCGTCGGCCCGGACAACAACTTGCGGCTGGTGGTGACAGTCGCTTGACGCGCCGAACGCGACTCCTCGTCTACCTGACCGAGGGACGGATGCCGGCGCGAGCAACCACGACGACCGTCGTCACCGACACCAATTGCGCCGCCGACCGCAACGGGATCTCGCACTGCGCGAACATCCTCCGGCTCGGCTCAGGGCGACGCATCACCGTCCGCCACGACCACAGCATGATGAACGACCCCTGCCTCAGCCCCGGTGAGCGCGTGCGGATCAAGATCTACGCTGAGGCCACGCGGGCCAGCGACAGCTAACCGCGCACGATGCGGATCCGCCCGAGGTAGCTCGCGTCGCCCGCGGCGGCCCTGACCGCGAAGTTCACCAAGTACGTTCCCCGAGCGCGGGCGCAGAAGCTCAGGATCGAAGCTGCCAGAAGGGAGGCGCCTGCGTCCCCGGTCACTAGGGACACCGCGGTCGGAGTGAACGCGAAGTGGACGCGCAGCCGCGAGCGGGGTCGAACGGTGAGCACCGGGATGTCGTCGCGCAGGCGGGGCGGAAGCATGTCGGCGCAGAGTCCGCCCGCCGAGCCGGAGGCATCCGGCGGAGTCGACCAGCAATAGCTTCCATACGCGAGCCAGCGGCGCGTCTTCCCGTTCTCGATCCAGGCGGGCGGGGGACTCGGATCTCCCGCCTTTGGCGGCGGTCCCGGCGGCGCTGCGGCCACGGCGACTGATACAGCAACGGACGCCCCAAGCAGCACCCCGACAAGTGCGATTCTGACCACCGGTAGCACCGTATCTAGGCCCGCCGAAGTCACGCCTTTCATACGCGGAGAGGGCCGGTTTCCCGGCCCTCTCGCTCCTGCAGTTGGAGTCCGGCGCTACGGCGTGCGCTTGACGATGAAGATGCCGTAGTCCATGTCGCTGCCGACGGCGTAGGTGATGCCGTTGCGGACGAACGTCTCGATCCCCCAGAACTGGTTGCCCTTCGGGTCGAGGTAGCCGCCTGTCTCGGCGAGGCGGCACGAGCTCACGTCCCTCGGATTCCGGCACTGGATCTGGATCGCGCGGATCCCGCCCGCGTAGTAAGACAGGAACGCCCGGCTCGCGTCTGCTTTCTCGGTGGCGACCTCGTGCACGGACAGCGCGCCGAAGCCTGTCGCGTACGCGGGGTTCATCGCCTCCGGGATCGCGAACGTGTCCACCTCGGTCAGCTTCGTCACCGCCGAATCGACCGCGAACAGGTGGACGTACCCCCAGCCGTCGAACTGCGACGTGATGCTCTGGATCGGGTCGCCGAACGTCCCGATCAGCGTGTCGGGCAGGCGTTGCGGGTTCGCGTCCAGGCACGCCGCGTTGTCGTAGGTCAGGTTGAACATCTTGAAACCGGTGTCCCGTCCGATGAACACGGTCGGGATCGGTGCGCTCAGCGACGGCGTGAGCACGCCGGTGCAGGCGTCGGCGCCCTCACGGTTCATGATCACCATCGCGTCCCAGCCGCCGGCCGCGATCACAGCCTGCGCCTTCTCCTCGAACAGACAGAGCCCGCGCTCGACGACGGCGATCTGCATCGTCCCCACCGCGGGCGCCGGCGGCACCGCAGCGTCGCCCGGACACGCCCGCCCGACGAAGACGGTCGGACCGGCGATCGCCTCGGCCTGTGCCGTCGACGTCTGCGTCCCCGTGGCCGCAGGGAAGAAGCCGTCGACCGTGGTGAGGAGCAGCCGGAACGGGCTGAAGTCCTCGTCGGTCGTGATCGCGAACTTGTTGTCGAGCGTGAACTCGCCCTCGTGCGCGTTCCCCTCCGGCGACAGTGACGCGCCGGTCTGCGCCAGCAGCTCCGGGTCGACGGCCGGGTAGTCGGTGTCGCTGATGAACACCGGCGCGTACGGGTTCGTGACGTCGAGCAGGATGTAACCGCCGTCCCAGTACGAGAGCAGGCCGATGAACTTCGAACCGATCTGCTTCACGACCATGTCGTGTAGGAACGAATCGGTCAGGCCGAGCTCCGGCTGCTGGATCCCGAACGGATTCAGGTTGAGCTCGCTAGCCTTGATCGGCTTCTTCGGATCGGTGATGTCGAAGATGTCGACGTCGACGTTCTCGTCGTCGTCGCTCGCGATCAGGTACGCCTTGTCGCCGGCGTCCCAGGCGAAGGCGCTGTGGTACTGGTTCACGTCGTGCGGCGTGTTCTGCGCGCCGTCGGTCGTGATGTCACCGGCGTGCTCGGACAGCTTCACCGGCTTCAGCGGGTTCGAGATGTCCCAGAGCGAGAAGCCGCCCTTGCCGTTTTTGCCGCACTGCTCGTGGTTCATCACGAGGACATCGCCGCTGTACTTGCTCGTCGTCAGCGTGAGTCCCTGCATGCCTTCACCGACGAGCGTGTCCTGCGAGGTGGCGATGAAGCCGACTTCCTTCGGATGAGAGAGATCGGAGATGTCGATCACGTACGCCCCGCCGTCCGGGGTGTTCTGGCCCCCCGTCTCTGGCCCTGCGCAGTCGGCCGCGCCCCACTTCGAAACATAGGCGTAGTTCTTGAAGACGGAAACGTCTGCGATGCCGTCCGGTTCGGCGTCGTGGACGCGCAGTTTCGAGACGAGCTGCACGTTGCCGAACGCGCCCGGCCCGATCAGGTGATCTGTCAGCGGCCCGTGCTGCGCTCCAGCCAGCGTCGCGCCCTGCAGCGCCAAGCATGCGGCTGCGACCAGGGCGACGACCAATCGTCGTAGCATCATCCCTCCCCTTGCTGTGCGGCCGTGCGCCCCCGCACGCCGACCGCGCCCGCCAGTCCGCCGTGGTTTACAAGCTCAAACGACCACTGTCAACGACGCATAGTCGGAAACCTGGGGGCGGGTCCCGGGTCGAACCCGCCCCCAGCTCTCCCGGAGCTTGGAGGGAGAGATCTAACTCGTACGGCGCAAGATCCAGAGGCCAGAGTTCATGTCGCTCGCATAGATGAGCCCGGTCGCCTGGTCGACGACGACACCCCAGACCTGGGTCGTGTTCGTCAGCACGCTGCGCTGTGAAGGCTTGACCGGGTTCTCGGTCGCGGGCGGCACGAAGTACGCGACTCGCTGCACGTTGCGCGGATTCGACACGTCCCACACTTGGACGCCGTCGGAGTACCACGACGAGTACACGGTGTTGCCGACCAGGAAGTTGTTGTGGATCACGAAGTCACCGGCTCCTTGGTCGTCGGTGCCGAGCGACCGCGGCGTCTTGAACGAGCCGATCTGCACCGGCGGGTTCTTGGAGAAGTCCCACACGCGCCCGAAGCCGTAGCCCTTCTCGGTTGTCGACGTCGAGGTCTTGCAGAAGTCCTCGTCGGCGGAGAAGAGCAGCTGCCGCCGCTCGTCGTACTGCGACGAGTGTGCGTCGCCATCGGCGTTGGCCGGATATGCAGCCCGCTTCACGTACACCGGCTTCGCCGGATCCGTGAGGTCGAGCTGGATGAAGCCGCTGTCCCAATAGGACAGGAAGACGCTCTTTCCATCCTCCGAGGGTTCGGCGCCGTGACCGTAGTTTCCGTCGGGATCGCAGCCCTGTGCCGCGAACGGGCCGCCCGCCTGCTGCACCTTCCAGGTTGACACCTCGGATGGCTTGGTGGGATCCGTGATGTCGATCAGGCGGAAGTCGCCCTTGCCCGACGCGTCGCGGAGACCGTTCGCGTTGAGCGGATCCGGATAGCTACCCGCCGGGACAGTCGCGTACGCGAACGTCCGACGAAGGTCGTCTCGATTCTCGATCTCGAACTCGTGCACGCCGCGCGTGCAGCAGCCCGTGTCGAGGAAGCCGATCCGCTGGGGCGTCGTCGCGTTGGTCACGTCCCACAGCATCAGCCCGTGAACTGCGTCGGGGTCGTGCCGGCCGCCGCCGCACCACTGGATCCCGGAAGCGGCGATGTCGTGGCCGGCCAGCGGACCGTACTTGGCCGTGTACACGACGACGTCCTCGGCGGACGTCCCGATCGGGTTCTGGAGCGTGGCCACCCGCCGCGGGTTCGACGGATTCGCCACGTCGATGATGGCGACGCCGCTCTCGGGCGGCGAGGGGCAGAACCGATCGTTGCCGGTCGCCCAGTCGGCGAAGCCCCAGTGGCCGACGTAGGCGTAATTCTTGTACTTCCAGACGTCGGCGTTGAAGCCGCGGACGTTCAAGTTGTTATGGCCTACGACCTCGATGTTCCAGGCCGAGCCGGCCTTGGAGCCGCCGCCATAGGTCTTCTGCGACTCGTCATAAAAGTGCTGCTCGTCTTTCAGCAGATCGTCGTGCGACGCTGCCGTCGATCCCACAGCCGCGAAAACGAGCGCGGCCGCAGCGACAAGCAGAGGTAGCAGCCTGCGCATTCCCTCCCCCCTTTTCGGACCCGTTGTCGAAGGGGCCATTCTGCCGCAGATCAGGGACAAGAAGAAGGATTGGCGTGACCGCCCACGATCCACGCGCGGCTCAAGGTGCGCCGAGGTCTGCGCCGCACGCTTCGGCCGGTTGCGAACGTCCGGCGGCGCTGCTAGCGTCCCGCGCTTGACGTGCCGCGTCCCCCCCGGCACGCCCAGTGCCCCCACTTCAGCTGGCCACGCCAACGTTGCGGAGACGACAGACGCAGGTATTCCTGGTGGCCGTCGCCGCGGCTCTCGCGATCACCGTCGGCGCGACCGCTGACCCCGGCTCGATCGCTTCGAAGCAGGCCCACGCGCAACAGGTTCTGGGGCAAATCCAACAGATCGACTCGAGCCTCGAGGGCGCGATCGAAGCCTACAACCTCGCGAACGTACGCCTCGCGAAGATCGAGCGCGACCAGCGGGAGAACCGTCACGAGCTCATCGTCGCGCGGTCGAACCTGAAGCGCTCCCAGGCGGCGCTCTCGGCCCGCCTCGTCTCGGCCTACACGTCGAGCGAGGACAACTCGACGCTCGCCGTCCTGCTCGGCTCGACCAGCCTGGAGGATCTGCTCAACCGTGTCGAGACGATCAACGCGACCTCGCGCCAGGACGCGCGGATCGTGCGGGAGGTGACGTCCTTCAAACGGGCTGTCGAACGGCACCGGGTCGAGCTCGCAAACGCGCACGACGAACAGCAGCAGGTGGTCGCCGAGAAGGCCGCCCAGCGCCAGCGAATCGAGTCGCAGCTCGCGGCGCGGCGCCAGCTTCTCTCCTCGATCCGAGGCGAGATCGCCCGGATGAAGGCCGCGGAGGCGGCGCAGCAACGGCAGCTCGAGGCGGCCGCGCGGGCGCGGCTCTCATCCGCATCGCCTCCGTCGACTGGAGCCATCGCGGTCGGGGCCGCAGCGACGACTCCCGAAGGCTCCACGGTCGCGCCGCCGAACGTCCACGGCGGCGTCGTCGGGATCGCGATGCGCTATCTCGGAGTGCCCTATGTCTGGGGCGGAGCCAGCCCGAGCGGATTCGACTGCTCCGGCCTCGTCATGTACGTCTTCGCCCAGATCGGCGTGTCCCTGCCGCATAGCACGTACGCCCTCTACGCAATGGGGACGCCTGTCTCGCGCGACCAGCTCCAGCCCGGCGACCTCGTCTTCTTCAACGGGCTCGGCCACATGGGGATCTACATCGGCGGCGGTCAGATGATCCACGCCCCGCACACCGGCGACGTCGTCAAGATCTCGAGCCTCACCGGCTGGTACGCGTCCAGCTACGTGGGCGCCCGGCGCATCTAGAGGCCAGACCGACAGAGGCGTCGGACCGCGCCGTCCTGACGAACACGATCGGGGCTCTGCTCGTCGTCGATAAGGCGATGGGCTCATGCGCGAGCGACGTGAGCTCCCGCGCGGACTTCACGTGAACGTTTTGTGCCAGGAGACGGAGAGACATCTCTCGAGCCCAGAAATCTGGAAGACGACGCCGCCGAGGCGGGCGGTGGGGCCGCCGCGACTTCAACGAATTGAGCCATTCACTCGCGCCCGGCCGGCGTCGATAGGAGGTCCGAGATGGAAATCGGCGATCCGATCCGCACATTCACGATCGAACCGCTCGAGGACCCGGTTCCGGCCGAGAGTCCCGAACTTCCGCTTGAAGAGCCGGTCGAGGATCCCGAGACGCCAGAGCGCGTTCCCGCCTAGCGCCGCGGTGCGTCAGAGCGATGTCTCGTGACGAGCTGTACGTCTCACCTCTCGTCGGCTGGCGGGTGTGGGCGCTCCGCGACGACGGCGATGGCCCGCGGCTGTCGTCCCTTGTGCAGCCGTCGCTCTGGGCTGCTCGGCAGGCGTTCGAAGCGTCTTGCCCACTTCAAGGCCAGTCCCTAACTCCAGGAAAGCGGCGGGTGCCGCGGCACACGACAGCTCCACATCCCTTCTGCGCCTGCGGGATCCATGCCGCCGCCGAGCTCGAGCACGCACTGGCCTACCTGGGCAACAACGTCGAGGGCGACTTGCAGGGAAGCGGCCAAGTCCTCGGCCGCGTCACCCTGTGGGGAAGCGTGGTGGAGGGGCGCTCCGGGTGGCGAGCCGAGAAGGCGTATCCATTCGAGCTCTATCTACCAGCGGGCGGGCTCGACGACCCGTACGAGGTCGCGTTCGCGCTCGTGGACTACGGCGTCCCGGTCGAGCTGCTGGACTGCTCGCCGGTCGCCGCGAAGGTCAGGGCGCAGCTGGCTCCGCCCTGACCTGGGCCCTGCGGATCAACCTTCCTTGGGACTGCCCTTCGCCAGCTGTGCGAGCCCGGCGACGCGCTGCTTCACGAACCGCGCCTCGCGCTCGAGGATCGGGAACCAGCGGCTCGTGCGCGGCGTGAGCTTGAGCCGTTCGGCGAAGATCGCCTGCAGTCGTCGCTCCGCCGGCAGGATCTTCGCGGCCTTGCCGACCTGGATGTTCAGCTGGAAGCCTCCGAGGACGCGTCGGGTGTCCGAGCGCACATGCACAACGTCGACCGCGTACTTCTGCCCGGCCTTCGTTCCGGTGGGAAGCGTGATCGTGACGAGGCCGGACAAGTGGTTGCCCCAGAACGGCGGCACGGGAACGTACGTCGCTCCCGAGACGACGAGCCTGAGCGTGTGCGAGTCGATGATCTTCACCGTTCCCGGCGCGTGCCGGAGGTTGCGGTAGTTCAACATCTCCTCGACGTTCGCACCCGGGAAGTAGATGTCGACGATCGAGCGACGCGGCAGCTTGTTCCACAGGAACAAGAGCTCGTCGACTCCCGCCGGTGCCTTCCACTCGTCCAGATCGAACTGCCAGCGCCGCCTCTCTGCCTCAGCGGCACGCCCCGCCGCTAGCACCTGTTTCGCCGCGCCGTCCGAGCCGAGCGCGCTCGCGCGGAGTACCGCTCGGTTCCGTCGTTCGGCGAGCATCGTGTGCCTCATCGTCCTGCGCCCGCCGGCGGGTACAGGTCGTGCCGGTTGCGGGAAGGGAACGGCGTCCGGCGTGTCGTCGGGAACGATCACGTCGGGGGGTGCGAGCGGGTGGGGCGCTTGCGAGCGCTTCCACCGCCGCGTGACGTCGACGTCGAAGCTGTGCTGGACGGTTCGCGTGATCTCCTTCGTGCCCGGATTGGCCGTCTGGAGGATCAGCAGGTTCCGCTGCGACAGGTTGTCCGAGGTGCCGGGTGTCGCTCCCGCCACCGTTGGGTCGGGGGCGTAGACGAGCTCCACGATCATGCACTGGTGGTTGCCGATCAGCAGGTCGCGGATCGAGCGCATGTCTCCGGCCGGCACGGCGTTGAAGGGCCCGTCGCCGATCCACGTCTGCGGGAACTCGATCGTCGTCTGGTTGATGTCGAGGTAGGCGCCGTAGAAGAGGAGCGCCTCGGTGCCGCCCGTCGGGCCGAAGCTGGCAAGGTTCTTCGGGTCGGCCTGCGTCGTCATCGCCGCGGTGATCGGTACGCGCGGCTCGGCGAAGAACGGGATCGACGCGAGCTCGTTCGTTGTCGTCCGCCCGAGCAGCGCGATCCCCCCCGGGTCGCTCCTGTACGCGAGCGAGCTGTCGAAGGCGACATTGGCGGTGCCCCAGCGGAAGAGCCGGAACGAGGCGCGGACGTCGGTTGCGCCGGTCACGCTCTGGAGGCGCACCTTCGAGAGCGCGAAGTTGTAGACGTTGACGCCTCCGACCTGGGTCGAGTACTCGAGCGCCGCCGCGGCCTGGTCGGTCGGAAGCCCGTCGAAGCTCTCTCCTCCGGCCGTGCCGTTGCCCGCGCGCAGATTGTCGATCACCTGCTTGATGAACGTGTTGGGATTGCTCCAGCCGGCGGCGACGCCGAAGCGCGCCTGCCCTTGACGAACCTGGAACACGCGCGCGTCGATGCTGAGCCAGGAGATCGGGCCGTCGAGCATGTAGGGGTTCGCGCTGACTTGAAGCCGGACGCGCGAGCTGTCGTCGACGACCTGGTTACCTGCTCGGTCGACCGCTGTGACGACGAGCTTCATGTCCTTGAGGTCACCCGCGCTCATGCCGGCGAAGACACCGTTCCCCGTGAAGACGACGCGGCACGTATATGTCACGCGTTGAGGGACGCTCGGGTGCAGCGACGGATCTTCCGGCGCCACAGCGGTGATCGAGACGTCCACCTGCCCGGCGAGCGATCCGTTCGTCGCCGCATCGAGGAGCTCGACCTTCGGCGCATGGGCGAGGTCCGTATAGAGCCCCGCCGCGCGGATGGGTGGCGCGATCAGCCCGAACAGAGCGGGCTCGGTGTCGGGTGGCCAGACGATCGGGGCCGGCCGCGCGGTCCGATCCTGAACCGCGAGGTAGAACGAGTTCTCGAAGGTGCTCTTTCCGGCGGCGACGATCGCGTCCACCTGGTCCTTCGAGAAGCTGCTGCGATCGAGGTAGACGTTGACCGCCGGCGCGAGCTTCTCCTGGACGAGCTGGATCTCGATCCGCTCCTCGGCGTCGAAGCCGTCGAGCTTCTCGTATGTCGTTCCCGCCGGTAGCGCCGGCGAGAACGGATCGAGCACGGTCGCCGCAGTTGCAGAAGAGACACCGGTCACGGCACGCACCTGTCCACCCGCGAGGATCAGATCGCCGTCCTTCAGCGCCGTCGCGCCGGTGAAAGCGGTGCCGCTGCCGGTGATCGTCGTCCCGCTGCTGGAGATGGTCCCCGGCGAGGACGGCGTCGACCCGTCGGGACGCTGCTTCGCGACGATGCGGCCGGTGACACGGATCAGGTTGTTGAGGAAGCCGGTCGCGCTGCTGCCGGCTGGCGGGAAGAGCGTGTTGTCGGCGGCGAACGGGCCTTTTCCGCCGGCGTCGATGGTGCCGCCGCTGCCGTCGAACACGAACTCCTCGACGAAGTCGATGCCCTGCTGACGCTCACTCGCACTCGCTG
>WNGF01002642.1_pt1 | contig 24861 bp, 26 predicted proteins | sample 5400641 | NCBI WGS metagenome assembly WNGF01 (sample SAMN13153371, study PRJNA577476) | soil metagenome | isolation source: 80 cm soil or saprolite under grassland replicate 2 | place: USA:California | collected 2016-06-15 | reverse complement strand
GCCCGCAGCGCGGCGCTGCTCACCGCATCGCCGCTCGGCACGGCGCTCGGCGGACCGCTCACCACGGCGCTGGGCCCGCGAGCGACGCTCGGCGGCTCAGGACTCGCCACCGTGGCGCTCGGCGCCGTCGCGTGCGTCCTGCTGCTGGCCCGGCGCAGGAACCAGTGAGCGCGTGAGCCTGGCGCGCCACCTGTGCAGTCACCGATCAGGAATCGAGAAGCGCCGGCCCCCGAGCCGCAGCTAGCATGACCGCCATGGACATCACCATCCACGCGAGCTTCCTCCCGCACGACGACCCGGACGCCTCCCTGGCCTTCTGGCGCGACACCCTCGGCTTCGAGGTCCGCAACGACGTCGGGTACGGCGGGATGCGCTGGATCACGGTCGGCCCCACCGACCAGCCCGGCACGTCGACTTCCGGTCTTCCCGTTCGTCTTCGAGCTCGACAAGACACACCGGGTCGATGCGACCCACGACTTCAGGAGTGACCATGACCGGCTCTTCCACCCAGGGAATCAAGACCGTGCTGCATCCCGTGTCCGACCTGGCGGCGGCCAAGGCGGTGTACGCCGCCCTTCTCGGCGTCCCGCCGCAGACCGACGGGTCCTACTACGTCGGCTTCGAGGCCGAGGGCCAGCACATCGGGCTGGTGCCGGGCGGTGGACCGCAGGGCATGACCTCGCCGGTGGCCTACTGGCACGTGCCGGACATCGAGGCGAAGCTGGCCGAGGTGACCGCTGCCGGTGCCACCGTGAAAGAGCCCGTGCGCGACGTCGGTGGCGGCCGCCTGGTGGCCACCGTCACCGACTCCGACGGCAACGTGCTCGGGCTGCTTCAGGACCGGTGAGTGCCGCTGGCGCCGGCCATGGACCCGGAGCGGGCTTCGGCCGACGATTTCTTGCCGGGCGGAGTAGGACATGGGAGAGCTTGCACAGGAGGGAACGATGAGCGCAAAGAAGGACACGCAGAAGTCCGCCAAGAGCACCACCGCGGTCGACAAGAAGTTCGAGGGATTCACGGACGAGGAACGAGGCGCGATGAAGGAGCGCGCCCAAGAGATGAAGGCGGCCGCGCGCCGCGGCCCGCGCGCGGACAAGGCGGACGGGGAAAGCGCCGTGCTCGCGAAGATCGCCGAGATGCCGGAACCGGATCGCGCCCTGGGCGAGCGGCTCCACGCGATCATCAAAGCCAGCGCCCCAGCCCTCTCGCCGAAGACCTGGTACGGGATGCCCGCGTATGCCAAGGACGGCAAGGTCGTCTGCTTCTTCCAAAGCGCGCAGAAGTTCAAGACCAGGTACGCGACGTTCGGCTTCAACCACACGGCGAACCTCGACGAAGGCGCCATGTGGCCGGTCGCCTTCGCGCTGACGGAGTTGACCGCCGCCGACGAGGCAAGGATCGGCGCGCTCGTGAAGAAAGCGGTGAGCTGAGGACTGAGCCTCACTGATCCACGGCTCGGTGTCCGGGCGGGGCGGAGTGGTGCCGGTCGACCAGGGCGCGATCCGTGGCTCGCGGCGGAGCAACCCGGCGACGTACACCGGACTGCTCGACCCGATCCGCAAGGCGTTCGCGAAGGCCAACGGCGTGAAGCCGGCGCTGTTCAGCACCGGGATCATGGCCTTCCTCGGAGCGATCCTGAACTTCTCGTTCGTGTTCGCCGGCTCCGCCGGCGTCAACCCGGCCATGATCGCCGTGGGGCTGCTGGTCATCCTGGCCTGGCGCAATGCCGGCTGGTACGGCCTGGACCGCTACGTGCTCCCCAGGCTGGGCACGCCGTGGCACCGGGGTGAGCTGTTCACCCGGTCGACGCCAGCAGGAGGCACGCCGGGGCAGGCGGCACACGCCTGAGCCCCGCCGCGAGCCGGACCCCGCGCCCATTCGGGGGAGGGCGCGGGGTCCCGTCAGGTCCACCACCAGAGCCTGGTCACAGACCAGGCTCTTTACTTCCCCCCGCCAGTATGTGTACGAAGCGCCTACGCAGGTCCGAGGGGAAGGGCCCCACGGCCATCGGGGTTCTGGCCGAGCGTGACCAGGATGATCTGCCGAGGAGTCGACATGACCAGGTCGAGAATTGCCCTGCTGGCGCTGCTGGCGGTCGCTGGACTTGCCCTGTCCGCCTGTGCGGCCGGCCCGAACGACGTGGCCCGCGTGAACGCGACTGAGATCGCCGGGTTCTGGATGGGGTTGTGGCACGGGATCATCAGCCCGATCACCTTCCTCGTCTCGCTCTTCAACGAGCACGTGAACATCTACGAGGTGCACAACAACGGCAACTGGTACAACTTCGGCTTCGTCCTCGGCGTGGCGATCGTGTTCGGCGGAGGACCAGGGGCGCGTGCCCGCAGGCGCTAGTACCTCGCCAATTCAGGTTGCCGGGTCGTGGCATCGATCCGCTGGGCTGACCAGACGCTTCAGGCGGGCGTCGCGGTGGCTCCCGCCTGCCGGTGGGCGCGCTCGACCAGCGGCGCGAGCACCTCGGCCAGGGTGGGGCTGCCCAGCTCGCGCAGCTCGTAGCGGGCCTGCCGCACCGGGTGGCTGGTGTGCACCACGCGGCGCAGGTCGATCGGGGTGCCGGCGACCACCACGTCGCAGTCGGCCGCCTCGATGGTGGCGCGCAGCTCCTCCACCTGGCGCTCGCCGTAGCCCATGGCCGGGAGCACCCGTCCGATGGTCGGGTAGGCGCGGAAGGCCTCGGCGATCGAGCCGACCGCGTACGGCCTCGGGTCGACCAGCTCGGCCGCGCCCGCCTGGCGGGCGGCGACCGTACCGGCCCCGAACGGCATGCCGCCGTGGGTCAGCGTGGGCCCGTCCTCGACCACCAGCACGCGGGCGCCGGCGAGCGACGGTCCCGGCTCGAGCACTACCGGCGAGGCCGCCTTGACCACGGACGCGTGCGGGTTGACCCGGGCGACGCTGGCCACGACCTGTGCCACCGCGTCCGGCTGGGCGCTGTCGACCTTGTTGACCACTACCACGTCGGCCATGCGCAGGTTCGTCTCGCCCGGGTGGTAGCGCAGCTCGTGGCCGGGCCGCAGCGGGTCGGCCACGGTGATCAGCAGGTCGGGGACGAAGAACGGGAAGTCGTTGTTGCCACCGTCCCAGACCACCACGTCCGCCTCGGCCTCCGCCCGGTCGAGGATGGCGCGGTAGTCGACCCCGGCGTACACCACCATGCCTTGGCGGACCGGCTCCTCGTACTCCTCGCGCTCCTCGATGGTCGGGTCGCTCGCGTCGATCTCGGCCAGTGACGCGAAGCGCTGCACCCGCATCGCCTCCAGGTCGCCGTAGGGCATCGGGTGCCGCACCAGGGCGACCCGCAGCCCCGCGTCGAGCAGTAGCCGGCCGACCCTGCGGCTGGTCTGGCTCTTGCCCGCGCCGGTGCGCACGGCGCACACGGCCACCACCGGCCGGTGGCTGGGCAGCATGCTGGCGCGAGGCCCGACCAGGCGGAAGTCGGCGCCGGTGGCCAGCACCAGCGAGGCCTTGTGCATGACCTCCTCGTGGGAAAGGTCGGAGTAGGCGAGCACCACCTCGTCGACGCCGTGCTCGCGCACGATCGCCGGCAGCTCGGCCTCCGGACGGATCGGGACGCCCTCCGGGTAGTAGCCTCCGGCCAGCGCGGGCGGGTAGACACGGTCGGCGATCCCGGGGATCTGCGCCGCGGTGAACGCCACCACCCGTGCCTCCGGGTCGTCGCGGAAGACGGTGTTGAAGTCGTGGAAGTCGCGCCCGCCGGCGCCCATGATCACGATCGCGCGCATCACGCTCTCCTTGGTCGCCCACCAACCCACCCTCGATGCTGCGCTCCAGCAAGGCAGCCGCCGAGGGCCGAACGGCCCGCGCGGGCCGGGCTCGGCGGCCCTGGAGGCGGTTCGGCGTCGGACCCGCGTGAGCATCGAGCCCCGTGGCAACCGAACGGAGCCGTACCGGGCCGACGGCCGTCTACCTCGAGGTCCCCGCCGGTTGCCGTTCGTCAGGGCCGGCGCAGCGGCACCGCGCCGGGTTCCGGGACCATGCAGGAGACCTGGCTCTCCACCGCGATCACGCCGTCGACCTGCCGCACCAGCTCGATCAGGGTCTCCAGGTCGCGCCGCCGGCGGACGTGGCCCTCGAGACGGACGACCCCGCCCTCCACCCGGACCCCGACCTCGACGTTCTCCGCCACGTAGGGCCGGCCGAGGACCCGCTCGTCGATCTCACCCTCGATCTCCTCGTCCGAGCGGAGAAACACGCGCAGCAGGTCGCCGCGGCTCACGATGCCGACGAGCTGGCCCTGGTCGTCGACCACGGGCAGGTGCTTGATGTCGAAGTGGTGCAGCAGCCGCACGGCCTGGGCCACGGTCTGGTGCGGGCGCACCGTCATCACCGGGGTCGTCATCAGCTCCCCTGCGGTGGTCGCCGCCGCCTTGACCTGCTCCACGTGGGCGCGAGCCCCGGCCGGGAGCAGCTCCTCGCGCACCGCCGGGTCCTGCTTGAGGATCATGTCCGCCGAGGAGACGATGCCGACGGGCCCGCCGGCCGCGTCGACCACCGGCAGCGCGCTCACCCGGTGCCGGTCCATCAGGGCGACGACCTCCCGGTAGGAGGCGTCCACCCCGACGGTGACGACCTTCCGGGTCATCAGCTCCTCCACCACGTAGCGCATCCGCTGCCTCCGTCCGCCGCCGTGCCGATCGATCTCCTGGTCAGGACGCTAGGCTGGGGCGGGACCCTGCCCAAGGGCCACCCGGCCCCCCACCGGCGAGCCCACCGGCCCCGCCCGTTCAGCCCGCCGGGACGTGGAGAGGGCGGGCACCGCGCTGGTCGGGCCGCTCGAACAGCGGCAGGTAGGCCTCATCCTCCTGGGCGAAGTGGAGCCGCAGGACCGCGTGCAGCCCGTACAGCACCCGGCGCAGATCCGGCAGGTCCTCGGCGTCCGGGCCGCCTGGGCCGAGGTCGGCGAGCAGGCGTTCGAGCAGCCGCGTGAGGTGGGCGATCTCGGCGTGCCCCCGGCTCATCGTCGCGGTCGGGTCGTCGCCGCCGACGAGCTCGGCCACGGCCGGGTAGAGCAGCGCGTCCTCGGCCTCCTCGTGCGGCTGCAGCCGCTCGACCAGGAAGCGGTGCACCGCGTGCGCCTGCGCGAGCGCCTCGGCCGGCGGCTGCGCGTCCAGGCGGTCGGCAACCGAGCGGATCCGGTCCACGGCGACCAGCAGCTCGCGGTGCTCGGCGCGGAAGCGCTCGCCGAGCGCCACCACCGACGGCGAGAGCTGCCTTGCCGGCCTGCCGGCGCCGCCGGCGGACAGCGCCCGCAGGGCGTTGGCGATCACGGCGACGTCGATCGCCTCCTGCAGCACCGCTCCCGGGACCGGGGCGAGCAGGCCGGCGGCCGCGGCGACCATGGCCACCAGCGACAGGCCCATGCCGGCAAGGACGCTCTGCAGGGCGATCGTGCGGGAGCGCCGCGCCAGCTGGATCGCCTCGGCGAGCCGGTCGAGCCGGTCGACCACCATGACCACGTCGGCCGCCTGAGAGGAGGCGGTCGCGCCCCTGGCGCCCATGGCGATGCCGACGTCAGCCGCGGCCAGCGCCGGCGCGTCGTTGACGCCGTCGCCTACCATCACCGTGACGCCGGCGCCCCGTTCCAGCCGGACAGCCTCGACCTTGTCGGCGGGGGTGCGCTCGGCGAGCACCTGGTCGACGCCGATGGCCGCGGCGACGGTCTCGGCCATGTCCGGGTGGTCGCCGGTGACCATCACGATCCGGCGCACCCCGGCGCGGCGCAGTGCGCGCACGGTTCGGGAGGTATCCGGCCGGATGGGGTCTCGGACCCCGAGCGCGCCGGCCAACACCCCGTCGACCGCCACGAACACGGTGGAGAACCCTTCCACGGCGCCACGGCGGCGCAGGCGCCGCGCCCAGGCCGGCAGCGGCCCGCCGGGCACGGCGAACGCGGCCTTGCCGACGGCCACCTGGCGGTCGCCGACGCGTCCGCTGATGCCCCGCCCTGGCACCTCCACGACCTCGGCCGGGAAGCTGGTCCCGACGCCGCGCGCGGCCGCCGCGCGCACGATCGCCGCCGCCAGCACGTGCGGCGAGACCTGGTCGACGGAGGCGGCCAGGCCGAGCAGCCCGTCGGCGTCGCCGTCGGCCGCCTCCACCTCGACCACCTCCGGCGTCCCCGCGGTGAGCGTGCCGGTCTTGTCGAACAGCAGCACCCGCACCCCGGCGAGGCGCTCGAGCACGCCGCCGCCCTTGACCACCACTCCGCGCCTGGCGGCGCGCGAGATGCCCGCGACGATGGCGACGGGCACGGCCAGGATCAGCGGGCAGGGCGTCGCCACCACCAGCACCGCGAGCGCGCGCACTGGATCCCCAGAGAGCGCCAGGGCGATCCCGGCCAGCACCAGCGTCAGCGGCACGAACGCCAGCGCGTAGCGGTCGGCGAGGCGGACGAACGGCGCCTTGGACGCCTGCGCCTGCTCGACCAGCCGGACGATGCCGGCGTAGGTGCTCTCCGCGGCGGTGGTGGACGCGCGCAGGTCGAACGGGGACCCGGCGTTGACCACGCCGCTGGCGACCGGCTCGCCGTCGCCCCGCTCGACCAGCTCCGCCTCGCCGGTCAGGGCCGCCTCGTCGAGCACCGCGGTCGTCCCCACCACCAGCCCGTCGACCGGGACCACCTCGCCCGGCTTGACCAGCAGCCGGTCCCCCGGCCGCAGCTCCGCCACCGGGACGTCCACCAGGGACTGATCCGGCTGGGAGGGAGGAGGCGTACCCCTGGACCTGTCCGGGGGCTCCGAGCCGTCCAGTGGAGGGCAGCCGCTCCGCTCCGTGGGGCTCCCCGACACCTCTGCCTGGTAGCGGTGCGCGACCCGGGGGGCGCGTTCGAGCAGGGCACCCAGCTCCCGCCTGGCCCGGTCGCCCGCGTAGGCTTCCAGCACCCGGCCGGAGGCGAGCATCACCGCGATCACCGCACCCGCGAGGTACTCCCCCAGGGCGAGCGAGCCGCCGAGGGCCAACAGGGCCACCACGTCGACGCCCGGCTCGCGCCGCGCCAGGCGGCGCGCGACGGAGACGGCCAGCGGCGCCAGCCCGGCCGCCACGGTGAGGCCGAGGACCAGGTCGCCCAGGCCGCCCGCGCCCGCGAGCCGGGCCGCGAGGCCGGCACCCAGCCCGGCGGTGGCGGCGCCGAGCAGCAGCGCCGACCGGCGGGCAGGCCCGGGCGCCATCTCGATCAAGGTTCGCATGGGCCGACGGTGACAGGCCAGGCCCGGTCCAAACAGGGCCGAACGCCCCGTCCACGACGTGCCGGCGGGCGGGGGTCAGCCGCCGCCGACCGGGAGCGGGGAATCCTCCTCGGTCGAGCGGCGGCGGCCCGCCAGGCGGCGCAGCCACTTGTCGGTCTCGACCGCGACGAAGGCGGTGGTCGAGGCGGCCAGCACCACCGCGAGCTGGACCGGGCCGAGCGGCTCGGTGTCGAACACCGTGCGCAGCGGCGGCAGGTACACGACCGCGAGCTGCAGGGCGGCAAGGCCGAGGACCGCGGCCAGCAGCAGCGGGTTGGAGCGGACGCCGAGGCTGAAGAAGCTGTCCCGCTCGGAGCGCACCGCCAGCGCGTTGCCGAGCTGCAGCAGCGCCAGGGTGGTGAACACCATCGTCTGCCACGGCCAGCCGGCCGCGCGCGCGGCCGCCAGCATGCCGAGGCAGACCGCCGCCATGACGAGCCCGACCCAGAGGGCGTGCTGCCACAGCCCACGGCCGAGGATCGACTCGTCGGGCGGGCGGGGCGAGCGCCGCATGCTGCCGCGCTCGGCCGGCTCCAGGCCGAGCGCGATCGCGGGCAGGCCGTCGGTGACCAGGTTGACCCAGAGGATCTGCACCGGCAGCAGCGGCACGGGCAGAGCCAGCAGCGAGGCCAGGAACATCACCCAGATCTCGCCGGAGTTGGTGGCCAGCAGGTAGCGCACGAAGCGGCGGATGTTGTCGTAGATGCGCCGCCCCTCCTCGACCGCCGCGACGATGGTGGCGAAGTCGTCGTCGGCGAGCACCATGTCGGCCGCTTCCTTGCTGACGTCGGTGCCGGTCACGCCCATGGCCACGCCGATGTCCGCGCGCCGCAGCGCCGGGGCGTCGTTGACGCCGTCGCCGGTCATCGCCACCACCGCGCCGCGGTCCTTCCACGCGGCCACGATGCGCAGCTTCTGCGCCGGGTTGGTGCGCGCGTACACGCTGGTGGCGGTGACGCGCCCGCGCAGGGCGTCGTCGTCGAGGCCCGCCAGCTCGCGGCCGGTGAGCACCTCGCCGCCGTCGAGGATGCCGGTGCGGCGGGCGACCGACCCGGCCGTGCGGGCGTCGTCGCCGGTGATCATCACCGGCGTGATCCCGGCCCGCCGGCAGGAGGCGACCGCGGGGGACGAGGCCGGGCGCGGCGGGTCGGCCATGGCGACGACGCCGAGCAGGCGCAGCTCGTCCTCGGCGGCCGACGGCTCGTCGGGCAGCGCCTCCAGGCGCCGCTCGGCGAGTGCGAGCAGCCGGTAGCCGTCGGCCGCCCAGCCCGCGGTCACCGCCTCGGCCCGCCTCGCCAGCGCCGCGTCGTCGGGGCGCAGCAGCGGGAGCAGCGCGTCCACCGCACCCTTCACGGCCACCCGGACGCCGTCGCCCGCGCGGTGCAGCGTGGTCATGCGCCGCCGGGCGGCGTCGAAACCGACCTCGGCCACGCGGGGGTGCTCGCGCTCGACCGCCTCGCGGGTAACGCCGAGCTTGCCGGCGAGGGCCAGCAGCGCCGCCTCGGTCGGGTCGCCGCCGGCGGCCCAGCCGCCGTCCGGCCCGCCGTCTGGCAGCAGGGCCGCGTCGTTGCAGGCCGCCGCGACGAACGCCAGGCGCCCGAGGTGCCGGTCGCCGTCCGGCCAGGCGTCGTCGCCGCGGGCCGGCCGCGCTTCGCCGTCGCCGTCGCGCGTGATGGTGCCGACCGGGGCATAGCCGTCGCCGGCGACCCGGTACGACCCCGCCGGGGTCCAGACCCGCTCCACCAGCATGCGGTTCTCGGTGAGGGTCCCGGTCTTGTCGGAGCAGATCACCGTCACCGATCCGAGCGTCTCGACCGCCGGGAGCTTGCGGACCAGGGCGCAGCGCCGGGCCATGCGCCGCGCGCCGAGCGCCAGCGCGATCGTCACCACCGCGGGCAGCCCCTCGGGAATGGCGGCGACGGCCAGGCTCACGGCCGTCAGGAACATGCGCTCGACCGACTCGCCGCGGGCGACGCCGGCGCCGAAGACGACCACGCAGACCACCAGGCAGGCCGCTGCCAGCCGCCGGCCGAGCACGGCCAGGCGGCGCTGCAACGGGGTCGGCTCCGCCGGGTGGGCCTGCAGCAGCCCGGCCAGGCGCCCCAGCTCGGTGGCCATGCCGGTGGCGACTACCACGCCGGCACCGCGGCCGCCGGTTACCGCGGTGCCACGGAACGCCAGGTTGCGCTGCTCGGCCGGCATCGCCGGGTCGGCGTCGGGCAGCGGCTCGGTGGTCTTGGACACCGGCTGGGACTCGCCGGTGAGCGCCGCCTCGTTGACCCGCAGCGCCTGCACCTCCACCAGGCGCAGGTCGGCGGCGACCACGTCCCCGGTCGCGAGCTGCACGAGGTCGCCTGGCACCAGCGCCGCGGCAGGGACCTCCGCGACCCGTCCGGAGCGCAGCACGCGCACGGTCGGCACGGTCATCGCTTGCAGCGCGGCCATGGCCCGCTCGGCGCGGTGCTCCTGGGCGTAGCCGATCAGTCCGTTGAGCACCACGATCGCTAGGATGACCAGGGTGTCCTTGAGGTCGCCGACGACCAGCGTGACGACCGCGGCGAGCATCAGGATGACGATCATGGTGTTGGCGAACTGCTCGGCGAGCAGCCGCCATGCCGGCTTGCGCGCCTGCTCGACCAGCTCGTTGGGCCCGTGCCGCCGCAGCCGCAGCGCCGCCTCCCCATCGGACAGGCCGGTGGCGGCGTCGACGCCGAGCGCGCCGGCGACCTCCTCGGCCTTCAGCGCCCAGGGGCGCGCCGGCAGGTCGTCGGCCAGGCCGGCGGGCACACCGCTGGTCGGCATCGCATCCCCCGAGGACTCCTCGCGCACACGGGTGACGCGGCCCGGCCGGCCACTTGCTCCGCCGGCCGGACCCGTCACCACGCCAGCCTACGCGGCGAGGAGCGCGCGCGGCCGGCCGACCTTCACCTCGGCGCCACCGAGCAGCACCTGCAGCCGCACGTCGAGGCGCGGCGCGTCGTCAGGCGGAGGGGCTTCCTCCTCGGTGTGGTTCTCGTAGCCGCCGAGCATGACCGGGCCGTTCATGCGCACCCGCCAGCCGGGCGGCACCAGGATCTCCACCCGAACGCCACCGTGACGTCCAGCCTGGCGTCAGGGGCGAGGGCGGCGTCGACCAGGTCGAGCTGGACGCCGCCGAACATCGCGGCGACCTTCCCGCCGCGGAAGCGGCGCGAGCGGCTGGTGATCTTGCGGCCGGACAGCAACGCGCTCACGTCCACCTCGTCCTCGGCGTACCCGGCGGCCAACGCCGGCCGCCTCGAGGCATGGGCGCAAGCGCCGCTGGCCGTGCTGGCCACCCCGGGTCACCTCGAGCAGGTGCTCGACAACCTGATCGCCAACGCGCTCGAGGCGTCCCCGCCCGGCGGGACGATCACGATCGAGGGCGACAAGGCCGACTACGACCTGCTCGTGCTGGTGCCGCCCCACGCCGGCCAGGAGGTGGTGGCGGCGTCCGGCCTCGGCGACGCCGGCGCCTGGGTGCCGACCGACCGCGCCACCCTCGCCCACCGCGACCACCAGCAGATCTTCGCGCTGGGGGACGCGACCGACCTGCCGATCTCCAAGAGCGGCTCGACCGCCCACTTCGAGGCCCCGGTGGTCGCCAGCCGCATCGCCTCGCTGGTCCGCGGGACCGCGCCGAAGGCCAACTACGGCGGGCGGGTGATGTGCTTCCTGGAGACCGGCGACGGCCGCGGGCCCCGACGGGCGGGGCGGTCGGCCGTGGCGTCGCCGGCCGTTCGACCCTGGGCGGCCGCCCGGGCATGGGCCACGGTGGTCGCAGGCGACCACACGGAGGTGGAGAAGATGCGAGTCCTCGTGGCACATGGCTCGAAGATGGGCGGCACCGCCGGGATCGCGGAGACCGTCGGCGAGACCCTGCGGGAGGCCGGCCTCGCGGTGGAGGTCCGCGCCGCCGCCGAGGTCCGCGACCTGCGCCCGTACGACGCGGTGGTGGTCGGCGGCGCGCTGTACGCGGGACGCTGGCACCGGGCCGCGCGCCGGCTGGTCAAGGGCAACGCCAAGGCCCTACGGGAGCGGCCGGTGTGGCTGTTCTCGAGCGGCCCGCTGGACGACTCGGCCAGCGAGCGCGAGATCCCGCCGGTGCGGCAGGTGCAGGCCCTGATGGACGGGATCGGCGCCCGCGGGCACTGGACCTTCGGCGGCCGCCTGCCGAGCGACGCCAAGGGCTTCCCCGCCAGCGCGATGGCCAAGAGGAACGCCGGCGACTGGCGCGACAGCGGCCAGGTCCGCGCCTGGGCGGCGCGCGTGGCGGAGGAGCTGGCCGCCACCACGGCCAGCTGACCAGGACGGCGGGAGCTCCGCCGCCCCGGGCGGTACCCGGCTACGCGGCCCGGCCGGCACTGGTCGGCATGCTGGGGAGCTCAGCTCCTCCCTTGCGCAGCCGCGGCGGCCGTTCCCTCGGCGGCGGTCCCTTCCTGCTCTCCTGTCGCCAGGCCACCGTTTCCTCGGCGACTCGACCTGGACGGGCCGAGGGCGCCGGACACGGGCACCACCGCTGGTGCGGCCAAATCGCACCCTCGGCCCGTGGAACGATCGTCCGGCAGCGTCCGGCCAGCGCACAGGACCGATCGGCCCGGCGTGGCCGGGAACCGTCACGAGGCTGTCTTGCCGCCAGCCTCCCCAAGGGCCGTCCGGCAGGAGCCTGGCGAGCCGATCGGCACGTCCTCGCACCTACCCGCTTGCGGGTGAAGCCGGACTGCCCCTCAGGGCGCCGCCGTCACCTGGACCTCGACCACGCCGGGGACGGTGCGGGCCAGCAGCGCGGCCAGCTCGCTCTCCCGCCCCGGATCGAAGCCGGTCAGCGTCACCACGCCGTCGGCGACGTCGACCCGCTGCCGGCCGTCGCCCAGCTCCTCGTCGAGCAGGCGCTGCACCTCGGCGCGGATCGCCGGGTCGCTGCGTGCCAGCACGCCGAGAAGGTCACGTCGGGTCACAATCCCGACCACCCGGCAGCCGAGGACCACCGGGATCGACTTGACTCCCCGGTCGAGCATCAGCCGGACCGCCTCGGCCGCGTCGGCGTCGGCCGGCAGCGCCAGCACCTCCCGGGTCATCACCTCGCCGACCAGGTGCGGGACCCCGGTCACGGGAGCCGGCCAGCGCAGCGCGTGCGCGCGCGGGTCGGGCGAGGACTCGAGCCGGACCAGGTCGGCCTCTGAGACGATACCGACCAGCTCCCCCTCGTCCACCACCGGGACCGCGTTGAAGCCGTGACGTACCAGCAAGGCGGCCACCTGCTTGAGCCGCGTGGTCGGAGTCACGGTCACCACCGGGCTGGTCATCACGTCCTTGATCCGCATCTTCCACGAGCCTCCCGGCCGAATCGCTCACGCCGCCCTCGTCCGGCGCCTACCGCATTCCAGTACGCTACGCGCCGTTTCGGACATGTGGAAGGGACCATCGCCCTCACCCACGCGGGCCATAGGGCCGGTCGTGGTCCGGCGGCGTACCAGTGCCGTGCCCGCCCTCCTCCCGCGCTCCCCCGGGGTGCCCTTCGGCCCGCGCGTGGTGGGCCGGCCGCCTCTGCGTTGGCCGGGAGGGGCCTGCCAGCCTTGGTGACCAGAGACGTGCGCCCGCGCGCCGAGGGCACGAGGGAGGCCGTGGTGGCCGCGCCCACGCGAACCATCGACCTGACCGGCATGGACGACAGCCTGCCGCTGGCCTGGACCGCGGTGACCATGGCCACGCTGCGCCCAGGCGAGGTGGTCGAGGTGCGCATCTCCGACCCCGGCCTGGTCCCCGACTTCTCCGCCTGGTGCCGGGCGACCGGCAACCGGCTGCTCGAGCACGCCTCGAACGACGGCGCCCTGCGCCTGGTCATCAGGAAGCGGTGAGCGACATGCCGGACATCGCCGAAGTCCTGCCGCGGAGGGCGAGCTGCGGATCCCCCAGGTGGTCGAGGACGCTACCGTGGTGGCCATGATCTCCGTGCACGACCTCCTCCTGCCCGCGCTGCGGCAGCCGGCTGCAAGGACGTGACATGCCAGTGGACCACCGACCCGACAGCGACGGCGCCATCCTCCCGCTCGACCGCCTCGACGCGGTCGTGTTCGACACCGACGGGGTGTTGACCGACACCGCCTCGGTCCACTCGGCCGCCTGGAAGCGGCTGTTCGACGAGTACCTGCAAGAGCGCGCCGAGCGCCTCGGCGAGCCGTTCCGGCCCTTCGAGAACGACGACTACCTGCGCTACGTGGACGGCAGGCCGCGCTTCGACGGCGTCGCCGCGTTCCTGGACTCGCGCGGGATCAGCCTGCCGGCCGGCAGCCCGTCCGACCCGCCCGAGGCGGAGACGGTCGGCGGGCTCGGCAACCGCAAGAACGGCTACTTCCTCGCGCTCGTGGCCGAGGACGGGGTGCGGCCGTTCGCGTCCTCGGTCGCGCTGGTGCGCGCGCTGCGGTCGCGCGGGGTGCGCCTGGCGGCGGTCTCGGCCAGCCGCAACTTCGCCACCGTGCTGCGGGCGGCGGAGATGCACGGCCTGTTCGACGCGGAGGTCGACGGCGTCGACACCGCCAGGCTCGGCCTTGCGGGCAAGCCGGACCCGGCCCTGTTCCTGGAGGCGGCGGGCCGGCTGGGGGTGCGGCCCGAGCGGGCGGCGGTGGTGGAGGACGCCCTCGCGGGCGTCGAGGCTGGACGCCGCGGCGGCTTCGGCCTGGTCGTCGGCGTCGACCGCGGCGACCTGGCCGAGGAGCTGAAGGCGCGGGGAGCCGACGTGGTGGTCGCCGACCTCGGCGAGCTGCGCATCGACGATCGGCCCGCCGGGAGTTGAGGGAGGACGGCGATGGACGACAGGTGGCTGCTCGCCTACGACGGCTTCGAGCCGGCGGACGAGGGCCTTCGCGAGGCACTCTGCACCCTCGGCAACGGCTATTTCGCCACCCGGGGAGCTGCGCCGGAGACCAGGGCGGACGACGTGCACTACCCGGGTACCTACGTGGCCGGCTGCTACGACCGGCTGGTCACGGAGATGGCCGAGCGCCAGGTCGAGAACGAGGACGTCGTCAACGTGCCGAACTGGCTGCCGCTGGAGTTCCGCACGGAGGGCGGCGAGTGGTTCGCTCCGGACAGCGCCGCGCTGCTCGACTACCGCCAGGAGCTGGACCTGCGCCGGGGGGTGCTGAGCCGGCGCCTGCGCTTCGAGGACGGCGATGGGCGGGTCACCGCGGTGAGCCAGCGCCGCTTCGTGCACATGGCCGACCCGCACCTGGCCGGGCTGGAGACCACCTTCGTGGCGGAGAACTGGTCCGGGCGCATGGAAGTTCGTTCGGGCCTCGACGGGACGGTGACCAACGCCGGCGTGGAGCGCTACCGCAAGCTGAACGGTGAGCACCTGGTGCCGCTCGAGACCGGGACCAGCGGCGACAACGGCATCTGGCTGAAGGTCGAGCTGGCCGGCTCGAAGATCCGCGTCGCGGTCGCGGCACGCACCAGGGTGCTGCGCGACGGCCAGCCCGCCGCCGCTCGGCGGCGCACACGGCGGGAGCGCGGCCAGATCACCGAGGAGCTGACCGTCAAGCTGGAGGCGGGGCAGCCGGTCACGGTCGAGAAGGTGGCGGCGCTGTTCACCTCCCGGGACCCTGCGGTCGCCGAGACCGGCCTGGCGGCGCGCGAGCACATCGCCACCGCCGGCGGCTTCGACGAGCTGCTCGAACGCCACGTGCTCACCTGGGACCAGCTGTGGCGGCGCTGCCACCTCGACATCACCGACGGCGCCAGCGACACCGCCATGGTGATCGACCTGCACATCTTCCACCTGATGCAGACCATCTCGGAGCACAGCGCCGACCTCGACGTCGGCGTGCCCGCCCGCGGGTTGCACGGCGAGGCGTACCGGGGGCACGTGTTCTGGGACGAGCTGTTCGTGTTCCCCTTCCTCAACCTGCGCTTCCCGGAGGTCAGCCGCGCGCTGCTGCGCTACCGCCACCGGCGCCTGCCGGCAGCCCGCCGCGCCGCCAGGGAAGCGGGCTTCCAGGGCGCGATGTACCCGTGGCAGAGCGGCAGCGACGGCCGCGAGGAGACCCAGCGGCTGCACCTCAACCCGCGCTCGGGGCGCTGGCTGCCCGACAACTCCCACCTGCAGCGCCACGTCGGCGTCGCGGTCGCCTACAACGTCTGGCAGTACTACCAGGCCACCGGGGACCTTGACTTCCTGTGCGAGCAGGGTGCGGAGATGCTGCTCGAGATCGCCCGCTTCTGGGCGAGCACCGCGGTCTACAACCGCGCCGTCGGCCGCTACGAGATCCGCGGGGTGATGGGCCCGGACGAGTACCACGACGGCTACCCGGACGCGGAGCGGCCGGGACTGGACAACAACGCCTACACCAACGTGATGGTCGTGTGGGTGCTGCTGCGCGCGCTGGAGGTGCTGCAGCTGCTCCCCGAGCAGCGCCGGGAGGAGCTCGCCGAGCTGCTCGGGCTGCGCCGCGAGGAGCTGGCCCGCTGGCAGGACCTCACCCGCAAGATGCGCGTGCCCTTCCACGACGGCGACATCATCAGCCAGTTCGAAGGCTACGAGCGGCTCGAGGAGCTGGACTGGCCGGCCTACCGCGAGCGTCACGGCGACATCCGCCGCCTCGACCGGCTGCTCGAGGCGGACGGCGACAGCACCAACCGCTACCGGGCGTCCAAGCAGGCCGACGTGCTGATGCTGTTCTACCTCCTGTCCGACGAGGAGCTGCGCGCGCTGCTGACGCGACTCGGCTACCGGCTCGGCGCCACCGCCCTGCTGCGCACGATCGACTACTACCTGGCGAGGACCTCGCACGGCTCCACCCTGAGCGGGGTGGTCCACGCCTGGGTGCTGGCCCGCTCGGACCGCACCCGCTCCTGGGCGTTCTTCGCCGAGGCGCTCGCCAGCGACCTGCGTGACGTCCAGGGCGGCACCACCAAGGAGGGCATCCACCTCGGTGCCATGGCCGGCACGCTCGACCTGGCACAGCGCTGCTACACCGGGCTGGAGACGCGCGAGGACGTGCTGTGGCTGAACCCCGCCCTGCCGGAGCAGCTCAGCTCGCTCGAGATGGAGATCCGCTACCGCGGCCACTGGGGCGTGCACCTGGACGTCACCGACGAGCGCCTGCGGGTCAGCCTGCCCCCGTCCGAGTGCGCGCCCATCAAGGTCGGCTTCGGCGGCGAGGTGGTCACCATCGACCCTGGCGGCATGCGGGAGTTCTCGCTCACCTCGTGAAGCTGGGCCGGCGGTCCCGGCGGCGGGGCCAAGGACCCGGCTGAGCTGCTTGCGCAGCAGCTTGCCGGCGAACACCCGGTGGTCCCTCGCCCCAGTGGCCTCATCCACGGTCAAGGCTCCTGGGCCCGAGCCTCCCGTCGATCGCCCGTAGCGAGCAGGGCCCGATGGCCCTACGCGGACGAGGCGGATGGCACGACCCTGGCGGTATGGACCCTGCAAGCAGCGGCGGCTACCAGCGCCACCCGTTCCCGAGGGCGCGGCGCCTGATCGTCGACGCCGGTCGGGCCACCCGGAATCGCCACCCGATCCACGCCCTGATCGAAGTGGACGTGACCAGGGCGCGGCAGCTGATCCGCACCCACGAGCTGGCCACCGGCGAGCGCATCTCGTTCACCGCCTTCGTGGTCGCGTGCGTCGCCCGGACGGTGGCCGCCGAGCCGGCCGTGCACGCGTTCAGGGACCTGCGCGGCCGCTTGGTCCTCTTCGACGAGGTCGACGTAAGCGTCATCACCGAGGTGCTGGTCGAGGGGCGGCCGTTCCCCATGAACCACGTGGTCCGCCTGGCCGAGCGGCGCGGCGTGGCCGACATCTCCCGCGAGCTCCAGCAGGTGAAGCGCGACCCGTCGACCAGCCCATCGCTGCGCATGGCCGGGAGGGTCAAGTGGTTCCTGCTGCTGCCAGGATCGCTGCGCTCGTCCGCCCTGCGCCTGCTGTACCGGCTGCCGCAGCGGCACAAGGCCCTGGCGGGAACCGTCGGGGTGACGGCCGTCGGCATGTTCGGCCACGGCGGCGGCTGGGGCATCGCCTTCCAGAGCTACCCGCTCGAGGTCGTCGTCGGCGGGATCGAGCGCAAGCCCGCGGTGGTGGCCGGCTCGGTCGTCCCTCGCGAGTTGCTCGACCTGACGCTCTCCTTCGACCACGACGTGGTCGACGGCGCTCCCGCGGCCCGCTTCGCCTCGCACCTGCGGGAGCTGGTCGAGTCCGCCGACGGCCTGCCGCCCCGCACCGCGGCGGCGGGCGGGCGCCGCCTGGTCTGAGCGGCGTCACCCCTCCGACCGCGGCAGCACCGGGGTGGCGTCGGACAGGAACGGCTCGGCGGCGCCGGGTGACCCTGCTCAGGCGTGGTCGTCGAACGAAACCGCCACCACGCCGGGGACGGAGCGGGCGAGCACCTCGGCAAGCCGCCGGGTGGTCGCGTCGCGTGCCCCGGTGAGGTGCACGATGCCGCCGCTGACGGCCACCCCGACCGCGTCGCCGAGCAGCAGCTCCTCGTCGCCGAGCAGCTCCTCGACCTCGGCGCGCAGCTCCGCGTCGCTGCGGGCCAGTGCCCGCAGCAGGTTCCGGCGGCTGACGATGCCCGTGACCCGCCCGTCGCGCACCACCGGGATCGACTTCAGCGATCGTTCCAGCATCAGCCGAGCCGCCGTCGCCGCCTCGGCGTCCTCGGGCAGGGTGACGACGCGCTTGGTCATGGCGTCGGCGGCGGTGCGGGGCAGGAAGTCGAGCAGCGCCGCCACGCGGCCGCGGCGGTCGCCCCGCTCTGGCAGCGCCTGCAGCGGCACCAGGTCACCCTCGGAGACGATCCCGACGAGCCGGCCGTCCTCGCCGACCACCGGGACGGCGCTGATGCCGCGCCCGACCAAGGTGGCCGCGACCTCCTTGACCGGCGTGTCGGGCAGCACCGTGACGACCGGGCTCGACATGACCTGCTTCACGCGCATCACCGCCGCTCGCCCTCCTCCTGGGCCGGCTTGCTCGCAAGCAGCCTGCCGGGGGCGGTCGAGGGCGGCCACGGCCACAGGGCCGGGTAGTCTCGGGACCTGTGGCCCCTCGTCGATCGGCGAGAGGTCGGCACGTGGTCCCGTGGTGGCCCGGTGCAGCGGCCGCTGGGAGCGAGGATCCGACCGGGGATCGGTGCACGTGCGGCCTCGGGTAGTTCTCTACGACCGGTCCGGGTTTCCCAGTTGCTTCGCGCGCGACTCGAGGTAGCGCTGCTCGGGGACGCTGAGGGTGCGACGGGCGGCCAGTTGGTACTGGGTGCGGGCCGCCTGGCGGTCGCCGGCGAGGTCGAGCAGGTGGGCGCGGACGGCGTGGAGGCGGTGGTGGCCGGCGAGCGCGGGGTCGGCCTCAGCGGCGGTGAGCTGCTCCAGGCCCGCCCGGGGGCCGTGGACCATGGCGACGGCGACGATGCGGTTGAGGGTGACCATCGGGCCGGGCGCGATGCTGCCAAGCAGCTCGTACAGGCCGAGGATCTGCGGCCAGTCGGTGTCCTCGGCGCGGGGCGCCTCGTCGTGCACCGCGGCGATCGCGGCCTGCAGCTGGTAGGGGCCGATCGGGGCGCTGGCCAGGGTCTCGGTGATCAGGGCGATCCCTTCGGCGATGGCGTTGGCGTCCCACTTGCGGCGGTCCTGCTCGGCAAGGGGGACCAGGGAGCCGTCCGGGCGGGTGCGGGCCGGACGGCGGGCGTCGCTGAGCAGCATCAGCGCCAGCAGGCCGGCGGCCTCGCCGTGGTCGGGCAGGCGCTCGCGGAGCTGGCGTGTCAGGCGGATCGCCTCAGCGCTCAGCTCGACGCGGTGAAGGGCGGTCCCGGAGCTGGCGGTGTAGCCCTCGTTGAAGATCAGGTACAGCACGTGCAGCACCGCCGCGATCCGCTGGGAGCGTTCCGCCTCCGGGGGCATGCGGAACTCGGCGCCGCTGGCCTTGATCCGCTGCTTGGCCCGGCTGATGCGCTGGCCGATGGTGGCCTCGGGGACCAGCAGGGCGCGGGCGATCTCCGCGGTGGAGAGCCCGCCGACCGCGCGCAGCGTCAGGGCCACCTGGGAGACCGGGGTGAGCGAGGGGTGGCAGCACAGCAGCAGCAGGGTGAGCGTGTCGTCGACGGCCGCCGCGGGCTCGGGATCGGGCGGCGCCATCGCGGCGGCGGTCTGCTCGCGGCGGCGGCGGGCCGCCTCGTTGCGCCACAGCTCGGTCCGCCGGCGCGACGCGACCGTGACCAGCCAGCCGGTCGGGTTGGCAGGCACGCCGTCGGCCGGCCACTGCACCGCCGCCGCCAGCAACGCCTCCTGCACGGCGTCCTCGCAGACCTCGAAGCCGCCGTGGCGCCGCACCAGGACGCCGAGGACCCGCGGCGCCAGGTCGCGCAGCAGGCCCTCCACCCCGGTCGCGGTGCTCACAACTCCAGCCCGCTGCGGGACAGCACCGGCCGCACCTCGACCAGCCCGAGCGACGCCTCCGGGAAGCGCGAGGCGTGCTCGACCGCCCGGTCGAAGCTCTCGCACTCGACCAGGTAGAAGCCGGCCAGCTGCTCCTTGGCCTCGGCGAAGGGCCCGTCGCTGGTGATGGCGCGGCCCTCGCGCACCGAGACCCGCCTGGCCAGCGACGGATCGGCCAGCCCCTCCGACACGACCATCTCCCCCGACGCGGTGAGCTCCTCGACGAGGGCGCAGCGGTCACGCCAGCCCTCGGCACGCTGGGCGTCGGAGAAACCCTCCCAGATCTCCCGGGACGTCGAGTTGCCGTAGACCAGGATCAGGTACTTCACCGCCGCCTCCACGGGTCTCGACGGGTGGCCTCATCCGCGATGTCGAAGCCGGCCCGGCAGCTTCGACACTCCCTTCGAATGCACCCACGAGGGGTGCGGAGCCGAGGAGCCCACATGGACACCGGCACGATACCGAGCCGGCACGAGCCGCAGCCTGGTCGGACCCCAGGCCCCGGCGTTCTGTCGTAATGTCGGGTTCATTCGAGACTGATTCCCAGGGCGGCAAGGGGTCGGCGTGGGTCGCGACTGTGACGGCGGGGCGCGGCGGCGGTGTTGGCCGGCCCAGCGCGGCTGAGCAGGCCGATGACCAGGTTGCGCAGGCAGGCCATGACCTGTGGGGCGGTGCCGGTGCGCGGCCGGGAGGCGTCCTCGGCAAAGGTCACGTCACGCACCCAGTGCAAGCCGTATCGAGGCGCCCTCGTCCTGGCCGCCGCCCTGCTCTGGCTCGCCGACTGCAGTGGTGTCGTCGCCGGCGTGCTCGGTGTCGTGCAGGCGTTTGGCGAGCTTCGCCCAGCGCTCGTGCGGCGCGGCGCGAACTCCATGAGCATGGCGGCGTTCTCGACGACGTTCGAGCTGGCCTTGCTGGAGCGGGTGAAGAACTTCTCGTTCCGCGGCTGCATCCGTCGGCCCATGGAGATCCTCCTGGGCCGGCGGTACCGCCGTACGCGGCGCGCTGCCGCTTCGCGAGGAGGTTGTCCGTCCACAGCGGACGATGAGGAAAAGAAGTTACCCACTCCTTTCCATTTCTAATTTATACCGCACCGGGGGGCTTGCGGCAAGCCCCGGGGCTTGCCGCATAATCGCCGACCGAAGCGCCAGAACCTACGGAATGGGAGTCACGAAATGCGGGTGTTGTTGTCGACGTACGGGTCGCGCGGGGACGTCGAACCGATGGTGGGACTTGCGGTGCAGTCGCGGGCACTCGGCGCGGAGGAATGTGATGCGCCGGTCGCGACCGGCGTGATGCCGACCGGAGTGTGGCGATGACCGAGCATGCGGTGGTGATCGCCGGAGGAGGTCCGACAGGGCTGATGTTGGCGGGCGAGCTGGCGTTGGCGGGCGTCGACGTTGCCATCGTCGAGCGGCGCGCCAGCCAGGACCTCCCCGGCTCGCGCGCAGGCGGTCTGCATGCACGCACCATCGAGGTTCTCGATCAGCGTGGAATCGCCGATCGGTTCCTCTCGGAGGGGCAGGTGGCTCAGGTCGCGGGGTTCGCCAGCGTCCGTTTGGACATCAGCGACTTTCCCACCCGGCACAACTACGGGCTCGGGCTGTGGCAGAACCACATCGAGCGGATATTGGCCGCCTGGGTCGGCGAGCTGGCGGTGACGTTCTATCGCGGACGTGAAGTGACCGGTATCGCGCAGGACGACGCCGGCGTCGACGTCGAGCTGTCCGACGGCCGGTCGCTGCGGGCGGAGTATCTCGTCGGCTGCGACGGAGGACGCAGTCTGGTCCGTAAAGCAGCCGGCATCGAGTTCCCCGGCTGGGACCCGACGACGAGCAGCCTGATCGCCGAGGTCGAGATGACCGAGGAGCCGGAATTGGGCATCCGCCGCACTCCCTCGGGCATGCACGCCCTCGGCAAGGTCGAGTACGAGATCAAAGACGGCGAGGTCGTCTACCAGAAAGGGGGGACGGTTGGGGTCATGCTGACCGAGTCGCACGTCGGCACGAGCGAGCCCACCCTGCGCGATCTCAGCGAGGGCCTCATCGCCGTATACGGGACCGACTACGGGATCCACAGTCCCACTTGGATCACCAGGTTCACCGATATGACTCGGCAGGCCGCGGCCTACCGCGAGGGACGGGTCCTGCTGGCCGGCGACGCGGCGCACGTGCATTCCCCGGTCGGTGGACAGGGCCTCAACACCGGCGTGCAGGATGCGGTGAACCTGGGATGGAAGCTGGCCCAGGTGGTCAACCGGACATCCCCAGAAAGCCTCCTGGATACCTACCATGCCGAGCGCCACCCGGTCGCTGCCCGCGTGCTGCGCAACACGATGGCGCAAGTCGCGCTCATGCGCGCCGACGATCGCATCGAGGCGCTGCGCGACACCGTGTCCGAGCTGCTGAGCATGGACGAGCCGCGTAAACGGTTCGCCGCGATGATGTCCGGTCTGGACATTCATTACGACCTGGGCGAGGGACACCCGCTGCTCGGACGCCGCATGCCCGATCTCGACCTGGCCACCGCCGACGGCCCGTTGCGGGTCTTCACCCTGCTGCACGATGCCCGGCCCGTGCTCCTCAACCTCGGTGAGCCCGTCGGCTTCGACATCACTCCGTGGGCCGATCGCGTTCAGTCGATCGACGCCAAATACGTCGGTACGTGGGAGCTTCCGGCGATCGGGGCGGTCACTGCTCCCACCGCCGTGTTGATTCGGCCCGACGGGTATGTGGCCTGGGTGGGAGAGGACCTGACCCACTTGGGGCTCGCTGACGCGCTGACCACTTGGTTCGGACCGCCTACTGCGGCGTAGCGCACCGGCTTCCAAGATCATCCTGTTAGGAGTTGACGGTCCAGGCCGATCGGGGGACGCCTGCCCGTGTCAATGCCTGCCCCGATCGGGTGTTGAGAATCAGTGTATTTCCATCCCGCACGATGACGTTAATTGTCACATCCTTCGTTGTAAGCGCTCAGGAGACCAGATCCCTTGCAACCTCATTGAATTTAACGCCGCCAAACGGCCGTGGGACGAGGCCGTGCGCAGGTGTGCGAGTCGGGCGGCTTGTAGGTAAGGAACTCCTCACCACCCGGTCGGACCCAGCCGGATCCACGGCGCTGGCGGGCACTGGTCGTGCTCGGCCTCGTCCAGTTCATGCTCGTCCTCGACGTCACCGTGCTGTCGTTCGGCATCGCGGCCGCGCTGCTCGCCGTCGGCGCCTTCCTGGTCCTGATGCTGCTCGAACAGGTCACCGCGCAGCCGCGCAACCCGCTCGCCGAGCTCGACCCCGACCGTCACTGACCCGCTGCCCAGGACCCCCTGGCCGCAGGCTCAGCGGGTGACAGCGAGCTTGGCGCCCAGCCCGAGGTACACCGAGCCGCTGGCGACCTCGACGCCACGCGCCGCGCCGGGACGGCGCACCAGGACCCGGCGCAGGCGGCCGGCGGCCAGGCCGACGGTGCCGTCGACCACGATCTCCAGGGCGAGGAAGCACGCGCCGAGCAGCAGCAGCTGGGCGGGCACCCGCCCCCTGGAGGGGTCGACGAACTGCGGCAGCAGCGCCAGGGTGAACAACGCCATCTTCGGATTCAGCACGTTGGTGAGCAGGCCGCGCCAGAATGCCCGCCGGGTGCTCGCCGCTCCGCCGCGTCCCTCGGCCATGCCGTCGCCGCCGCGGGCGCGCAGGGTGCGCAGACCGAGCCACAGCAGGTAGGCCGCGCCGGCGAAGCGCACCAGGTGGTAAAGGGCGGGGGCGGCGCGGAACACGGCCGCGAGGCCGGCGGCGGCGGCCAGCAGGTGGACGGTCTCGCCGACCGCGACGCCGACGGCGGCCACGAACCCCGCCCTCGACCCGCCGCGGATCCCGCTGGCGAGCACGAACAGCATGTCCGGACCTGGCGTGAGCATCAGCACGCTGACCACGGCCAGGTAGGAGGCCAGCACCCTGCCGTCGACGACCCACACGGTGCACCTCCCTGACCGTGGTCGGCTCGCCAGCTCCGTACCCGCCTGCATCACTACCGAAACCTCGATGATAGTGATGCACGACAGGGCTCAACCCCGACCGGGGCGATTCCTCGACCGAGTGATGGAGGAACTGCTCACACTCGACAACGTGGAGGATCCCACGCTGACGGCGGCCCTCGCCCGCGGCCGGTTCAGCATCATGCTCACGGTCGACGAGGATCTGCCGGAGAACGCTGCGGTAGTCGGCATGGCGGCCATCCGAACGGCGTTCCACGCGGCCGGCGCCGCTACGCCCAGGGCGTCGGCAAAGTCGGGAGTGGTGTCCGGGTTGAGGTGATTGGTGGAGACGCGCCCTTGCTGGGGTAGCGGGGCGGGCATGACCTGTTCAGAAGATCATCGAGGTTCCTACGCCTTGTTGATCGCTTCCGAAGTGAGTCGTGCCCGCATCGCCATCATCGCTGATCGCCTCGCTGTCGGCCGCACCGACCGGACTGTCCACCCAGCAATTGGCTGCCGGCCTGGTCACCGCTTTGGCTCAGGTACCCGATCCGCGTGCCCGTCGGGGCATCCGCCACCAACTGGTCGTCGTGGTCACCGCGGCGATCTGCGCGGTGGTTGCCGGCTACCGCTCCTACACCGCGATCGGCGAGTGGGTCGCCGACCTTCCCGCCGACACCGCACACATGCTCGGCATCAACCCCGATCGTCGGCCGTCCGAGGCGATGATCCGCAGACTGCTGCAGGCGCTGGACCCCGAGCTGCTCGCTGCGGCGATCGGTCGGTGGCTTGCTGCGCCGATACCCGCACCACCGCCCGGGTCCAGACGAGCGGTCGCGGTGGACGGCAAGACCCTGCGCGGCTCACGCACCCGCGACCGCGCCGCCCGGCACGTCCTGGCCGCCGCCGACCAACGCACCGGTGCCGTACTGGCCAGCACCGATGTCGACACGAAGACCAACGAAATCACCCGCTTCGCCGACCTGCTCGACCGCATCGACGACTTACGCGAGGTCGTGGTCACCGCGGACGCGTTATGCGGAGATCGGGATAATGCGTCTTATGTCGAGGTCGTTGTTATGCCGAGGTGGTGGGCGGTGGCGCTGCTGTTGGGGTGACCGTGCCGGGGAGGTCGGCATAATCACAGGCTTTCGAGGAAGGCGATGAGCGCGTCTGGTGGCTGGTAGCGGCCTG
>WNGF01008660.1_pt1 | contig 24865 bp, 24 predicted proteins | sample 5400641 | NCBI WGS metagenome assembly WNGF01 (sample SAMN13153371, study PRJNA577476) | soil metagenome | isolation source: 80 cm soil or saprolite under grassland replicate 2 | place: USA:California | collected 2016-06-15 | reverse complement strand
CTGGTCATCTCCGGCGAGGAAGCCGCCCACATGGGCTTCGCGGGTGCGAAGGCCGGCAGGTGGTTCGAGATCGGCCGGCGTGAGGACGTCGCGCTCAAAGCCGGCGTCTGGACGAAGGTGTACCTCCGCCTCAATGCGAAGGCGGGGGCGCATATCCGCGCGGAGCAGGTCAGCCTCCATATCGCCGGACAGGTCGTAGCGAGCTCGAAGGAGAGCGGTCGCCACGGCTGGGCGAGCTGGATCCGCACCTGCGCCTGGCCGCGGGCGTAGCGAACCGCAGCCGGGTAGGCTCGGAAGCGGTGGGTGCTTTCGAGGATCTTCCAAGCATCGGACCACAAGGCATCTGGAACGGCGTCAGCGTGCGCGCCGTCCACGGCGAGCGGATCACGCTGGGCGTGGTCGAGCTCGAGCCGAATGCCGTCGTGCCCGAGCACAGCCACGAGAACGAGCAGCTCGGAATGGTTCTGTCAGGCTCACTCACGTTCCGCGTCGGCGACGAGTCGCGCGAGCTCGGACCGGGCGGCACGTGGTGCATCCCCGCGAACACGCCGCACGAGGTCGTCACCGGACCGGACGGCGCGGTCGTGATCGACGTTTTCGCGCCGACGCGCGGCGACTGGTCCGCCTTCGAGCCGCAGGCGCCGCGCACACCGCGCTGGCCATAAGGCAGCACAAGTAGCTTCTCACGTTTGCGTCTGCGCACGGATGAAATATTCGTCGGGTGCTGCGAGCGCGACAAGTGGCCCATGAGGTCACGCCCTCGGGCGTGCTGACCGCCTAACGCCGCAGAGTCGCTCGCACGATCCGGGTGAGTACGAGCAGCGGCGGCAGCCGGTAGGTCGTCGGTCCCCCCTCGATCCAGACATTTCGCCGTCCGGCCCGCCACACGGCGCGATGCTCGTAGTAGCCATAGATGCGAACGCCAGCGATCGTTCGAAACCGGCGGACTTCCGGCGTCAGGCGAGGCGCAGTGATTGCCCAGACGTAGGCGTCGTGGCCCCAGAAGCCTGTTCCGCGATAGACGACAATGAACCGCTCCCCCGTGCAGCCGATGTCGCGGTAGCCCGCGCGCCGCAGCGCGAGCCAGAGCCAGCCTGCATCGCGCGTGCGCGACCATTCGCCCGGCAGCGCGCAGGGCGCACCGGTGAAGGCAAAAGCTGCGGCGAGTACGGCGAGAGCGCCCATCGCCGGACCTACGAACTGAAGCGCGCGGCGGGTCCCTACACGGCGGCCGGCTCGGCGATCGGCGCCTTCTCGAAGCGACGCGGATCGTGTCGCCCTCGCCGAAGTCGCCTTCGAGCAGCCGCAGCGCGAGCGGGTTCTCGATCAACCGCTGCAGCGCCCGCTTCAGCGGCCGGGCGCCGTAGGCCGGATCCCAACCCGCCTCAGCGAGGACCTCCTTCGCTTCGTCCGTCAGCTCGAGCATCAAGCCTCTATCCGCCAGCCGAGAATGGAGCCGCGCGAGTTGCAGCTCGACGATGTCCGCCAGTTGCTCGCGCGTAAGCGCCTTGAACTCGACCACCTCGTCGATGCGGTTGAGGAACTCGGGCCGGAAGTACTCGCGCAGCGCGTCCGCCGTGCGGATGTTCGAGGTCATGATCACGACCGTGTTGCGGAAGTCCACCGTGCGCCCCTGGCCGTCCGTGAGGCGGCCGTCGTCGAGGATCTGCAGCAGCACGTCGAAGACCTCCGTGTGCGCCTTCTCGATCTCGTCGAGCAACACGACTGAATACGGGCGGCGGCGAACCGCCTCGGTGAGCTGGCCACCCTCCTCGTAACCGACATAGCCGGGCGGCGCGCCGACGAGCCGCGCGACTGTGTGCCGCTCCTGGTACTCGGACATGTCGAGCCGCACCATCGCGCGCTCGTCGTCGAACATGAACTCCGCGAGCGCGCGCGCGAGCTCCGTCTTGCCGACGCCGGTCGGGCCGAGGAAGACGAACGAGCCGATTGGCCGGTTCGGGTCCTGTAGGCCGGTACGCGCCCGGCGCAATGCGTTCGCGACGGCGGCGACCGCTTCGTCCTGGCCGACGACGCGCTGGTGCAGCCGTTCCTCCATGTGGATCAGCTTCTCCGTCTCGCCTTCGAGCAGGCGCGAGACGGGGATGCCCGTCCAGCGCGCGACGACCATGGCGACGTCGTCCTCGTCGACCTCTTCCTTCACCATCGGCTCGAGGTCGGTCTGCTGCTCGCGCGTCGCCAGCTCCTTCTCGAGCGCCGGCAGCTCGCCGTAGCGGATCTCCGCGACGCGCTCGAGGTTGCCGGCGCGCTCCGCGCGGTCGGCCTCCATACGCAGCTCGTCGATCTTCTGCGTGACGTCCTTGACGCGGTCGAGAGCATCCTTCTCCTTCTGCCAGCGCGCGGCGAGCTCGTTCCGCCGCTCTTTTGCCTCGGCGAGCTCGCGCTCGACCGGCTCCCGCACTTCCTTCGCTTCCTTTGCCATCGCCGCGAGCTCGATCTCGAGCTGCATCACGCGACGGTTGGCCTCGTCGAGCTCGACCGGAGACGAATCGATCTCCATGCGCAGCCGTGAGGCGGCTTCGTCGACGAGGTCGATCGCCTTGTCGGGCAGGAAGCGGTCGGAGATGTAGCGGTCGGAGAGCACGGCCGCCGCAACGAGCGCTGCGTCGCGGATGCGCACGCCGTGGTGCGCCTCGTAACGCTCCTTCAGACCGCGCAGGATCGCGATCGTGTCGGCGACGGACGGCTCGCCGACGAAGATCGGCTGGAAGCGCCGCTCGAGCGCGGCGTCCTTCTCGATGTGCTTGCGGTACTCGTCGAGCGTCGTCGCGCCGATCGCGCGCAGCTCGCCGCGCGCGAGCATCGGCTTCAGCAGGTTGCCGGCGCTGACGGCGCCTTCGGCCGCGCCCGCGCCGACGATCGTGTGCAACTCGTCGATGAACAAGATGATCTGACCTTCCGCGGCGGTGATCTCGGCGAGGACGGCCTTCAGCCGCTCCTCGAACTCGCCGCGGTACTTCGCGCCCGCGACGAGCGCGCCGATGTCGAGCGCCCAGACTCGCTTGCCCTTCAGGCCTTCCGGCACGTCGCCGGCGACGATGCGCTGCGCAAGCCCCTCGGCGATCGCCGTCTTGCCGACGCCGGGGTCGCCGATCAGCACGGGATTGTTCTTCGTGCGCCGCGACAAGACCTGGATCACGCGCCGGATCTCCTCGTCGCGGCCGATCACCGGGTCGAGCTTCCCGGACTCGATCACCGGGTCGAGCTTCCCGGACTCGGCGGCGGCGGTGAGATCGCGGCCGAACTTCTCGAGCGCCTGGTACGTCTCCTCGGGATCCTGCGAAGTGACGCGCTGCCCGCCGCGCACCTCCTTGATCTTCGCCTCGAGCTGGTCGCGCGGTACGACGTCGAGCGCGAGCAGGAGGTGCTCGGTGGAGATGTAGTCGTCCTCCATCCGCCGCGCCTCGTCGGACGCCTCGTCGAGCACGCGAGCGAAGGCAGCGGAGACATTGGGCTGCTGTTGCGCGCCCTGAATCGTCGGCTTCGCGCGCAGCTCGGCCTCGGCGCGCGCGCGGAGCGCGGCGGCGTCGGGCACGAGCTGCTGCGGCAGATCCTGGTCGAGCAGTGCCAGCAGCAGATGCTCCGGATAGAGCTCCGGGTTGCCCATCCGGCGCGCGAGCTCCTGCGCCGCCGCGACGGCCTCCTGTGATTTCAGCGTGAGCTTCTGGAAATCCATCAATGCCTCCGACGTACCAGCGGCGACGTCTGCGAAACGGGAACCAGATCGCGCCGGTAGTTGCGGTGCACCGCCTCGATCGCCTCCCGCATCTCACGCTCCATGCGGTCGAGCCGCGCATGCATACGGCGCAGCTCGTCCTCGAGGCGCAGAACCTGCTCGACGCCGGCGAGATTGAGGCCGAGCTCGGTCGTCAGCCGCTGGATCAGCCGCAGCCGGTCGAGATCGGCTTCCGAGTAGAGACGTGTGTTGCCGGCCGTGCGCTTCGGCCGCACGAGCCCCTTCTGCTCGTAGATGCGCAGCGTCTGCGGATGCATGCTCACGAGGTCGGCGGCGACGGAGATCATGTAACGGGGATGCTCGCGCTCGGTCATCCCGCCACCTTCTGGAATTCCTCGAGCAGCTCGCGGCCGCGCTTGTTCAGCTTCTTCGGGACGTGGATCCGAAGACGTGCGAGCACGTCGCCCTTGCCGCCGCCTTTGAGCTTCGGCGCCCCGCGTCCCTTGATGCGCAGCAGCTTCCCGTCTTCCGAGCCGGCGGGAATCTTCAGTGACACGGGGCCTTCCGGGGTCGGCACCTCGACGCTCCCGCCGAGCGCCGCCGTCGGGAAGCTGACCGGCACCTCGACGACGAGGTCGGCCGCACCGCGGCGCTCGTAGATCGGCGACGGAGCAACACGCGTGACCACGTGGAGGTCGCCGGACGGACCGCCGTTGGCGCCGGGCTCGCCCTTTCCCTTGAGGCGGATGCGGGTGCCGTCCTTGACGCCGGCGGGGATCTTCACCGAGTAGCGCTTCGTGCGCCGCTCGCGGCCGGTGCCGTGGCAGCGCGGGCACGGCTGCTCGATCACGGTGCCGTTGCCGCGGCAGCGCGGGCACGGCTGCGACAGCGAAAACAGGCCCTGCGACTCCGACAGCACGCCGCGGCCGTTGCACTCGGGGCAGATGATGGGAGTCGTACCGGGCTGTGCGCCCGTGCCGCCGCACTCGCGACACGCGACTTCGACCTCGACCGGAATCTGCGTCTGGATGCCCTTCAACGAGTCCTCGAACGAAACGTTGACGACCGCCTCGATGTCCGCGCCTCGCTGCGGCTCCCGCCGGGGCGTCGCGCCGCGCGCGCCCCGGCCGAAGACACCGCCGAGGATGTCTCCGAGATCGAAGTCGCCGAGGTTGAAGTCGAACGGAGCGCCGCCCGGGCCACCGGCGCGTACGCGGCCGTTGCCGATCGTGTCGTACTGCTTGCGCTTCGCCGGATCGGAAAGAACGTCGTACGCGGTCTGGACCTCCTTGAACTTCGCCTCCGCAGCGTCGTCGCCGGGATTGCGGTCGGGGTGGTATTGCCGCGCAAGCTTGCGGTACGCCTTCTTGATCTCGTCCGGCGACGCGTTCTTCGCGATGCCAAGGGTTTCGTACAGGTTCGTGCTCATTCGACGACGATCACCCTTGCTGGACGCACGATCTTGTCGCCGATCCGGTAGCCCTTTTGCAGGACGTCGAGGATCTCCCCCGCCTCCTTCTCGTCGTCGGGCTGGGAAAGCAGCGCCTCGTGCACGTGCGGGTCGAACTGTCCGTCCGTCTCGATCTCGGCCAGTCCCTCCTTCCGCAGCGCGTCGACGAGCGCACGATGGACGAGGCGAACGCCTTCCTCGAGCTTCGCCTCCTCGTGCTCGTCGGCGAAGTCGAGTGCTCGCTCGAGATCGTCGAGCACCGGCAGGAGCTCCTTGACGAGGCGCTCCGCGGCACGCGAAGTCAGGTCGACCTGCTCGCGCGCCGCGCGCTTGCGGTAGTTGTCGAAATCCGCCTTGAGACGCTGGAGCGCGTCGAGATACTCGTCGCGCTCCCGCGTCACCTCCGCGAGCGGATCAGGCTCCTCTACCGACTCTTCTGCCGTCTCCTCGCTGACCTGCGGTTCGTCGGTCACGACTTCGTCGCGCCCTCCTCCTCGTCGATCACCTCGTAGTCGGCCTCCTCAACGACCTCCTCGTCGGAGCTCGTCGACGCGCCGTCGGTGGCGGTGCTCTGTGCCTGCGACGCGGCCTGCGAGTAGAGGATCTCGGCGAGCTTCTGAGACGCCTCCTGCAGCGCGTCCGTCTTCTGCCGGAGCTCGTTGACGTCACCGGAGTCGAGGACGGCACGCAGCTCCATGATGCGTCCCTCGATCGTCGACGCGTCGGCCTCCGGGAGCTTGTCGCGGTGATCCTTCAGCGAGCGCTCGGTCTGGTACGCAAGCGTCTCCGCCACGTTGCGGGCGTCCGCGAGCTCGCGCAGCCTGTGCGCCTCGTCCGCGTGCGCCTCGGCCTCCTTGATCATCCGCTGCACCTCGTCCTCCTTCAGCCCCGAGCCGCCTTCGATGCGGATCTGCTGCTCGTTGCCTGTGCCGCGATCCTTCGCGGTGACGTGGATGATGCCGTTGGCGTCGATGTCGAACGTCACCTCGATCTGCGGCATGCCGCGCGGCGCCGGCGGAATGCCGACGAGCTGGAACTTGCCCAGCGTCTTGTTGTAGAGCGCCATCTCGGACTCACCCTGGAGGACGTGCACCTCCACGGACGGCTGATTGTCCTCCGCCGTCGAGAAGACCTCCGACTTCTTCGTCGGGATGGTCGTGTTGCGCTCGATCAGCTTCGTGAAGACGCCGCCCTTCGTCTCGATGCCTAGCGACAGCGGCGTGACGTCGAGCAGGAGAACGTCCTTCACCTCGCCCTTGAGCACGCCGGCCTGAATCGCGGCGCCGACGGCGACGACCTCGTCCGGGTTGACGCCCTTGTGCGGGTCCTTGCCGATCAGCTCCTTCACCTTCGCCTGCACGGCGGGCATGCGCGTCATGCCGCCGACGAGGATCACGTGGTCGATCTTCGACCTGTCAATCGCCGCGTCGGCGAGCGCCTGCTTCGTCGGGCCGACCGTCCGTTCGAGTAGATCGGCCGTGATCTCCTCGAGCTTCGCACGCGTCAGCTGCAGGTCGAGGTGCTTCGGTCCCTCCGGTGTCGCCGTGACGAACGGCAGGTTGATCTGCGTCGTCATCGTCGACGAGAGCTCGATCTTTGCCTTCTCCGCCGCCTCGTAGAGGCGCTGCAAGGCCATCCGGTCCGCGGCCAGGTCGATGCCCTGGTCCTTCTTGAACTCGGCGACCATCCAATCGACGACCGCCTTGTCGAAGTTGTCGCCGCCGAGGTGGTTGTCGCCGTTCGTCGCCTTTACCTCGAACACGCCCTCGCCGAGCTCGAGCACCGACACGTCGAACGTGCCGCCGCCGAGGTCGAAGACGAGGATCGTCTGGTCGGCGCCTTCCTTGTCGAGCCCGTACGCGAGTGCAGCCGCCGTCGGTTCGTTGATGATCCGCAGCACGTTGAGGCCCGCGACCTTGCCGGCGTCCTTCGTAGCCTCGCGCTGCGCGTTGTTGAAGTAGGCCGGGACGGTGATCACCGCGTCGGTGACGCTCTCGCCGAGATAGGACTCTGCGTCGGCCTTCAGCTTCTGCAGGATCATCGCGCTGATCTCCGGAGGGGCGTAGTCCTTGCCCTCCGTCTTGACCCGCACGTCGTCGTTCGGGCCCTTGACGACCTCGTAGGGGACGATCTTCATCTCCTCCGAGACCTCGTCGTACTTCCGGCCCATGAAGCGCTTGATCGAGAAGATCGTGTTCTGGGGGTTCGTGACCTGCTGGCGCTTCGCGGGGGCGCCCACGAGCCGCTGGCCGTCCTTCGTGAACGCGACGACGGACGGCGTGGTGCGGCCGCCCTCCGCGTTCGGGATGACGGCCGGCTCGCCACCCTCGAGCACGGCCACGCAGGAATTGGTCGTGCCGAGGTCGATACCGATTGTCTTTGCCATGTGTTCTGATGCCTCCTTTGAGAAAATCTAAGCCCTTGTATAGCAGATCTGAGAGGCGTTATGCTTCCGCTCCATGAGCGGGGATCTCCGGCACGAAGCCGAGGCGACGCTCGCCGCCCGACAGGAGGTCGGGGAGGGGCTGGAGCCGCAGCTCGTCGACCGCTTCGTCGAGCGCGTCGAGCAGGAAATCGAGCGGCGCGCGCAGGAGTTGGCGGCGCAACGCCGCCCGAGTCATCCGCCGCCGACGATCCCGTTGGCGCTCGGCTCGCTCGGCATTGCGATTCCCCTGCTCGGAATCGCCGGCGGCACGGCAGGCCTGCCGGGCGTGATCGCCGTGTGCATCGCGATCGTGCTCGTCAATCTGTTCTGGGCGACCCAGCGCTAGCCTCCGGGCGACCGCTGCGCCTCCTGGATTACGGCACCGCAGGCTGCGCCTCGGGTGACGGCTCCTCGGCACGGAGGTCGCGGACGAGCAGGCACGCGAGCATCAGGATGCCGCCGGCCATCCCGGCCGCGAACAGCGTCTTCGAGGCGCCGAACGATGCGGCCACCGGACCGGTGAGGGCGAACGAGACCGGCACGAGACCCGCCGACGCGAACCAGTCGAGACTCGAGACCCGCCCGAGCATGTCTCCCGGAACGCGCCGCTGGAGCAGCGTCCGCCACACGATTCCCCCAGAAGCGGAAAAGCCGAAGAGGACGACACTCGCCAGCATTGCCTGCCACACATGGACGCAGAGCGCGAGCGCGGCGACGGCAAAGGTCGAGCCGGCCCAGGTGACGTAGACGAACGCGAGCCCTCGCCGGGGCGTGCGGCCGTAGAGCGCGAGCCCCAGCGAGCAGACGAATGCGCCCGCGCCGCCGGCGGCGAAGACCAGGCCAAGTCCGACGGCGCTCGCCCCGATCCTGTTCTTGACCAGAAACGGAATGAGCACCTCGATCGGCCCGACGGTGAGGAAGAGCCAAAGCCCAGCCGCGAGGAGCGAGACCCAGAGCCACGTCTGCGAGCGGACGAACTTGAAGCCGTCCCACACCTCCTGGAGCAGCGACGTGGCGCGTCGGCCGGCCGCTCGCGCACCCGCTTGCTGACGAAGAAGAGGGTGACGGCGGCGAAGGCGAACGTCCCGGCGTCCGCGAGCAGGGCCGCTGCCGCCCCGACGCCTGCGACGAGGATGCCGCCGACTGCCGGCCCGAGGAGGCGTAGTGTCAGCGGTCGGGCAAAGCTCTGCAGCGAGTTGGCCTCGAGCAGGAGCTCTTTCGGGATGATCTCCGGCAGGATGGCCGAGGACGCCGGAATGAAGAAGGCGACGCTCGCTCCGTAGACGGCGACGAGCAACCAGATGTGCCACAGCTCCACCCGCCCCGCCAGCACAAGCACCGCGATCGTTCCGATCGTCAGGCCACTGACAACGTTCGCCGCGAGCATCACGCGGCGCCGCTCGAAGCGGTCGCTCACGGCGCCGCCGACAAGCAGCGCCGCAACGTGCGGCACCGTCCAGGCGACGCCGACGAGGGAGAGCGCGCCCGGATCATTGGAGAGCCGGTACACCTCCCACGCGATCGCCACGAAATAGATGCCGTCGCCGAGGAGGGAAACCTGCGTTCCCACCCAGAGAAGAACGAAATCTCGCGAGCGGAATGGCCGCACGACGCGCATGGCGGGCGAGAAGCTTACGAACGAAACGAGCTCAGCGCCTTTTTGCGCTTCACGAGGCTGATCTCGCCGGTGCTGAATCGAGGCGAGATGGGCCCTCAGTCGCCGCTCGACTGCTGCGCCTCCTGACAACCGCGCAACGCCGCGGCGATGTCGTCGTTCGGGAGCTTGCGCTTGATCAGCCGGTACATCTGGGCCGGGCTCATGGGTCGCCGGTGGAGGCAGAGGTAGTAGCCATGTTGACGCGCGAGGAGCTGGGCGTCCTCGTCCGGGTTCTCCGACGCGCCGGGGTGGAACGCACGCCAGACGCCGCCGGCGACGAACAGCACGACGACGAGCGACACGAGGATCCACACCGACCTCCGCCGCTCACGCACGTCAGCGGTAGATCCCGATCAGGATCCCCCCGGCGACGATCAGCGCGGCGCCCGCGACGAGCCGCCCTCCGACCAGCTCGGTTCGTCGCAGCAGCAACGCGGAGAGCCCGACGCCCCAGAGGGTCTCCGTGGCGACGAGCGGCGACACGACCGACACACGACCACGGTAGTACGCCTCGAACAGGCAGACGTACGACAGCCCGAAACACACGCCCGCGGGCGCAAAGACGCGCAGCGCCCCAAGCGTCGGCAGCCGCCGCGCGTACAGCGCCGCCACTACACACCCGGTCAGCAGCGTCGCCGAGGCCGCAACGGGCGGCGGAACCATGCTCGTGCCTGCGAGGTGCCGGACGAGGTTGTCGCGCGCCGCGAAGAGGACCGTGCACATGGCGGCGAGAGCGAGGCCGACTGCGCGGAGATGCTCCGGTCGCCGCTCCGCGATCAGTGCGACACCACCCGCGACGATCGCGACCGCTCCCACGACGAGCGGCGCCGACACGGGCTCGTGGAGGACGACGAACGCGACCGCGACCGCCGCGAGCGGCGCGGCTCCGACCACGACCGACGTCCTCGACGCGCCGACGCTGCGGATCGCGAACGTGAAGAGCAGCTGCGAGCCTCCGGGAGCGAGCAGCCCTGCAAGGGCGTACGGCCAGGCAGCGGTGACGTCATGTGGGCCGGCCGCAAGCGAGACGGCGACTGCAACGCCCGACGCGACGAGGACCGTCGCGGCCGCGGCGAGCGCCGCATCCCCCTCGCGCGCGAAGCCCAGCCGTATGGCGACCGTCATCCCGCCGAAGAGCGCAGCAGAAACGAGGGCGAGGATGACCGCGGTCACGCGCGTCCCTCGCCGGCGTCGCCTCCCGGCCGGCGGAGCCGGCCTCGCGGGCCACCTTCGGTGGCACCCTCCGCCGCTCGGGGCACGGTGCCTTCCGAGCCCGTATTACCCATACTGTTCCCTCCGGCCCCGCACCGCGTGCGGCGCCCGAGGAACCCGCGAGATCTCGGCGGTCATGCGGTTCTGCGCACCCGGACGAGCCGCGCGAGCGTTCCGGCAGCCGCAGGCTCCGCGATGACGATGCCGCTCATGATCACGGCGCAGCCCGTCCAGCCGAGCGCCCCGAGCCGGTCGCCGGCGAGCGCGTAGCCGAAGATGCCCGCGAAGACGGGCTCGAGCGCAAACATGAGCGCCGTCCGCGTGGCGCTCGTCCGTTGCTGCGCCCACGCCTGCACGAGGTAACCGAGCGCGCTGGCAAGCACGCCGGTTACGAGCAGCGCGCCCCACACCGTCGTCCCCCTCGGTAGCTCGATCTGACCGGCGGCCACGGCGACGGCGGCGAAGCCGACGAACGCGGCGGCCATCTCCACCGCCGTGAACGCGAGCGCGTCGTACCGCGGCGCATAGCGTTCCATCAGCGCGATCTGCAGCGCGTACAGCGCCGCTGCTGCGAGCACCATCAGGTCGCCGCTCACCGAGCCGGCCGAGATGCCGCTGAGCATCGCAAGGCCGGCGACGGCGAGGCCGACGCCGACCCAGACTGAGAGCGCCGGACGAATGCGGAACAGCGCAAGCCCGAAGACCGGCGTCAGGACGACGTACATGCCCGTGACGAACCCGGCGGCGGAGACGGTCGTCCGCTCGAGCCCGGCCGTCTGCAAGGCATAGCCCGCCGCGAGGAGACCGCCGAGCGCGCCGCCGGCGACCACTCCTCCCGCCCCCAGCGAGCGCAGCCGCGGCACCGCCGGCGCGGCGAGGGTCGCCACCGCGATGGCGAACCTCACGGCCAGGAAGGCGAAGAGCGGATAGAGCTCGAGTGCGTCTTTGATCTGGACGAACGTGACGCCCCAGACCGCGGTGACGACGACGAGCGCGATGACGGGGAGCACGTGCGGACGCTATCCATCCGCGGCGCTGCAATCGACGATGCTTTCGTCCTCCTCGTCGGTCACAGGAAAACGACGGGGTACGCTGCCCGCATGGACTTACTGGGCCGTCCGCTGCGCGATCTCCGGATCTCGGTCACCGACCGGTGCAACTTCCGCTGTGTCTACTGCATGCCGAAGGAGGTCTTCGGCCGCGACTACGAGTTCCTGCCGCGCGCGCAGCTGCTGGATTACGAGGAGATCGCTCGGCTGGCGCACGCGTTCGTCGCGAACGGTGTCCGGAAGATCCGGATCACCGGCGGCGAGCCGCTCGTTCGCCGCCACGTCGAGCGGCTCGTGGCAATGCTCGCTCCCCTCGATATCGACCTGACGCTGACGACGAACGGCTCGCTCCTGCCGCAGAAGGCGCAGGCGCTTGCCGACGCAGGCCTCACGCGCGTGACGGTCAGCCTCGACGCGCTCGACGACATGACCTTCCGCGCGATGAACGACGTCGACTTCCCCGTCCGGAAGGTTCTCGACGGGATCGATGCAGCGGCGCAGGTCGGTTTGCCCGTCAAGGTCAATGCGGTGATCAAGCGCGGCCTGAACGACGACGAGATCATCGACCTCGCCCGCCATTTCCGCGGGACGGGGCACATTCTGCGCTTCATCGAGTACATGGACGTCGGCCACACCAACGGCTGGCGGATGGACGACGTCGTCCCAGCCGCTGAGATCGTTGCCAAGGTCGCAGCGGAGTTTCCGCTCGAGCCGGTCGAGCCGGCCTACCGCGGCGAGGTCGCGCGACGGTGGCGTTACGCGGACGGCGCCGGCGAGATCGGAGTGATCGCGTCGGTGACGCAGCCGTTCTGCGGTGACTGCACGCGCGCGCGCCTTTCTGCGGACGGTCACCTGTACACGTGTCTATTCGCCGTGCGCGGCCACGACCTCCGCGCACTCGTTCGCAGCGACGCGAGCGACGCGGATATCACGGCCGCGATCGAGGCGATCTGGAGCCGTCGCACCGACCGCTATTCGGAGCTACGTACGGCAAAGACCGCAGATTTGCCCAAGATAGAGATGTCCTACATCGGCGGGTAGGCGTAGAATCAGCCGACCCCGGTGACCGTCTCGATGAAATGACCGCTGTCGTCGTCGCCGTCGGCAGGCGCTATCTCCCGCGCGGCTGGGCCCATCTAGGGCTCCAGTTCGCGATCTGGTTCGGCTTCCTCGGCGTCTACCAGCTCGCCCGCGGTCTGGCACCCCACGATCCTGCGCGCGCTCTCGCCAACGGGTTGCGCGTGATCGGCTGGGAGCGCACCCACGCACACCATCTATTCGAGCTGACCTTCCAGAACCTGGCCGCCTCGTCGCACGCGCTCGAGCTGGCGGTGTCGTGGACGTACTGGAACTCCGAGTTCACGGTCATCGGGCTCGCGCTGCTCTGGGTCTACCTGCGCAGGCACGACGCATTCGCGCGCTTCCGCAACACGATCCTGCTCGCGAACGTGCTCGGCCTCGTCGGCTACGCCCGAGCTTCGGCTTCGCGGATACGCTCGGCTCGATCGGCGGGCTCAATCACGGCAGCGGCCTCATCGAGCTCGCCTCGAACCCGTACGCCGCGATGCCGAGCCTGCACGCGGCCGACGCTCTGATCGTCGGCGTCACGCTCGCTTACGTCTGCCGCAACAGGCTTGCCAAGCTGGCGTGGGCGCTGTGGCCGGCGTGGGTCTGGTTCAGCGTGATGGCGACGGCGAACCACTTCTGGCTGGACATCGCCGCCGGCGTCGGCGTCGCGCTCGTCGCGCTTGCGGTCATCCACCGCCGGTGGGTCGGGCGCGCATTGCGCCTCGTTTAGTGACCTCGCTCAAGGAGCGCTACACCGTGGGCGCGCGGGCGCTCGCGACACAGTCGATGGGCGGGCTCGCGCGGTCTCGAGTCACGCCCAACGCACTTACCGCCTCGGGGGTGCTGCTCTGCGCCGCGGCCTCGGTGCTCGTGTACTTCGAATACCGCGGCGAGATTCTCTACTTCTGGCTCGGCGCCGTCGTCTTCGTGATCGGCTCGATTCTCGACATCCTCGACGGCGCGCTCGCGCGGCTGAGCGGGAAAGGGACACCGTTCGGCGCCTTCCTCGACTCGACCACCGACCGCGTCAGCGAGGGGTTCATGCTCGGCGCGATCGCGCTCGTCTTCCACCGACATGGCAATCAGGTCGCGCTCGCCTTCGCCTTCGCGGCCGTTGCGGGCTCCTTCCTGGTCTCCTACACGCGGGCGCGAGCCGAGGCGCTCGGGCTCAAGGGCGACGTCGGGATCGGCTCGCGGGCCGAGCGGGTCGTGGTGATCACCACCGGCCTCGTATTCGCGCCCTGGGGCGCGCTCCAGTGGGCGATCTACGTGCTCGCGGCGACCGCCTGGTTCACCGTGGGCCAGCGGGTTTGGTCGGTCCGCGCCCAGCTCCGCTCCTCGCGCCCCTGACCGCCGCCCGCTCCCGCCGGGCGGAGCCCGGCTCCGCGGGCGGCTCGCCCCGCTGGCCGCGCTCTGTCGGACGCCCCGTGCTACTTGCACTGTGACGTCCTCCGCCGCTTGCCAGCGGGGCGTCAGGAGCACGAGGAGATCATGAGGTAAGCTGCTAGCACTGTTGTGCTAGCACCAACACGTAGCGATGTCCTCGTCCGGATGCCGGGCGAGCTGAAAAACCTCCTCTCGGAGGAGGTCCGCCGCTCCGGCCGGAGTCTCAACGACGTCGCCGTCGGCATCCTCGCCTCCCGCTTCGCCGTCTCCTTCGAGCCGAGCGGCCGCGGTGGAAAGGCGCCGGGGAAAGGCGGTTCGGTTCTTCTCCGCATGCCTGCCGAGCTGAAGGACAAGCTCGCGGCGCGCGCGGCGCAACGCAACCGCAACGTCAACGAACTCATCGTCGAGACGCTCTCCGAGCGGCTCGGAAAGGAACGAATGTCAACGACCAACGGAAAGTCGCCGCGGAGCGAAGACAAAGTCCGCGTCGCGATCATCGGCGTCGGCAACTGCGCGAACTCGCTGCTGCAGGGCGTCGAGTACTACAAGGACGCTCCGGACGACCAGTTCGTTCCGGGGCTCATGCACGTCAATCTGGGCGGCTACCACGTTCGCGACGTCGAGTTCGTCGCAGCCTTCGACGTCACGACCGACAAGGTCGGCAAGGATCTCGCCGACGCGATGTGGGCGCATCCGAACGACACGATCAAGTTCGCCGACGTCAAGAAAACCGGCATCACGGTGAACCGCGGCATGACGCACGACGGCATCGGCAAGTACCTCTCGGAGATCGTCGAGAAGGCGCCCGGCGAGACCGATGACGTCGTCGGCATCCTCAAGGAGCGCAACGTCGACGTCGTCGTCAACTACCTGCCGGTCGGCTCGGAGATGGCGACAAAGTGGTACGCGGAGCAGATCCTCGACGCCGGCTGCGCGATGGTGAACTGCATGCCCGTCTTCATCGCCCGCGAGCCGTACTGGCAGCGCCGCTTCGAGCAGGCGGGCGTGCCGATCATCGGCGACGACATCAAGTCGCAGGTCGGAGCGACGATCACGCATCGCGTCCTCACGTCCCTCTTCCGGGAGCGCGGCGTCCACCTCGACAAGACAATGCAGCTGAACGTCGGCGGCAACTCCGACTTCCTCAACATGCTCGAGCGCGAGCGGCTCGAGTCGAAGAAGATCTCGAAGACGAACGCGGTCACGTCGATGCTCGACTACGACCTCGGGCCGGGGAACGTGCATGTCGGCCCGTCCGACTACGTGCCGTGGCTGACCGACCGCAAGTGGGCCTACATCCGCATGGAGGGCTCGTCGTTCGGCGACGTGCCGCTCAACGTCGAGCTGAAGCTCGAGGTCTGGGACTCGCCGAACTCGGCCGGCATCGTCATCGACGCGGTGCGGCTGGGCAAGCTCGCGCTGAACAACGGCATCTCCGGAGCGCTCGAGGGCCCGAGTGCCTACCTGATGAAGTCGCCGCCGAAGCAGATCGTCGACGACGAGGCGTCCGAGGCGGTCGAGAAGTTCATCAAGCAGAACACGCGCAAGAAGCAGCAAAAGGTCGCCGCGGCCTGAGCTGACTCGAGGAGACGGCCGCGCCGGCGCGGCCGTCTCTCTCTTTGCGGCAGGACAATGTCGTTGCGCTAGCCTCGGACCGTGAACGTCGAGCTGCGTCCGGCTCGCTTGCTGTCGCCGGCGGAGCGCGTGGACATCTTCAACGCCGCGTACGAGGGCTACGTCATTCCGTTTCAGCTCGACGAGGCCACGCTGGACGTCATGACACGCGTTTTCGACCTCGACCTCGACGCGTCGAAGATCGCGTTTCACGACGGCGAGCCCGTCGGGCTCGGGAATCTCGCGCTCCGAGGCGCCGACGCGTGGATCGGAGGCGTCGGTGTCGTGACGAGTGCACGCCGGAACGGAATCGGAGAGATCCTGATGCGAGCGTTGCACCAAGAGGCCGCGGCGCGCGGCGTCACGCGCGTCTGGCTCGAGGTGATCGAGCAGAACGAGGCTGCATACCGGCTCTACGACAAGCTCGGCTACGAGACCGTGCGCGACGTCGAGGTCTGGTCTCTCCCCGCCGGCGCGGAAGAGTCGCCGGCGCGCGAGGTGCCCACCGCCCAGGCTCGCGCCCGCATTCACGAACTGCGCCGCACGCGCGAGCCTTGGCAGCGCGCCGACGCCACGCTCACGCACTACGACGATCTGCGCGGACTCGAGACGGACGCAGGCGCCACGCTCTTCCGGATCAGCAGAGTCGTGCAGATTCAGCAGATCGCGGGCGACGACCCCGACGCGCTGCTGCGAACCCTGCGCGGCCACGGCACGGTGACTGTGCTCAACCTGCCTGCGGACGATCCCGCGTCCGATTCCCTGCGCGCGCTCGGCGGTACGGCTTCCGTCCGCCAGCACGAAATGGTCCTGGATCTTCGAGGCCAGGGCTAGACTCGGGGCGCCCATGGCGCTTCGCATCTGCCTCGTCACACCGTTTTCCTGGTCCAAGCCGCACGAGGTGAACGAGCACGTCGCGGGCATCGCGCAGGAACTCCGGGTGCTGGGCCACGCCGTGACGATCGTGGCGTCCTCCAGCCGGACCGGCGAACTGGCGGCGGGACGGCGGGCGCTGCAGAACGGGGCGCTCGCCGAGAGCGAATTGCTCGCGATCGGCCCTGCGGTGCCGATCTCGCGCCGCAGCAGGGTCGGCGTGCCCGTAGGCGTACGCGCGAACCTGTCGCGCGCGCTGAGCTCGGGCCGCTTTGATGTCGTGCACGGCTTCGAGCCGGCGCTGCCGAGCCTTTCCTACCTCGCGCTGCGCGAAGCGGAAAGCCTCACGCTCGCGACGTTCTTCTCGCCCGAGCGGCTCGGCTACCCGCCGGGGCGCGCGCAGCGCGAGAAGCTGCTCGGTCGAATCGACGCTCTACTCGCGACGTCGGCAGAGACGGCGAGGGCGGCCGCGCGCCGCTTCCCGGGCGAATACCGGGTCATCTCCGAGGGTGTGGACACATCCCTGTTCGAGCCGGTCGAGAAGCGGCAGCTGATCGTCCTCGAGTGGCGTCAGACGGAGCGGCCGCTGTTGCGCGCTGCGTTGCACACGCTCGGCGAGCTGCAGGATTGGCGGCTGACGCTGCTCCGCGCCAAGCCGCTGACGACGCGGCCGTACGTGCCACGCACCCTCGTCGATCGTGTCGACGTACGCACCGCGCGCGACTCGCCCAGCCGCGCGGCCATCTTGAACGAGACCGCGATCTTCGTCCCGGCGACCCAGGGCCTGTCGCGGCTCGCCCTCGAGGCGGCTGCGGCAGGCGCGGCCGTTGCCTCGCCGCCCGGTACGCGCGAGCAGCCTCAGCTGGCAGCGGCGGAGATGGGCCGCCTCGCGGACGACCGCTCCTACCGGGAACGGCGGGCCCGAGAAGGACGTGCGTCCGCCGAGCGGCAGACCTTCACGGACGTGGCGCGCGAGCTCGAGGAGATCTACGAAGGATTGCGAAGCCGCCGGCGCGCCGCGAAACGTGACTCGGATCCGCTCGCAGATCGCGAGTGGATCGTGGTCGACCTGCACACGCACACGAGCGCGTCGCACGACTGTCGGGTGCCGCCGGCGCTCCTGCTCGAGCACGCGGAGGCGGAAGGCCTCGGAGCGATCGCGGTCACCGACCACAACGTGTTCGCCGGCGCCGAGGAGGTTGTCGAGCGCGCACGCGGCCGCGACATCGTGGTCATCCCCGGTGAAGAGGTGAAGACCGACGGCCAGGGCGAAGTGATCGGGCTCTTCCTGCACGAGGAGATCCCCCGCGGCATGAGCTTCGGCGACACGATCGACGCGATCAAGACGCAGGGCGGGATCGTGTATCTCCCGCATCCCTTCGACCGGATGCATGCGATTCCGGACCCAGCGACTCTCCACCGGCACCTGAGCGACATCGACGTCTTCGAGGTCTACAACGCCCGCTTGCTGTTCGAGACCTACAACGACGAGGCGCTTCGCTTCGCCCGCAAGTACAACCTGACGATGGGCGCCGGATCCGACGCACACGTTCTGCAGGGGCTGGCCACCGGTGCGGTCCGCATGCGAGCCTTCGACGGGCCCGACGAGTTCCTCCTGAGCCTCCGCACGGCCGAGATCCTGCGCCGGCCGAAGTCGCTTCTGTACCTGCAATCCCTGAAGTGGGCTGCCCAGGCAAAGGAACGAGTGAGATAGACGAGAAATCGGAACGGGCCGTGACTCCCGTGTCGACCGACGACATCTTCGAGCGCTATCTCCAGAAGGCGATCACCGAGATCAACGAGCTCGGTGACGAGATCGCGCACGCTTCCGGCGAGTCGCATCCCGTCGTCGGGTCGGGGCATCCGCTCGCGGACATCTTCCTGCTCAAGTACGGCCCCCAAGCATCGGAAGCGCAGGAGGGCGTCTCCTTCTTCGGGCGCGCCGGCCAGGCGATCATCAAGTCGCTGCAGCGACTGAACGTCGACCCGCTGGCCGTGTACGGGACGAACTGCCTCAAGTTCGCCGGCCAGAAGCCCGAACAGGCGACGTCGATGCTCGGGCGCGAGTTGCACATCGTGCAGCCGAAGCTGATTGTCGCGATGGGCGACGACACGCTGCGTTTTCTCAATGAGCTCGACTTTCCGCTCGCGGATCGCGTGGAGCGGCTGCACGGCGAGGTGCGGCGTTTCACACCGACCATCGACGTGCTCGTCGTCCCGGATATCGACGCCGCGCTCGACGAGCAGCAGACGAAAACCGAGTTCTGGAATGCGTTCAAGGCGCTCGGTCCGTGGTGGGCGGAGCTGCCGCCATATTGACGCTGCGCCGGCTCGCCGAGTTCGTCGCGCTCGCCGCGGCGCTCGCGGTCTACTTCGCCGTCCACAAACGACTACCGGAGGTGTCGCTGTGGTGGGACGTCGCGATCATCGCCGCGCTCGTGATGCCTGCCGTGTTCGCGACGGTCGGACTTCTCCTGCCGCTGCGGCGCATGCGCGGACGGTGGGTCATCGCCCTCGCGTTGTTCATCCTCGCAATTGCGTTCTCGTTGCTGGACTGGACGGCGCCGGCATCGTTCGCGAAGCTGGGTGCGGCGACCTTCGTCGGCTGGCTCTTCCTCGACTTCTTCGAGGAGGCATCGTGGGTGGTGATCGTTGCACTGATCATTCCCTGGGTGGACGCCTACTCGGTGTGGCGTGGGCCGACGAACACGATTGTCGAGCATCACGAAGGCGTCTTCGAGCGGCTGTCGTTCGCGTTCCCGGTGCCGGGCGAGGCACAGACGGCGAATCTCGGCATTCCAGACCTGCTCTTCTTCGCGCTCTTTCTCGCCGCGGCAGCGCAGTTCCGGCTGCGCACGTGGTTGACGTGGCTGCTGATGACGGCGTCGTTCGGCGTGACGATCGTGCTCGCGGTCTGGCTCGACCTCGGCGGCCTGCCCGCGCTCCCGTTGCTCTCGCTCGCGTTCCTCGCCGCCAACGGCGACCTGCTGTGGCGGCGGGTCAGGCGAGAGCGCGAACGTAGCGCTGCGCAGAACGCCTGACGACGTCCTTGCCGCCGTCGCGCACGACGCGGCCCCACCAGGCGCCGTAAATCCGGTCGAACTCCCACGGTTCGAGCGCGGCGGCGATGTGCTCGACCTCGCGCGCCGGCAGCGGAATCAACATCGGGTACGAGTACATGAAGCTGACCCATCTCGAGCCGGGCAGTACCTGCACGATGTCGCCGGACAGGAGCGCGTCGCCGGTTGGCCAGTGCAACACTTGACCGCCGGCGAAATGCCCACCGAGGCGCAGCAGCGTTAAGCCATCCCAGAGCTCGTGCGCATCGCCGGCCCAGAACTCGATCGCGTCGTCCGGGCGTTGCACCCACTCCCGGTCGAGCTCGTGGATCAGGACGGGACAGTCGAATCGATGCGCCCATTCGACCATCGTCGTGTAGTAGTGCGGATGCGAGATCGCGATCGCGCGCAGGCCACCGCGCGACTCGACGAACGACGCCATCTCGTCGAGCAGCGGCAGGCAATCCCAGAGCAAGTTGCCGCTCGGAGATTCGAGCAGCAGCGCGCGTTGCCCGATTCCGAGCTCCGGCTTCATGCCGATCCCGGTCAGCTTCGCCTGCTCCTCGCGAATGTCTGCGCGGCGCGACGCGCGTACTTCGTCATACGTCACCCACTGCTGCCCTTCCTCGGGGACGTACTGTCGCGCGTCGCAGCAGATCGGGCACTCTGGCGGCGGCTGGTCGGATACGGGGAACTGCGTCGCGCAGGTCGTGCAGAGGAACGACGTTGTCATTCCTCGACGAAGCCGAGGGTCGTCGCCCACGCGCCGCCCGGCTCAGCACCGCCGTCGGGCCAGAGCGGAGTCGCGCGTTGCGCAGCCTCCAGCAGCGCCCCGGCATCGACGTCGACCCGCGTCAACTCGATCCCACGAGCCGGCCACTCGCAAACGAGCGTCAGCTGTCCAGGCGGCGGCAACGGCCAGAGCCAGAACGAGACGTCCCAACGATGCCCTCCGCCTCCGCCGCCGCGAGGCATCAGCACCGGCGGTGCCGGCGGCTCATCCGGCCCACGCCCGAAGAGCGGCGAGTCGATGTTCGTCGCCTTCGCGCCGTCCGCGAGCTGAATCCCAAGGCGAAGAACCTCGGGCGGCAGCTCTGCGCCTGGCCGTGGGCGGTGGAATGGGTGCCAGTCCACAGGGCTTACGCCCTGCTCGCGCAGCAGCAGACAAACGTCGAAATCGAGGCCGGTTGGGTACACAGACGCGCTGCGGACCGCGAGGACAAGATCTGATGTGCGCGCGACCGTGACGTCGAGCGGGACGACAACGCCGAGAACGTTTCCGGGCGGCCCGAACCACTCCGGCTGCTGACGCTGCTCGGGCGGCCTCGGCGGCGGAGGCGGCGGCAGCTCGAAGAAGTCGCTCACGCGCGCCTCTCCAGCAGCGCAACGGTCTCGACGTGCGGCGTATGCGGGAACATGTCGACGGGTCGCGCGTGCACGAGCTCGTAGCCGTACTCCTCGTGCAGCCGCTTGGAATCGCCGGCCAGCGTCGTCGGGTTGCACGAGACGTAGACGAGCCGCGGTGCGCCGGTCTCCCCCACGCGCTTCAGCGCCTTCCCTGCGAGTCCCGCGCGCGGCGGGTCGACGACCACCACGTCGGGCTCACCGGCGCGGTCGCGCAACTCCTCGAGCACCTGCCCGACGTTGCCGGCGAAGAACGCGGCGTTGGTGATCCCGTTCAGGTCCGCGTTCTCGAGCGCGCAGGCGACCGACTCCTCCTCCACGTCGACTCCCCAGACGGTCAGCGCGTGGGCGGCCATCGACAGACCGATCGTGCCGATCCCGCAGTAGAGGTCGTAGACCGTCTCGCCTCCGCTCAGCTCCGCGAACTCGACGGCGACGCCGTAGAGCCGCTCAGCCATCTTCGTGTTCGTCTGCAGAAACGCATTCGGGCGCACGCGGAAACGCAGACCGAGCAGCTCCTCCTCGATCGCGTCCTCTCCCCACAAAAGAGTCGAGGGGACATGCGTCACCTCCGCCGGCGTGTCGTTGACGGCCCAGTGGATCGAGCGAACTTCGGGAAAACCGCGCAGCACCTCGACGAAGCGGTCACGCTCGAACTTCTCGCCGGCCGCGGTGACCAGCATGACCAGCGCCTGCGCCGTGTTCACGCCTTCGCGCACGACGAGGTGGCGGAGATAGCCGGTTCCGTCGGCCTGCGAATACGCCTCGAGCCGCTCCTCGCGCGCCCAGTCGCGCACGCGGTTGCGGATCGCGTTGCCGACGTCGGACGTGAGCCAGCAGCGCTCGACCTCGAGAACCTCGTCCCAGCGCCCGGCCTTGTGGAAGCCGAGCGCCGGCCCCGCCGGTGTCCGCGTGAACGAGTACTCGAGCTTGTTGCGGTAGTGGAAGATCGACTCCGCCGGCACGATCTCCTCGAGCGGCGGCTCGGAGATGCCGCCCAGCCGGCGCAGAGAATCCTCGACCTGCCGGTGCTTCTGTTCGAGTTGCGCCTCGTAGGCCAAGTCCTGGAACCGGCAGCCGCCGCACGCCGGATAGTGGGCGCAGGGCGCGTCGACGCGCTGCGGTCCCGGCGAAAGAACGTCGACGGCGAGCGCTTCGGCGTGATTGCGCTTCACCTTCGTCACGCGGGCACGAACGCGGTCACCGGGAAGACCGCGCCTGACGAAAACGACGTAGCCGTTCAGTCGAGCGACGCCGTTGCCGCCGTACGCGAGCGACTCGACGTCGAGCTCCACGACGTCGTCACGCTGGACGGGAGCAGCCACGGCCGAACCGTAGCCGCTCCCATCCCCTCGCCTCGCTGACCGCCGCCCGCTCCCGCCGGGCGAAGCCCGGCTCCGCTGGCGGCTCGCCCCGCTGGCCGCGCTCTGTCGGACGCCCCGTGCTACTTGCACTGTGACGTCCTGCGACGCTTGCCAGCGGGGCGTCAGCGAGGCGAGTGCCGCGGCTCAAGCCCCGGCCGGCGGAGGCCCGAGGGGAGGCGGACCGTTCGAGTTGACGATGTCGTCGAGGTGCGCTTGCAGGCCGCTGAGCATCGTCGTCTCCTGCGCCGACGTGATGCGGCCGGCGGCGACGGCCTTGTCGAGGTCGGCCTTCGCTGCATCGTAGATCGCCTGCTTCAGGCCGGCGACTGACTTGCCCTGCTGCGTCGCGAGCTGCGCGAGCGACGTTCCGTTCTCGCGGGCCGTACGGAGCTCGGCCTTCGTTACGCCGAGGTAGTCCGCGACCGCTTTGATTGAGCTCGCCCGCGGTCCGTGTCCCGGGCCGCCCGGACCGCAGGCCTGGCTCTTCGACGCGGTGGCTGAACCGCTGGAGTTGCCTGACGCCGCGATCGCGCCTCCGGTGCCGACGAGCGCCAAGACGGCGACGCCGGCCGCGGCCATACGACGGGTGATGGTGATCTGCATCGTGCTCACTCCTTTCGTTGCTGTCGTGTCCCAAGATGCGGTCGCAGCGTGAACGGGACGTGAACGCGCACTAAGAACTCGCTAAGACTTCCTTCGTGCTCGAAGCGGTCGCGACGCTCGTGACGAGACGACCCGCTTGGATCGCGGCCGCGGCGTTGGCGGCGGTCGCGCTCGCGTTCGGCGCCGACGTTGCAAAGTCACTCGCGCCGTTCGGCTTCGACGACCCCGCGACCGAGAGCGTCAGGGCACGCAAGACGGTCGAGCGAACGGCGGGCTACGACCCGGACCTGGTGCTCACTGCGATCGTCCGTCCCTACACCCGGCGAAACCTCGTGCGAACGGTTGCGACGCTGCGCGAGGAGCCGACGGTCGCACGCGTACTCTCGATCGACCGCACGCGTGATCCCTCGATGGTCTCCCGCGACGGGCGCGCGACGTACGTCGTCGCGTTGTTCCGTGCGGTCGACGACAAGGCGCGCGACGAAGCGGCGAAGCGGATCGAGAAGCGCTTCGAAGGCAATCCGAACGTTCGCCTCGGGGGTGGCGTCGTCGGATACGAGCAGGTCGGGCGAACGGTCGAGGAGGACCTCGTGCGCGCAGAGATGATCGCGTTCCCACTCCTGCTCGTGCTCGCGTTCTGGGTCTTCCGCGGTCTCGTCGCCGCGCTGCTGCCGCCGCTCGTCGGCGCGCTGACGATCTTGCTGTCGTTCCTCGGTCTTCGGCTCGCCACGCAGGCGATTTCGCTCTCCGTCTTCGCGCTCAACCTCGTCACCGGAATGGGGCTCGGCCTCGCGATCGACTGGAGCCTCCTCGTCGTCTCGCGCTACCGCGAGGAGCTCGCGGCAGGAGGCGACGCCGTTCGCCGCACGATCGCAACCGCCGACCGCACCGTCGTCTTCAGCTCGCTGACCGTCGCGGCGGCGATGGCATCGCTGCTCGTCTTCCCGCAACGCTTCCTCTTCTCGATGGGCGTCGGCGGCGTGCTCGTCGCGCTGCTCGGCGGCGCCGTGTCGCTCGTTGTGCTGCCGGCGGTGCTCGCGCTGCTCGGCCCACGTGTGAACGCGCTCGCGCCGCAGCGCTGGCGACGACCCACGTCGCGCGGCGCCTGGTACGCGCTCTCGCGGTTCGTGATGCGCCACGCCGGGATCGTGGCGGCGGCCAGCTCGGCGCTACTGATCGTCTTCGGATTGCCGTTCCTCCGCGTGCACTTCACTGCGGCCGACGCACGAGTGCTGCCACGAAGCGCGAGCGCTAGGCAGGTGTACGAGCAGCTCACGTCCGACTTCCGCCGTACGACCACGCCGTTCTACGTGGTGCTTCGCGGCCGGAAGAGCGACGTGAGGCCATTCGCTCGCCGGATCGCAGCGCTGCATGGACCCGCACGCCTCGGCACCCCGCGGGAGCTCGCGCCGGGCGTTTGGAAAGTCGACGTGTTCGCCGGTGCCGACTACCTGGCGAGCGACTCACAGCGACTCGTGCGGCAGATCCGCGAGCTGCCGACCTCACTCGACGTCCTGGTCGGCGGCGGTTCGGCTGCGTTCGTCGACGAGAAGTCGAGCCTTGCGACGCACCTTCCGCTCGCGCTTCTCCTCATCGTCGTCACGACGCTGGCCGTCCTCTTCCTGATGACCGGCTCTGTCGTCCTGCCGCTCAAGGCGCTCGTCATGAACGCGCTCACGGTGAGCGCCGCGTTCGGCTTTCTCGTCTTCGTGTTCCAGGAGGGCCGCCTGCGCTGGCTCTTGGACTACCCGGCGGCGATCGGCATCGACTTCACTCAGCCGATCCTGCTCTTCGCAGTCGCGTTCGCCCTCTCGACCGACTATGGCGTCTTCCTGCTCGCGCGGATCAAAGAGGCACGCGATGCCGGCGAGCCGAACGTCGAGGCGGTCGCGCTCGGCCTCGAGCGGACGGGCCGGATCGTCACCGCCGCCGCGCTGCTCTTCTGCACCGCCGTCTGGACGTTCGCGACGTCGCGGATAGTATTCGTCAAGCAACTCGGCGTCG
>WNGF01007417.1_pt1 | contig 24883 bp, 19 predicted proteins | sample 5400641 | NCBI WGS metagenome assembly WNGF01 (sample SAMN13153371, study PRJNA577476) | soil metagenome | isolation source: 80 cm soil or saprolite under grassland replicate 2 | place: USA:California | collected 2016-06-15 | reverse complement strand
CCCTGGCCCCCCTGGCATGGATACGGCGGTGGTCATGTTCTTCTCCAGCCTGCTCGCGTTCGATCACGTCAAGCACCAGATTCAGATCATCGCCAACGTCTTCACCGGCGGCGAAAAGGACGGGGAGAGGCTGCGCGAGAAATATATCGCCGCGTGCGGCGAGATCGCTCGGTTGGAGGCTTCGCTGGCCGCCCCCATCGAACCCCCTCCGCCGGCGCGTCGCGCGGAGCCTCTGCAGATCAGCTCGAACATGAGCAAAGAGTACTATCTGAATTCGGTCGAGCGGATCAAGGAGTACATTCGCGCCGGCGACGCCTTTCAGGTCGTCTTCGCCCAGCGGTTCGAGACCGAAATCACGTCCAGCCCGTTTCAAATCTACCGCGCGCTGCGTGTGGTCAACCCTTCGCCGTACATGTTTTTTCTCAAGCTGGGCAATGAAGAAACGCTACTCGGCGCCTCGCCCGAGATGTTGGTGCGGTGCGCGGGGCGGCGGTTGGAGTACCGCCCGATCGCGGGGACCTACAGGCGCGGCGTGGACGAAGCCGAGGACGAAGCCCTGGCGCGTGAGCTGCTTCAAGACGAGAAGGAGCGCGCCGAGCACGTGATGCTCGTAGACCTGGGGCGCAACGACCTGGGCCGAGTGGCTGAATACGGCTCGGTCGAAGTCGCCGACTTGATGTTTGTCGAACGCTTCTCGCACGTCATGCATTTGACCTCGTCGTTGAAGGCCACGTTGCGCGAAGGCCTGGATTGTTTCGACGCGCTCGCCGCCACGTTCCCGGCGGGCACGCTCTCCGGCGCGCCGAAAGTCCGCGCCATGGAAATCATTGAAGAATTGGAGCCGACGCGCCGCGGGGCTTACGCCGGTTCTGTGATGTATTTCGATTATTCGGGCAACCTCGACTCGTGCATCGTGCTGCGGACGATGTACTCGCGGGGCCGCAAGGCTTACGTACAGGCCGGCGGCGGCATCGTCGCAGACTCCGCGCCCGAGGCCGAGTTCATGGAGACTGTCAACAAGTCGCGCGCCTTGATTCGCGCCATCGAAATCGCGGAGAAAGAATTATGACGGAGAGACGGAGAGACGAGGACAAGGGGACAAGGGGACAAGGGGACAAGGGGACAAGATATTTTTCTCCCCGTCTCCTTGTCTCCTTGTCTCCTTGTCTCCTTGTCTTCCTCTCTCTGTTCCTATTGGCAAGCGTGGTCAGCTTCGCTCAGCCGCCGCGCAAGAAGAACGCGCCTCAGCCCGGCGCCGAACCGCCGCCGGTCTCGCCCGAAGAGGCCGCGAGCCTCGAAGCCGTGATCACCACCGACCTCGGCGTGATCCGCTTCGAGTTCTTTCCGGACAAGGCCCCGAAGCACGTCCAGGCGTTCGTCAAGAACGCCCGCGCCGGCTTCTATGACGGCTCGGCGTTCCACCGCGCGATCCGTCTGGGCCTAATTCAGGGCGGCGACCCGTTGCTGAAAGACCCGAAGACGCCGCGCGCCCGGTGGGGCAGCGGGGCGCTCGGCCAACTGCCCGATGAATTCAGTGACGTTAAACACGTCACGGGAACGGTCTCCACCGTCCGCATACCGGGCAAGGCCAACAGCGACGGCGCTCAATTCTTCATCTGCGCGTCGGCCCAGTCCCAACTCGACGGCCAGTTCTCGGCCTTCGGCCAGGTCACCGAAGGCATCGAAGTCGTCGATAAAATTTCGACGGCCGAGGCCGACGCCGAACAGAAGCTCAACACGCCGGTCAAGATCATCAGCGTCAAGATCGAGCCGAAGCGCGAAGAGCCTTTCAAAAACGCCGGCGTCGACGAGATGCGCAAAGAGGTCATCCTACATACCAATTTGGGCGACCTCGTCGTCGCGCTCGAACCCGACCTGGCGCCGGAGCATGCGCGCAACTTTTTGAAATTCACGCAGACGGGCTGGTACGACCACACGATCTTTCATCGCGTCGTGCCAGGCTTCGTCATACAGGGTGGGCTCAGCCAGGGGCGCGCGGGCAATCAGACGCATTACGCCGACAAATGGATTCGCCCGCTCAAAGGCGAATTCAGCGCGACCCGCAAACACACCCGCGGCGTCCTCTCGATGGCGCGGACCGACGACCCCAACTCCGCGTTGACCTCGTTCTTCATTGTGCTTGCGCCAGCGCCCAACCTGGACGGAAAATATTCCATCTTCGGCAAGGTCGTTGACGGGTTCGATACGCTGGAGAAGATGGAAAAAGTCCAGCGCGGCCCGGACGGGCAGACGCCAATAGAAAAGATCGAATTGATTGAAGCTGTTATCAAGCCATAAATGGGATTTGAATGAAATCAAAGCTGTCGCTCTTGCCATGTCTGATTTTGATTTGTTGCCCGAGCGCCTTCGCGCAGGAGGCCGAAGGGGCGTCTAAACTCCGAATCTCCGCTCCCGAGGAGATTCGATCTGAGTTCGACTCGGTTCCATGCAAAAACGGCGACCGTCTGAAGGCGGTCAAAGCGCTATTCGAAAAGATGGGCGCGAAGTCGGAAGAGATCGCGGTCGAAAAGGTCAAAGGGGTTGAGAACGTCGTGATCCGCAAAGCCGCCGCTAACGACTCGCCGGAAAAGATCGTGATCGGCGCGCACTACGACAAGGTCTCTGCCGGGTGCGGCGCGCTTGACAACTGGACAGGGGTCGTTGCGGTGGCTCACATCTATCGCACGGTGAAAGACCTGCCGCTCAAGAAGAACATTGTCTTCATGGCCTTCGGCAGAGAGGAGGAGGGATTGGTCGGCTCATCCGCGATGGCCGGAGCGATCAAGAAGGAACAAGTCGCGGAATACTGCGCGATGATCAACATTGACAGCTTGGGTTTAGGCATGGCGCAGGTGGCCGACAACATGTCGAACAAGAAGCTGGTTGATTTCGCCGAGAGCCTGGCTAAAGAGATGAAGGCTCCTTTCGCTCACGGCCCGGTCGCCGGCGGCGATTCCGATTCGACGTCGTTCAACCGCAAGGGGATTCCGGCGCTGACAATTCACGCGATGGCCAATGGATGGCAGAAGATATTGCACAGCGACAACGATAACCCGTCGAAGGTCAATCCCGACAGCGTCTACCTGGGCTATCGTCTGGCCCTGGCCCTGCTCATTCGCATTGGCGAGGCCGATTGCCAGTCCTTCAGAGAAGAGAAGGGCAAAGACCAGAAGGGCGGAGAAGAGAAAGAGAAGAAATGATCCTGGTCATAGATAACTACGACTCATTCACCTACAACCTCGTCCAGTATCTGGGCGAGTTGGGCGCCGACCTGCCGATTGCGCGCGAGATCGAGGTCGCCCGCAACGACCGGATCACGATCGAGGAGATCGAAAGACTCGCGCCCAAACGCATCGTGCTTTCGCCCGGCCCTTGCACTCCCGACGAGGCCGGGATCACGCTCGACGTGGTCCGCCATTTCGCCGGGAAAGTCCCGTTGCTCGGCGTCTGTCTGGGCCATCAGGCGATGGGCCAGGACTCGCTGATCGTCGACCGCGCCAGCGTCCCGCCGATGTTGGAAGTCTCCGCCACGACCTCGGACGGGTTGGTGATGGGGCTGCGGCATCGCGAATTCATCTGCGAGGGCGTGCAGTTTCACCCCGAATCGATAATGACTGCGGCGGGCAAGCGATTGCTCGGCAATTTTCTGAAACTGTAGATTTCAAGAGAAGAGTTTTAGCCACGAATGAACACGAATGGACACGAATGGCGGCAAGGAGTATGGATAACAAATGAATCATCGAGATCGAGAAAAAGATTCGTGTCCATTCGTGTTCATTCGTGGCTGAAATTCTTCTGGGGCGAGATGGCGCGTTCCAATGAGAGAGGCGTATGCTCAATGAATTGCTCAACAAATTGATCGCGCGGCAAGACCTGGCGGAAGCCGCCGCGCTGCTCGAAGCGATTCTGGCCGACGACGCGACCGATTCGCGCATCGCCGCCGCTTTGATCGCGCTGGCGAGCAAGGGCGAAACCGAGGAGGAGCTGGCCGGGTTCGCTCAGACGATGCGCGCGCGCTGCTCGCGGATAGCGTCGAAGCATTCACGCTACGTCGACACCTGCGGCACTGGCGGCAGCCGCGCGAAGACGTTCAACGTCTCGACGGCCGCCGCCTTCGTGGTCGCGGCGGCGGGCGTGCCAGTGGCCAAACACGGCAACGTCGGCGTGACGACCAGGGCCGGGAGCGCCGACGCGCTCGGCGCGCTCGGCGTCAAGGTCGATCTGGCGCCGGAACGCGTCAACGAAATCTTTGACGAGATCGGCGTCTGCTTCATGTTCGCGCCGCTGCACCACGCCGCGACGAAGCGTGTGGCGATGGTGCGCCGCGACCTGGGCGTGCGGACGATCTTCAATCTGCTAGGCCCGCTGACCAACCCTGCCGGAGCGCCGTTCCAAGTCGCCGGCGTCTCGTCCGAAGCCGCCTGCGAAAAGGTCGCTCGCGCGATGGCGCGTTTGAAGACGCGGCGGGCGTGGGTCGTGCGCGGCGAAGACGGGTTGGACGAAATCACGCTCGCCGGCAAAACGGTCGTCCACTCCGCGTCCCCCGAAGGTGTGGAACGCTTCGAGATCTCGCCCGTAGATTTCGGACTGCGGCGGGCGTCAATTGACCATTTGCGCGGAGGCTCGGCGGAAGAGAACGCCGCGATCATTCGTGACGTTCTGGAAGGCCGGCGCAAAGACGAAGCGCTCGATCTGGTCTTGATCAACGCGGCGGCGGCGCTGTTCGTCACAGGCGCGGCGAACAGTCTCGACGGCGCGGCCGGAATGGCCGCGCGGTCGATTGAAACAGGCGGCGCGCTGGCGAAGTTGCATGCGTTGCGACAGGTCAGCCAATCGGCGTCGTAACCTCATAACTCCGGGAGGATAGTGGCGCGGACTTTAGTCCGCGCGGATCAGGAATATGGCGCAGGCGCGGACTAAAGTCCACGCCACGATTAAGATCGCTCCCGTCCATTTTTAACCGTGGATTTGGGCTGAAGTATGTCCCACATTTTCGGAGGCGCTTGTGCGAGACCGGATTCTCGGTTGTATTCTCGGCGGCGCCATTGGCGACGCCTTCGGGAGGCCGTATGAAACCCTTCGGCCGCCGATCGTGATTTCCGAGGCGGACGAGTGGCGATTGTCGGACGACACTCAATTAACGCTCGCGACCTGCGAGGCGATCACGGGTCGCGACGGTTCGGTCGATCCGGCGGCGATCGCCGCCGCGTTCGCCGACTGGCATCGCGCGAAGCGCGTTACCGGAATGGGATCGAACACGTTGAAGGCTTTGACCGAACTCGTCGCCGGCGGCCACTGGGCTTTGGTCGGAGGGAAGGGCGAACGCGCCGCGGGTAACGGCGCGGCGATGCGCGCCGCCCCGCTCGCGTTTTGCCTCGACCCGAATGACGAGGCGCAGAGACGGACGATTCGCGACGTCAGCCGGATAACGCATCATCACGAAGAGGCCTACGCCGGCGCCCTCGCCGTCGTGGCGGCCGTGAGGGCTGCGGCCGGCGGCCAGTGGGACGGTTCGAACGATTTACTTCGACTGGTCGTGGAGGTTCTGCCGGACACGCAGGTTCGCGATCGCCTTGCCTCCCTGACCGAGATTGAGAAAGAAACCCCTCTGCTCGAAATAGCGCGCCGGTTCGGCTGTTCAGGTTTCGTCGCCGAATCGGTCCCTCTGGCTTTGTGCGGCGCGAGCCGCATTCGAAGCCTCGATTTCAAAACCGTCTTGATAGATTTAATCGCTTGCGGCGGAGACACGGACACGAACGCGTCAATAGCCGGACAGGTCGCGGGCGCGCTGATCGGGCGCGCCCGGCTTCCTGAAGATTTGATCGTCAGGACGCCGGATCGCGACGCTGTCGAAGCCGTCGCGAGCGCATTTGCAGAAAGTTTGAATTTTTATGAGTGACATTCTTGAACAAATCGTCGAGCGCAAGCGCGCGCGGCTCGAAGAGGCGAAGCGCAGATTCCCGCAGGACCAGTTACTCTCCGAATTGCCGACCGTCATCGGCGGCGGAAGGTTCACGTCCGCGCTGCGCAGTGACGCCGTCAACATCATCGCCGAAATCAAACGCCGCTCGCCGTCGAGGGGCGTCATCCGCGAGAACTTCGACCCCTTAAGCATCGCCATCAATTACACCGCCAACGGCGCGGCGGCCATTTCGTGTCTGACCGAAGAGGATTTCTTCGGCGGCTCGGTCGACCACTTGCGCCGTGTGCGAGACGTCACGCCGCTGCCGCTGCTGCGGAAAGACTTCGTCTTCGACGAGTACCAGGTATACGAAGCCGCGCACGCCGGCGCCGACGCGATCCTGCTGATCGCCGCGATCCTGGACGGCCCGAGGCTCAACGACCTGCTGAAGGTCGCTTACAGCGTGGGCCTCGACGCGCTGGTCGAAGTCCACGACCGCGTGGACATTGAGAAGGCGCTCTGTTACGACGTACGGATGTTCGGCGTCAACAACCGCGTCTGCGCGCCGCCGGATTCCATGCCGTCCTGATCGGCGAAGAATTGATGAAAGCGGAGGATGAGGGAAAGGCGTTGAGAGAGTTAGTCGCGTAAACCCGGCAAAGACACCATGCGCTGGGTGGGGGAAGTTATGTCAGATCGCGTCGCCGCATGCGCGCTCAAGATATGCCTGATCGTTTTCTGCGGTTTTGTGATCGCCTTCGGGCAGTCCTCTCAACCCGACAACGCCGCGAAAGAGGCCATAGCCAGGGCGCAAGCCGCTTATTTGAAGAAGGATTTCGCCCTGGCCAAACGGGAGTTGGAGAGCGCGCTGGCGATCAAGAAGGACTTGGCGGAGCCACATCTGCTCCTCGGAATGATAGCTCGGCGCGAAGGCAAGATCGACGCCGCGATAAAATCGGTGAGGGAGGCGATCAAGTATCAGCCCAATTATCCAGAAGCTCACTTCGTGATGGGAGGACTCTACTTCGAGAAGAGAGACTGGAAGCGGGCCGAGGAAGAAGCGAATCTGGCGTTAAGTCAGGACGCGAAATTAGCTAACGCCTATGCTTTGCTTGGCGACATAGCATTGGCGCGGGAGCAATATGAGCCGGCGGTGAAATTCTTCGAGCAGGCGTCGACACAATCGCCTCCGAACGGTGAGGTCACAAACGAAACTCGGATCAAAATGGAGGCGGTCAAAAATTATGTCGAGTTTCAGGCAAACAAGAAGAATAAGGATTTTCAGGCTCCCAAAATCGCCGTAAGAGGCCCGATACCAAGACTGGGTACGCCTCGACAGTCGGAGGTTAAATTGGCAGGCATTGTCAATGAGCAAGGGCGGTTTACGCCGATTCTTGTTCTCTACGCCTCGGATCAGGAAGCGGAGGAAATTTATTTGAAATATGTGACCGGGATCCAATTCACGCCTGCGAAGAGAAATGGCGCGCCCGTGCTCATATGGCAATGGATGGAGTTTAAGACTTCGGTCGGTGTTCAGGTAGTTCGATAGATTTCGCCAAAACTGCGGAGCTTACGCGTGGCGTTGCGACACTCTGAAAGAATGAAAGTCGCGGCGCGGGGTAGGGCAAACTGGCAGTTTGCCATGACTCCTTCGATGCGGTCTTTCGGGGAAACCAGGCAAACTGCCAGTTTGCCCTACACTTTCCGCAGGAGCCTTCATATCTTGTTACAATGCCCTGAAACAAAGAAAGTGCGGCGGGCGATGTATCGTAGGTTGTCCAAGGCGGCGGAGGCTTCGTAACAAAGCCGCTTAATGACAACTGAACGCTTCAATAATCAAGCCTCCGCAGGTTGGACAACCTACGGTACATTTGTTCCGATGAGCGCGAAGGATTGCAATGACGGTCAAACTGAAAGTCTGCGGCCTCACCTCGCTCGAAGACGCATGTGCGGCGATTGATTGCGGCGCGGAATACCTGGGCTTCAACTTCTACCCGAAAAGCCCCCGCTATATTGCGCCGTCGTCGGCGCGCGCCATCATTGAGCGGCTGCCGGACGACGTTATCAGCGTTGGCGTTTTCGTAAACGAACCTCGGCCCGAAGACGTGGACGAGATTTTGCGCGTCAGCGGGGCGCGGATGGCCCAACTGCATGGCGACGAATCGCCGGATTATTGCGCAAGTATTGGAGCGGAGCGCGTGATTAAAGCCTTGCGCGTCGGCGATGATTTCGACGCGCGACGCGCGATGGATTATCCGGCCGCGGCGATCCTGCTCGACGCTTTCGATGCGAAGCTTTATGGCGGCGCCGGTAAAACAGCCAATTGGACGATTGCGCGTGAAGCGGCGAGGTTGACAAGAGTTTTTCTCGCGGGCGGGCTGTCACCGGACAACATCGTCGAAGCGATTCGCGCGGTCGAGCCGTTCACGGTCGATGTCAACAGCGGAGTCGAGAGCGCACCGGGACGCAAAGACGCAAGCAAGTTACGAAAATTGAAAGAGGAGATGGATCGGATCTCTGGCGCGCGGAATTCCACCGCAGAGGTCGCGGAGGATCGCAGAGGATAATACGGTTCTTCCTCTGCGATCCTCTGATGCATCCGCTCGAAGAGTTGAAGGCCGCATACGCCGAAGCGCGCGCCGACGAGTCGTTTCATCGCGAGTTAGAAACATTGCTGCGCGAGTACGTAGGCCGTCCGACGCCGATCACCTACGCCGAACGTGTGACCAAACACCTGGGCGGCGCGCAGATCTTTTTGAAGCGCGAAGACCTCAACCACACCGGCGCGCACAAGATCAACAACGCCGTCGGGCAAATCCTGCTGGCCAAACGGATGGGCAAGCGGCGGATCATCGCCGAGACCGGCGCGGGGCAGCACGGCGTGGCGACCGCCACGGTCTGCGCGCTTGCGGGCTTGCAATGCGTGGTCTATATGGGCACGGAGGACATGCGGCGGCAGGCGTTGAACGTCTTCCGCATGCGGTTGCTCGGCGCCGAGGTGGTCGGCGTTGAATCTGGCAGCAAGACGCTGAAAGATGCGATCAACGAGGCGCTGCGCGATTGGGTGACCAACGTCGCCGACACGCACTACCTGCTCGGCTCTGTTTTGGGGCCGCACCCGTACCCGATGATGGTGCGCGATTTTCAGAGCGTGATCGGTCGCGAAGCGCGAGCGCAGATGTTAGAACGCTGCGGGCGATTGCCCGACTACCTGGTCGCATGCGTCGGCGGCGGCAGCAACGCGATGGGACTGTTCTATGAGTTCCTGAACGACGCCGGCGTCAAGATGATCGGCGTCGAGGCCGGCGGCCGCGGCTTCGCGCTCGGCGAACACGCGGCGAGATTTCTGGAAGAAGGCGGCGGTCGCGTAGGCGTGCTGCAAGGCACGCGCAGTTACGTCTTGCAGGACGACCGCGGCCAGATAGCTTTGACCCATTCGGTCTCCGCCGGTCTGGATTACGCCAGCGTCGGCCCCGAACACGCGCACTTGCACGACCGGGGCCGCGCCGAATATGTTTCGGCCGACGACGACGAGGCGCTCGAAGCGTTCCAATTATTGGCGAAGATGGAGGGGATCATCCCCGCGCTGGAATCGTCACACGCCGTCGCGCACGTCATGAAACTCGCGCCACGATTGTCCAAAGACGGGATCGTTCTGATCAACCTTTCGGGGCGCGGCGATAAGGATGTGAACACGGTCGCCGAACAATTGAGCGGAAAGGTATAGGCGAACAGAACGCGGATGACGCGGATCATTGCGGATCAAGGCGGATTGAATCCTGGATGATTATCCGTGAGAATCAGACGCATCCGCTTCATCCGCGTTCCATTCGCATAACCAAACAAGGAGAATAAATGAATCGAAACATGACCCTCTTGCGAAGCCTCTGCATCGCGGCGATCGCCTTGCCTCTGATCGCGGTAGGTCAGGAGTCGAAGCAATCACCCGGGCCCAATCGCATCGTCATCAAACCGGACGGATTACCAGAGCCGTTCAAGACCCCGTCGGTGCAAAATCAGCCGAGGGTAGTCCCTCAACCCGAAGGCGCGAAGTTAGAACTTCCGCAGGGCTTCGACCTGAGCGTCTTCAGCGAGGGCGATTACAGAGAGCCGCGCTGGATCATCGAAGGCCCGAACGGCGATCTGTTCCTGACCGATTCCCACCGGCAGGCAAACTCGATCTACCTGTTGCGAGACGCGAACAAGGACGGGAAGATCGACAACGCGACCGAGCGGTTCACGTTCGCCACGGGCCTGAATCGCCCGTTCGGAATGGCGATTCATAAGGAGGGCGCTCAAACCTATTTTTACGTCGGCAATACCGACTCCGTCGTCCGCTTCAAGTATCAGGTCGGCCAGACGAAGCTCGAAGGGCCGCCCGAGAAGCTCATCGAGTTGCCTATTGGCGGGCATTGGACGCGCGACGTGCTCTTCAGCCGCGACGGCAAGAAGATGTACGTCGCGGTCGGGTCGGGGTCGAATGTCAACGAGGGCGAGCCGCCCATTCGCGCCGCTATCAATGAATACAATCCCGACGGGACGGGACACCGCATCTTCGCCGAGGGGATTCGCAATCCGGTCGGACTGGCCTGGAACCCGGCGAACGGCCAGTTGTGGACGGCGGTGAATGAACGCGACCTGTTGGGCGACGACCTCGTGCCCGAATACGCGACCTCGGTTAAAGACGGCGGCTTTTACGGCTGGCCCGATTCTTACATCGGCAAGACGCTCGACCCGCGCGTCAAGAATCCGCGCATGAATCTGGTCGAGCGGGCCACCGTCCCCGACGTGCTGATCGAGCCGCATGCGGCGGCGCTCGGCATCGAGTTTTACACGGGCAAGATGTTTCCCAAGGAGTACGTGGGCGACGCGTTCGTCGCGCTGCACGGCTCGTGGAACCGCTCGAAGCGCAGCGGATACAAAGTCATCCGCATCCCGTTCGAGAAGGGCAAGCCGGAAGTAGGCTACGAAAACTTCCTCACCGGCTGGGTCCCCGATGAGTCGGGCCAGGAGGTGTGGGGGCGGCCGGTCGGCGTGAGGATGATTCGCGACGGATCGTTGCTGGTGGTCGACGACGGCGGGAAGAAAGTTTGGAGAGTGACGTACAAGGGGAAGAAGTGAGAGCGAGGGAGCGAGAGAGCGGGAGAGCGGGAGAGCAGGAGACCAGGAAAGATATATCTCTTTCTCTTGATCCCTCGCTCTCCCGCTCCCTCGCTCTCCCGCTCTCAAAAATATGACTCGCATCACCGCAAAATTTGAACAACTGAGGAGAGAAGGTCGCAAAGCCTTCATCCCTTACATCACCGCGGGCGATCCAGACCTGGCGACGACCGAAGGCCTGCTGCTCGCGTTGGCCGATGCGGGAGCGGACGTGATCGAACTCGGCGTCCCGTTCTCCGACCCGATGGCCGACGGGCCGGTGATTCAACGGGCTTCGGAGCGCGCGTTGAAAAAAACGATAGGCGTCGCCGACATTCTGCCCGTAGTCGAACGTGTCCGCGAGCGCAGCGACGTCCCGATCCTGCTCTTCACCTACTTCAACCCAGTGATGCAATTTCCCGCCGCCGACGTCGCCGAGGAGTTGAGGCGGGCGGGCGTCGACGGCGTGTTGGTGACGGATTTGATTCCCGAAGAGGCCGAAGACTTTGTCGCCGGGATGCGCCACGCCGGTCTCGACACGGTCTTTCTGGTCGCGCCGACTTCGACCGACGAGCGGATCAAATTGATCGCCGAACATTCCGCCGGGTTCATTTACGTGGTCGCGCGAACCGGCGTGACCGGAATGCGCGAAAGCGACTCGGCCCAGGTCCGAAAGCTGGTCGAACGCGTTCGGCGGCATTCGAGCTTGCCGGTCGCGGTAGGCTTCGGCATATCGAAACCGGAGCATGTGCGCGACGTGTGGAGTTACGCCGACGGCGCGGTGGTCGGTTCGCGTCTGGTCCTTGAGATCGAGAACAATTTGGGCGACCCGCAGTTGGTTGATAAAGTTGCGCGCCTGGCGCGAGAGTTGAGGGGAACAGAGTGGGACAGACTTTAGTCTGTCCGTAGTGTGAAGTGAGGGCGGACAGACTAAAGTCTGTCCCACTCTACTGGCGCGGTAACGTACCGAAGAATGACATACCATGACATCCCCATTCTAGAATTCGATCCGGCGAACGACGCCGCGCTCGACCCACATCGCCTGGTCGAGCGAATTGATATGCCCGAACATTGCGTCATCTGCTTCTTCCAGGACGTCATCGCCGAACTGATCGAGGTTCATAACGCGCGCGTGCTGGCGCGCCAGCGCAGCGAGATCGGACTGCACCCGATCTACGAAATTGACTTCCAGGGGAAGCCCGTAGCCTTCTTCCACCCCGGCGTAGGCGCGTCGCTCGCCGCCGGGTTGCTCGAAGAAGTCATCGCGCGGGGCGGGCGCAAGTTCATCGCCTGCGGCGGCGCGGGCGTGTTGGACGGCGGGATCATTTGCGGGCGCGTCGTCATCCCAACGTCAGCAGTGCGCGATGAAGGCACGTCGTACCACTATCTGCCTCCGGACCGCGAAGTGGCCGCAAGCCCCGAAGGAGTGGCGGCGTTGGAGCGGACGCTCGAGGCGCACAACGTCGATTACCTCATCGGCAAGACGTGGACCACGGACGGCATTTACCGGGAGACCAGGGCGAAAGTCGAGCGGCGACGGCGCGAAGGCTGTTTGACTGTGGAGATGGAGGCGGCGGCGTTCTTCGCGGTCGCGCAGTTTCGCGGCGTCCTGTTCGCGCAACTGCTTTACGGCGGCGACGACGTCAGCGGCGAACACTGGGACTCGCGCCAATGGGACAAACAGAGTTCGGTGCGCGAAAAGTTATTCTGGCTGGCGGCGGAAGCCTGTCTGAAATTGTAGTTCTGTAGATGTCAGCCTTCTATGCCGCGTCAGCGGCGCCTTGAGTTTAGCCGTGGGTTTTAACCCACGGCGCCGCGGATTTTTTTCACGTCGCGTCAGCGACGATTGAACTCAGCCGTCGCTAACGCGACGCGGAATATTCGCCGACCGTCCCGTGGGTTAAAACCCACGGCTAAACTCAAGGCGCCGCTAGCGCGGCATGGGCTGAGTGGTTATATAGCTTTTAGCGGAAGCCTATGAGTGAAGAGCGGGACGGCGAAAAGACGATTGAAGATTGGCGCATCCGTATTGATGAGATCGACCTCGAACTGGTCAAACTCTTCAACGAAAGGACGCAGTGCGCCATCGAGATCGGTCACATCAAAAAACGTCTGGGGTTGGAGATCTATTCGCCGGCGCGCGAAGCGCAGGTCGTCGCCAACGTCACCGCCGCGAACACAGGCCCGCTCGACGTCGAGGCCATCCGCCGCCTCTTCGAGCGAGTGATTGACGAGGCGCGGCGGATCGAACGCATCGAGGCAAGTAAGGAAGAAGGGAGTGGGGAATAGGAAGTGGGCAGTGGATAGTGGGCAGTGGGCAGCCGGAACCCACTGCCACTGCCCACTGCCCACTGCCCACTGTTTTTATGATCATCGTAATGGAAGAGAACGCGACCGAGGAACAGATCGTCCGGGTCGTGGATCGTTTGATCAAGCTCGGTTTCGACATTCACCGCTCGACAGGGGCGCGCTACACGCTGCTAGGCGCGGTAGGCTCGCGCATCACTGACCCGCGCGAACTGGAGCTGCTCGAGGGCGTCAACAAGGTAGTGCGCGTCAGCGCGCCGTACAAACTGGCCGCGCGCGCCTTCAAACCCGAAGGGACGAAGATCGAGATCGGAGACGTGGCGATCGGCGGCGAGCAGGTGGTGGTGATGGCCGGACCGGGCGTGGTCGAAAGCCGCGAGCAGATGGAGACCATCGCCGGGCGGTTGGCGAAGCGCGGCGTGCGCGTCTTGCGCGGCGGCGCGTTCAGGACGAGCGATGATCCATACGGCTTTCAAGGGCTTGGCGAGGAGGGACTGAAGCTGCTGCGCGAAGTGGCTGACCGCCATCGGATGCTGACGCATTCGACAATCTTCGACGCGGCGCAACTGCCCTTATTCGCGCGTTACGTCGACATCATCCAGGTCAGCGAGCGCGACATGCGGAATTACGCCCTCTTGAAAGAGCTCGCGAGGCTAGGCAAGCCGGTGATGTTGCGCCGCGGCGCGTCGTCGACGATCGAAGAGACGTTGATGGCGGCGGATTACGTGATGCGCTGCGGCGATCATCAGGTGATCGTCTGCGAGCGCGGCATCAGGACCTTCGAGACTTACACCCGCCAGACGCTCGACCTCTCGGCGATCCCAGTGATCAAAAAACTCTCCAGCCTGCCGATCATCGTCGATCCGAGCCGCGCCATGGGCCGCCGCGACAAGGTCCCGCCGATGGCCCGCGCCGCCGTCGCCGCCGGGGCCGACGGGTTGCTCATCGAAGTCCATCACGACCCCGACCACGCTCTTTCGGACGGGGCGCAATCACTCACGCTGGAACAGTTCGACAAGCTCATCGATCAACTCCGCCTGATAGCGTCGGCGGTGGAGAGGGCGCTGTGAGCGAGTTCAAACACGTCTGCGTCGTCGGCTGCGGTCTGATCGGCGGGTCGTTCGCGCTCGCGTTGCGCCGGGCCGGATTCACAGGGCGGATCACCGCCTGCGGCGGATCGCGTTCGCCTCGCCTGGCCGTCGAGCGCGGAGTCGTCGACGCCGTCGAAGTGAGCTTCGAGCGCGGCGAGGTTTGCCAAGCCGATCTGATCTACCTGGCCGCGCCCATCGGCGGGATCATCGACTTCCTGCGGACGAGATCGAAGCAGATCAAGCCGGGCGCGACCGTCACCGACGCCGGGAGCGCTAAGGTCGAAATCTGCCGCGCGGCGCGCGCGTCTCTCACCAAGGGCGTGACCTTCGTCGGCGGCCACCCGATGGCCGGCGGCGAAAACACCGGCGTCCGGTACGCGCGGGCCGACCTTTTCGACCGCGCGAACTACGCGTTGATGATCGGGCAGGGAACTGACGGGGCCGAGTTCGACCGTTTCAGATCGCTCGTCGAATCAATCGGCGCGCGAGTTCTACTGACACGGCCCGAAGATCACGACGCGGCGGTCGCGCTGATCAGCCATCTTCCCCAACTCGTCGCGAGCGCGCTGGCCTCTCTGCTCGGTCCAGAACGCGACGTCGAGGTCGCCGATCGCGAGTTGGCCCGGGCGTTGGCCGCCACAGGCTGGCGCGACATGACGCGGCTCGCGGGCAGCGCGTGGAGCGTCTGGCGCGACATCTGTTTGACCAATCAGCCGAACATCTCGAACGCGCTCGGCTCGCTCATCGCCGAGCTGCAATCGCTAAAAGACGCGCTCGACGCGCGCGATTTCAACCGGGCGCGCGACCTGTTCGACGAAGCCAACAGGTCGGCCGCCGAGCAGCGCGCGGTGCATTACTCGGGGTTCGAGAAGCTGTAGGTTGAATCAGTACCGCGAGCGGTAGCGAGCGTGGCTCCCGTAAATAGCCCTCTCTGGGAGCCACGCGCGGTACTGATTCAACGCGATGATCTATCTTATGTCGCCACGACGCTGACGGCATTGGGATAGAAGAAACCACGGATAATTACAGATGCGAAAGATCGGCGCGAATTATCCGTGACAATCCGTCCGCATCTGTCTAAATCTGCGGTTTCTTCCGCCTCAATCTCGCCTGTTTCGACTTAGCAACATGAGGGATGGAGGTATGTTACGTCGAAGTTGAATGTGGGGTTATTTGACGATTACTCCGCATTGTCAGCGAGGGGTGGTATATAAAAGCGATTATTATGCTACTCGCAAGACCTATTAGGGTGTCCGTCAAGTTTTTGTGCGCGACCTGGGTACGCATCGCTTCCAGCGTGCAGTCTCGGCGAAAGACATAATTGATTGGATGCGCGGCGCCCCGGAGCCGTATTGCCTGCTTCGAGCAATTATTGCTCGCAAACACCCGCGGCCAGATCCGAGCGCGCTTTCGCCTCCCAATGCTTCACTGTCCGCTACTGCACGCTGGAAGCGATGCGTACCCAGGCTTCGGCGTTTCACGGCCTGTTGATATTCAACTTCCGCATGCGTGAGCGCAGGGTGCTCGGATGGAGGCCGAGGCGTTTGGCAGCCCCTTGCGGCCCCTCGATCCGCCAATTGCAAGCCCCGAGCACGCGCGTGATATGAGACCGCTCGACTTCCTCCAGAGTCATCAACTCTTCCGGCTCCGGCGCCGTCTGGCGCGGCGAGATGAACGAGACGTCGAGTTGTAGCGTGTTCCCGGTCGAAAGGATGACGGCGCGCTCGATGATGTTTTCCAACTCACGCACGTTGCCGGGGAAGTGATAGGCATGCAGCCTCTCGATCAGTCGTTGCGGGACGCTCTCGATCTTTTTGCCGAGCTTGGCGGAGTACTTATTTATGAAGTGGAGCGCCAGCAGGGTGACGTCTTCCGGTCGTTCGCGCAGCGGTGGTAGCAAGATGGGGAAGGTTGCGAGCCGGTAATAGAGGTCTTCGCGGAAGGCGCCCGATCCGATTCGCAGGCTCAGGTTGCGGTTGGTCGCCGCCACCACGCGAGCGTCCGTCTTGATCGTGCGCATCCCGCCCACACGCTCGAAGGCGCCCTCTTGCAGCACGCGCAGGAGCTTGGTTTGCAGGTCGAGCGGCAAGTCGCCGATTTCGTCAAGGAAGATCGTGCCGCCGTCGGCCAACTCGAACCGCCCAACCCGCCGCTTGATCGCGTCGGTGAATGCCCCCTTCTCGTGACCGAAGAGTTCGCTCTCGATCAGTCCCCCCGGGATCGCGCCGCAATCGACCTTGATGAATGGGGCGTCTTTGCGAGCGCTCAGGTCGTGAACGGCGCGGGCGAATAGTTCTTTGCCCGTTCCCGTCTCGCCGAGGATGAGGACGGTGGCGCCCGTGGCGGCGACTCGCTCGACCAGGTAGAGAGCCTTCCTGAGCGCCGCGCTCTCGCCGACGATCTCTCCGAAATTATGGCTGGGCTTGACCTCCTCCTTCAGACAGAGGTTCTCCGCTTGCAGCTGGTTCTTCAGTCGCTCGACTTCGGCCATCGACCTGCGCAGTTTCGCTTCCGACTCCTTACGCTCGGTGATGTCTTCCGCCGTGCCCACCAAACAGCGCTCGCCGCTTTCCAGGGTCAGCGGCTGAAGGCTGAATCTGAGCGTGCGGGGCATGCCGTCTCTGCGTAGCACTTCGCATTCGGCGTTCGACACGGACAGCCCGTGGGCCAAAGTGATCTGAATTATCTCGGTGACTCTGCCCACGTCATTCGGCGAAATACAGTTGTAGATAGATCGGCCGATTACTTCCTCGACCTCGCTGCCGCACACCTCGGCGGCGGCCCGATTGGCCAGGACGATCTTGCCTTCGGAGTCGATGACGGCGATCAAAAAGGTGGCCGCCGCCATGACGCGCTCTCGAAAATTGAGCGCGCTCCGCAATGTTTCGCCTTGTTCAGGTTCAGACGTTTGCATTGTTCTAGTCACTATCTGGCCTTGCTGATGACACTTATGGAGTTCAGGCATGTGGGCTGTGGAAAATAAGCAGTTCAGGTTAGTTTGGAACCCATCTCAAATCAGGCGCCTACTGGATTGGCTAGGCAAGTAGGCGCTTCTCCGACTCAACGGTTGACGCGATGGGGTAGGCGCACACCACTAACGGCTTTGATTGACATCGAGATGCAGGGATTTTTGTGTGCGCCTTTGAATTTGTAACACTCGGTGTCAAAGAGATCGGATCATCCGATGTTTTCGCAGAAATATGCCTCCAACTACATATAGACGCAAAACAGAAAAGATTTTGCCGAAAAAATTTCGACCTGTGTAGACGATTCAGTACCGCGAGCGGTAGCGAGCGAGGCTCCATCCATAAGTCCTTTGAAAGCCTCGCTCGCTACCGCTCGCGGCGCTGAATCCAAGGTCGTCCGCACAGGTCGAAAATTTTCCGGCGGTGGCGCGAGATTAAAAAAAGGCCCCTCCTCCAGCGCCAGTTCCTCCTAACTTCTCATCGTCGTGGAAATAATTTCAGATCGCCGATTGCGACCGGATGCGCTTGATTGGATTGGATGTTGGCGGCGTTATTAACGGGAATTGGCGATGGCGTTATTAACCTGTTACTAGCGGTAAACCCATTGACCACTTGAGAGTGTCCGAATAAGCTGGTCACGATTTAGGTGTTTGTTCAATCCCCTGCAGGTCAGTAACCAAAATAATAGGGCGTGATTAATTATTAAGAGCGTTCTTCACATCATTCGCAGGACACGATTATCCGTAGTGACATCGTCAGAAGATATCAGAAGATAGAAAACGTAAGTTCGCAATCTGTAGTTATTAGCTAAACGCAGACGACAGAGTTTGGTGTGAGGGAAGGGAAGTCTCACGCAAAAAGCGCGAAAGACGCTGTAGGTCGTAGTGTGTCCGTAGGCGATAAATCCATCAACCGCGGTTTGAGGCGCCTGCTGGCCCAAACCCTCGCCAGATCACGGAGGGAAAATGAAATCATTGATTGACTCTATCAAGAGGTCTTTTCCAAGTGGCCTTTATGCTGGGAGCGAACCTGGGAGCGCAGGCATCCTAGGCTGCTTGCTTCGGTCAATCGGTCTTCGCCGGAAAACCGCAGGCAGGGACGCCTGGGCTCTCGGGCGCAGATGGGCGCTGGCTTTGGCCGTTCTTCTGACGGCCATCCTCGTCGCCGGCCCTGACAGGACAACCACAACCAAGGCGCAAGGCCCGACGTTCAATTACGGGGAAGCTCTACAGAAATCGCTCTTTTTTTATGAAGCGCAACAATCCGGAGTCTTGCCCGATTGGAACCGGGTCAACTGGCGCGGCGATTCGGGATTGAACGACGGCGCTGACGTGGGCAGAGACCTGACGGGAGGTTGGTACGACGCCGGCGACCACGTCAAATTCGGTTTTCCGATGGCCGCCTCGGTGACGCTGCTGGCGATGGGCGCGGTCGAATATCGCTCCGCCTTTGTTCAGAGCGGACAGCTCACGCATCTGCTCAATAACCTTCGCTTCGTCAACGACTACTTCATCAAGGCGCACACGGCGCCGGCTGAATTGTACGGCCAGATCGGCGCAGGCGGGACGGATCACGCCTGGTGGGGCCCGGCCGAGGTCATGCAGATGGCCCGACCGGCTGCCCGGATCACCACATCCTGTCCCGGTTCAGACCTGGCCGGGGAGACGGCGGCGGCCATGGCCGCTTCGTCAATGGTCTTTCGCCCGACCGATCCCGGTTACGCCGACACGCTGCTCATGCATGCGCGTCAGCTTTATGACTTCGCCGATAACTTCCGTGGGAAATACAGCGATTGCATCAGGGACGCAGCGGGCTTTTACAACTCGTGGAGCGGGTTCAACGACGAACTGGTCTGGGGCGCGATCTGGCTCTACCGCGCTACGAACGACCCCGCCTATTTGACCAAGGCCCAGAACTACTACGCCAACCTGAGCAACGAGCCGCAGACGACTACCAAGTCATTTCGCTGGACGCACGCCTGGGACGACAAGTCTTACGGTTGTTACGTGTTGCTGGCGAACCTGACTAACAACCCCGCCTATCGGGCGGACGCCGAGCGATGGCTCGATTACTGGAGCATCGGCGCCGGACTGCGCACGCCGGGCGGACTCGCTTACGTGGATTCCGCCGGGTGGGGCGCATTGCGCTACGCGGCCAACACGGCCTTTCTCGCGCTGGTTTACAGCGATCAGTTGAGCGACGCGACCAAGAAGCAGCGCTACCATGACTTCGCGGTCAGGCAGATCAACTACGCGCTGGGCCAGAACCCCCGCAACAGCAGTTATGTCGTGGGGTTCGGAGCCAACTCGCCGCGCAACGTGCATCACCGTACCGCTCACGGCTCCTGGAGCGACAACATCAACGATCCGGTGACCAGCCGCCACATTCTCTACGGCGCGCTGGTCGGCGGGCCGGACACCATGGACAATTACACCGACAATCGCCAAGACTTCACCAAAAACGAGGTCGCGACCGATTACAACGCCGGCTTTACTAGCGCGCTGGCTCGCCTCTATCAGGAGTTTGGCGGTCAGCCGCTGGCGAACTTCCCGATGCCGGAATCTCCGGACACAGATGAAATGTATGTGGAGGCCGGAGTCAACGCCTCGGGGACTAACTTCACCGAGATCAGGGCGTTCATCATCAACAAATCGGCCTTCCCGGCGCGGATGGGCGACAAGCTCTCGTTCCGCTACTTCTTCACGCTCGAACCCGGCGTGACGCCCGGGATGATAGCCATCAACACCAACTTCAATCAGGGCGCGACGGTCTCCGCCCCGCAGCTCCTCTCCGGTTCGACCTATTTCGTCAAGGTGGATTTCACCGGAACCAAGATCTACCCCGGAGGGCAATCGGCCTTCCGCAAAGAGGTGCAGTTCAGGATGACCAGCTCAGGCGCATGGGATCCGAGCAACGACTGGTCATTCACCGGAATAGCGACCACGCCGGGCGCGACGCCTGTCAAGGCGCCAAACATCTCCGTTTACGACGGCGCGGCCAAGGTCTTCGGCGCTGAGCCTGGGCCGCCCACTCCAGATTTTTCGCTCTCCGCCAGTCCCGCGAGCCTGACCGTCAATCGCGGCGCGAGCGGGACCAGTACGATCACGGTCACTCGCAGCGGAGGTTTCAGCAGCGGCGTGACATTAAGCGCGAGCGGATTGCCGAGTGGAGTGACCGCGAGCTTCAGCGCGAACCCGGCGGCCGGCAACAGCAGCGTTCTGACTCTGTCGGCGTCGAGTACGGCGACGCTAGGAGGGGCTACAGTCACGGTCACCGGAACTGGCGGCGGGTTGACGCGGACAACGCCGATCAGCCTGACCGTGAACCAACCGGCGACGCCCGACTTTGCGCTGTCAGTCTCCCCCACGAGTCTGTCCATTGCTCGCGGCGCGAGCGGAACAAGTACGATCACGGTCACGCGAACCGGCGGCTTCACCGACGCCGTTTCGTTAGGCGCGAGCGGATTGCCGGCCGGAGTGACCGCGAGCTTCAGCGTGAACCCGGCGACCGGCAATAGCAGCGTTCTGACTCTGTCGGCGTCAAGTACGGCGACGCTAGGACCCGTGACGGTTACCGTAACCGGGACCGGAGGCGGCCTGACGCGGAGCGCGCCGATCGGCCTTACCGTGAACGACGTGCCAACTCCGGACTTCTCACTGTCCGCCTCCCCTGCAAGTCTGACGATCAATCGCGGCGCGAGCGGGACGAGCACGATCACGATCACACGAACCGGCGGCTTCACCGGAGGCGTGACGTTCGGCGCGAGCGGATTGCCCGCGGGCGTGACCGCCAACTTCAACCCGAATCCGGCGACCGGCAATAGCAGTGTTCTAACTCTGTCTGTGTCGAGTACGGCGACGCTCGGGGCGGCCACAATCACCATGACCGGGGCTGGCGGAAGTCTGACGCGGACGACGACGGTCGGCCTCACTGTGAACGATGGCGGCGGCGGCAATGGCGGAGTGACTGTTACAGCGGCGATCAACTCCAACACGCCCTGGTACAACGAAGAGGCTATCCTGCTGAATAACACCGGCGCTATAACAGCGCTCTCTGTCACGATCGTCATCCAGCGCACAACCGGCGTCGGCCTTAACGGAATGTTCAACACCGTCGGCGGGCAGATTCTGCAGAGCAACACCGTCACGACGGCGACTATCACCACGCTTGGCCCCGGTAACAACAGAACCTTCGCGGCTCAGGCGAGTGGGAATGGGACGCTCCATCCTACCGCCGGCGATACCTGGGTCGTCAGCTACACGACCGGTGGGGTTACTTATACCCAGACCGGGACCTTTTAAGTAATGCCGCTGGAGTGGGACGGAACATTGTTCATTGTTCATTTGTCATTTGTCATTTGTCATTGTCGAAGCCATGCCGTTCCGCAATGACAAATGAACAATGAACGATGAACAATGAACAATGTTCCGTCCCACTCCCGCGCTGGAAAGTAACTGCTTAGCCTTGTAGCCGCCCCGAGCGGCGTTCGAACTCGGCCGCGTCCTCACGGGGCGCGGGAAGACGGACCACTATTAGTCGCGGCGCCGCCGGTTGAACCTCTGGCCTAACGGAGCTCAACCGTCGCCGCCCGGCTGGGGGGATTGCATGGTTCGTCACGCAGGTAATGCGTGGCCTGTCTGAGATCAATCGTCGCCGCGCGGCTCCTGGCTGAGCAGTTACCTAAAAAAAACGATCCATCAATCACAAGCGCCATCAATCAGGCGCCAGCTACGGAGGTTACATGAAGAATACGTCGCACGCCCTCAGGACTATTCTGTCGCGGGCCGCAACAGTCCTCCTTCTATCCCTCATCGGGATCGCGGCCACGCTCGTCTACAGGTCGAGCGTGGCGTCCGATCCAGCGCTCGCGCAAACAACCGAGACTTATACCTGGCGAAACGTCGCCATCGGCGGCGGAGGAGGCTTTGTTCCGGGCATCGTCTTCAACACTACCGAACAGAACCTGATCTACGCGCGCACAGACATCGGCGGCGCTTACCGATGGGACCAGAGCGCGGGCCGCTGGGTTCCGCTGCTCGATTGGATCGGCTTCGACGATTGGAACCTGACGGGCGTCGACAGCCTGGCCACCGATCCGGTAGACCCCAACCGCCTTTACATCGCCGCCGGGACTTACACCAACGAATTTACGAGTCAGAACGGAGCGATCCTTCGCTCCACCGACCGCGGCAATAGTTTTCAGCGCGCGAATCTGCCCTTCAAAGTCGGCGGCAACATGCCGGGCCGCTCGATGGGCGAGCGTTTGGCGATCGACCCCAATCGCAACAGCATCCTCTACCTCGGGGCCCGCAGCGGCAACGGCCTCTGGAGGAGCACGGACTTCGGCGCGACCTGGGCCAGAGTCACCAGCTTTCCGGTCGCGGGAACCTATGTCCAGGACCCCAGCAATTCCTACACCGCCGACATCATCGGCGTCGTCTGGGTGACTTTCGACCGCAGAACCGGGACTCCCGGCAATACGACTCAAACCATTTATGTTGGCGTCGCCGATAAGGGCAATAGCGTCTATCGCAGCACGAACGGCGGCGCTACGTGGGCTACTGTTCCGGGGCAGCCCACGGGCTTCCTGCCTCATCACGGCGTCCTGGCGTCGAACGGGATGCTTTATATCACCTACAGCGACGGCGCAGGCCCATATGACGGACAGAAGGGCGACGTCTGGCGCTACGACACGTCTAACGGAACGTGGACGCTGATCAGCCCCGTGCCATCATCAAGCTCTGACGATTACTTCGGCTACGGCGGCCTGACCGTAGACGCGCAGAATCCCAACATCGTTATGGTCGCCGCGTTGAACTCGTGGTGGCCCGACACTATCCTCTTCCGCAGCCTCAACGGCGGCGCCACGTGGACCAGAATCTGGGACTGGACTTCATACCCCAATCGCAGCCTCCGTTATTTGCAAAACATCACGGCCGCTCCGTGGCTGACTTTCAACGCCAACCCCCAACTGCCCGAAATCACTCCGAAGCTAGGATGGATGGTCGGAGACCTGGAGATCGATCCTTTCAATTCCAATCGGATGATGTACGGCACGGGCGCGACCATCTACGGCAGCGACGATCTGACGACGTGGGACACTGGCGGTCAAATACACATCTCGGTCAAGGCGGTCGGTTTGGAAGAGACCGCCGTTTTAGACCTGATCAGCCCGCCGTCGGGAGCGCCGTTGTTGAGCGGGGTGGGCGACATCTGTGGCTTCCGCCACAACAGCCTGACGGCGCCGACGACGATGATGGGAAGCCCGACCTTCGTCAGCACGACCAGTCTTGATTACGCCGAACTCTCTCCGGGCTTCATCGTCCGCGTGGGCAACGCCAACGCAGGCACGAATCGTTCCGGCTTCTCCTTCGACGGCGGGACGAGCTGGTTTCAGGGCAGCACGGAGCCGGGCGGGGTCACGGGCGGCGGAACTGTGGCGGCCGCGGCCAACGCCAGCCGCGTCGTTTGGAGTCCGGCAGGCGCCCAGGTGAACTTCTCGACCAACAACGGCAGCTCGTGGACGCAATCCGCGGGAATACCTTCAAGCGCGAGAGTGGGATCGGACCGCGTCAACCCGATGAAATTTTACGGCTTCGCCAACGGGACGTTCTACGTGAGCACGAACGGGGGAGCTAACTTCACGGCGGCGGCGACGGGATTGCCGTCGAACTCCAAGTTCAAAGCCGTGCCGGGACGCGAAGGAGACATCTGGCTCGCGGGAGCCGAGGGAGGCCTCTGGCGCTCGACCAACTCGGGCGCCAGCTTCACCCGCGTAACCAGCGTCGAGGAGGCCAACACCATCGGCTTCGGCATGGCCGCGGCTGGACAGAGTTACATGGCGCTCTATTCAAGCGCCCAGGTCAACGGCGTGCGCGGCATATTCCGTTCGACCGACGCCGGCGCCACGTGGGTGCGGATCAATGACGATCAGCATCAGTACGGCTCGACGGACGCGGCGATCACCGGCGACCCGCGCGTCTTTGGAAGGGTCTACATCAGCACGAACGGGCGCGGCGTTATTTATGGCGAGCCGAGCGGGACGGCCAATCCCGACTTCGCGCTCTCCGCCAATCCTTCCAGCCTGACTATCAATCGAGGCGCGAGCGGAACCAGCGCGATCACCATCACGCGAAGCGGCGGCTTCACGGGCGGCGTGACTTTGAGCGCGAGCGGATTGCCGAGCGGAGTGAGCGCGAGTTTCAGCTCGAATCCGGCGACCGGAACGAGTAGCGTGTTGACGTTAACCACTTCGAGCGCGGCCACTCTGGGAGCGGCCACCGTCACCGTCACGGGGACCGGCGGCGGTCTGACGAGGACGACGCCGATCAATCTCACAGTGAATGACACCGGAGGCGGTACCGGAGGCGTCACCGTTACGCCAGTGATCAACTCAAACGGCCCCTGGTTCAACGAGCAGGCCATTAGCCTGAGTAACACCACGGGCGTCATCACCTCGCTCTCGATCACAATAGTTG
>WNGF01002635.1_pt1 | contig 24888 bp, 20 predicted proteins | sample 5400641 | NCBI WGS metagenome assembly WNGF01 (sample SAMN13153371, study PRJNA577476) | soil metagenome | isolation source: 80 cm soil or saprolite under grassland replicate 2 | place: USA:California | collected 2016-06-15 | reverse complement strand
CCGAACTCTGGACGGCAAACATCCGGGAGGGTGGGTTCCCGAGCAGAAAATCTCAGTCGAAGAGGCCGTGCGCGCGTTTACGTTGGGCTCGGCTTTCGCGGAATTTCAGGAGAAAGAGAAGGGGACGATCGCCCCCGGCAAGTTGGCTGATCTTGTTATTCTCTCTGGCGACATCTTTGGAATCGACCCCGTCGAGATTGAAAAGGTCAAAGTTATGATCACGATCATGGATGGACGAATCGTCTATGAAGCGCGTTTAGTCTCAACGTATCTTCGCGGTGAAACCCACACTGCCAGAATTGTTGAGTGAGATATGGCTCAGGTTACCGCTAAAGGTCCAACGGATATTCGTTACTAATCGATCGTAACCCGCTGAAGCACCGCCTCCGCCGCTTACCGGCGTATACGTCCATGTCACGCCGCTGTCCTTTGAATAAGCGACCACCACGGTAAGGCCAGTGGTTCCCGGACTGGTTGTCACGGACCCAACCTTGAAATCCGTGTTTGCGGGAGGGCCATTCCGAGCGCTTTTTGTGGTGAGAATGCCGGGTCGCTGGACCGCTTGTTGTGGAGATCTGCCGACACGGCGCTGCTGGTCAATCCGGAAAATCGATGCTTACAGATTCACCTGCCAACTTGCGAGAAACAACCGTCGCAGCTTCGGCCTCAGAAGATAATCGCATCCTGATAGTCGATGATGAGGAACCGATCTGCGCGTTGTTTGAGGCGCAGCTCGGCGACCGTTACGGAGTGACGGCCGCCAATGCACAGGAAGCCCTTCTGCGCCTCGCCGAACAACGCTTTGCTTTAGTCGTGACGGATGTGCAGATGCCAGGAATGAGCGGCATCAACCTCATGCGCAAGATTCTGGAGGAGTTTTCTGACATCCGGTAATTATCAGTTCTGGAGTAGATCACAGTCAGCGGTAATCGATGCGTTGCGATTGGGCGCGTCCGATTACTTAATCAAGCCATGCGACCTGGACGTTCTGGAGTTGAGTGTTGAGCGCGCGCTGGAGCGACGCGCTCTGTTGCAGGACGGCAAGCGTTATAAGCGGGACCTGGAAAGACGAAATAAGGAGCTGGCGTCTCAGAAGCCGACCTCGAACGCAGCAGGCGCAATTAGTACAGAGCGAAAAAATGGCGTCCACTGGGCCAGCTGGCAGGCGGAGTCGCTCATGAACTCCAACAACCCTCACCAATCGGCGGCTGGCGTCGCGCTTGGGAGAGATCCGACAGCTGGCCAAACTCGATTACGTGAACCAGGGAATCTTTCCGGATTGTCTTTTGCCGTTGGCGATCCGGTAGGTCAGGTAAATCACAAATCCGATTGCGGCAGCGATCAAGGCGACGATCGCTTCGCGCAGGGTGCTGTTTGCCAGCAACCAGGCTGAGAGAAGCAACGCAGCCACTGCGATGAGCCATCCGCCCGGCAGATGGAAAAGCGCCGGCGGAGAGTCCTTCCGTCGACGCAGGACCGGCAAAGCAGCGCAAGTGGCAGCATAAGTTACCAGCCGAGCAATCGTGCTAATCGTCAGGGCCTGAACGAAGCTCTGCTGCAAAGTAAACACGAGCGTAATAGCGGCGGTGACAAGAATCGCGGCAGCAGGTGTTGCGAATCGTTTATTGACGCGGCCAATGAAAGCCGGCAACTGGTTTTGCTCAGCCATCGCGAACGGCACGCGCGGTCCTGACAACAGGGTAATGTTCAGGTTACCGATGATCGAGATGATGGCGCCGGCGGAGATCAGCGCGCCGCCGAACGCTCCCATCACGCGACTCCCCGCATCTGCCAGAGGCTTTTGCGACTGCGCCAATTCCGGCAGCGTGCCGACGCAAACAACCTGAATCAGGATATAGAACAGAGCCACGACGGCAATGGCGGCCAGAAAAGAACGCGGCATGTTTCGTCGCGGATCGTTGGCTTCGCCGGCCGGTACGGCGGCCATCTCGAAACCGGTGAAGGCATAAACCAGAAGCAGAACCGACTGCGAAAAGGCTGCGGTGCTCGGATGTGGTCCCAGCGCGTAAGCGCGAGGCTGCAGAAAAAACAATCCGGCAGCTATGAAGATCAACAGCGGAACCAACTTGCCGATGGTGAAGAAGTTACTGATGACTGCGGCCTGGCGGACCCCGAGTATGTTAATAACGGTGAGCACGGCAATCATGAAAACGATGATCGATGCTCGCCAAAGTGTGTCGGTTGCGGTGGGCCAGAAATAGCTCAGATAGCTAACCATCAAATTGCAGTTGGCCGCGAAGGCCGTCAAACGAGCCAGCCACATCAGCCACCCAACTTCAAACGCCACGGTCTCACCAAACGCCTGGCGCGCATAAGCATATGGGCCGCCGGTTTCGTCAAAGCGGCTGCTTACTTCGGCAAAGCACAAAATGATCAGTGTCACTACAAGTGCGCAGGCGACGAACGCGATCAGGCTGTACGAGCCAATCAGCGCATAAACTTTTGCCGGCAAGCCAAAGATGCCCGCGCCGATGATGGCATTAATTGTGAGGGCAACCAGATCCCAACGGCGAATGCCGCGCACCAAACCTTCGGATGAAGTTTTTGGCATTTCGTGCCTTATAATCGAAAACTTCTGAAGTGACAATGCACGCAGGCGAGATGTTCGCCGCCGCTGCGATCGTGAAAGCTCGGGGAAGGGATGATTACATGCAACCAGCGAAACTCATTTCATCGACTTTGTGTCTGGTCCTGTTCGGCTATTCGTTTACCGTCTCGCAACAACCCGCGCAGGCATTACCTGACGCGCGCGCCGGCGCCCGACCGATAATTACACTGCAGGATTTAGTGAACGACGCTGCGCACACGGCGCTCACTAAGTTCACAGACAAGAAGCTCCTGGAAAACCAGCTGTCAATCACGCTGGTTGACTTGCGGGACCCGCTCCATCCCGCGACTGCCTCTTTTCGCGGCAATGAAAGAATCTACCCGGCAAGTGTCGTCAAACTGTTCTATCTGGTAGCGGTACATCGCTGGCTCGAAGACAGAAAGATTCAGGAGACGGACGAGCTGAAACGCGCGGTGCGGGACATGATTGTCGATTCGTCCAACGAGGCAACACAGTACATCGTCGACGTTTTGACCCAAACGACCGGCGGATACGAGTTGCCGGCGAAAGAGATGGAAGACTGGCAATTCAAACGGAACGCCGTGAATCGTTATTTCACTTCACTGGGATTCACGAACATCAACGTGAACCAGAAAACATTCTGCGAAGACGCCTACGGCCGCGAGAAGGTTTCGCGCGGGCCTAACGGCGAGAACCGCAACAAACTGACAACCGATGCAGTGGCGCGCTTATTGACCGAAATTGTGACCGGCGGCGCGGTAAGCACAGCCCGCAGCGCTCAGATGATGACCCTGCTCAAGCGCGACTATCTGGGAACATCAAAAGACGCGGACGATCAGGGGCACGGTTTTACCGGGATCGCATTGCAGGGAATGAAGGACGTCAATCTCTGGTCCAAGGCCGGGTGGACCAGTACGACGCGCCACGACGCTGCCTATCTTGAGTTTCCGAACAGCGCAAAATTCGTGCTGGTGACCTTTACGGTGGATCACGCGAACGAGCGGGAGATTATTCCAACAGTTGCCCGAGTGGTCATTGATGGAATACCCAAAGTGAAATGAGTCAAACCGGACGCGGGGCAAAGCCGCGATTCGACATGATTACAGACCTGTCTATTCACCATAAACCGGTGAGCAATTTTCTCTTTTCCTTGCCACCGGCTAGATCAAGATCATCTCGACTGTCGAATGAACAACTGGAATTCTTCCACGAAAACGGATATCTCACCGGCATTCGCTTATTAAGTGACGAGCAGGTGGAAACATTACGCGCTGAACTGGCGGAACTCATCGACCCAAATCACCCCGGCCATGGCTTCTTTTACGAATTCCATTCCAACGAATCAAAGGATCCGGCAAAAGTTCTTTTCCACGCGCTCGGTGCCTGGCGCATTGCTCCCGGATTTCATGATCTGCTCTGGAACCCTGCGTTTATGGTAGCTGCGTCGCAACTGCTCGGCGGCGCAGTCCGCTTCTGGCATGACCAGCTCTTCTGCAAGCCGGCGCATCACGGCGGTGTGGTTGCCTGGCATCAGGATTATTCCTACTGGACGCGCACGCAGCCGATGGCCCACCTGTCGTGTTGGATCGGACTTGACGATTCCACGCGGGCAAACGGTTGCGTTCATTACGTCCCGGGAAGTCATCGCTGGAGCCTTCTGCCCAAAACCGGTTTGGCGAACGACATGCATGCGATTGAATCTGTTCTGACCGCCGAACAGAAGAAGCAGTTCCAGCCAGTCCCGATTGAATTAAAGAAAGGTGAGTGTTCGTTTCATCACCCGCTGATGGTTCACGGTTCGTACGAAAACTTCACCGGCAAACCGCGGCGAGCGACGGTGATTAATGTGTTTCGTGATGGCGTGCTTTCGGCTTCAAACGGACCACCGCTCAAAGGAGTACCTGCAATTCCCGCAGGCGAAAAAATGCAGGGACAATTCTTTCCCCTGCTGCTTGGTTCCGCGAACTGGTAAGCGAACTAAATGTTGCGATCGTCCGGGATCAATCCTTCTTTGCGATACGCGTTTAGTTTGTTGTGCATCGTCTTGAGGCTGATTTGAAGAAGTTCCGCGGCCTTGGTCTTGTTGTTTCCGCACTTCACCAGCGTGCGTAGAATCATCTGCCGTTCAATGACATCCAGCGGCGTGCCGACGGGGAAAGTAATCGTGTCTTCGCCTCGATTGCGCTCGCGCTGATCGAAAGGATATGGGGCAAAGTGATGCCGCTCGATCTGCTCGCCTGAGCTAATGATCACCGCGCGCTCGATCACGTTGCGCAGCTCGCGCACGTTCCCCGGCCAGGTGTGAAAGCGCAACGCGTCAAGGGCGGAGGCGCTCAGGAACCGGGCCGGACGCTCGTGTTTTGCCGCAAGTTGAGTGACCAGGTGCTGAGCCAAAAGTGGCAGGTCTTCCTTGCGCTCGGCGAGGTTCGGCAGCTTGATCGTAATGACGTCTAACCGATAGAGAAGATCTTCGCGCAGCTTGCCGCGCCGGGCGGCCTCGTGCGGATCTTTGTTGGTCGCTGCGAGAATGCGCACGTCAATCGGAATTTCATTGCGACTCCCAAGCGGTCGCACCTTTCGCTCTTCAATCACCCGCAGCAACTTCGCCTGTAATAACTCAGGCATATCGGCGATCTCATCGAGCAGCAGCGTGCCGGTGTCCGCCAATTCAAAGCAGCCCTGGCGCCGGGCCGCAGCGCCCGTAAACGCGCCTTTTTCGTGGCCAAACAGCTCGGATTCCATCAAGGTCTCGGGAATCGCCGAGCAATTGATGGCGACAAAAGGAGCGTCGCGCCGCGGGCTGAGGCTGTGAATCGTGCGCGCAACCAGTTCCTTTCCGGTGCCTGACTCGCCGGTGATCAGAACGGATGCGGACGATGGCGCGCACTGTTCGATAACCGCATAGACTTTCTGCATCGGCTCGGATCTTCCCACCAGTTCGCCGAAGGCGCCGCGATCCCGCAGTTGTCTTCTTAATAACTCGTTCTCACGTCGCGCTTCAGCGAGTTCGACCGCGCGTTTTAGTACTATGTGGAAGCGATCGAAGTTGACTGGCTTCTCAAAATAGTAGTACGCGCCTTCTTCCTGAATCGCATGCACGGCTGTGTCGGCGGAGCTGTCGTCGGCGATTAAGATGATAGGTGTCTGCGGCTGACGCTCGCGCAATTCCCGCAAAAGGGCGAACTGATGAGGACCCGGCTTCAGGGCGTCAGTGATGACGACCAGCGGCTGAAATGTCTCCAAAGCTTCCAGTCCGCTCAGGTCACCAAACTCGGTGGCCGTTTCATAGCCAAATTCCTGCAGCCGTTCGCGCACAAAATTGGCGTGATCGTGATCGGTGTCGATGATGAGAACACGGCCCTTCATCAAATTCAGTTTAGCATATGAGTAATAGAGGGAAGTGATGAGATTAACGGAACAAGTTTACGGCAATAGCCTCGCCAAGCGCCCCGGATTGAGAGTCAAAGCCAATGCCGCACTTCAAACCAAACTCGACAGCTGCCGAGCTGGTGGCCTCATCAGCACAGGCCACTGCGACATTGGAGAGCAAGTCAAAGAGGTCGTGGACGTCGAGCACCTGCGCAAAATCATAGACTCCCGAAGCATTTGGAAACACAACACAGTCGACCCCGCCGCCGGCGAGCAGTGTGGAAATGCGGGCGAGCTCTTGCCTTTCAGCCGTTACTGTCCGGTAAGCCGCCACCACGTCGACGCGCGCACCGGCTTCTTCCAGGAGATTGGGCAGGCGATCCCGCGAGATTGCAGCTCGGGGAACCAGAATGTTGAGTCCGCGCAGGCCGGACGGCGCGCCGGCAAATTTTTCCAGGGCGTTGGCTACTTCATTCGATCTTTTTTGTTCACAAATTAGATCTACGTGAACGTGTGATGTTTCAAGCAGCCGCGCAGTCGCTTCGCCGATCGCGCAAATTCTCAACCAATCCAAATTAGCTATTTCGTAACCGAGATGTTGCAGGCGGAGCAGGAATTGTTCGACCGCGGGCACGCCGGCGAAGATCAGCCAGTCATATCCGTAGAGATTTTCGATGACCTCATCGACCGGCGCATAAATTTCAGGACCGGAGATTTCCGGGCGCGGACAAATGATGACGCGAGCGCCTAAACGTTCGAGTTGAGCAGACAAATCGTCAGGCCGAGTCGTGTTGGGCGCGATCAGGATCGTGCGACCTTTTAGTGATTGGGCCTTCGTTGAAATCACTTGCTCTTTCGATATCGACGCACGCGCCAAATGATTATCGCAACTACAATTGCCGTGACCAGCAAAATCGTTCCGCTGCGACCAACCCATTTGACCAGCAGCGGCAGACTCTGACCAAACAAATAACCCAGCGTAGTAATCACAACTGACCAAAGGACCGCGCCGGCCACGTTGTACATAAAGAAAACGCGCCAGGGCATTTTCGATGCGCCCGCTAAGAGCGCGGCAAATACTCGCAAGCCGGTTATGAACCGAGCGACTAATATCGTCTTATTGCCGTGATTCCGAAAATAGTCTTCCATGTGCTTGACTCGTTTCGGAGTCAAAAACAGAAAGCGGCCGAAACGCAACAGGATGCCGCGACCGTAATGATGGCCGATCGCAAAGCCGATGTTGTCACCGATGACCGCACCCGTGGCCGCAATCAGCATCACTAACGCGACATGAAATTCGCCGGTAGCGGCGAAGTATCCGGCGATCAGAAGGATTGTTTCACCCGGCACCGGTATTCCGGCATTCTCCAGCATTACGCCGAAGAAGACGGCCCAATAACCGTAAACGAGCATGTAGTGCTCGATCAGTTGCAGCGAATTGTGCAGTAATTCCACTGGCGCGTTAGCGTAACATCGGTCGCCCTTAGGGCAAACGTTATTCTTTCAAGGAACATCACACGCACACCGAAAAGAGCTTATCGAGCTTTTTACCGAACCCGGCTACGCAAGTAACTACAGATGAATTAGAATCCTTCAGCAGAAAGCAAAGAACATGCGGATGCGAAGCGCCTGTCTTTTTCTCGCGACTGTCATTTGGATCGTGATTCCGATCACGAGGTTCGCCCAAACTCCTCAAAAGCGAAACGAGCAACGAAAGATTCAACCCGCAGCCCAGCCGACACCTCCCGATTCTCAGGACATAGAAACCATCAAGATCGATACGAATCTCGTGACCGTACCGGTCATCGCCACTGATATTAACGGTCTCTACATTCCTGATCTGCAACAAACAGAGTTTCGCATCGTCGAGGACGGAGTCGAGCAGAATATCGCTTTCTTTGCTACGGTTAGCGCGCCCTTTCACGTGGTCCTTATGCTGGATACCAGCGCCAGCACGGAGGCGAGTCTCGGACAGATTCAACAAGCAGCAGTAGCTTTCGTGCACCAGCTGCAATCCAGAGATCAGGTTAAAGTTATTTCGTTCGATGACGAGTTGCGCGTGCTTTGTGAATTCACCAGCGATCGCAATGAATTGAAGACGGCAGTCTTGAAAACTAAATCGGGCAAGGGAACCAGGCTGTATGACGCGTTTGACCTGGCGCTCGATTCGATTCGAAACATTCAAGGTCGCAAGGCTATCGTGTTGTTCACTGACGGCGTTGATTTTCGCAGCGTCGAATCGACATTCGAGCACAATGTGCGCGGCCTGGATGAAGAAGGTGTGATTGTCTATCCAATTCGCTACGATACCCGCGCCGAAACTGAGCGCATTGCGCGCCAGACCATGGGCGATCCGGTCGGACAATTGCCAACCATAGGCGTAATTCGTCCACCTGCGCGCGGAACCACCCCGACAACTTTTCCGAGCGACGATCCGAGTTCCGCACCGCCGCCGAGCACGGGACCTGGCTCAGGGACTTTAGGCTGGCCACTACCGGATATTTTCCGCCGCAATATACCGAACGATCCTAATCGCGGAACATGGCCACCGGCATCGGGGCCAAATGATCCGCGCCCGAATCCCGGGAATCCTTCGCGGCCCACGAGAACGCCGACTGGACGGACCGAAAACGATTCAATTAGCGGCCAATTGGATCTGCTTTATTCAAAGGCCGACACTTATCTAAACACGCTTGCCGATAAATCCGGCGGCCGCCTGTTGCGTGCAGACAAACTCGATTCACTGCCGGCAGCTTTCGCCAACATCGCCGCCGAGCTCCGCACCCAATACCTGCTCGGTTATTACCCGACCAACGCCGCGCACGACGGCCGCTATCGAAAAATTAAGGTGAGCACCAGCCGAAAAAACATCGTCGTGCGGGCGCGCCCCGGCTATTCCGCGCGTAATGGATAGAACCTTTTTGCAGTGCGCCGGCAGAGCGGCAGCGGCGACGACGCTTTTAAATCATTTGGAGTCCCGCCTTCAGGCGGAATCGTCGCGAGAGAGATACACCGCCTGAAGCAGAACTCCGAGTCAAAGACGGGGCCCCCATTATTTTTCAAAGCGCCGTCGCCGCTTCGCTCTGCCGGCGCAGTCCAAAAGCTTGTCGCCGCCGATTCGCTCATGTTAGTTTTCGGCCGTAGTAGGGAAACAGATGGTAACTAATAAAACTAATCATGCCTGATCGAAAAGAAGCGTGGGAACTGCTGTGCGAATACACCAAAGGCGACAGCCTGCGCAAACATGCGCTGGCGGTCGAGACGGCAATGCGCGCCTGCGCGAAGCAATACGGCGCCCCAGACGCTGACATAGATGAATGGGGACTGGTTGGTCTGTTACATGATTTTGATTACGAAATGTTTCCTTCCGCCGATCAGCATCCCTTCACCGGCGCCAACATTTTGTGCGGCCGGGGTTATTCCGATCGCATCATCAAGGCCATCATGGGTCATGCAACCTACACCGGCGTTCCGCGTGACACCGACATGGCGAAAGCGCTGTTCGCGACCGACGAGTTGTGCGGATTTCTTGTAGCGTGTGCCCTGGTCAGACCTTCCCGCAGCCTCGACGACATGGAAGTAAAGTCTGTCAAGAAAAAACTGAAGGACAAAGCGTTCGCCCGCTCAGTTAATCGCGAAGACATCTATCAGGGCGTTCAGGAGCTCGGCGTCGAACTGGACGATCACATTCGTTTTGTGATTGAGGCGCTAAGGCCGATGCAGAAAGAAATTGGATTAGGGCCGAGAGAAGAACAGGCAGGTGCGGCTTAGGTCATCGCGCATGGCGCGCCTCATAAATACGCGGAATCAACAGCCTGCCGGGAAGGAGCTGTGACGCCGCGAAATACATTCCACCCGAAAGAATTAACACGACCAGCACAGTAATTATCGCCTGTGTCTTTCGTCTTAACGCGGTGTGACGGTAAATAAAGACGGCGGCAATCGCGGTAAATGCCAGGGGTATGATGAAGCTCCCAGGCAGAACCCAACCATGGAGCGCAAGACCTCGCGCGGAGCCAAAGAAGGTAATAGTAAACGCGCTCCACAACGCCAATCCTATGACCGCAGCAATCATTGACGTTAAGAAAAGCAGTTTCCAGCGCATCGGGTTGAACCGTTCGTTGAACTTTTCAGGGCATTAGGGACAAAAGTGATCGTTAGGATAGCATAGCGGCTAGTTTACTTAACACGATGCTAACGCGAAGCGCGCTGCTATACCTCTCAGATCGCGACGGACTAAAAGACTTTGTTACCCGGTTCAGCTTTTTCAAGAAACTCACTACCCGCTTTGTTGCCGGTGAAGACATTGAGCAGGCAGTCCGCGCGATCCGCGATCTGAACGCGCGTGGCTGTTCAGCGTCGTTCGATCACTTGAACGAATCGGTCGGAAGCGCCGCCGAGACCGAAGCCGAAGTCCGCGAGTATCTCGACATCCTCTCGTGCATTGAAGAGAGCGGGATCAGCTCAAACGTCTCGATAAAATTGACGCAGTTTGGACTGGAGATCGATCCCGAGCTCGCTTATCGCAACGCCCGGCGCGTGGTCGAAGATGCCGCCCGGCGCGGGAATTTTGTGCGTATCGACATGGAAGGTTCAGGCGTCACCCAGGCGACCATCGACCTCTTCAAACGCCTGCGCGCGGAATTTGGCTTGAATGACGTGGGCATAGTTCTGCAGTCCTACCTGTACCGTACGATGGATGATACGCGGGAGCTCTTGAAAATTCCGGCGAGGATTCGCATCTGCAAGGGCGCTTACAAAGAACCTGCCGAAGTTGCTTATCCCGACAAGAGGGACGTGGATGCCAACTACCTCAGGGTGACCCGATTGTTACTGTCGAGCGGGATCTATCACGGCATTGCTACGCATGATCCGAAAATGATCGACGCCACGGTCGATTTCGCCCAGCGCGAGGGAATCGGCAAGGATAAATTTGAATTTCAGATGTTGTATGGTATTCGCCGGGATCTACAGCAACAATTGGCGCGCGACGGCTACAACATGCGCGTCTATGTTCCCTATGGCAAACATTGGTATCCTTATTTCATGCGGCGGCTGGCTGAGCGGCCGGCGAATGTCTGGTTCATGTTGAAGAATTTGTGGAAGTAGATATTTTCTGGAGTTTAGCGGCGGGCTACCGCCCGCCAGTCGGGCATTAGGCCGACTCTAAACGGCCCGCACGGTTCCTAAATGGAAAATTATCTCTGGATTTTCTGGACAATTCTTGCCGCGATTTTGATCGTCGCTGAGATTTTCACCACTGGTTTTGTGCTACTTTGGTTCGGCATCGGCGCGCTCGCGGCGGCATTCGCGGGGCTCGTCGGAATTCAGAGCGTCACCCTTCAGTTTTTGATCTTCGCCGTGGTCTCCATCGGTTTGACCGCGGCCTCCCGAACAATCTTTGTTAATTATTTTTCGCGCGAGAAGGCCGGTGGCGATCTGAAAAGCGGGTTCGAAGGACTGCCCGGAAAAATCGGTACCGTGGTGTCTTCCAGCCGCGGCGCGCTGCATGAAGGCGCAGTGAAAGTCTTTGGTTCAACCTGGACGGCCTACCCTGCTGAAGGCGAAGAACCTTTGGAAGCCGGAGATCGCGTAGCGGTTGAGCGCGTGCAGGGGGCTTCGATCTACGTTAGGCGAGTTGGTATTGAACGTGACTGGCGGGGAAAAGAACTACCCGAAAGGATCGAATAGAGCTAGCGCCGGTGCGGAATGACCGTGTCGGCCTCAGTATCTATTTCAGTTTCATCGAGTGTCTGATCTTCTTCGATTGCCGGAAGTTCAACCGTAATCCGATCCTCTCTCGCTTCGTCCAGATCATCACCGGAAAAGCGCGCCAGCACGACCGTAATGTTGTCCTCGCCGCCTCGATCGTTTGCAGCCTCGATTAATGCCGTGCACGCATTGCCAAGGTCTTTGTCAGAGTCGTTGACGATCTGGCGCATCTCTTCGTTGCGCAACTTTCCCGAAAGCCCGTCGCTGCAAAGCAACAGCACGTCACCTCGCCTCAGCTTAATCCGTCCGGTCGCGGGCGTGAGATCAGTCTGCGCCCCTAAAGCCTGGAGGATTACGTTCCGGAACATGTGGGTCTCGGCTTCAGCTTCGCTGATTTGCCCGACGTCGACCAGTTGCTGCACTAATGATTGATCCTTAGTCACCAGCCGAATTTGATCACCGCGAATCAAGTATCCCCGGCTGTCACCAACCTGAACGAGATCGAGCGTGTCGCCTTTAATGGCGGCCCCGGTGAAGGTGGCGCCCATGCCGCTACAGCGGCTGTCTTCCAGGCTCTTTTGATGAATGGACCGGTTGGCATAAACCGTCGCGTCCTTCAAACAATCCACCAGCGAAGAATCAGGATCGCATCCGCCTTCGCCGTCATCGTTCGGAATCAGCATCTCACGCACCGAATCCACCGCCATGCGACTGGCAACGTCGCCGGCAAGCGCGCCGCCCATGCCATCCGAGACGACTAAGATCAGTCCCCTTGCTGACAGTTCGAGATGCCGCATTTCCTCGGGCGCCTCCGGCCCATCAGAACCGCGCCAGGTGCGGGCATCCGCGAGATCGAGAAGCAGAAAATTGTCTTCATTGCCACGACGGACGCGGCCGACGTCAGATTTTGCGTGCAGATCGACGATCATTTTGGGGAGTGGTAAATATGAGTCAGTGGTCACGCTTTACCGTCGAGGGATTTTATCTTGTCGCTCGTTACTTGTCACCCGTTACTTTGCCGAGGGCCTGATCGAGGTCGGCAATGATGTCTTCAGTGTCTTCGATGCCGACGGAAATCCGCACCAGTCCATCCGTGATACCAAGGCGCTCGCGCACTTCAGGCGCCACCGAAGCATGGGTCATGGTCGCCGGGTGGCAGATCAAGGTTTCAACACCACCCAGGCTCTCAGCCAGCGTGCACAATTTGACCGATTCAAGCACCGCGCGCGCATTTTCGAGCGACCCCGTCTCGAAGGAAACCATGCTTCCAAATCCCTTTTGTTGGCGTTTGGCCAGCTCGTGCTGCTTGTGCGACGGCGAACCCGGATAGTAAATCTTTTGCACCTTGGGATGATCTTCCAGGAAAGCCGCGACGGCCCGTCCTGAGCGGTCGTGTTGTTCCATGCGCAAGGCTAAAGTCTTCGTGCCGCGCAGCACCAGCCAGGAATCAAAGGGCGAAAGAATCGCGCCGGCGCTGTTCTGAATGAACTTGATCCATTCGGCGTCCTGGTCGTCATTTAGCACTACGGCGCCGCCGACGCCGTCGGAGTGCCCGTTCAAAAACTTGGTTGTGGAGTGAACCACGATGTCGACGCCAAACTCCAGCGGCCGTTGCAGGTAGGGTGACATGAAAGTGTTGTCGCAAACTACGCGCGCGCCCACCCGATGCGCGACTTCTGACACCGCCTGGAGATCGGTGACGATCATGACCGGGTTCGTCGGTGTTTCGACAAACACCATGCGCGTATTGTCTTTGATGGCGGCTTCTACATTGTTGACCTCGGACGTATCGACGAAGTCGAACTCAATTCCGTAGTTGGACAGAACGCGATGAAACAAACGAAAGGTGCCGCCATAGGTATTGTCGGAAACGATGACGTGCTCGTCCTTCTTGATTAGTCGCAGGGTCGCATCAATTGCCGCCATGCCTGACGCGAAGGCGAATCCGTATTTTGCGCCTTCGAGGGCGGCTATATTGCGTTCGACGGCCAGCCGAGTCGGATTGGAAGTGCGCGCGTACTCGAAACCCTTGTGCTTGCCGAGCCCTTCCTGAGCATAAGTCGAGGTTTGATAGATAGGGACAGTGATCGCGCCCGTTGCTTCATCGGGCTCATTACCGGCATGAATAGCATTAGTCGCAAAACCCATAGAAAGAAGACTCAGTACGGATTAGAAACAAGAATAAATTAACGACGGATGGTAGCTTTGGGAGTACGCGAGTGTCAATTTTCGAGTTTTACCCGGACGTTATGCCATCTTGATGTCCCATCGCGCAGCCGGCGCGAATGCGCCGCGGCCCTACTGATCATGGTTACCGCAGTCCCTTATCAAAAAAATCGATCACGGGCCGATCGTAAGCTTCCTCCTGTTCGCCGGTCGATGAGGGAAGATTGAATCCGGTCAATGGCAGGTCACTCTTCAATTCGACCGCCGCCGGATTCGGAAAGCATTTCGCCACGATGACCGTAGAAGCCCGCAGAGGATCATTCCGGTCTCCCGACAACAGAAGGACGCGCCTGTTTGCGAGGGCGCGCGCCAAATCGCAGGAGGTAGTTCCATTAAATTTGCCAAATGAATAAATGCTCAAACCCCAGCGCGCCAGAGTTTGCAGCGCGCGATTGTTCGTTGAAGTCCGGACGTTCGTGGCCGCGCTGGCAACATCGTCAGGCGACCCGGGGACCGAGTCGAGTGCCAGCACGCGCACTTCGGGATAACGGGCGGCTGCTTCCAACGCGGCGTAGGCGCCCAACTCGACTCCGTACAGGCCTATACCTCCAGCGACTTGCGGTTTACCGGCGGCAGACTTTAGCGAACGCAAATGATCGATTGCCGCAGCGGTATCGTCGCCTTCAAGCGCACCCAGCGTACTCCAATTCACCAGCGGTTCCTCGCCGTGCCCGCGCAGGTCAGGCCAGAGCACCGTAAAATTTGTCGTCTCATTAATTTTGACCGCGAGGTTGAGAAGCCACGAGCGATCAGCCCCATAGCGATGCAACAAAATTACGCCCGGTGATCCTTCGGCTCCGAGAATCAACCAACCGCGCGACCTGGTTCCGTCATGATTGCTCCAGGTTTCGTCCTTCGCTTTCAGGATTGGTCCGGTGACCTGGGAAAATGTTTGCGGGGTGACCAGGTAAGCCTTTCGCGGCGGTCGGGTAATTCCGTAGACGAGCCAGGCCATCACGCCGCCGACGACAAACAGGATTATGAGAGCGATTGGGAGAAAAGTGTTAAGGAACCGCCTGATGGATCTGCGCCGGGATGTCGTCGTCATAGGGAGTCGTAATTATGAGACAAGGGAGAGATTTTGCAAACAGAAAGAATCTCCTTTGCTGCCTGGTAATCTTCCGGCCGATTGAGATTAACAAAAAAATGTTTCGCATGGCGGAGATCAGCCAACTCTTCGGGCTGGATCCAACGCGTTGACCCTGCCTCGAATAATGCGCGCGGGGTATGTTCTCCGCAGGCAATCAACGTTTCAGCTTTCAACAGACATGGGTCGCGTTTGTAGAGTGCGCACAGTGGTTGCTGCCGGCCGTCGTCTTGAATCGGCACGATTGCGGCCACCTTTGCGTCTCCGGTTATGAACGACGACAAGCGGACGAAAAGTTCATCGGTTACAAAGGGAAGGTCACAGGCCACGATTGCCGCCCATTCCGTTCCAGTTGCTCGGAGCGCCGCATGGATTCCTCCCAGCGCACCCAAGTTTGCATGAACATCTGTTACATGAGGCAGAGCGGATGAGAATTCAGCGCCCATTCGTCCCACGGTTCGAACTCGGTTTGTCACCACTGACAGGGCCGCCGCAATTCTTTCAACGGCAGTCAGGCCGTCGAAAACGAGCTTCGATTTATCGGTACCCATGCGGCTCGAGGCGCCGCCGATCAGAATGAAACCGTCAATGTTCATGACAAAAAGTGGTCCCCACATCCTGCGCGTGGTACTCGGGACGAGGCACCCGCCCCACATCCACTCGGTTTATCCTATTACTTTTGCACGACCTGAGCTATAGTCACACTTGGTTCGGAGTTCCGCCTTTGGGCGGAGATTCTGTTCTGAAGCGGCACTCCAGAAACCAGGAAGAATATTCAGATCTAAGGATTTTGTTTGCATGACACGTAAGCTCGTCTCGATCATTCTGTCTGGTCTTTTACTCAGCCTCAGTAATGCTTTGGTTTGCGGCCAAAGCAAGATTGCAAAGACTTCCTCAAAAGCCGCGCCGCGCAGTTCGGACGCGCGCTTGCTTCCGCTGGACGACGTCCGCGCGGGAATGAAAGGCGTCGCGCGCACGGTCTTCGCGGGAAGTGACACGGAGGAATTTGGAGTTGAAATTCTGGGCGTATTGCCGGGATTTCCCGGCGCGCGCCAATCGACGATTATCGGAAGGCTGAGTGGATCGAATGTCGATCGAACGGGAGTCTTTGCCGGCATGTCGGGCTCGCCGGTTTTCATCGACGGTCGATTGGTGGGCGCAATTGCTTACAGCTTTCCATTCTCAAAAGAACCGATCTGCGGAATTACTCCGATCGCCCAGATGATTGATATTTTTGAGCAGGGAAATGACAAGCCTGCGAGCAGCGAACCGCGCTCATTTTCTTTCAGCCAGCTGGCCAGCGCGGAGTGGAAAGCCAGCCTGCCCCGGCAACCTGTGTCGGCAATGACGCTGATTGCTCCGGTGACGGCAGGCTCGCCATTGATACCTTTGATGGGTCAACAGATTCAACCGATTGCAACGCCGGTCGTTTTCAGTGGGATCAGCCAGGAGAGTCTCTCGCTTTTTTCGACTGAGTTGACGAACAGCGGCCTGCTCCCCGTTTCCGGTGTTGGCGGTTCGGCCGCAATTACCCGAATGGCCGCCGCCAATGAAAAGACTTTGAGGCCCGGTACAACCGTCAGCGTCCAGTTGGTGCGCGGCGATTATTCGGTTGCCGCTGCCGGCACTGTGACCTTTCGCGACGGCGATCGGGTCTACGCATTCGGACATCCGTTCCTCAGTCTGGGAACCGCCGACATGCCGATGACCGAAGGTTCGGTCGTTACTGTCATTCCCAATACCTATAACTCTTTCAAGCTCGCCGTGCCGGGTCAGATGGTCGGCGCGATTTCACAAGACCGCTCGACAGGTGTCTTTGGTCAACTGGGACGCGAACCAAAGATGATCCCGGTAAAGATCAACTTGCACACAAGCCGTGGGCGTACCGAGCAGTTTTCCTATGAAGTTGTTAACGACGAATTTCTGACGCCTTTGCTTGTAAACCTGACGATCTTCAATTCAATCGCCGCGCGTGAGCGCTCGCTCGGCGAATCAACGATCAGCATCCGCGGTCAGATTAACTTAAAGGGACACGATCCGATTGCCATTGAGCGCCGCTTCTCAAACGGGAACGCGCCCATGCTGGCAGCCGGTTCGGTTGCCACGCCGATTAGCGCGCTTTTGGGTAGCGGCTTCGACGGCGTGGACATAAACGCAATTGATCTCGACGTGACGTCGAGCGACACCAGAAACACGGCCATCCTCGAGCGCATCTCTCTCGATCGAACTGAGATAAGTCGCGGCGCCAGGGTTGAAATCCAGGCTTACGTGCGCACCGACTCAGGGAAGCAATTTGTTGAGCGGATTCCCGTCGAGATTCCCGCGGATCTTCCGCCGGGCCAGCTGTTGATTTTTGTTGGCGACGGCAGCGCACTTCAGGAGTCATCTTCAGCGCGCGCGTTCGTGCCGCGAGACCTGGGACAGCTGGTGAATACAATTAACAAACTTAAGAAGAATGATCGGTTGTACGTGAGACTTTACCGGACCACCCCCGGCGTGGTGATCGGGACGAGCGAGATGCCCAATCTACCGCCTTCAGTTGTGGCGACGCTCAACAACGAGCGCAGCTCAGGAGGCTACACCGCCACCGCACTCTCTCCGATCTACGAACAGGAGCTCGCGCCCGCGGAATTTGTTATTAGCGGCCAGCAGGTCCTTAGCGTCGTGGTGAGATAAGGACGTAACGCGTCAGGTTCATCCTTTTCGCGCAACAATCAGAAATCGACGGTCCGATCGAGGGATCCGTTCTGCTCGTGATTCCGAAAACAGCGAGTGGAGTTTCTCGCTTAGCACCTCACCTCCGTAAATCAGGAACTTTGCCGCCGGCGGCGCCCAGTCAACCAGCCGCGGCAGCATCTCGCTAAACCTATCGAGGGCGCGCGAGGTAATGAACTCAACCGCCGGCGCTCCAATCTCTTCAAAGCGAGTTGCCGCAACCTGAGCAGATTCAGGCGCGCTGATGGTGCGGAGTGCCTCGCGCAAAAAGACCGCCTTTTTTTGGGATGATTCAACTAAAGTGGCCCGAATGTCCGGGCGCGCGATCAAGCAGGGAATGATCGGCAAACCGCCGCCGGAGCCGATGTCGGCGACGGAAGCATTTGTCGGAAGGTGTCGCCGGAGAAGCAAGGATTCGAGCACGTGACGCGTTGCAAATTCTTCGGGCGAGCAAGGTCCAACGAGATGCAAGCGCTCGTTCCATTTCAAGATGAGTGCGTAATAGCTTTGCAGACGTTCGATTGCCGGCGTAGTTAGTTCGACGTCGAACTCTTCAGCGTTCTGCTCAAGAGCGATTGTGAATCGTGCAATTGACGTTTGCTGATTCGCTTGCATGGACCTCAATGATCAACTCAGGGCTCAAACTAATTTAATTTCTCAGGGCCCTGACCTGATGTCCATGGCGTGAAGGGTTTCTGACAGGCGGCTATTGTCGCTCGACCATGGTTGAAAGCAGGCGAGCGAGTTCTGCCGGCTCGGCCGGTTTCGCCAGGTGAAATTGGAATCCGGCCCGCAGCGCCCGCTCGCGATCTTCAACCCGCGCATGGGCCGTGAGTGCCAGCGCTGGAATTCGCGCATTGCCGTTCACTGATTCATCCTGCCTCAATTTGCGGATGAACGTATAACCATCCATCTCCGGCATCTCAAGATCGCAAATCAGAATGTCGGGCTGTGAGTTTGAAAGATATGCAAACCCATCAAGCCCCGAAGCTCTGGCGTCTACCTGGGCGCCAAAGGCCTGTAGAATCGTGCTGTGCAATTCTCGCGCATCTGCTTCGTCATCTATCAGCAGAATGCGTAGGCCCTCGAGCACCAACGGATTTTCCGACGCCAGTGACTCCAGCGGTTTGGGCACCGATTCGGTCGAGCCGGTTAAGAGCGGCAACGCCACCTTGAAGGTGGCCCCTTTGCCACGGCCCTCGCTTTCCGCGCTCACTGAGCCGCCGTGCAACTCGACCAGGTGGCGCACAATAGCGAGACCCAGCCCGAGGCCTTTGTGCTGTCGCGTGAGCGAGCCGTCGGCCTGACGGAACCGTTCGAAGACATGCGGCAGAAACCCTGAACTGATTCCTTCACCCGTATCTTCAACCCGAATCTCAACATGGGTTTCTGAGTTTCTGACATGCAAACTGACCGCGCCGCCCGCCGGAGTGAATTTGATCGCATTCGACAAAAGGTTCCAAACAATCTGCTGGATTCGATCCGGATCGCCCGACACCGGTCCGCCTTTTGGATCAACTATGACTTCCAAATTCACGCGCTTCGAATCCGCGGCCGGCTTGATTGACTCCACCGCCGCATAAATCACTTCTCGAAGATTGATAGGCCGGAGATCGAGCCGTACCTTGCCGCTGACGATTCGCGACACGTCGAGAATGTCGTCGATTAACTGGGCCTGGACCCGGGCATTGCGATCGATGATCTCGATAGCGTGGGGCGTGGCATCAGCGTCCAGCCTACCAGCGCGTAACATGCCCGCCCAGCCCACAATTGCATTCAGCGGGGTCCGCAGTTCATGTGACAGCGTCGCGAGGAACTCGTCTTTCATCCGGTTGGCGATCTCAGCTTCCGCTCGTGCAGCTTGCTCGCTGGCGAGGAGCTCTTCACGTTCTCTTTCGGCTCGCTTTTGTAAGGTGATGTCGCGGGCAATTTTTGAAGCCCCAATGATTCTTCCGGTGCCATCTCTGATCGGCGAGACAGTGAGCGATACATTGATTCGCCGTCCGTCTTTCGCCCTCCGGATAGTCTCGTAGTGATCGATGATTTCGCCCCGCCGGAGTTTTGCCAGGATTCCGGGCTCCTCGTCGGGGCGCTCAGGCGGAATCAGCACGGTCACAGACTTGCCGATCAGCTCTTCAGCCTGGTAACCAAAAAGTCTTTCGGCGCCCGCATTCCAGGTGGTAATAATCCCGTTGAGGTCCTTTCCTATAATCGCCTCCTCACTCGATTGCACAATCGCCGCCAACCGCCGGGATGCTTCGTCGGCCAGGTTACGTTCAGTTACGTCGAACGTGATACCGATCATCTGGACCGCTTTACCGTCGTGGTCGTACACACAGCGGGCGGTTCGATGAAACCAACGCCACTGGCCATCTGCCCGCTTGACACGGTATTCGATATCAATATCTCGTTTTTGAGCGATTGCATCATCATGTTCTTTCATGACAGCGGGTAAGTCGTCCGGATGAATCCGGCGCGACCACTCCTGAAACGAAGCTGTGGATTGCTTCGGATCGAGTCCGAGTAATTCGTAGTATTCTTCCGACCACTCAACATTGTTCGTAATCAGATTCAATTGCCACGTCCCGCCCCGGGCAACTTTGTGCGACAGGCGCAACGCTTCCTGCTGTTGCAGCAGGGTTTCTTCGTCACGTTTGCGCTGCATGAACTGTCCAATCTGATTGCCGATGGCATCAAACGTCGCCAGCAGCTCGCGGTCCGGCTCGCGGATTTCGTGGCTGAAAAATTCCATTACCCCGAGTAGAGTGCCACCAGAAAGAATGGGAAAGGCAACCGCGGCATGAAGCCCTTCGGCCGTGGCTGCGGGCGCACGAGGGAAATTATCATCCTGGGTCACATCGGGAATCCAGGCAGGCTTCAAGGTGCTCCAGACGCGGCCGGGCAATCCCACACCGCGCTCAAACACACGCGCGCGGGAATCTGACACAAACGAGTCAAAATCTATTAAGGGAGAATGCCAGACCGTCAGGCACCGCAAGACGTTGGCTTGCGGATCGTGAGTCCACATATCGCCAACTTCCCAGTTCAGCATTTTACAGATCGTTCGAAGGATTCGCACCGTGGCGTTGGGTAGCGCTGGCGACTCAGCCAGAATTCGCGCGATTGCCAGATTGCCGGCCAGGCGCCGCTCGTTTTGGTGCCGAAAATTCTGTGCTACGCGGCGCTCGTCGACCAGAGCTGACAGAAACAAAAAAATGACGGCATTGGAGCCAAGGAAAACCTGCAACTGTAAAAGCGACTCGTTCGGACTTCGGCCCGCGAACGGCCCAAGGGCATGCGCCGTTCCCCAAACGGCAAAGATTGATAACAACAAGGTCGCCAAAGTTACCCCGCGCGGACCCAATCGGAAGGCAGCCCACAGGAATAAGGGGACCATCAACCGCGTGAGCACGTATGAAGGGAGAGGCTGTGGTGTTGGCTCGCCGAATGTCGCCATGGCGGAAAAGGACAACAACATCCACAACAGCACTGTCTCGATATATTTGAATTTGTTTTGTTCGAACCAAATAGCAGGCTGTGTTCCCCAGGTCAAAAACAGAGGCGCCAACGCCAGCGCGCCCATCAGATCGCCAAGCCACCACGTCGACCACAGCACGCCAAAGTCCTGCCAGCTTGCAGCTTTACCAAGACAGAGGCTGACATTACCGATCGTGGCGCTAATCATCGTGCAGAACAGCACGGCGATGACAAAGGTGAAGACATCCTTCGCTCGACCAAACGAATTACGGAAATTAAGTTGCTTAAGCAGAATCCCGGCGGCGAGCGCTTCTAACGTGTTTCCCGCGGCGATGGACGACGCTAGTGTGACCGGCAATGGAGTGAGCAGGTTGGCCAGAAAGGCGCCGATCAGAATACCGGGCCAGATACGATAGCTGAATAAGAGTATGGCAGAGATCGCGATCGCCGTCGGTGGCCAAACCGGCGATACACTCTTATTCAGCGATGCGAGTGACAGACCCAGCCTGGCGGCGGCGAAATAAACAACGCTTACCGCCAGAATTTTGGCCAACAGTGTCAGCCTGTTCTTATTCATTCGGGGTTTGAGATGCGCCTTAAACTTCTACCAGGGGAAAACTGAAGAAGCAAAAGCGGCTAATTCCAAAAGGGGAAAACGCGGGGGCCGTTGAGAAACGATCCTATACCACCTGACCCAGCATGAATGCAAGAATCTCTTTTCCCTTCCGGCATTGGCAATTGTTTGCTGTTCTGTTTAGATTTGTCGCCAGTAAATCAAAATGGATAGCAAACAGCTAAGTCAGCAACACGAGCGAATCGGCCATGCGGTAACCAGGCTAATTAGTGAACATGCAGCGCGTCTGGACGGCGATGCTGTGACATCGAAAGCGACGCCGGCTGATCTGGCGAAACTGTTCGATGAACCGTTGCCGCTGGAAGCGACGCCCGTGGACGATATTCTTGCACAGTTTGTGCGTGACGTCGCGCCACACGCGATGCAGGTCCCCAGCCCGCACTACTTCGGCCAGTTTAATCCGACGCCCCTGGCGATCGGGGTATGGGCAGATGCCCTGTGCTCTGCCTTGAATCAAAATGCCGGCGCATGGCGCAACGGCCCGACCTCAGCAATGATCGAAACGCAATGTATTCGCTGGCTGTGCGAGCTGATTGGTTACGGCGCTGATTCGTTTGGCGTACTTGCAAGCGGGGGCTCGGAAGCAAATCTGATCGCGTTGAAGTGCGCGCGTGATTTTATTGACGACAGTGTTCGCGTGCGAGGTATGCGCGGCGCAAACGGAAAACTAATTGTCTACGCCTCTGAGCAGTGCCACTTCTCGATCGAAAAGAGTGTGGACATTCTGGGGATGGGTCGAGCGAGCCTGAAAAAGATTGATACTGACCAGCGCTTTCATGTGCGCACCGATCTGCTTCGCGAGCAGATCGACAAAGACCGAAGCGAAGGAGGCATTCCGTGTTGTATCGTCGGCATGGCCGGAGCAACTTCGACCGGAGTCATCGATCCGTTACCCGAACTTGCAGAAATCGCTGACGAAAACAACTGTTGGTTTCATGCTGACGCGGCTTACGGTGGCGCTTTGGCATTTTCAGATAAACATAAACCACAGCTGAACGGCATTGAGCTGGCGAATTCAGTTACTTTCGATCCGCACAAATGGATGTTTGTGCCATTCGCATGCGGGATGACTTTGGTGCGCGATGGCGGAGACGTCCTGCGCAAATCATTCGACATCTCGCCTGAATACCTCAGCGAAGATCGCGGTGGCGCCGACGTGCAATACGATTTCTTTCGCTATGGCCAGATGGGCACGCGGCGCTTCAACGCGCTGAAGCTTTGGATGGCCTTCAAGTCGATGGGTAAGAAGGGCTATGCGGCAACCGTTGAGCAACACGTCGAATTGACAAAATATCTGGCCGCAAAACTTGACGAGCTGCCGGATTTCGAGCGAGTCGGCGAAATCGAAACCGCCGTCTGTTGCTTTCGCTATTTACCCGAGCGCGTTCGCGCGCTCTCGCCCGAAGAGCAGGATCAAATCCAACAGGCTTTGCAGCAGCGAATCGAAAAGACCGGCCGCGCATTCTTTCCTTCGACGATCCTTCACGGGCGCCGCGCATTGCGCGTCAACGTCAACAGTTATCTGACTGAGCGGCGGCATATTGACGATCTGTTAGAATCGCTGCAGACGGAAGCAAAGGCTCTCTGACTAAGAAAGATGCAAGTGAAAAGACTCTTGTTGATGGGATCGCGAGTAACCTCGCTTGTCTGGCTGGCGATCATTGGCGCCGGCTTCTTTCCAGGAGTTGTGGCCTCAATTGATACCCAGACTGCCGCGTCAAAGTCGTCAGCAGATCGCTCACTTCCGTCGATTCATTCGCGCGCTGAATTTGATTCTCTGGCCGTCACCTACGACGCGAATACGCCTTACGCTTTGCCGCATGTGCTGTTCGTTATCGACCGGCGGGACAGGAATCGCGTCTATTACATCAACACCAGGCGCTACCCTTTTCACAAGGATTTCGTTAACGGAACTTATTTATCGCTGGAACGCGGGCAGGAGTTTTTCGAGAACAATTATCTGAAACCGAACCGGCGATTTATCATGGGCACGATCGCCTGGCAGACGCCGGTGCGCCGCTGGACCTTCGAATTCTGGGAAGGCGATCTGATTCCCGCCGATCAAATCAAGCTGGCGTCTGAGATCGTCAACAAAACGTTTTTCACCGCGGTTGCTTTCAAACCAAACTCGCTTCGCCAGGAAGAAGCGAGCGCAAGCATCGAGGGTCTGGCTCGTGTCCTGCAAACCGAGATTTCAAAATCGCAGGAATACGAAGCGCTGAACGTCGCGAAAGGGCTGGGGCGAATTCATATCATTCCAAAACTCGACGATCATGTGGAGATTGGTTTCAACGAGATCCTCGTCCTTGATGAGGTGCCGGTCCAGCTGCCACCGGTTGCCGGTATCATCACAACGAAACCTTCGACACCGCTTTCGCATATCAACCTGCTGGCGAAGGGTTGGGGCATTCCCAACGTGTACGTCAAAAACGCTCAGGAGCTTTTGAAGGCATATGACGGCTGGTGGGTAGAGTTTGACGCGCGCCGCGACGACTATTCGATCAAGCGTGCCGACAATAACGCGCTCAATGAGTATCAGAAGCGTTTGAAAGAGCGGCTGGATGTAATGAAGCCGCATTCGGATCTTTCGGTCACAAAGATTGCCAACTTGAGCGAGCAGCGCGCGACGTCAGTAATAGCCTATGGCGCGAAGTCGGCCAACCTGGGTGAACTGATTCATGCGAGGATTCCCGGCTTTGCTGTGCCCCCCGGTTTTACCATTCCTTTTTTCTACTATGATCAATTCCTGAGAGAAAACAAACTCGACGACGCGATCTACCGGATGCTGAACGATCAGAATTTTGTGCACGATCCTGCGTATCGCAAGAGGTATCTCGCGAAACTGCGCGGTGAGTTTCAGCAGGGCAGGATAAATGCGGAGTTGCGTAACGAAATCCTGCGGCGCTGGCATGGAGAGTTTTCCGGGAAAGGGGTCTTTGCGCGCAGCTCAACCAATAGCGAGGACCTCCCGAACTTTAACGGCGCAGGTTTGTACACCTCGATGCCGAATTTGCGCACCGACGATCAGTTGATTGAGGGCGTCAAGACAGTCTGGGCTTCGGTTTGGAACTACGAGGC
>WNGF01002633.1_pt1 | contig 24903 bp, 21 predicted proteins | sample 5400641 | NCBI WGS metagenome assembly WNGF01 (sample SAMN13153371, study PRJNA577476) | soil metagenome | isolation source: 80 cm soil or saprolite under grassland replicate 2 | place: USA:California | collected 2016-06-15 | reverse complement strand
CAGACGACGAGGTTGAAGACCGAAGTCCCGCTCGAGATCGGAGGAAAGAAACTCGAGCCCGGAGAGTACAGCCTCTTCGTGGATCTGAAGGAGGCGGGCTGGACTTTCATCGTCTCGACGCAGCCCTACCAGGAGAAGTACGATCCCAACGAGAAGGTCAAGACGTGGGGCTCGTTCGGCTACGACCCGAAGTATGACGTCGTGCGGGCGCCGATGAAGATCGTGACGCCGGCCGTTTCGATCGATCAATTCACGATCGGCTTCGTCAACATGACCGACAAGGGCGGCGCGATCGGCATCGGCTGGGAGAAGACGGGCGCCTTAGTCTCCTTCGACGTCCAGTAGTCTCTCTCTCTCTCTCAGCTTTTTCTCGGCGTCGGCTTGGGAGTGGGCTTTGGAGTTTGTGTCGCCGGGGACACCGGCACACCCGCGGTAAAGGTGAGCGGGAGTCGCAGCGCCACGCCCTCGTCCTCCACGATTCTTCCTTCGAACGCGAAGGTCGCCATGCCTTTCGCCGACGGCCGATAGGACCATCCCGCATCCGGGCACACGCCTCTTCCGACGCTCAGGAGCTTCTCCGGCCACGCATGTTGTCTTGAAGCCGCCCGCTCGGCCCGCGCATCCAGAATGAGCGCCGTCAACTCCGCGTCGATGAGGTAGTGCCGCCAGCGCTCAAAGGTCCGCATCAGGTTCGGCGCGCGATAGTCCGCCGTAGGATCATCCTGCTCGCGAGTTGCCAGGTTCCACGTCTCCTGGAGTTTTTCCGGCGTCCACCAGCAGAGATCGTGCCGCTGAAATTCTTCGGCCACTTGCCGAAGGATTCGACCGAACGCCCCAGCTTCCCCGGTCAGATCCTGAACGTCGTTGGAATACCAGACCTGATTCTGGAATGCCGCCAGAAAGCCGGAGAAGAGGCTCTGACTCCGGAGACGATCCGCCCAGCCGTAGGCGGGCGTGTCCAGCTTGCGGAGTGCTCCGGCATGGAGCTTCGCAACGGCGACGACGATCAGTTGGCTGATGAATTCGGGCCGCGAAGAGAGAGTCTCATTAAACCGCCACGAGGCTTCAAGCGTCTGAAGAGCGCTCTCTGTCTCCCCTCGTCGCGCCTCGATCAACGCCCGCGCGACGAGCAGCTTCTGCAACCTCAGTTGTCCCTGGATGTTGGGAATGGGAGCCGCATGGCCCTGGGTCACGTCCATCTCCCACTGCACCTCTGCGACGCGCAGAAGAACGGACTCGACGGCAGCCATCGCGCCCTCGTGATCCGAGAGGAAGCGTTCCGAAGGCGCTGGCGGCGCGCCGATCCTCTCCTCCGGAGTTTTCAATTCGCGGTCTACGAACTCCGACACGGAGGAGGCAGCTTGTTGATAAGCGGCAATCTCCTCTGCGGCAGGCCGAGAGCGCTGATTGCCGTTGACCGGAAAGGATTTCGGGCGAGCTTCCATTTCCTTCGGTCCGCCTTCGGCCGGAGGCGCAAGAGACTCCTCCTTCGGAACGAGGTCGAGCCCGAGCGTCGCCGCGATCCTCTCCAGCTCCAGGGCCGCCCCCGTCGCCTCGGCTTTCGGGAACTGGGCCAGGAACGCGCTTCGAAACGGAGACGCGGCCGGCTCGGAGGCCAGAAGTGCGGATCCCGCTGCGATTTCGACAGTAAGAGCGAAGAGGACGAGGACCCGCATGTCAATCGCGACGACGCTCCACTTCGACAGCGACATACCCTTCGGAAGAATATGACAGGAAGAAGAGAAGGCTCCGAGTTCATGCCCATCCCGAGCCTCTCTCCCTCCATGCCATCCCGAGCGACTCGTCCTCCGAAGCTTCAGCGAAGGAGGAAGCGAGGGATCTGCTCTCGGGGCTCCGGGTCTGTCGGAATAGCAGATCCCTCGTCGCTGCGCTCGCGCCGCCGCCATAGCGGCTTTCCGCCTTCGCTGGAGTGCCGTAGCCGCTTCGGCGGAGGCTCTGGCGCGTCGGCGTCCTGGGGATGACGGAAGGCTCCAGCCCGCCTTAGCTTCGGCTTATGCTCCCGGTGTGACTTCGGGCTTCGACATCTCGGTGGAAAACCTCGACCGCGAGTTTCCCGTCCGAAAGAACCTCGTCTACTTCAACCACGCCGCGGTGGCTCCCCTGCCGCGCCGGGTCGCCGACGCCATCGCCGCCCACAACGAGAACGTGCGGGATCGAGGCGCCGCGGACTGGCGCCGCTGGTACGCGGCGATCGAGGCGGCGCGCAAGAAGGTCGCGCGGTTCATCGGCGCGGGCCGCAACGAGGTGGCCTTCCTTCCCAACACGAGCTGGGGGTTGAACCTCGTCGCTCAGTCCTTCCCGTGGAAAGAAGGGGACAACGTCGTCACCGACGACATGGAGTTCCCCTCCAACGCCTACCCGTGGTTGGCGCTCGAAAGGCGCGGCGTCGAATGCCGCCTGGCAAAGAACCGCGAGGGCCGTGTCACCCTCGACGACGTCGCGGAGAAGGTGGACGCGCGCACGCGCATCGTCGCCGTCTCCTGGGTCGCCTTCCACAACGGCTGGGTCTTCCCCGTCGAGGAGATCTCGAAATTCTGCCGCGAGCGCGGCGTCCTCTTCGTCCTCGACGCGATCCAGGGCCTCGGGGCGCTTCCCCTCGATGTCGAGAAAGCAGGAGTGGACGTCCTGGCCGCCGACAGTCACAAGTGGCTGCTCGGTGCGGAGAGTTGTGCCGTCTTCTATGTCTCCGAGGCCGCGCGCGAGCGAGTCCCGCCCCTCTTCGCAGGCTGGTGGAACATCAAACACGAGCGCGGCTACCTCGATTACTCACTGGACTTCTACGACAGCGCCCGCCGCTACGAACCCGGCACCGTCCCGACCGCGAACATCGCGGGCCTCGCGGCGGCTGTCGATCTCCTCTCCGAGGTCGGCCTCGAGACGGTCCGCACGAGGATCCTCGAAACATGCGAAACCTTGAAGCGTGGCTTGACCGAGCGCGGCTGGACGATCACCTCGCCCGAGCCACTCCGGTCCGGTATCCTCGCGGCGTCCCTCCCGAACACGGACTCCCGGGTCCTCGCGAAGCGTCTCGAGGAACGCGGCATCATTACGGCCCCCCGGGAAGGTTCGGTCCGCTTCTCCCCCCACTTCTACAACGACGTGCAAGAGGTTAAACGACTGCTCGACGTCATCGGTAAGGTCCGCTAGGAGACTGTCCGAGTAATGTCCGTCGCGAGCGCGGGGAGGCCGACGCGAGAGCGGGAGCGCAGGAAAACGGCGCGGAGGCGTAGCAGAAGCTACGCCGCACAAGCCGTTTTTCGAGCATTCCGCTCGCAGCGAGAGCATCGCCGCGCGCAGTAGGAGATTACTCGGACAGGCTCCTAGGCGAGCCCCCCGACTCTCATCCTGAGCGAAGCGAACGATCTGCTCATTCAACCAGGGCAGATCCATCGTCGCTTCCTCCTTCGCGCTGCGCGCTTCGGAGAACAGGTCGCTCCTCAGGATGACAGCGGGTAGAGATTACTCGGACACGCCGTCACATGATTGACAACACGTCGTGTGCCCGCCGCAGGGCCCGCGTCAAACGATCGAAGACCTACGGCCGTGGCGTTACGCTGCGCAGCGGAGGATGTTGGCGGGAGCCCTGGACGGGTTGGCGGGCGGGCGAGGGAGGGACCAGACGAAAGACGCCGGCGCCATCGGTGGCGGCGTAGAGAGTTTCGTTGGAGTCGAGGACGAGCGCGTTGATCGCGAGATTGGCGAGACCAGCGTTGACGGGAGTCCAGCTCGCGCCAGCGTCGGCCGAGGAGAAGACGCCCGCGGGCGTGCCGGTATACAGGACGCCGTTCGGCCGGTCCAAGGCGAAGGACACGACCGTCGAGGAGGAGAGCCCGCCGTTGGCGGCCGACCATGTACCGCCGCCATCGTTGCTACGGTAGGGACCGCTCGCCGTTCCCGCGTACAGCGCGCGCGGCGACGCCGGATCGATCGCCAGCGCGAACACGAATCCCGTCGGAAGTCCCGAGCTCGCCGGCGACCAGCTCGTGCCTCCGTTGGACGATTTGAAAACGCCGCCGCTCGTCCCGGCGTAGAGCGTCGAGGACGCCGATGGATCGATTGCGATCGCCCGGACGTTCGAAGAGGTCAGCCCCGTCGAGGTGGACTTCCAGCTCGCGGCGCCGTCGGTCGTTTTGAAGACGCCGCCGGCCGTGCCGGCATAGACTGTCGCCGGCGCTGTCGGATCGATGACCAGGGCCTGAACGAAGAGATTGGTCAGTCCGGTGTTCACGGGAGGCCAGCCGGCGCCGCCGTTGGTCGTCTTGTTCACCCCGAAGCCGAAACTCCCCGCGTAGATCGTCAGCGGTTGGGAAGGATCCACGGCGAGAGCGATGATGGCGCCGACCGGAAGCAGCGTCTGCCAGGTTCCGCCGCTGTCGGTCGTGCGGGCGATCCCGTGGAGGTGCCCCGCATAGACCACGCCGGACGCCGGAGATGCCGCGAGGGACACAACGGAGACGTTGCGGATGCCGCTTCCCGACGCCGTCCAGGTGCCGGCGGCTCCGCCGGCCGTCGATTTGAAGAGCCCACCGGTGGAGGACGGCACGTGGCCGGCGCCGGCGTAGAGCGCGGCCGGCTGGCCGGGGTCCATTACCAGACAGTTCACGAAGGCGGCCTTGGAAATTCCCCAAAGAGTTCCGCCTGTGTCCGATCCATAGACCCCGGCGTCGGTGGCGGCGAAAACCTTCAGAGAGTTCGTCGGATCGATCACGAAGGCCGCCACCGACGACCCCGCAAGACCCGTGTTGGCAGGGTCCCAGCCGGAGCCGCCGTTGGTGGTCTTGTACGCGCCGCCGTTGGTCGTTCCGGCATAGATCGTCGAGGGCGCCGCCGGGTTGATGGCGAGGGACCGGACATGAAGGTTGGCGAGCCCATTGTTGATCGGCGTCCACGACGCGCCGCCGTTGGAAGACTTGTAGACGCCGTTCTGAATCGTTCCGACGTAGAGCGTCGAGGAGGAAGACGGGTCGATCGCGACAGTGCTCGGGTTGGTGCCGACGAGGCTCGCGTTGATCGACGTCCAGCTCGTTCCCGCGTCGGAGGACTTGTAGACGCCGGCGTCCGTGCTGACCGCGTAGATCGTCGAGGAGTTGGCCGGATCGAAGACCACGGAGCCGAAGACCGTGCGCGGCAATCCGGCAACAGGCGTCCATTGACCGCCTCCATCGAGGCTGCCGAAGAGCCCGGAAGGCGTTCCCGCATAGACGATGGCGGGAACGGCGGGATCCAGGGCCAGAGCAAACACCGAGAAGTCCGTCAGACCGGACGAGGACGTGACCCACGTCGCTGCCCCGTCGGTGGACTTGTAGACACCGCCGCCGTCGGTTCCCGCATAAATTGTCGAAGTCGCCGTCGGATCAATGGCGAGAGACAGAATCGCCCCGATTCCATCCGGGCCCGCTGAGACCCACGAGCCGGTCCCCGATTGCGCACCGACCGCCGCGGCGTGCCCGAATACAGCGAGCAGAACGCCCAAGAAACGGGAAAGGCGCGGTCGGGTCATCGAGTCACTTTTTCGGCCGTCAACCTCCCGCGTCAATCCGCGACCCGTATTCGGAGACTGAGAGAAGCAACCGCCGTGCCGTGCTCCGCCCTTTCAGTGCTTTCCGTTTCTTCGCATCGCGACCTGTCTGAAGAATCACGGTATGGTTCATGCCGGGGAATGACCGAGCAAACACACGAAATGAACAGAAGGATCAGAAGCGGAGTCATCTTCCTTCTCTTCTTGGTGGCGCTCGCCTGCGAAGGCTGCGCTTCCAAGAAAGGCGCGACGGCAGTTCTCGTCGTCCACGACCCGGAGCTGGTGCGCGGCTGCGCATTCCTCGCCCGCTTGACCCAGACCGCCACCGAGAGCGAGCCGGCGGGAGAAGGGATGCTGCGGCAGCGCACGGCCGAGCTAGGTGGCAACACGCTTCTCCTCCGCCCGGGCGGCATCGGAGAAGCTTGGAATTGTTCCGGCAGTTTCCGCGTGTACGCGCCCGCCACACAGCCCTCGCCGACGCGCCCCGTCATCGGCCCGATCCCCACCTCTCCGGCAACGCCGCGTTACTGACGCCCGACTCCGAGCGTCGCCGCGAGGTGACACTGCGTCACCGCCGGGCGTTGCATCCGCCGACAAGACCTGCCGTAATCCCTGGGAAGCGAGCAGACCTCTCGCGGCAAACGAATTGCTTTAATCAGGTGGGCTTTCCCTGGTCGCGAAACAATCCTTGCCGTAAAGGAGGAAGCCAATGCGACACCGACCGGGAGCTTCTCTTCCCGCGTCTCTCCTCCTCCGCGTTCCTCATTTTGGCGCATTTGCTCTGGTCGCTTTGTTCGCGCCGTTCGCAACGCCGGCGCAGACGGTGCGCGAGCGGGTCTCCGTCGAGGTCATGGCCAAGGCGCAGGAGAACGACGTCGCCCTGGTGTCGGTCGCGGCCGAGGCCTTCGAGCGAGGAACCAATCCGGGGGCAGAGAGCAACACCACCGGACCTTCGACCAAGTGGGCGGTTCGGCCGATGCCCGGCGTGGGCTCGCCGGGCAGCTCCGGCCTGTCTCCGCGGCTGCATGTGGGGCAGACCACGACCACGATGGCGATCCAGACCGGAGGGGAGGCGATCCTGGAGCCGCTCCAGACCGCGCATCGCCTCTCCAGTCAGCAAGCCATCGAGCCCTACCTGCTGACCTTCCGGAATCCGTTCCCCGATGACCACCGTCGCCATCGCGTGGAGATCGCGACCATCCGGCGCGGAGTCAACCTGCAGTATCGCCGGGGATATCGCACACCGACAGAGGAAGAGGAAGTCCTCGATGGGGTGATGGTGCGCCTGGTTGGACCCGCGCCGGCCGCGAATCCTCTCGAAGCGACCGCCAGAATCACGGGGCGCGCGGAGTCCGGCGGTTCCGCGGCGCTCCATCTCAACTGCCAATTCCAACTACCGCCGGAGCGGGGCCTCGAAGCGGAACAGGAGCGCAATGTCGACCTGCTCCTCGCCAACGTGGACGACGCCGGAAACCGATCCGATCCTGCGAAATGGACTGGGACCGCGCGCCGAATCGGTGCCGGTACCTCCTTTGCTGTGGACTTCGACCTCAATCTGCCGCTTCGCGCCTACCGATGGAGCATCGCCGTCCGCGACGGTCCCACGGGCCTTGTCTCGTATGTCTCGACAGAGTCACGGCCGTAGCTCCCTGACGGGCGACGATTTGAAGACAGGTACTCACACGGCCGCTCCGATCGATCCGGAGCTGGAGTAGGCCTGGACATCCTGTCTTGTCCAGTCGGGCTCCTGATCGGCCTCTTTCCGGTCATCGTAGATCTGGGCGGCCGGCCGGAGCCCGCGGAGCTCCTTCTCGACGGCAGGCCGGCGTGCGCGATCTCGGCGCGCGCTCCCGCGTGCACGGTGGACCTGGGGCCCGATCCCGTGCTGCATCTGCTCGAGCTCGTTCGCAAGGACAAGGCGGGGCACGTGACGGAGAGCGTGCGGCGCTGGGTCAACAAGCCGGGTGTCGAGGCGGAGGTGCGCGCGGCCGGACGGTGCGAGAAGAAGACGCGCGCCTGCGAGTTCAACGTGACCTGGGCGCACCCGGCCAGGCTCGATCCGGCATCGCTGACCGTCGCGCTCGACGGCGTGACCGTCGCCCGTTCCGTTTTGTCCACTCTCAAGGTTCCGTTTCCGGGCGGCTCGACACCGCAGGTCGTCACGGCCGACGCCACTTTTCCCGATGGACGGCGCGCCACGTTCACCCAACTCCTGCAGGGCTCGTATCCGGAGAAGGCGGAGGCCTCTCTGCAGGCTATTCCGATCGTCGTCCAGCCAGGGGTCCGCGACGAGGAGCTCGCGGGCACGCTGCGGGAGGCCGGCTGGCCCGTGCGCGCAATCGAGAAGGGAGACTTCGAGATTGTGTTCGTTGTCGAGCCGGGAGCGTTCGGGTCTTCGACGAACGTCGGGAGCACGGCACTCAAGTCGCAGGCCGCAACGCCACTGGGAGATGCCGAACAGATCCGAGTCATCATAGCCAACGACTCGCTCACGGCCTTCGACGCGCTCAAGGAAGCTTCGACGCCGGCTCGGCAATTGCCTGGCGCCGGTACCGGAGGGCCGACGGGCATCGACAAATGGCACCTCGAAGCTGTCCCCAAGACACAGCCTCGACGCGGCACCCAGGAATCCTGGCTGCGGCGCCTCTTCCTCGCCCCTCTCAACGCGCCCGCTCTGAGACGATTGAGGACGTCGGACGCCGTGGCCGTCGCCGGGTATGACCTCGGGGGCTCGTCCCGGCGGCGGGCGGTCGTCCTCATCGCGGGCTCCGAGCGGACGGACGAGAGCACTTTTTCCGAGGAACAAGCGCGGACTTATCTCGGCCAGATCTTCGTTCCGCTCTTCGTGTGGCGAGCGGTTGCCGAGAGCGCTCCCGGCTGGCCCGAGGGCTCGCCACTTCGCCTCCTGGGCCCGGACATGGCGGAGCTGCGCCGGGACCTGGACCATCAACGCATCGTGTGGCTGGAAGGACACGTGGACCCGCGGAAGCTCCATCCGAAGCTGCCTGCGGGCATCGCGATCGCGGGCAGAGTCGAGCCAGCCCCTCCGCCGGCCGCTCGCGAGATCCTCTCGCCGTCGGGAACGGGCACGGAACCGGGAGCCGTCTTCACCGTGGCCGTTGATCCCGGGTCCCCGCAGACCGTTTACGCCGGAACCCGAAAGGGCCTGCGGGTTTCGCACGATGGTGGAGATCACTGGAGCCCGCTGCGCACCGGCGTCGAGCCCGGCGAGGTCTACTCGATTGCCCTCCATCCCGGCGGGCGCGAGATTTTCTTCGGATCGAGCGGGGCCATCGGGCACAGCATCGCGGGCGGCGAGAGCTGGGCGCTCGCTCCCACGCTCGCCGTCTTCTCCATCCTGTTTGACTCGAAGGATTCGAAGATGGCCCTCGCTGCGACGCGCGGGGGCGTATTCCGAACGACCGACGGCGGCTCGCGGTGGATCCTATCGGAGGCGGGGATGGAGAAGACGTTCGCTCTCTCGCTCGCCGCCGATCCGCGGGATCCGGGTGTCTTCTACGCGGCCACCGCGGGGAGCGGTGTCTTCAAGTCCACGGACAGAGGCCAGTTCTGGAAACTCGCGGGCCGCGAACTCGATCGGACGGTCGTCCGCTGCGTCACGACCGCTGGAGACTCGGTGTATGCGGGAACGGACGGCGGCGTTTTCGTCAGCGCTGACCGGGGCAAGACCTGGCAGCGGCGCAGCGCGGGCCTGCCGCGCGCCGTCGTCTACACGCTCGTCCTCGACCCGGCTGACCCGTCGCGGATCTTCGCCGGGACCGCCACCGGCCTCTTCGAGAGCCGCGACGGCGCGAAGAGCTGGAACCGGATGATCGGATTGGACGCGGACGTGCAGGTCACGTCCCTCGTCCTCGATTCGTCGGAAGGAAAGCTGTTTGCGGGGACATTCGGCCGAGGTGTCCTTGTCCTTACCACGCGATGACTTCGATGGGAGGACACCCATGACCAGACTTCCCGCATCGGCTCTTTTGTTCGCGCTCACCTTTCCGCCCGCTCAGGAGACCACGACCAAGCAGAGACAGCCGGAGATCCAGGAGATCCAGGAGCGCGTCGCCGTCGAGCGCGTCGTCGTTACCGGCCGCGTGATCGATCGGTTTGCGAACCTCATTCCCGGCCTCACCGCCGGCGATTTCCGTCTCCGCGTGGACGGACGAGAGACTCCGATCGAGTCGGTCGAATGGATTCCCGCACGGCGCGATTCGGAACAGAATCCGGTCCCGCTCCTCGCGGAAACGCCGCCCGAAGCCGAGGAACGGCCGCGTCTTGCTGCCCCATCGCGGCTGACCGTCATGCTCTTCCAATGGGAGATCGCCGGTCAGAAGGACGTCGGGTTCGTGCGAATGATGCGGCAAGCGAAGAGGATCGTGGAATCTGCTGGCCCCGGCGACCGGATGGCCGTGTTCGGTTTCGGCTCGAGCCTGCGGTTACTGCAGGACTTCACGACCAACCACGCCGCGCTGGAGGAAGCGATCCTGAAGATCCGAAGCCCGAGCTGGAGCGGGCACGCGGAAGACGCGGACGCTGCGACCCTCTCCGCCGCCGCCGACGGATGCGAGCGGGCCGATTCGATCGAGAAGGCGCTCGTGTGCATCGGGAGTGGCTTGTAGCGGCTGCCCGGGCCGAAGACGTTGCTCTTCTTTGGTTGGACCGCTGCCACGACCCGCGACACCTGGCGCGTCCACTCTCCGTCGATCATCGAAGCGATCGGGAAAGCCGAGACTTCCGTGTTCGTCCTGGATGTGAGCGACGGAAGGCGCTACGGAAAGCGCGTCCTTCCCGAAAGCCTCAAGACACTCGCCTACGAGACGGGCGGTCTCTACCATGAAACTTTCGATTTCCCCGACCTCGCCAGGCAGCGAGTGCAGCAATCTCTCGATGGTTACTACGAACTGGTCTTTCGAGACCCGGCGGCCGGCCGGGGCTGGCATCAGGTCGAGGTCGAGCTGACCAGGCATGCCGGCTCATTTCTCTTCCACCGCTGGTACCAGAACTGAGCAGCTTTCGACACGGGATGACATGGAAGGCGAGGCTCGGGATGAAAGGAGGATGTCGGCCGGGATTACACTCCGGCCGTGGCTCCGACTCCTCGAAATCGCTGGAAGAGGCTTGCGACCGAGGCGGTCAACCCGCGGTCACGCCGGCTCGACAAACTCGGGATTGAGCGCGTCGTGGCGCTCATGCAGTCGGAGGACCGGAGGGTGCTCGCGGCGCTACGCGGGGCGCGGCGGGAGATCGTGCGGGCGGCGGAGGCGTTTGGGGTGACACTCCGGGCGGGAGGGGCCTGCTTTCTCTTCGGGGCCGGCACAAGCGGACGGCTTGCGGTCCTCGAGGCGGCGGAGCTGCCTCCGACGTTCGGCACGGACTCCAAGCGAGTGCAGGCCATCATCGCCGGCGGCCGACCCGCGATGTTCCGCGCGCGCGAAGGCGCCGAGGATCGTTATGACGACGGCCGCTCGCGCGGCGGCCGCGCGCGGAGGGGAGACCTCGTCATCGGCGTTTCCGCGAGCTCGGTCACGGCGTTCGTCCGGGGAGCGGTCGAGCGGGCAAGAGAGCGCGGCGCGCGCACAGTTCTGGTGACGGCGAGCCGTTCGCCCGGCATCGAAGACGTCGCGGAGATCCTCGTCCGCCTCGACACGGGACCCGAGGTGGTGGCGGGCTCGACCAGGCTCAAGGCCGGCACAGCGACCAAGCTCGCCTTGAACCAGATCACGACCTCGGCCTTTGCCTCCTCCGGCAAGGTCTTCGGGCCATGGATGGTGGACCTGCGCGCCGGCTCAGCGAAGCTGAAAGACCGCGCCCGGCGCATCGTGGCCGCGGCGACGGGATCCACTCCTCGCAAAGCGCAGGCTCTTCTCGCCCGCGCCGGCGGCCAGGTCAAGACGGCGATCGTGATGGGCCGGGCACGCCTGTCTGCCGCAGAGGCGCGCCGGCGCCTCAAAGACTCACAAGGAGATTTGCGGACGGCCCTCGAGGGCCGAAAGAACCGTTAGACCTCGCCCCTGTCCTCCTGAGTCCTCGACCCTTGTCATCCTGAGCGACTCGTCCTCCGAAGCTTCAGCGAAGGAGGAAGCGAAGGATCTGCTCTCGGTTCCAAGGATACCGGCAGCAGATCTCTCGTCGCTTCGCTCGCGCCGTCGCCATAGCGGCTTTCCGCCTTCGCTGGAGGGCCCGTAGCCGCTTCGGCGGAGGCTCTGGCGCGTCGGCGACCTCGGGATGACAGGGCAAGGCTCCTCGCGATGACAAAGGAAGGCTACCCCGGGACAGTGGGAGGAAGTCCTCTTTTCCCCTAACTTGCCTTCTTCTGCGTCCTCGACAGCATCTTCTTGCGGCCGGCCTTGGCGCGAGCGGCCCCGATGGCCGTCTTGACGTCCTTCTTTTCCTCCGGCGGAGGGAGAACGGCGGGCAGACCGAGCGACTTCAGCCACAGCTCCCGGGCCCATCCCATCGTGTGGTACAGGTGCTCGTCTTCTTCGTCCTCGACCTGATCGTGCGCGTTCTTCAAGGCATTCGCTTGCTTCCCCTCCAGTTTCTTTGAGAGCTCGCCGATCAGCTCCCAGTTCGTGTGGTCTTTCGTCTCGGCCAGGACGACGCATTCCGCCGCCACGAGCTGGGCGGCTTCCCCTTTCCCTTCCGACAGCGCCATCTCCATGGCTCCGACGAGCGATTCTCCGATGTGGCGGACGACCCGGCGGCCCGGCGTCTCAGCTTCCGGGTCGAGTCCGAGGGCATCGAAAATCTCCTGCACGATCCGTACGTGGTTTCGCGTTTGATCGAGATATTCCTCCCACTCCTCCCGCAACTCGTCTTCTTTCGCGCAACGGATGGCGGTCTCGTAGACCTGGATCCCGCCCAGCTCCGTCTCCAGCGCCTGATACAAAAGCTCCTTCACTTGTTTCTGTGCCATAAAAACCTCCTCCAAGGGGGCAAGAGCGGTGCAAGACCCGTTCCGATCCGGCTCTCGCGCTGGCACTCCCGTTGCTCGGAGAGGAGGTATGTCGGTCGAGGACCTTCGGCGCAACCGCATGATGTCGCACCTGGCCTCCTCCCTCGAGGCCGGATGCAACATCGGCCACTACGGCCGGCTCGTTTTCACGATGGTGGCCCGGCACTTTCTTTCGGAAGACGAGCTTGTCTCCTACTTGAGCCGCGACCCGGATTGCGACGAGACCAGGGCGCGCGCGCTCTACCTTCAGGTCCAGGAACACGACTACAGCCCTCCGACCCGCGAGCGGATCCTGGAATGGCAGAGCCACCAGGACTTTCCGATCATACCGAGGCCGCAAGACCCGGACGCGGGGAACGTTTACAAGGACCTCCAATTCCCCGAGCGGGTCTACGACCACATCACCGAGTACTACGAGCAGAAGGTCGAAAGCGAATAGCGGCGCGCTGGCCAAAAACTTACCCTTTCCACCGCCCTCTCCCGGCGGGAGAGGGAGAAGATCCGCTACCTCTTCTTGCGCGTGGTGGCGGCTTTCTTCGCCGCTCTCGACCGCGATGCCGCCGAGCGTCTGGCCGCGGCGCGGCGCGCCTGGCGCGAGAGCGACTTCTTCGTCGCGGCGCGGTGCCCTTCACGCTTGAGCGCCTTCCGGACCGCGCGCGCACGGGTCGCTGAAGGCTTCTTCCGGCTCTTGCCCCGGCGGACGTCGCGTGCCGCCTTGCGGCGCGTCGCGGCCGGCGCCTTCCCCTTCCCGGGGGCGAGCAGTTTGACGCCCGCGCGACGGGCTTTGGACAGGCCGATCGCGATTGCCTGCTTTGTGGAGCGTGCGCCGTGCTTGCCCTCCCGGACATGGTGCATCTCCTCGCGGACGAACTCCCCTGCCTGGGTAGTCGGCGCCTTGCCTTCGCGCTTGTCCTCCTCGGCGCGCTCCTGAGTCTCCTTATCAGGCATGACAACCCCTTTCTGAGACTCATCAAAGCAAGACCGGTGCCTCGCTTTCGTCATCTCGAGTGCTCACACTCGCATCTCCGAGCCCTCGCCCTTCTCGGTCATCCCGAGCATGTTTCGAGTCGCAGCGTCCCCTCGGGACAGACTCCACGAGGGATCCATTCGGGCAGCTTGCACGGTCTTTGCACCTCGCGACGGCGAATGGTGACCTTCATTCGCCGCGTGGTTTCCTGGTAACCGCGCTGGCGATAACGCTGCTCCTCGGGTAAGAGAGTCGAGCCGCGGGGCTCGGCCGTCCGTCGCCGCTTTTCTTTCGAACGTGACTCGACTGCAGGAGTCGTGAAATAAATCGCCGGAGCATGCGGCTCCTTCGATCGGACTTCGACCTGGAGGGGTTTTTCGGACGCCTGGCGCAGGCGCCCGCGAGAGCGCTCGTGCTTGACTACGACGGCACGCTCGCTCCTTTCCGCGAACGGCGGGAGTCCGCTCTCCCTTACCCGGGGGTGCGCGAGGCGCTCGCCCAGATCCAGGCCGGAGGGCGAACCGTCCTCGTGCTCGTCAGCGGCCGCCCGGCGGAATCGCTCGAGGGGCTGCTCGACCTCTCTCCCGCTCCCGAGGTCTGGGGCAGCCACGGTCGCGAGCGTTTGCGCGGCGGCCGGCGCGAGGGGGGCAGGGAGTTGCCGCGGAAGGACCTCCGTGCCCTCATGAGCCTGGAAGAGTGGATCACGAGCGAGGCCGGCGAGAGCGCGCTCGAGCGGAAACCCTTTGGCGTGGCAATCCATTGGCGAGACCAGGACCCCGAAGACGCCGACCGGCTCCGGCGGCGGGCGATCGAACGTTTCCGATCTGCTACGGCGGACACAGGACTCGAGGTGCTCGAATTCGAGGGCGGAGTGGAAGTCCGGCCGCGCGGCGACCACAAGGGCGCGGTCATCGAAAAGCTCCTCGAGGAGTTGCCGCGCGGCGCCGCGGTCGCCTATCTCGGGGACGACCGCACGGACGAGGACGCTTTCGCGGCGCTCTCCGGTCACGGCCTCTCCGTGCTCGTCCGGCTCGCCTTTCGCCCCACCGCAGCGGACCTCTGGTTGAGGCCGCCGAAAGAGCTCCTGGAATTCCTCGACCGGTGGCTCAAGGCGACCTCGCCCTCTCCCCCCGGGAGAGGAGGGGAATGAGGCCGCACCGGCGCCACACCGTCCCGCCCCCGGGAGGAGGTGTGGCGGGTCAACCCGGGAGGGCGGCGGCTTGGTGACGGCGCTGCTCCCCGTTCTGGAGAACCGCGGCGGATGCGTTATCGGCTGGACGGGCGCCCTCCGCCGCCCGGCGAAAGAAGAGCGTGAGCGCATGCGGCGCCTGCGCCGGGCGGTGCGCGAGTACGACATTTACCGCTGGGTCGACGAGTTCCTGGAAACCGCGATCGCCACGGATCTGGCCGACTTCCCCCGCCGCGAGGAGTACATTCCGGAGCCCGGGAGCCTGCAATGAGCTATCTGCCAATCGAGCACCATGGGGTCATCGGGGACCTGCACACGGCCGCGCTGGTCGGCATCGACGGCACCATCGACTGGCTCTGCCTCCCCTATTTCGATTCCCCGAGCCTGTTCGCTTCGATTCTCGACGACCGCAAGGGGGGCTATTTCCGGATTGCCGCGATCACCCGGCAGGCGCGCCAGCGCCAGATGTATCTGCCCGACTCCAACATCCTGCTCACGCGCTTTCTGACCCCCGACGGGGTCGGCGAGGTCGTGGACTTCATGCCCATCCACGCGGGTGGCGCGCCGAAGAAACGGACCGACCACCAGGTCATCCGCCTGGTGCGCGGCGTGCGGGGCGAGATTCCCTTCCGGATGGAGTGCCGCCCGGCCTTCGATTACGCCCGCAAGGAAGCCAGACTCGAGAAGACGCCCTTCGGAGTCCGCTTCTCCTACCGCCTGTGGAACATCGTGCGGGGGATCTTGGACTGGGTCTGCGACAATTGGAAGAAGAAGGACGAAGGCATCTGGGAAGTTCGCGGCGGCGCGCAGGACTTCACCTTCTCCAAGATGATGTGCTGGGTGGCGCTGGACCGGGCCTTTCGGCTCTCCATGAAGGAGAGCCTGCCGGCTGATCGGGACCGATGGCTCTCCAGCCGCGACGAGATCTACGAGACGATCATGGATCGCGGTTTTTCCGGAACGAAGAACTCCTTCGTGCAGACCCTGGATAGTGAGACGCTGGATGCTTCGATGCGACTCGCGCCGATGGTCAAAATTCGTGTCCGCGTCCGACCCGCGCATGCTGGGCACGCTGGACGCCATCCAGCGCGAGCTCGAGAGCGACAACCTGGTTCGCCGCGACGACCCGCGCGTCGCTCCCGACGGGATCGGAAAGGAACGGGAAGGGACCTTCTCGATGTGCACGTTCTGGCTCGCTGAGTCGCTCGCCCGCGCCGGACGGCTGGAAGCGGCGCGCCTGACGTTCGAGAAGATGCTCGGCTACGCCAACCATCTGGGACTCTACTCGGAGGAGATCGGCCTGACGGGGGAGTCCATCGGCAACTTCCCCCGGGCCTTCACGCACATGGGCCTGATCTCGGCCGCAGTCAACATCAATCGCGCGCTCGACGGCGAGCGCCATGACATCGGGCACGATCCCGATATGGAGTTCTAGATGTCCGAAATCCCGGCGCACGTGTTTCGCATCCGGCGCCTTTTCCGGACCGAAATGGACTTCGACTATTTCCTGTGATGGCGAAGAGAACACGAGAAGCGAGGGGCGGGCAGGGCCGGGACGAGATCGCGCGTCGCGACGAGCCGCTCTGGTACAAGGACGCCGTCCTCTACGAGACCCACGTTCGGGCGTTCTTCGACAGCGATGCCGACGGCATCGGCGATTTTCCAGGGCTCACGCAGAAGCTTGACTATCTGCAGGATCTCGGCGTCACGGCGATCTGGCTTCTCCCTTTCTACCCCTCTCCCCTGCGCGACGACGGATACGACATCGCCGATTACACGAGCGTGCACCCCGCCTACGGGACGCTCGCCGACTTCAAGGTCCTCCTTCGCGAAGCGCATGGCCGGGGGTTGCGCGTGATCACCGAGCTCGTCCTGAACCACACCTCGGACCAGCACCCCTGGTTTCAGCGGTCGCGCAGGGCGAAGCCCGGCTCGTCCGCACACGATTACTACGTCTGGAGCGACACACCGGAGAAGTACCGGGAGGCCCGCATCATCTTCAAGGACTTCGAGACTTCCAACTGGTCCTGGGATCCGGTCGCCAAGGCCTACTACTGGCACCGTTTCTATTCCCATCAGCCGGACCTGAATTTCGAGAGCGCCCAGGTCCGCCGGCAGCTCTTCCGGGTGCTCGACTTCTGGTTGAAGCTCGGCGTGGACGGAATGCGCCTGGACGCGATCCCCTACCTCTACGAGCGGGAAGCGACCGACTGCGAGAACCTGCCGGAGACGCATCTCTTCCTGAAGGGGTTGCGGCGCCACATCGATCGCCACTTTTCCGGCCGGATGCTCCTCGCGGAGGCCAACCAGTGGCCGGAAGACGCGGCGGCCTACTTCGGCGCCGGGGACGAATGCCACATGGCTTTCCACTTTCCACTGATGCCCCGGATGTTCATGGCCGTCCGCATGGAAGACCGCTTCCCAATCGTGGACATCCTCTCTCAGGCGCCTCCGATTCCCTCCTCCGCGCAGTGGGCGCTCTTTCTGCGCAACCACGACGAGCTGACCCTCGAGATGGTCACCGACGATGAACGCGACTACATGTACCGCGTTTACGCGGAGGACCGGCAGATGCGCATCAACCTGGGAATCCGCCGCCGCCTGGCTCCCCTGCTCGGCAACGACCGCCGCAGGATCGAATTGATGTATGCCCTTCTTTTCTCGCTGCCCGGCACACCCGTCATCTACTACGGCGACGAGATCGGAATGGGGGACAACATCTATCTGGGGGACCGCAACGGAATGCGGACCCCGATGCAGTGGACGGGAGACCGCAACGCCGGCTTCTCGCGCGCCGCTTCGCAGCGGCTTTACCTTCCCATCATCACCGAGCCCGGGTACCACTACGAAGCGATCAACGTCGAAGTCGAGCAGAACAACCCCAGCTCTCCGCTCTGGTGGACCAAGCGGCTGGTCGGTCTGCGCAAACGCTTTCGCGCATTCGGACGCGGAAGCCTCCGATTGCTCTACCCGGAAAACCGAAAGGTCCTGGCCTACGTGCGCAGCCACGCGGAAGAAAACGTTCTGGTCGTCGCCAACCTGTCGCGCTTCCCGCAGCATGTCGAGCTCGACCTGGCGGGCTTCGGCGGCCTGGTGCCCGTCGAGCTCTTCGGCAGAAACGAGTTCCCGCCGGTGGAAACCGGCTGCTACCCGCTGACGCTCGGCCCGCACTCGTTCTACTGGTTTGCTCTGGAGAAGGCGCGCGCCGCCGCTCCGCCGACCGCGGCCTCGGAGGAGCTTCCCTCGCTCGCCGTTGTGGGCCCCTGGGAGTCCGTGTTCCACGGTTCGGTACGCATCCTCCTGGAAGAGGCGCTTCCCCGCTACCTGCGGCAGCGCAAGTGGTTTGGCGGCAACGCTCGCAAGATCCGGTCGACGAAGATCCTCGAGGCGGCACCGATGCCCGCCGATCCGAGCCGTTCCCACTGGACGCTGCTCCGCGTCGACTACATGGATGGAGAGCCGGAAACCTACCTGATTCCCATCGGATTTGCCGCGGGGGAGAAAGCGGCGGCCGTCCGGCGTGAAGCGCCACAGGCGATCCTCGCGGAGATTCACCCCGGGAGGGACGGCGGCCCCGCGGCGCCGGAGGGAGTCCTCCTGGATCTCCTTTACGACGCCGACTTCGGATCGGCCCTGCTCGAAGGAATCTCGCGGCGCCGGCGTTGGAAAGGAGAGCGGGGCGAGTTCGCAGCCATCCGGACTCCGGCCTTCCGCCGGCTCCATCCGCACGGGGGGAGGCTTCCCTACTCCGTCCTGAAAGCCGAGCAGACCAACAGTTCCGTCCTCTACGGAGACCGCTTCATCGCCAAGCTCATTCGCCACCCCGAGGAGGGGACAAATCCGGACCTCGAGGTCGGTCTCTTCCTGACGGAGAGAGTCGGTTTCTCCCACGCTCCGCCGGTCGCTGGCGCCATCGAGTTCCGGCGAACAGGCGTTGAAGAGCCGATGACGCTCGCCATCCTGGAGGGCTTCGTCGCCAACCAGGGGGACGCCTGGGCATACACGCTGGACGCTCTCGGCCGCTTCTTCGAGCGGATGCTCGGCAAGGGGAGCGAGTTTCCTCAACCGCCGGTCCCGCGGGGTCGGCCGCTCGATCTCGCCGCCTCCGACCCGCCGGCGCACGTTCCGCGGCTCGTGGGTAGCTACCTGCAATCGGCACAGCTTCTGGGCTGCCGCACGGCTGAATTGCACCTGGCGCTCGCTTCGGACAGGGAGGATCCCGACTTCGCGCCCGAGCCCTTCTCCATGCTCTACCAGCGTTCCCTCTACCAGTCGCTTCGCAGCCTCGCCAGTCAGAACCTCCAGCTTCTCCGCAAGCTCCTCCCGGACCTCGACGTGGACTCCCGCCGCCGCGCCGTAGAGGTCCTCCAACGGGAAGAGGAGATCGTGACACTCCTGCGCGCTCTTCCTTCCCGCAAGATCGACGCCCTGCGCATCCGCATTCATGGGGACTTCCACCTGGGCCAGGCGCTCTACACGGGAAAGGACTTCGTCCTGATTGATTTCGAGGGACAGCCGGCCCGTGCCTTATCTGCCCGCCGCCTGAAGCGGTCCGCGCTGGTCGACGTCGCCGGCATGCTGCGCTCCTTCGAGTACGCGGCGAGCGCGGTCCTGATGGGGCGCGCGGAGACGGCCCCGCTCCGATCCGAGGACCGGGAGGCTCTTCGCCCCTGGGCGCTCTTCTGGGAACGTTGGGTGGCCGCGGCGTTCCTTCGGGCGTATCTGGAGAAGGCCCGCGAAGGAGAGTTCCTGCCCCGGGACCGCACGCAGCTGGCGCTCCTTCTGCAAGCGTATCTGCTCGAGAAGGCGATGTACGAGATCGGATACGAGCTGCAGAACCGGCCGGCCTGGGTCGGCGTGGCGCTCACGGGAGTCCTCAAGATCCTCGCTCGGGGCGAGCCGGTATCGGAAGGGGGGAACGAGCCATGACCGAAGGGAGGCCCCCGGCCGCGGCTAGAACAAGGAATTCCATCCTCTGGCGCCCGGGGAGTGTCCGGGGACGGGGCTGAGGTCTTCCAATCGCACTCGCGGTGGCGAGCAGATCCGCCAGAGTGATCAAAGCACGCCTTTGTGTTTGAATGGCCTTTCCTATGCGTCGCGCGTCCCAGTTCCTGATTGCTCTGATCCTCGGGCTCGCGGTGGTCACGTGGGTAGCCTCCCTCGCGGTTCGCGAGACCACCCGCGGCTGGTTCGAGAAGGACGTGAACCTGCGCGTGCAACTCGTGGTCAACGGGGCACGTCAGTCCCTGATCTCACACTGGAACAAGGAACAGCGGACCGGCCTGCAGGATCTGCTCTCCGAAATCACACAGGACGAGCGCATCATGGGGGCGGCGGCCTGTTCGGCCGACTTTGCGCTCCTCACCCGAACGCGGGACTATCCGGAGCAATTCAGTTGCCGACAGCTCGGCAAGCACGTCCTCGTCACGGCCCGCGGCGCGACAACCGGCTGGCGTTCGTGGCAGAGCGTCGTGTCTCTGCCGGGTGGAGACGTTCACGTCAGCGCCATCCCCATACTCGATCGAGAGCGGCCGCTGGGGTTTGTCGTCCTCGTGCACGATCTCTCCTTCGTCGAACGCCGGGAGTCGAAGAGCCGGCTGTTCCTGCTCATCGCCTTCGGGTTCCTGGCGGTGGCCGCCTCCGCCGTGACCATCGTCGCCGTGCGCCTGTCGTGGCGCGTATGGAGCCGCGACCTCCGGAGGTTCATCCAGGGCGGCAGGCACCGGCCCGAGTTCCAGCCCATCCTCCGGGATGTCCGGGATCTCGTCGAACGCATCGTCGCCGAGAAGGAGGCAGACCAGGAGGGCGGCGACTGGACGCCGCAGCGGCTAAAACAGACTCTCAACCGCTACCTCCAAGGCGAGAGAGTCGTCATCGTCGCGAACCGGGAGCCCTACATCCACACGCGCGCCGAAGATGGGAGCGTCCGTGTCGTTCATCCGGCGAGCGGCCTTGTCACCGCGCTCGAGCCGGTCGTGCGCGCCTGTTCCGGTGTGTGGGTCGCCCACGGCGGCGGCTCCGCGGACAGAGAGACGGCCGACCGCAACGGCCGGGTGCGCGTCCCTCCCGGGGAAGAATCGTACCTCGTCCGCCGCGTCTGGCTCTCTCGCGAGGAGGAAAAAGGTTACTACTACGGTTTTTCCAACGAGGGCCTCTGGCCGCTGTGCCACGTCGCGCACACGCGTCCCATCTTCCGCACCGAGGATTGGAAGCAATACCAGGCCGTGAACCGCAAGTTTGCTGAAGCGCTCTGTGAGGAGGTCGATTCCGAGGACCCGATCGTTCTCGTTCAGGACTATCATCTCGCCCTCGTTCCGCGCCTGATCCACGAGAGGCTGCCTCGGGCGACCGTCATCATGTTCTGGCACATCCCCTGGCCCAACGCGGAGCAATTCGGCATCTGCCCCTGGCGCGAGGAGCTTCTCGAGGGAATGCTCGGCGCAAGCATCCTGGGGTTTCACACCCAGCTTCACTGCAACAACTTCCTGGATTCCGTGGACGGATTCCTCGAGGCGCGTATTGACCGGGAGCAGAATGCGGTGGTCCAGCATGGCCGGAGCACGCTCGTCCACCCGTATCCGATCTCTCTGGAGTGGCCGATGCGGCGGCTCGAGACGGTTCCTCCAGCCGAAGAGTGCCGGGCGAGTGTGTCTCGCGAGCTCGGGCTGGCGCCCAACGCTCTCCTTGGAATTGGTGTGGACCGGCTGGATTACACCAAGGGGATCGAGGAGCGGCTTCTCTCCGTGGAGCGCCTGCTGGAAAGACTCCCGGAGTATCGCGGCCGGTTCACTTTCGTCCAGCTCGCGGCGCCGAGCCGGACGGCCATCCCGCGCTACCAGCGGTTGAACGAAACGGTGGAACAGCTGGCCGCGCGCATCAACGCACGCTTCGGCCAGGAGGGGTACCGTCCCATCGTCTTGCGCCGAGCCCATCATGAGCCGCCGACCGTGTTTCGATACTACAGGGCGGCCGACGTTTGCTATGTCAGCAGCCTCCACGACGGAATGAACCTGGTTGCCAAGGAATTCGTCGCGGCCCGCGAGGACGAGCGCGGTGTCCTCGTCCTCTCACAGTTCACCGGCGCCGCGCGGGAGCTGACGGAGGCGCTCATCGTCAACCCCTACGACCTCGACGAAGCGAGTTCGGCCCTCGCGGCTGCCCTCCAGATGTCGCCGGTCGAGCAACGGGACCGCATGCGCTCCATGCGGGCGCTCCTCTCCGAGTTCAACGTCTATCGCTGGGCCGGCAGGATGCTCGTGGACGCGGCGCGCCTGCGAAGCCGCGACCGTTTGACCGGCCGCTTGAGAGCGCACCTCGTCGCCGCGTCGGGACGCTCCGCCTGAGGAAGCCGAGACAAATTCCTGGCCCGAATGCTCTCGAGGGCCGAGCCGAGATCCGGCCCCGTTTCGGACATTCGGATTTCGGTCATTCAGGTCCGCTTCGGATTTCGGATTTCGGATCTCGGATTTCAAGTGACGAAGCGGCCGCGGAGTCGAGGAACACCGAAAGAGAGCCGTGGAGCGTCAGAAAAGAGGCGGGACAGGAGGGCGTGACGCGCCCTTTCAACGCGCGTGCGACTGCGGCCGCCTTGCTCCGCCCCGTCGCGACGAGCACGATCTCGCGTGCGGAGAGAATCGTCTCGATTCCCATCGTGAGCGCCTCGCGCGGCGCCGGCCGAATGCCCTGCGCGCCCAGGTCCCGGCGCGTCGATGGGGAGAGACGCACGCGCGCGGTCACGGGGGCGAGCGACCTGCCTGGCTCGAGGTAGGCCAGGTGGCCATTGGCTCCGATGCCGACCAGAGCGATATCCGGTGTTGCCCGGGCGAGCTGCCGCTCGTAACGGCGGCACTCCGCCTCGAGATTCGCCGCGTCGCCGCGGAGAAAGTGGACGCTCTCCGCCGGGAGGCCGACCCGGGAAAACAGATGCCGTTCCATGAATGCCCGGAAGCTCAGTGGGTGTTCGGGAGGAAGGAGGAGCTCGTCTAAATTGAACGTCTCGGCGCGCCGGAAAGGCGCGCGGCCCTGCCGGTGGAGGCGGACGAGCTCCGCGTAGACGGCGACCATCGTCTTGCCCGACGCCAGGACGAGCCGGCGCCGGCCCTTGCGGCGCAGAACGCGGGCAATTTCCTCCGCCGCGCGCCGCGCCACGGCCCGCAGGTCCGGGAGGACCTCAATCCTCAAGCCGTAAGCAGGTTGCTGAAGAGGGGTGTGAGGCGGCGTTGCGCGCGCCGCGGGGCCAGAAGCAAGGCGACGCGACGCAGGCGATGCCGAACCGCATCGGTGAGGAGCGGCAACGAAGCAGATGGCCCCGCGCGACTTTCGGCTGCGGCGGTCGCGTTGCGACCGGCAGCCGAAAGATCTCAAGGGGGTCCCTCGGAGCATGGCCCCGGTTTTAACTCTCTCGGCCGCCGTTCGCGAAGCGAACGCCTGCGGCCGACAGCCGGACGCGACGCCCGCATCCCTCTTCAGCAGCCTGCTAACTCGCGGAAAGTGATGAGCTCGATGCCGTCCGCAGAAAGGCTCTCGCGGATCGTCGGATCGCAGAGCGCGGCGACCTCCTGCTCTCGTTCCCGGGCGTAAGAGCTGCCGACGAGCAGCTCTTCGTCGGGATGGCCCGGATGGCACATCAGCTCGCTGACTCCCTCGCGCAGGTGCGCGAGGACGAACCTGAGGTTGTCCGCCGTCGCTCCCGATCCATAGAAAGACTCGATGAAATGGTCGGGGATCTGAAGTCCCAATTCGCGCAACTGCCCGCGCGCCCGCGAGTTCGCGGCGCGGACGGGCAGTCCGCGCTCCAGGGCCACGGCCGCGAAAACCGGCTGAACGGAAACGTGCAGGGCCGAATGGTGGTGGGAGTCCAGGTGCGTTGGGGGTCTTCCCGCCAGCTTTTCGAAAAGAGCGATCTGAGCCTCGAGCTCGCGGCGGATCTCCTCTTCAGGGATTCTGTCAGGAAGTTCCTCGACGGACCGAGAGAAACGATCTCCGGGCGCAAGCCGGGGAAGGGTACCGGCGGGGCTGGCGGAGGCTCCGCCGCCGGTGACGGCAAAGTGGAGGCCGAGGGCCAGGTCTGGAGCGGCGGCGCGAGCGAGATGGATTCCTTCCTGCGCCGCGGGCTCGAGGATCATGACCGTCGCGGAAGTAACGATTCCCTTGACATACGCTTCGAGCGTTCCCTCGTTGACGCCCGGAGTCCTGCCGTAGTCGTCCGCGTTGACGATCAGTCTTTTCAATTGACGCCTGTCCCTCCAGTTTAGCGCGACTTATGGCGGCAGTGGAAAGTTGTGAGTCATGTATCACAACTGCCTTCCCAGCTCCTCCAGAGCCAGCTTTACGGCTCCCACGGCGGGCTCTTCTTCGAGCCTCTGCACGCGCGCACGCGCGCACGCGAGTCTGCCCCGCACGGATTCCTCCAGGGCCGGAAGCGCGGCAAACGTACCGCCCGAGAGCACGACGTCGTAGGGTGCTTCTTCGAGATTCAACCGTCCGATCACGCTCCGCGCCGCCAGGACGAGCTCCTCCAACGCCGCCGCGAGGATCCCTCGGGCGACGGCATCCCCGTGCCCCGCGGCCTCCTCGACGCGCAGGGCAAACCTCGCCACCTGGTGCCTCGGGTAATCCCGATCGTAGAGCACGCGAACGATCTCTTCGGGCCGTTCGATCCCGAAGTGCTCGAAGAGAGATTTTTCCAGAAGTGTCGCCGGGCCGCGGCCGTCGGCCGCGCGCAGCACAGCACGGATCGCCCGCTCGCCGATCCAGAAACCGGAGCCCTCATCGCCCAGGTGCCAGCCCCAGCCGCCGGCGCGCGCGATCTCACCGCGAGCGTTGCGTCCCCAGGCGATCGAGCCCGTGCCGCAGACGAGGGCGAGCCCCACTCGCAGGGCCGAGCCCGCTACGAACGCGATCCGAGCGTCGTTGGTCACGACGACACGGTTTTTGAAACCGATCCGGCGCAGGATCTCGCGGAGGATCGCGTGATCGGCGGGCCGGTCCGCGCCCGCGATGCCCAGAGCCAGAGCCTCCGCGCGGACGCCGGCCTCCCCCTCCGCCTGTTCGATGACGGAGTGAAGGACCTTCTCGACCTCCAGCTCTCCGTGCGTGCGCAGGTTCGCTCCGCCTCCCCCCGAACCCGCCACCACCCGGCCCGTCGCGTCCGCCAGCAGAGCCCGGGTCTTCGTGCCGCCCGCGTCGATCCCGAGGACGTGTCGCATAACAGTTCGAATTCTTGAGTGCGAAGTTCTAGGTTC
>WNGF01006504.1_pt1 | contig 24920 bp, 26 predicted proteins | sample 5400641 | NCBI WGS metagenome assembly WNGF01 (sample SAMN13153371, study PRJNA577476) | soil metagenome | isolation source: 80 cm soil or saprolite under grassland replicate 2 | place: USA:California | collected 2016-06-15 | reverse complement strand
ACGCTGGCCGAGTTCCTGTTCGGCGACGAGGACGCGATGATCCAGGTCGACATGTCGGAGTACATGGAGAAGCACTCCGTGTCCAGGCTCGTCGGCTCACCCCCGGGCTACATCGGCTACGACGAGGGCGGGCAGCTGACCGAGGCCGTGCGCCGAAAGCCGTACTCGGTCGTCCTCCTGGACGAGATCGAGAAGGCCCACCCGGACGTCTTCAACATCCTGCTCCAGATCCTCGAGGACGGGAAGCTGACCGACGCCCAGGGGCGCAAGGTCGACTTCCGGAACACGATCGTGATCATGACGTCGAACATCGGCGCGGCTTCGATCTCGAAGAACCAGACGCTTGGCTTCTCGATCGGCGACGACTCCGGCCTCTCCTACGAGGACATGAAGGACCGCGTCATGAGCGAGTTGAAGAAGGTCTTCCGCCCTGAGCTCCTCAACCGCATCGACGAGGTGATCGTCTTCCACAAGCTGGCGAAGGACGAGATCATGCTGATCGTCGAGCTGCTGATGAAGCGCCTGCGCGACCAGATGAGCGAGCACGAGACGGCGATCGAGCTGACCCCGGGGGCCAAGGAGCTGCTGGTCGAGAAGGGCTACGACCCGACGATGGGCGCAAGGCCGCTACGGCGTGCGATCCAGCGCTTCATCGAGGATCCGCTGGCCGATTTCGTCCTCGGCCGCGAGCTCGAGGCGGGCTCGACGATCCTCGTCGACCGCAAGAACGACGACGAGGTCGACATCACGATCATCCCGGGCGAGATCACGCCCGAGAAGGTCACGGTTCCGCCCGACGAGCCGAGCGACTCCACCGACGAGTCGGACGAGTCAGACGAGTAGCGGGCTCTAGCGATCTCGACTGCGGGGCTATTCCCCGTAGCCGCCGTCTATTTCAGACACGTCGTACAGATCCACGCCGGGGAAGCCGTCGGGCAGGTACGCGATCGCCGGGGCCGGGGTGCCGGCGTCTCCGCTCAAATGCACCGAGCTGGAGATGACCAGGCCCTGAACCCTCGCGCCCGCGGCCTCGTCGAAGCCGTACATCGTTCCGCACCCGCCGCCGTCGGCGTAGATGACCCCCTGGAACTTGCCTCCGGCGGAGAAGTTCACGCAGTGGCTGTTGGTACTCCCCGCAAAGGTATGGGCAACGATGCCGAGGTTGTTGGCGCTGGGGTCCCAGCTGTTGAAGTCGCACGCGGGAGCAGTGCCAACCGCGCACATGGCCTGCTTCATGTTGCTGAAGCTCCCCGACGTCCAGATCGTCGCGCCGGCACTACCGCTGCTGTAGGTCAAGTCGCTCCCGACGGTGATGTCGCCGTCGAAGAACACCGTGCCGTGCACGGTGAGCGTGGTGCCGTTCCATTTGATCTCGCCCGTCGTCCCGTTGGGCGCGGTAGCGATGCAGTCGTAGACGCTGCCGGTCAGGTTGATGGGCGTGCTGATGCTGTGATCGAGGATCGCCGACGCGGGTGACTGGTTGTCGAAGAAGGTCGAGAACGAGCCGGTCGGGGAGGTGCCGGTGCACGTGTTGGTGCTCTTCGGCCCCGGCGCCGCGTTCGCGAACGCCTGCGTCTGGTCGAAGGTGGGCTTCGTGAAGGAGATCGGCGTCGTGTCAGGCGTGGTCGCCGAGAAGAGCCGGGCGACCAGGTTGCAGGCGAGAGGGCTGCAGCCCAGCGCGGCGTGGATCTCGTGCAGGCGGCCGTCGGCGACCGCGCCCGTGCTGTGCGAGGCGGCTGGGGGGGCGCCGTAGCCGCCGAAGCCGCGGCACAGCGCGGTACCAGTGCCGCAGTCGGTCGCGATCGAGAAGCTCGTGGGGTTGTGTGACTTGTACTTCATCCACTCGTTGTCGATCTTCAGCGTGCCGCTCGACGCGAACGCGGTCGCGTCTGCGACCAGGATCGAGCTCGAGCTGGCGTTGATCGGCGCGGTCAGCGTCGTGGTCGGGCCGTTGCCGATGTACCCGAGGTTGGTCTTGATCTGGCCCCTGACGCTGATGAGCTGGCTGATCGACATGATGAAGTTGGCCGACGACGAGGCGCTCATGTCGAGGTTGCCGCCCGCGATGATGGGCTCCTGGATGGCCGCGCCGCCGTCGACCTTTATGTCGCCGTCGGCGTAGATGTAGTTGCCGACGTTCGAGCCGTTGGTGTGGTGCCTGACGACCTTCATCGAAATCGAGACGGTCCTGTGGACGGCGGCCGCTTTCGGGCCCGTCGGGTTCCTGACGGTCGACTTGGCCGAGATCTTCCAGCACGCTTCCGGCGCGCAGCTGAGCGAGCTCGCCCACCACGAGACCGTCCCGTTGCTGTAAGTGATCGTGGCCGGGCTGGCCTGCGTGGGATGCCCGGTCCAGACGTCCGGGTGCGCGTTGTTCACGAGCACGCCCGCTCCGGCGTTGGCACCGCCCTCCGCCAGCGCGTAGGCGGCCTGGTCGGCGCCGCTCCGACTGGCGTTCCCCGCGTTCGAGGTCGCGTACTCCACGAGGGTCGTGCCCACGATCGAGAGCACGACGAGGGCGCCGAGCGCCATGACAAGGGCGAAGCCGCTCTGCTCGGAGAGCCGCAGCGCCGCCTGCCGCAGGAGACGCCGTCTATGAGACGGGTAGTCGTGTTTTGACACGTCGAAGAGCCGCAGTGATTTCTCCGGCCTTCTCGGTATCGGCGCTGACGACCGTCGCCTCGTCCCTCTCCCGAGTGAGGCTGCACCCGCCGCGGGCTGCTCCTAGACTGACTCGGTGACGAGCGTCGCGGATCCACCGCGGGTTGCGGCGCAGGCTCCGGCCGCGAGCGTGGCCGCCACGGCCGGCGCGGCCCGCCTCGGCGCGGTGGCGTTCCTCGTCGGCGGTGCGGCGCTTTCGACCGAGATCTCGGCCTCGCGACTGCTTGCTCCCTACTTCGGAGCTTCCACGTTCGTCTGGGCCAACATCATCGGGCTGACCCTGGCGTACCTGTCGCTCGGTTACTGGCTCGGAGGCCGGATCGCCGACCGCCGGCCAGACGCGCGGGTGCTGGGCGCCATCCTGCTCGTCGCTGCGGCCGCCCTCGCGGCGACGCCGTTTGCGGCCCGGCCGTTCCTGCGCTGGGCGCTGCACGGCTTCGACGTCGTCTCGGTGGGTGCCGTTGCCGGCTCGTTCTTCTCCGCGCTGGCGCTCTTCGCCGTCCCGGTCACGGCGCTCGGCGCGGCCGCGCCGTTCCTCGTCCGGCTCGCGCTTCCGTCCGTCGAGGAGGCAGGCAAGGTGGCCGGGCGCCTGTACGCGCTCTCGACCGCCGGCAGCCTCGTCGGGACATTCGTCTCCGCGCTCGTGACGATCCCGTGGGCGGGGACGCAGCGGACGATCGTCGGCACCGCCGCGTGCACGGCTCTCGGCGGGGCGCTCCTCCTCCCACGCGCCTGGCTGCTTGCGCCCGCGGCGGTCGCGGCGCTGCTGGCGGTTCCGCCGCCGCAGATCAAGCACGCGATCTACGAGACGGAGTCGGCTTACCAGTACATCCGTGTGGTCGCCGACGGCCACGGCGCGCGTGAGCTCGAGCTGAACGAGGGCGTCGTGACCCACTCGGAGTGGCGCCCGGACACGGTTCTGACCGGCGGCTACTGGGACCTGTTCCTGATGCTGCCGCCGCTGCTGCCCCATCCGCCGCAGCGGATGCTCGTGATCGGGAATGCCGGCGGGACCGTCGGGCGCGCCTACGGCCGCTTCTATCCGCAGGTCGAGATCGACGGGGTCGAGATCGACCCGAGGGTGAACGATGTCGCTCGCCGCTACTTCGGCGCCGGCGACAACCCGCGCATGCGCCTGATCGCGGCCGACGGGCGGCCGTTCCTGGAAAAGACGAGCCGGCGGTACGACCTGATCCTCGTCGACGCCTACCGCCAGCCGTACGTCCCGTTCTACCTGGCCACGCAGGAGTTCTTCCGGCTCGTCCGCGACCACCTTCGCCCAGGCGGCGCGATCGCACTCAACGTCGCCGCGACGCCGTACGACAAACGCCTCTCAAACGCGATTGGGACGACGCTCCTTACGGTCTTCCCGCAGGCCTGGCGCTGGCGTGCGCTCCGCTTCAACGACCTGCTCTTCGCCCTTCGGGGTCCGGCCCCGCGCGCCGAGCTGGAGCAACATGCGCAAGCCGTGCGCGGTAAGCTGAGGCTCCTGCTGCCGCTCCTTCGCAGCCGCCTCGAGCCGGTTCGTCCCGAGGGAGCCCCGCTGACCGACGACCGCGCGCCGGTCGAGTGGCTCACCGACCGCATGATCCTCGACCAGGTCGAACGGGGCGGCTCGACGAGCGAGCCCCGGCTGCCGACGGCGCCCAGATAGCCTGAGGCCGGTGCCGCGCCGCCTTCACGATCGGCCGATCCTGGCCGCGTTGTCGGGCGCGCTCGCGATCGCGTTCTCCGGGATCCTGTTCCGCGTCGCGCACGTCTCGCCGACGACCGGGGCGCTCTTTCGCTGCCTCTACGCGCTGCCCTTTCTCTGGCCGCTCGCGCTGCTGGAGGACCGCCGCTACGGCCCGAGGCCGCGGAAGCAGCGGGCGCTGGCCTGGATTGCGGGGATCATCTTCGCGGTCGACCTCGTCGCCTGGCACCAAGGGATCGAGGAGGTCGGCGCGGGCCTGGCCACGGTACTCGGGAACTTGCAGGTCGTCCTCGTCGGGCTGCTCGCCTGGGCGATCCTGCGGGAGCGGCCGTCCGGGCGATCGCTCGCCGCGATCCCGGTCGCGCTCGTCGGCGTGATCTTCATCTCTGGCGCCTTCGAGCACGGGGCGTACGGCCGCAACCCGGGGCTGGGGGTCGCCTACGGGATCCTTACCGCGCTCGCCTACTCGGCCTTCCTGCTCGTCCTCCGCGAGAGCAACCGCGACCTGCGCCGGCCTGCCGGGCCGCTCTTCGACGCGACCCTCTTCTGCGCGCTCGCGACGATCCCGATCGGGCTTGTCTGGGGCAACCTCGATTGGACGCCGGGCTGGAAGGCGCAGGGGTACCTGTTGCTGCTCGCGCTGAGCTCCCAGGCGCTCGGGTGGCTGCTGATCTCGATCACGCTGCCGCGGCTGCCTGCGGCGCTCACCTCCGTGCTGCTCACGTTCCAGCCCGTGCTCTCGGTGCTGTTCGCGTGGGCGATCCTGGAGGAGTCGCCTTCAGCACTGCAGCTCGGCGGCGTGGCGCTCATTCTGTCGGGCCTGCTGATCGTCTCGGCGGGCCGCCGCCAGGAGCCGCGCGCACCGGAGCCGGGCTACGTGCCGGCAACCGCCGACGTCTCGGACTAGGTCGGGTCGATGCGACGGCGCTGGGTGAGTTCCGTGGCAACGCTTGGCTTGCCCGACCCCGCCTGGCCGGTGACGAGGCACTTCACGCGCAGGATCTTGACGGAGCCGTGACAAAGCGGTCCGGTTCCGCCCTTAGAGTGGATCCGTGGCCAAGGCAGCTGCCCAGTTCGCGTGCACCGACTGCGGGTACTCCGCGGGCCGTTGGTTCGGCAAGTGCCCGTCGTGCGGGGCGTTCGGGACGCTCGTCGAGGAGGTCGAGGCTTCTCCCGGAGCCTCACCGCGGCAGACGCTTCGCCTGGTCGAGGTCGAGGCCGAGGAGGCCGACCGGATCCCGACCGGCGTTGCCGAGCTCGATCGCGTGCTCGGCGGCGGCCTCGTCCCGGCCTCGCTCGTCCTCGTCGGCGGAGAGCCCGGCGTCGGCAAGTCGACGCTGCTCCTGAGCGCGTTGCGCTCGATCAGCGCGACAAGGCAGGCGCTGCTGATAACAGGCGAGGAGTCGGCCGCGCAGGTCAAGCTCCGGGCCGAACGGCTCGGCGGGGCGGCCAATGTGGCGATTCTCCCGGAGACCGAGCTCGAAGGAGTCTGCGCGACCCTCGACGCCGTCCGCCCGGACGTCTGCGTGATCGACTCCGTGCAGACGCTTTACTCCGCGGAGCTCGGCTCGGCGCCCGGCTCCGTCGCGCAGGTGCGCGAGGCGGCATCGCGCCTGCTGAGAGTTGCGAAAGAGGCCGGGATCGCGATCTTCCTCGTCGGCCACGTCACGAAGGACGGGGCGGTCGCCGGGCCCAGGGTGCTCGAGCACCTGGTCGACTGCGTGCTCCAGTTCGAGGGCGACCGCTACCACGAGCACCGGGTCCTGAGGGCGACGAAGAACCGGTTCGGCTCGACGAACGAGCTGGCGGTCTTCGAGATGACCGGCACCGGCCTCGTCGGCGTGCCCGAGCCCTCTGAGCTCTTCGGCCGCAGCGTGGAGGGTGAGGTGGGCGCGGCGGTCGCCTGCGCCCTGGAGGGCTCGCGCCCGCTGCTGCTGGAGATCCAGGCGCTGGTCGCACCAACGGATCTCGCGATGCCGCGCCGTGTCGGGACAGGCGTCGATCCAAAACGGCTGGCGATGATCGTCGCGGTTCTTTCCCGGCACGCGGGGGTCGCGCTCGGCCAGGCAGACGTCTTCGTCAACGTCGCGGGAGGGGTCCGGATCGACGAGCCGGGCGCCGACCTCGCAGTCGCGCTCGCGATCGTCTCCGCTGCGAAAGGCTCGCCGCTCAAGCCGGGGCTCGCGGCCTTCGGCGAGGTCGGCCTCACCGGCAGGCTGCGCCCGGCGACGCAGGCCGAGCGGCGGCTCGAGGAGTGCGCGAAGCTCGGGCTCGCCGCCGCGGTCGCGCCGGCGGGCACGAAAGCTCGTGGCAAACTACGCATACTGGGAGCCGAATCGTTGAGGCAGGCCGCGGGGGCGGCGATCGATGGAGAACGAGCAGAAGCAGGATAGGACCGCCCCGCGAATCCCGCCGCCGCTCGGGCTCGTCCGGCAGCCCACACAGGCAGATCCGCGACTCGACCCGAAGGTCCTCGCGACGGTCGCTCGCATCGCGCCGGGCACCGAGCTGCGGCAGGCGATCGACGACATCATCCGCTCGCGGGAGGGGGCGCTAATCGTGATCGGCGAGCCGTCGGCACTCGCGTTCCTCTTCTCCGGCGGGATTCAGCTCGACCAGCCGTTCACGCCACAGCTGCTGTACGAGCTGGCGAAGATGGACGGCGCCGTCATCGTGAACTCGCCGGTGACGAAGCTCGCGCGCGCGAACGTGCAGCTGATGCCGGACCCGACGATCTCGTCGGCCGAGACCGGGACGCGGCACCGGACGGCCGAGCGCGTGGCCAAGCAGACGGACGCCCTCGTGATCTCGATCTCGCAGCAGCGGATGACGGTGACCGTCTTTGTCGGCCAGAGCCGCTACCAGCTCGAGCCGATTGCAGACGTGCTGGCAAAAACCAACCAGGCGGTCGCGACCCTCGAGACGTACCGCACGCGGCTGGAGCAGGTCGTCACCCGGCTGACCGCGCTCGAGTTCCAGGGCGCAGTGATGCTGGACGACGTTCTGGTCACGCTTCAGCGCGCCGAGCTGACGACGCGCATGGCGGAGGAGATCGAGCGCGCCTGCGTCGAGCTCGGGGAGGAGGGTCGCCTGATCCGGATGCAGCTCGAGGAGCTCGTCGCCGACGTCCCGGACGAGAAGGCCGCGCTCGTCTACGACTACCACGCCGACGGCGGCGCGGAGCGCACGCGGGAAGGGCTGGAGGCGCTGGCGGCGCTTCCGTACGACCAGCTGCTCGAGTTCGAGCTCCTGGCCGTGCTCGGCTATCCGGCGTCGATCAACCCGCTCGACCACGCGGTCTCGCCGCGCGGCTACCGGGTGCTCTCGCACATCCCGCGGCTGCCGGACGCGGTCGTGAAACGCGTCGTCTCGAGCCTCGCCGGCCTCGAGGGGATCGTGCGCGCCTCGCAGCGGGAGCTCGAGTCGGTCGCGGGCGTGGGAACCGTGCGGGCTCGCGAGATTCGGGAGGGGCTGCGCCGGCTGCAGGAGCACAACCTGGTGGACCGCTACTTGCAGATTTAGCGGCAAAAATCCCTGCACGCACGCGGGTCAGGCCGAAAAATGGCGTTTTCCAGCGATTTTTGCTAGACTTTTGGCATTCGCCGGCGGAGCTTCACGCGCCGGCGTCGTCGTGGAAAAGCCAGGAGACGGGAGGGTCGGCGTTGTACAAAGTCGGCGACAAAGTGGTGTACCCCCACCACGGGGCAGGCACGGTAGTCAAGAAGGACTCGCGAACCGTGCTCGGGGAGAAGCGCGAATACCTGACCATCAAGATCCTGCACAACGACATGACGGTGAACGTCCCGAGCGACAACGCCGAACGCGTCGGCTTGCGAAAGGTGATCGACGAGCAGATGGTCTCGAAGGTGCTGAAGGCGCTGACGGGCAACGGCACGACGATGCCGAAGAACTGGAACCGGCGCTTCAAGCACAACCGCGACAAGATGAAGACCGGCGACATCTTCGAGCTCGCCGAGGTCGTGCGGAACCTGGCGCTCCGCGACCACGAGAAGGGTCTTTCGACCGGTGAGAAGCAGATGTTCGTGAAGGCGAAGAAGATCCTCGCCAGCGAGCTGATGTACGCCAAGGATATGGACGAGGCCGAGGCGGCCGAGTGGCTCGACGGCGTCCTCGCCGGCAAGCCGAAGAAGAGCTCGGCCAAGGTTCCCGCGACGGCTTAATCCATGTCCGTGTGGGCCGTCCTCGCTGCGGCAGGCCGCGGCGAGCGGCTCGGCTCCGACCGGCCGAAGGCGTTTGCGCGCCTCGGCGGCAGGCCGCTGCTCGCGGAAAGCCTCGAGCGGCTCGAGAACTCGGACTGGATAGACCGGATCGTGATCGCGGCTCCGCCCGAGTGGGAAGAGCCGTGCATCCTGGTCGCCGAGGAGATCGCCGCGACGAAGGTGAACTCCGCGGTCACCGGCGGTGCGGCGCGGTCGGAGTCGGTCCGGCTCGCGCTGGAGGACGTCCCGGAGGACGCGACGGTTGTGCTCGTCCACGACGCGGCCCGCCCGCTGGTGCCCGAGGAAGTGATCGAGCGCGTACTGGCGCCGCTCTCCGAAGGCTGGGACGGCGTCGTGCCGGCGCTCCCGGTGTCAGACACCGTGAAGAAGGTGAAACGAGACCAGGTCGTGGAGACGCTGCCGCGCGGCGAGCTCGTCGCGGCGCAGACGCCTCAGGCGTTCGTGGCGCCGATCCTCCGCGGGGCGCTGGCCGGGGACGTCTCGAACGCAAGCGACTGCGCCTCGCTGGTCGAGGGCGGCGGGGGCCGGGTGAAGGTCGTCGAGGGCGACCGGCGCCTGCTGAAGGTGACAGACGTGGAGGATCTCGCGGTAGTCGAGAGCTGGCTTGCCGCGCTTCAGGGCTGACGGCCGGTGCTCGTCGACTACCACATGCACCTGCGCGGGCCCGACGACGGGGACGCTCGCTACTCGGCCGAGCGTGCGGAGCAGTACGTCGAGCAGGCGCGCCGCGGCGGGATCGACGAGATCGGCTTCAGCGACCACATCTACTACTTCCGCCAGACTCGCGACGTCTGGCAGATCCCGTGGATGATCGAGCGCTGCGGCGACGACCTCGACGAATACGTGGACGCGGTCGTCGAGGCGAAGGGCCGCCGCCTGCCCGTCAAGCTCGGCCTCGAGGTCGACTACTTTCCCGGCACCGAGCGCGAGCTCGCCGACGTGCTCGAGCCTTACCCGTGGGACTACCTGCTCGGCTCGATCCACTTCGTCGACGGCTTTCCGATCGACCAGGAGCCGGGGCTCGTTCACCGCGTCCCAGCCGGCGAGGCGTGGCGCCGCTACTTCGTCTGGCTACGCGACGCCGCCCGCAGCGGGCTCTTCGACTCGCTTTCCCATCCCGATCTGATCAAGTTCTTCGGGATGCGACCGAGCGACGAGGAGACGCACTACCTGCACGTGGAGACCGCGGACGCGATCGAGGCTGCGGGGACGTGTCTCGAGATCTCCGCTGCGGGCCTGCACAAGCCGGTCGGCGAGCTCTACCCGGACCGGAACCTGCTTGAGCTCTGCCACGAACGCGGCGTCCCGATCACGCTCGCGTCCGATGCGCACGAGCCGGCGCACGTCGGCCGCGACGTCGACCGCGCTGCGGCCCTCGCCCGCGAGGTCGGCTACGAGACGGTGACCGTCTTCGACCGGCGCGAACGCCGCCAGGAGGCGCTGACGGGATGAGGCGTCGCTTGCGATGCCGATTTCAGGACGTGCGAGCTTTGCTCGTGCGTCCGTCTGAAATGACCGGTCGAAACGAGGAGCGTCAAGAGAGAGGCTCGTGAGGATCGGCCTCGGCGCCGACGCGCACCGGCTTGTCGAGGGCGTGCCGCTCGTGCTCGGCGGCGTCGAGGTCGAGTCGCAACGCGGTCTCGCCGGCCACTCGGACGGTGACGTCGTCGCACATGCGCTGATCGACGCGCTTCTCGGGGCGGCCGGGATCGGCGACATCGGCTCGCTCTTCCCGTCCGAGTCGGACGAATGGGAGGGAGCGTCGTCGCTCGACCTGCTCGCCCGCGCCTACGCTCAGGTGCGAGACGCGGGGTGGGAGCTCGAAAACGCTGATTGCGTCCTCGTCGGCGAGGAGCCGCGGATCGCGCCCCTGCGCGGGGCGATGCAGGCGCGGCTCGCGGAGACGCTCGGCGTCGAGCCGGGCAGCGTCACCGTGCGCGCGACGACCACTGACGGGCTCGGCTTCACGGGTCGCGGCGAGGGTCTCGCCGCCCTCGCGGTCGCGCTGCTCCGACCCGCCTGAAACCGACGCGGCGGCGCGCCCGTAGGTCATCTCGACCGACGAGCGCGGACGGGGTCGAGCGGCTCTAGGCCGGAAGGCGGACGAGCTCGTCCTCGACCAGGACGAGCTCGTCCCGCTCGAGCGCGCGCACGGCCTCCGGATCGAGCTCGGCAAGCGGACGCGGGCGCTCCGCGACGAGGCGCAGAGCCTGCGCGCGCCGTTGCCGGAACGAGCCCTCGAACCGGCTCTGCTTGCGGAGCGGCTCGAAGCGCCGTCCCCGCGAGGGGCACGCCTTCGCGAGCGGGCACTCGCCGCAGCGCGGTACCCGGGCGAGGCACACGGTGGCGCCGAGGTCCATCAGCGCCTGCGCGCAGGTGTGGCCGAACGCCGCGCCGGTCCGCTCCTGGACGCGCCGGACGTTGACGTCGACCGGCAGCACCTGCCCGTCGAACGCGAAGCACGCAACGGCCGCGGCCGTGTACGGCCCGACGCCCGGAAGCTCGGTCAGATCCCTCGGCCAGCCGTCGGCCGCCACATGCCGCGCCGCTCGCTGCAGGTTCAAGGCGCGACGGTTGTAGCCGAGGCCCTGCCACTCACGAATCACGTCCGCCGTGGGCGCGCCGGCAAGCGCGTCCACCGTGGGCCAGCGCTCGAGCCAGGCCAGGTAGCGCGGGACGACCCGCGCCGCCTGTGTCTGCTGGAGCATCACCTCCGAGACGAGGATCGCGTACGGGTCGCGCGTCCGCCGCCAGGGCAGGTCGCGGCCGTGCTCGGCGAACCACGCGAGCAGCGCTTCCCTCATCCGCGAGACCCTAGACTGCCGCTCGGATCATGTGCTTCGAGTTGGACTCCCTGCCGCCGATCCCCGTGATCTCCGGCGCCGCCGTCTCGCACGACGACCTCGTACTCGAGGCGCGCGACGGCAACCGCTTCGCCGCCTTCCTGGCGACGCCGGACGAGTCGAGCGAGACCGGCGTCGTGATCCTGCCGGACGTGCGCGGCCTCTACCGCTTCTACGAGGAGCTCGCGCTGCGTTTCGCCGAGCGTGGCTATCCGGCGCTCGCCTTCGACTACTTCGGCCGGACCGCGGGCGTCGACAAGCGGGGAGAGGACTTCGACTACAAGGAGCACGTCGAGGTGGCGACGAGGGAGGGGATCCAAACGGACGTCGCGGCCGCAGTCGAGCACCTCCGGTCGCTGGGCGTGCGCTCGATCTTCACCGTCGGCTTCTGCATGGGCGGGCGGCAGTCGTGGTTTGCGGCCGCCGGCGGTCACGGGCTCGCGGGCGCGATCGGCTTCTACGGGATGCCCGTCGAGCGGGGCGGGGAGCCGGGCCCGGCCGACCGTGCCTCCGAGATGGACGCGCCGGTCCTCGCGCTCCAGGCCGGCGCCGACCAGAACATCACCGCCGAGCACAACGCCGCGTTCGAGCGCGCGCTCGAGGCCGCGGGCGTCGAGCACGAGCTCGTGACGTACGAGGGCGCGCCGCACAGCTTCTTCGACCGGCGCCAGGAGAACTTCGCCGAAGAGTCCGAGGACGCCTGGAACCGCGTCCTCGCGTTCATCGAACGACACTCTTGAGCCAGACGCGCGTCGTCACCCCCGACGAGGCTCGGCGGATCGCCGTCCGCGCGCAGCTCCTCGACGGCTCGGCCACGTCGGTGCTCGACACCGTCCGGCGCCTCGGGTCGCTGCAGATCGACCCGATCGCGACTGTCGCCACGCCCCAGCGGCTCGTGCTCTGGAGCCGGCTCGGCGCATACGACCCTGCCGAGCTCGATCGCCTGCTGTGGGAGAAAGGGAAGCTGTTCGAGTGGAAGGCCTTCATCTACCCGATCGAGGAGCTGCCGCTGATTCGGGCGCTGACGCGTGAGCCGTGGGGGCACTACAAGCGAGATCAGTGGGCGAAGGAGTTCCTGAAGGATCAGGCGGGGCTCAAGAGGTACGTGCTGCGCGAGCTCGAGCGCCGCGGCCCACTCCCGTCGCGGGAGCTCGAGCACGACGCCGCCCGCGCCGACGAGCGCACCGTCTGGTGGGGGACGCGCGCGCAGCTGACCTGGATGCTCGAGCTCCTCCACCTGCGCGGCCGAATCGCCGTCTCGGGACGACTGGACGGCCAGCGGCTGTGGGACCTCGCGGACCGCGTGTGGCCCGAGACCGAGAGAGTGCCCCTCCGCGAGGCCCGTAAGCTCCTGGCGGAAAAGCGCCGGCGGGCGCTCGGCGTCTGGCTGGAGAATGGCGAGTGGCGGGCGCTCGAGGACATCCCGGACGGCCCGGTCCCCGATCAGGTGACGCTGCTCTCGCCGTTCGACCGCCTGATCAAGGACCGCGATCGTCTGGAGGCGCTCTGGGGCTTCCGCTATCGGCTCGAGATGTACGTCCCGAAGGCCAAGCGCGAATACGGCTACTACGTTCTCCCGCTGCTCGTCGGTGACCGAATAGTCGGCCGGGCAGAGCCGCGCTTCGACCGCAAGACAGGGACGCTCGAGCTGCTCGGCGCGTGGGGGGACACCTCACGCCTCGACGAGGCGCTCTCCAGCCTCGCCCACTTCCTGGGCGCCTCCCGCGCCTAGACTGGCCGCGTGAAGAGGGTGCGCTTCGCTCCCAGCCCGACGGGGTCGCTGCACGTCGGAAACGCGCTCAGCGCGGTCGCCAACCGTGCCTTCGGCGACCGGCTGTTGCTCCGGATCGACGACACCGACCCGGCCCGCAACGTGCCCTGCGGGGAGGAGGCGCTGCTCGCCGATCTCGACTGGCTCGGGCTCGCCTGGGACGAGGGGCCTGTGCGCCAGAGCGACCGCCGCGATCGCCATCTCGAGGCCGCCGCGCAGCTGGGGGAGCGGTTCGACGGCACGACCCTCGTCCGCGAGGACGGGACGCCGACCTACCACCTCGCAAGCGTGGTCGACGACATCGATTTCGGGATCACGCACGTCGTGCGCGGGAACGACCACCGTCCAAACGAGGCGCTCCACCGGCGCCTGTTCGAGGCGCTCGGAGCAGAGCCGCCCGAGTTCGTGCACCACGGCCTCATCCTCGGCGCCGACGGCAAGAAGCTCTCCAAGCGCGCGGAAGGCGCGACGGTCGGATCGCTCCGTGAGACCGGCATCCCCGCCGAGGCCGTCCGCCGGTACCTCGAGGAGCTTGGGCTCCCGAAGCACGATGTTCAGTACGACCTGCGTCGCATCCGGCGCTTGGCGATCGAGGCGATCGCCGCTATGGCCGACGAGGAGCTGGCCGAGCGGGTGGGCGCGCCCGCCGAGCTCGTACCGGCGCTACGGGGCGCCCGCGACCTCAACGAGGCCCGCGCGTACGCGGAGTCGATCCTCGAGCCCACGGCCGCGCGAGTCGACGCCCCCGAGACGCTCGAGCGCTTCCGTGAGCTGCTGACGAACGGCAGCGATCCGCGCGAGGTCGTCCGGGAGCTCAAGGCCGTCGGCGGCGACCTGCGCTCGCTGCGGCTCGCCCTCACCGGCCACGAACGCGGCCCGGAGCTCTGGACGGTGGTCGCCGCGCTCCCCAGGGAGGAGCTGCTCCGCCGGATCGACGCCGCAGAACGGTGAGACGATTGCGCGGCAATCGCGACCGAAAGGGTGGGGGTGGGACCGATGAAGGACTTCAAGGAGTTCCTGCTGCGCGGGAACCTGGTGGACGTCGCGATCGGGATCGTGATCGGCGTCGCCTTCGCGGCGGTCGTCTCCGCGCTCGTCGCCGATCTGATCCACGGAGGAAGGCAGAGCCGCCGGTCGACGAGCAGGTAAGGAAGTGCCCGGAGTGCCTGAGCGAGGTTCCGGTCCTCGCCCGCCGGTGCGCGTTCTGCACGGCGGAGATCGGCGCCGCGACCGCCTGACGGGAGACGGCAGTGCGCCTGTTTGACACCGCCACGCGCACATTTCGGGAGCTCCCGGCTCCGCCCGGGCCTGTCCGCATGTACTTCTGCGGCCCGACCGTCTACGCACGGGCGCACATCGGCAACGCCCGCCCGTTCGTAGTTCCGATGTGGCTGCGCTCCTGGCTCAGGCGTCAGGGTTACGACGTCACGCTCGTGCACAACATCACCGACATCAACGACAAGATCTACGCGGCCGCCCCGGGGGCGAGCGCCGAGCTGGCCGAGCAGGCGACCCGCTGGTACATCGAGGACACGGGTGACCTCGGCCTCGGCCATCCCGATCACGAGCCGAAGGCGACGGAGTCGATCCCCGAGATCGTGGCGCTGATCGATGAGCTGATCGAGCGTGGGCTCGCGTATCCGGCTAGCGGCGACGTGTACTTCCGCGTCTCCGGCTACCCCGAGTACGGCGCGCTCTCGCGACGGCTCGACGAGGAGTCGGTTCGGAACCCCTCCGAGGAGGAGGAACGGAACGAGCTCAAGGAGGACCCGCGGGACTTCGCCTTGTGGAAGGCGCACAAGGAGGGCGAGGACACGTCGTGGGAGTCGCCGTGGGGTCGCGGCAGGCCCGGCTGGCACATCGAGTGCTCGGCGATGGCGGAGAAGTTCCTCGGGCCCGTCTTCGAGATCCACGGCGGTGGCCTCGACCTCATCTTTCCGCACCACGAGAACGAGGTCGCGCAGTCGCGCGGCGCCGGGCGCGAGTTCGCACGGATGTGGATGCACAACGGCATGCTCCAGTTCGTCGGCGAGAAGATGTCGAAGTCCCTCGGCAACGTGGTCACGCTGCGGGAGGCACTCGACCGCTGGGGTCGTGAGACGGTGCTCGTCTACTTCCTCAGCGGCCACTGGCGGAAGCCCCTCGATTACTCCGACGACGCGATGGAGCAGGCGGCCGTTCAGGCCGAGAGCTTCCGCAACGTCTTTCGGGCGTCACCGGACGCGGTCGGCGAGTGGGGGCCGTTCGAGGCCGCCCTCGAGGACGACTTCAACACTCCCGAGGCGCTTGCGGTGATGCACGGCTGGCGCGGCCACGAGTTGCTGCGGCGCGGGCTCGAGGTCTTCGGGCTGGAGTCCCTGGCGGAGACGGAGGCTGCGCCGGCGGAGCTGGAAGAGCTGGCCCGGCGGCGCGCGGAGGCCCGGGAGCAAAGGGACTTCGAGGAGGGCGACCGACTGCGTGGCGAGATCGAGGCCGCAGGCTGGGAGGTTCGCGACGTCGAGGCCGAGCCCGGCTTCCAGCTCGTCCCGAAGCGGTGACGTCGGAGCTCGTCTACGGTCGCCGCCCGGTGCGGGAGGTCATGCGTGGCCCGCGGGAAGTGCTCGAGCTCTGGGCGACGGAACGGGCGCTGCGCGCGGAGCCGTGGCTGCGCGAGAGCGGAGTGCGCGTGCAGCGCAAGCCGGAGCGGGAGCTGAATGCGGAGGTAGGCACTTCCGACCACCAGGGGGTGCTCGCCCGCGTCGAGCCGTATCGCTACGCCGATGCCTACGAGCTTGCGAGCGGGCCCTCGCCCTTGATCGCCTGTCTCGACTCCGTGACCGACCCGCGCAACCTCGGGGCGGTGATCCGCAGCGCCGAGGGCGCCGGCGCATCCGGGGTTGTGGTGCCGGAGCACCGTTCCGCGCGGGTGACGGCTGCCGTCTCCCGGGCGTCCGCCGGAGCCGTCGAGCACGTTCCGGTCGCCGTGGTGACAAACCTGGCCCGCTACCTCGGCGAGATAAAGGGCCAGTACCTGTGGGCCTGGGCAGCGGATGGCAAGGCGGAGAAGCCGATGTGGGACGCTGACCTCACCGGCGGCATCGCGCTCGTCTTCGGCGCCGAGGGGAAGGGCCTGCGCCCAATGGTTCGGCGGGCGTGCGACGACGCCGTCGCGATCCCGCTCTCCGGGCAGGTCGAGTCGCTGAACGTGAGCGTTGCGGCCGCGCTGCTGCTCTACGAGGCGAGGCGCCAGCGCGGTGGCTGAGCCGACGCTCTACTTGTTCGACGGCTACAACCTGCTCCACGCGGGGGAGTTCGAGGACCCGCGCGAGCTGGTCGACCGGCTGGCGAGCTTCGTCGCGATGCGCGGGGCGCGCGGCGTCGTCGTCTTCGACGGCGACGGGGAGGAGCGCTCGCACGGGCCGCTCGAGGTTCGCTACGCGCCGCACGCCGATGCGCTGCTCGAGCGGCTAGCGGCGGAGCACCGCGGTAGCGAGACCGTCTGCCTCGTTTCCTCCGACTCCGCCGTCCGCGGGACCTCCGGCCAGGACGTCCAGAAGCGGAGCTCCGCGACCTTTCTGGCCGACCTGGAGGAGCCGCAGCACGGTGAGACGAGCCGCTACCGGCTCGGTGATCGCGTGGACGACGAGACGCGAAAACGTCTTGAGAAGCTGAGGCGAGGGCAAGGGTCCGGTTAAAGACGACAAGAAGCAAGGTCTTGAAACGTTGTTGGGACCTTGCTATCTTGATCCTCGAGTTCAGGGTGAGGCTTTCAGAGCTCGCCTGCCGTCAGCGAGGGAGAGGCCGTGCCCGCTCGACCTGCTCACACACTCCAGACGCCGCAGAAGCTCCAGCGGGAGCTGCAGGACCTGCAGCTGGTGATGCGCGCCCGCAACGGCGACGGCAAGGCGCTCGACGAGCTGATCCGCCGGTATCACGGCTTCGTCCGCCTGAAGGCGAGCTCGTACTTCCTCGCGGGCGGCGACGCCGACGACCTCGTGCAGGAGGGCCTGATCGGGCTCTACAAGGCGGTGCGGGACTTCAGCCCTGACTTGTCGTCGTTCCGCAGCTTCGCCGAGCTGTGCGTGACGCGGCAGATCATCACCGCGATCAAGAGCGCGACCCGCTTCAAGCACACGCCGCTCAACTCGTACGTCTCGTTCAGCCACACGCCGGCGGGCCAGGAGAACGAAGGCGACTGCACCCTCGGCGACGCGCTGCCGGGGCCGTCGGTGGACGACCCGTCGGTCTGCGTCATCTCGACCGAGGAGCTGCAGAGCCTGGTGTTCACGCTCGGCACCGGCCTTTCGAAGCTCGAGGCCGACGCGCTCAAGCTCTACCTCGAGGGCGAGTCGTACGAGGAGATGGCCGAGCACCTCGGCTGCGACACGAAGACCATTGACAACGCACTCCAACGCGTGAAGCGCAAGGTGCTCTCGCACCAGCAGTCGCGCCAGGTTCTTTCCTAGCGCGCTTGCGTTTCGGATATCTTTTTGATATCTAGATATCTCCGATGGCGCGACCGCGACGCAGTTCCGACGACACGCCCCTCTTCGTGCGCATCCCCGCGAGCGAGGCGCAGAAGCTGCACCGGGCCGCGGACGCGCTCGGCAGGCCGAAGCGCGAGTTGATCGCGAACCTCGTCGCGCGCTACGTAGATCCTGAGGACATGGCGGCCTTGACCGAGCTCGGCGGGCCGCAAGCGGAGATGGCCGTCGGGCGGCACTCGTTCCGGCCCGTCGAGGAGCTCGAGATCCTGACGCCCGCGCAGCTCGCCGGGCTGCTGCAGGTCGACGAGGAGACGGTGATCGGCCTGGCGGAGCGGCGCGAGATCCCGGCGCGCAAGGTGGGGGAGGAATGGCGGTTCTCGCGCGAGGCGATCCTCGCGTGGCTCGCCGAAGAGGAATGAGGATCGGCCGGCTCGAGCAGGCTTGGGGCGCGGAGGCGCTGCGGCCCGCCGTCGGCTGGAAGGTTTGGCGCGTTGATGAAGGCCTGTTGCGCAGCGTGCTCTACGGCGACCCGTGGCCGGTGGACGAGCCGATCCGCGCCGTCTGCCGCCGCCCGAGCCGGTCGCCTCACGAGGCTCCGTCGCGCGTCTGCGAGTGCGGCATCCACGCGGGCCGCGAGCTCGGGGCGTGGGACCACTATCTGGCGGTCGGCTCCGAGACCCGCGTCTTCGGGCGCGCCCTCGTTTGGGGCTCGACCGTCGAAGGCAGGCACGGCTGGCGTGCCGAGTGCGCGCGGCCGGTGGAGATCTTCGTGCCGCCCGCCGTCACCGACGGACGTGATGTCGCGGGAGCGCTCGCGGCCTACGGCGTCCCGGTACACGTGCTCGAGCCGGTCGAGGAGCTGGTGCCGGCGTGAACCCGCTGATCCCGATGGTGATCGAGCAGACCTCGCGCGGCGAGCGCTCGTTCGACATCTACTCGCGGTTGCTGAACGACCGCATCGTGATGGTCGGCAGCCCTGTCGACGACCAGGTCGCGAACCTCGTCGTCGCGCAGCTCCTGCACCTCGAATCCGAGGATCCGGAGAAGGACATCTCCGTCTACGTCAACTCGCCGGGCGGCGACGTCTACGCCGGCCTCGCGATCTACGACACGCTCACGTTCGTGAAGCCCGACGTCCGCACGATCTGCGTCGGGATCGCGATGTCGATCGGCGCCGTCCTGCTCGCCGCGGGAACCAAGGGGAAGCGCAGCGCTCTGCCGAACGCGAAGATCCTGATCCACCAGGTCTGGTCGCCCGGCTTCGGCGGTCAGGCGTCCGACGTCGAGATCCGCGCGCGCGAGGTGATCGACCTGAAGAAGCGGATCGAGCAGATCCTCGCCGACCACACGGGGCAGCCGCTGGAGCGCATCGCGGAGGACACCGACCGAGACCACTTCATGAGCGCGCAGGAAGCGCTCGAATACGGCCTGATCGACGAGGTGATCCAGCACCGCTAGGCGCTACGCTGGCTCCCACGCCGGAGTAGCTCAGTGGTCAGAGCGCTGGTTTTGTAAACCAGTGGCCGTGGGTTCGAATCCCACCTCCGGCTCTCGTCGAGAACCGTTCGCCCGCTCGGCTCGTAGGGACCCCAGGAACCATCCGAGGGAAGGGAGTGAGAGCGTGGGAGAGCATCGCTCAGTACCTCGCCGGCGTGGGTTGCTCGCGCTGGTCTTCATGCTCGGCATTGCCGTCGTGGCGGCCTCGCCGCTACGCGCCGCCGAGCGCAACTCGTACACGGTGACGCCGCTGGTCTCCGATCAGCCCGGCGTGGCACCGAACACCGATCCGAACCTCGTCAATGCCTGGGGCCTGGCCTCCAGCGCCACGTCCCCGTGGTGGGTTTCGGACAACGGCACCGACAAGTCGACGCTGTACCGCGGCTCCGACGGCCAGCCGCAGGCGCTCGTCGTCGACGTCCACAACGCGCCGACGGGGACTGTCTTCAACCCGACGGCGGGCTTCATCCTGCCGACCGGCGGCAAGGCTCTGTTCCTCTTCGATACCGAAGAGGGCACGGTGCTGGGCTGGAACGGCGCGCAGGGGACGAACGCCATCGTGGTGGCGGACCGGTCCAGCGAGGACGCGATCTACAAGGGCCTCGCGATCGCGGACACGTCGGCCGGGCCTCGCCTCTACGCGGCGGACTTTCACAACGCCCGCGTGGACGTCTTCGACGGCGACTTCGGCCTCGTGCCCGACAGCGGCTTCGTCGACCCGTCGCTGCCGAGCGGCTACGCGCCGTTCGGGATCCAGACGATCGGCGACCGCGTCTTCGTGTCGTACGCGCAGCAGGATGCTGACGCAGAGGACGAGGTGGCCGGCCAAGGCAAGGGCTTCGTCGATGCGTACGACACGGCCGGCAACCTGCTCCGGCGCGTTGCGCAGCACGGCCAGCTGAACGCGCCCTGGGGCCTCGCACTGGCGCCTTCGACGTTCGGGCGCTTCGCGGGCGACCTGCTCGTCGGCAACTTCGGTGACGGCCAGATCAACGCATACGCCGAGCACAATGGCCACTTCACGCATCAGAGTGAGTTGCGCGATGGGAGCGGCAAGTCGCTCTCGATCGACGGGCTCTGGGCACTGGAGTTCGGCCAGGGAGGAAACAACGGCCCCGCTGGGACCTTGTTCTTCACCGCAGGGCCCGACGACGAGACGCACGGGCTGTTCGGTCAGATCAACGTGGGCTAGCTCTGCCTTGCAGCCGAGGCACCGCTTGCGGTGCCGTTATCAGGACGCGCGGGCTTAGCCCGCGCGTCCGTCTGAAATGACCGGTCGAGCCGACGGATGTACGCGCGGCTACGCGACTAGGCCCTGGATCAGGTCTGCTGCCTTGACCGTTCCGGGGCTCGCCTGCAGGCGAGCCGAAGCTGCACGCAGTCGGTCGTGCTCGGTGGCGAGCAGCCGCTCGATCGCGTCGCGCAGCTGCCCGTCCTCGAGCTCGTAGGTCGGCAGCCGCAGCCCGAAACCGCACTCCGCGACCCGCTGCGCGTTGTCGTACTGGTCCCAGAAGAGCGGCAGCACGATCATCGGCACGCCGGAGTGGATCGACTCGGCGACCGTGTTGTTGCCACCGTGGGTGATCACGAGGTCGACGTGGGGGAGGATCGCCGGCTGCGGCAAGAACTCGGCGCCTGTCATGTTGTCCGCGAGCTCGATCAGCTCGTGCTGCGGCCCCTTGCTGAAGACGTACCGGTGCGGCGTCTCGGCGAGGATTCCGACAAGCCGGTTCATCAGCTCGACGTCGGCAGAGCCGAGGCTCCCGAGGCTCACGTAGACGAGCGCTCCGTCGCCCGGCGGTGGCTCGAACGGCTCCGACGCCTCGCGCACGCACGAGTCGAGCCGGTGCCACACGGGCGCCAGCGGCCGAGAGCGCTCGTAATCTGCCTCCGCCGGGTAGAGGTAGAGGTCGAGAAACGGCGACTCGTGGATGAACTCGAGCTCCGGCAGCGGCGGCGCCCCGCGCTCCTCGCAGAAGGAGGAGTGCTCGGCCCAGAGCGGCTCGTGCAGCTCGCGGTAGCGCCGGCGGAACTCGTCCCAGCCGGCACGGTCGCCGGTCGGGTAGCCGGAGAAGGGCGGCGGTAGCTCCGGGTCTTTCAGCTCGAGCGGGTTGCAGGAGACGATCCGTACCCACGGCCTGCCGGAGGCCGGGACGGCGGGGAAGGCCACGACGTTGTCCTCGACGATCACGTCCGGCTCCAGCTCTCCGAAGATCTCGCGCAGCCTCGCGTCGACGTAGCGCGCTCCCTCGACGAGCTCCTGCCAGACCGGGAGGATGAACGTCTCGAGCTGCTCGATCGTCGGCTTGCGGAACTCCGGCGCGGTCTCGCGGACGAAGTCCTTCCAGAACTGGCCGGGCGCCTCCTCGACCTCCGGTGCCGGCTTCAGCCGCATCAGAGCCTCCTCGAAGCCCTGTCTCTCGAGAGTCCCGGCGAACGACTCCTCGACGACGAAGACGACTCGCACGCTGCGCTCGAGGAGGACGCGGCCGATCCCGACGCAGTTGTTCGTCGGGCCGTACGCGCCTTCCGGGAAGAAGACGACGGTCACGTCACGCGAGCGCTTGCTCGAGGTCGGCCCAGAGCTCGTCCGGGTCCTCGAGCCCGACGCTCAGGCGAAGCAGCCCCGGCGGCACGCGGTCGCCCTCCCAGCGGGCGCGGCTCTCGAGCAGAGACTCGGTCCCGCCGAGGCTGGTCGCGTTCGTGATCACCCGCAGCGACGTTTCCACTTTTCGGGGATCCGGCACGTCGAAAGAAAGGAGACCGCTGAAGCCCGGGTAGCGAACGGTCTCCACGGCGGGGTGCGCGCTGAGCTTCTCGACCAGCGCCTGCGCAGTCGCGGTGATCCGCTCCATCCGCACGCGCAACGTCTTCAGGCTTCGAAGCAGCAGCCAGCACGGATCGGGAGCCGCCACGATCCCGGTTCGCCCGCGGAACGCGCGCAGCCGCTCAGCGTCTTCTGCGGAGCCCGCGACGACCGCGCCCAGCAGGACGTCCGAGTGCCCGCCGAGGTACTTGGTGGCGCTGTGGACGACGAGGTCGGCGCCGAGCTCGAGAGGCCGCAGGTAGATCGGAGTCGCGGCGGTGGAGTCGACGACCACCCGCGCCGGGTGCGCGGCGGCGGCCTCGAAGTCCGGCATCGTCAAGAACGGGTTCGAGGGCGCCTCGAGCCACACGAGGTCGGCGCCGTCCGGAGGCGGGCCGGTCTGGTCGAACTCGACGAAGCGCAGGCCCCAGGGCTCGAGCGCGCCGAAGAGCAGCGACGTCCCGTAGTAGCAGCCCTGCGCCAGCGCGATCGTCTGGCCGGGCTCCAAGAACGCGAGCACGAGCGCTGTGATCGCGCCGGAGCCGGACGGGAAGAGCAGCGCCTCGCCGCCCTCGAGCTCCTCCAGCGCCCGCTCGGCGGCGACCCCGGTCGGGTGCGCGTAGCGCTGGTAGTAGAAGGCGCCGGGCTCGCCGCGGTCGTAGGGCCAGATCGTCGAGCGGTCGAGCGGCTCCACGGGCGCCACTCTAGACCGGACGACGCTTCTCATTTGACGCCGGCCGAGATGGATGCCTATTCTCCAGCAACCCGCTGGAGAAAATCGGAAAATAAGGAGTCCGAATGAGAAGTATTTGCCTTGCTTTGGTTCTGACGGCGGTTCTAGCCGGCTCGGCCGGTGGCGCGACGCAGGGCGGCTCGGTCGAGCTCGTCGCCTACTCGACGCCGAAGGACGCGTACGGCCAGATCATCTCTGCCTTCCAGGACACGACGGCGGGGCAAGGGGTCAGCTTCACCCAGTCCTACGGTGCCTCGGGCGACCAGGCGCGCGCCGTCGCAGCCGGGCAGCCCGCGGACGTGGTCGCGCTCTCGCTCGACCCGGACATCACCATGCTCGTGCGGAAGAAGCTCGTCCCTAGGAACTGGAAGGCGCACAGGGGCATCGTCTCGGACTCGGTCGTCGTCTTCGTCGTGCGAGACGGCAACCCGAAGAAGATCAAGGGCTGGGCCGACCTGGTCAAGCCCGGTATCGAGGTGATCACGCCGAACCCGTTCACCTCCGGCGGTGCCCGCTGGAACGTGCTGGCCGCCTACGGGGCGCTCCGCAGACAGGGCAAGACCGACCCGCAGGCGATCAAGTACCTCTCCAAGCTCTTCCACCACGTGCCCGTGCAACCGGACAGCGCGCGCGAGGCGCTCCAGATCTTCGCGCAGGGCAAGGGCGACGTCCTGCTCACCTACGAGAACGAGGCGATCTACGCGAACAAGAAGGGCGTCCACACCGACTACCACATCCCGAAGGCGACGCTCCTGGTCGAGACCCCGGCGGCGCTGACGAAGACGGGCCTCGCGAAACCCGCCGCGAAGGCGTTCTACAAGTACCTCTGGTCGGCGACTGCGCAGAAGGCCTTCGGCGACCAGGGTTACAGGCCGGTCGTCAAGAGCGTGGCCAAGCGCTACCGCTTCTTCAAGCCGCCCGGTCTGTTCACGATCAACTCCAGGCGGTTGGGGCTCAACGGTTGGGCGAAGGTCAACAAGCGCTTCTTCGACCCGAACCACGGGATCATGGCCGGGATCGAAAGGTCGCTTGGCCGCTGAGGCCGCCGCTCTCGAACGGCCTCTTGCTCCCGCGCGGGCGGGTTCACCGCTGGCGCGCGGGCTCGCGACCGCCTACCTGAGCCTGGTCGTTCTTTTGCCGCTCGCCGCGCTCGTCTGGGCCTCCCGCGCGCACGGGCTGGGCGCGTTCTGGCGGGACGCCACGCGACCCGAGGCGACCTCAGCGCTGAAGCTGACGCTCGGCGTGGCCGCCGTCTGCGCGCTCGTGAATGCCGTCGCCGGCACGGCGATCGCGTGGACGCTCGTTCGCGACCGCTTTCCCGGCAAGGGCGTCGTCGACGCGTTGATCGACCTCCCGTTCGCCCTTCCGACGATCGTCGCCGGCCTGACGCTGCTCGCCCTCTACGGCCCGGGCGGGCCTTTCGGCGTCGATCTCGCGTTCACACGGACTGCCGTCCTGCTCGCACTCCTGTTCGTGACCTTGCCGTTCGTCGTCCGCGCCGTCCAGCCGGTCCTGCTCGAGCTCGACGCCGAGATGGAGGAAGCCGCCGCCTCGCTCGGCGCCGGCTCGTTCGCGATCTTCCGCCGGATCATCTTCCCGAACCTGCTGCCGGCGATCCTGTCGGGGGTCGCGCTCGCGTTCGCGCGGGCAGTCGGGGAGTTCGGTGCAGTGGTGCTGATCTCCGGGAACCTGCCGTTCAAGACCGAGGTCGCGTCGGTCTACATCTTCGGCCGGCTCCAGTCCGGCGACGAGAACGGAGCCGCGGCCGTCTCCGTGATGCTGCTCGCGATCGCGCTGGGAGTGCTGCTCGGGATCGGTGCCTTCCGGCGCTGGAGGACCCGCCATGATGACTAGGTACGCGCTGCGCACCGCAGCGCTCGGCTACCTCGCGCTGCTCTTGCTGGTGCCGGTCGGGCTCGTCTTCTACCGCGCGTTCGAGCCCGGCTTCCTGCACGCCTGGCACGCGATCACGACGCACGAGGCGCTGCACGCCCTGGAGCTGACGCTGCTGATCGCCGCGATCGCCGTTCCCGCGAACACGGTCTTCGGAATCGTCCTCGCGCTTGCGCTCGTGCGTTCGCGCTTTCCCGGCCGCGGGATCGTGAACGCCGTGGTCGACCTGCCCCTGGCGCTCTCGCCGGTCGTCGTCGGCCTCGCGCTCTTCCTGCTCTACGGCCGCGGCGGCTGGCTCGGCGGGCTTGCGGGCCAC
>WNGF01003084.1_pt1 | contig 24921 bp, 24 predicted proteins | sample 5400641 | NCBI WGS metagenome assembly WNGF01 (sample SAMN13153371, study PRJNA577476) | soil metagenome | isolation source: 80 cm soil or saprolite under grassland replicate 2 | place: USA:California | collected 2016-06-15 | reverse complement strand
GCAGCCCGTCGACGAGCTGCATCGGCCGGGCCTGGCCGCCGAGCGAGGCGCGCAGCAGCCGGTCGTGGAAGGCGGGGGTCTCGTAGGCTTCCAGCTCGACGGCGCAGGCGACGTCGATGATGCGTCCCTGGGCGTGACGTTGGGTGCGGGTGCCGAGCAGCGTGCTGGTCTCCCGGCCGAGCGCGGCGACGAACCCGAGCGTGGCGATGATCGCGGTGAGGGCGACCAGGCGGGGGAGCACGCCTGCCGTCGAGGCGCTGCTGCCGGTCTGGTCGGCGTCCAGGACCCCGGCCAGGACGCCACGGCCGAGCAGCAGCACGACCGCCAGCCCGAGGCCACCGGTGACCTTGAGGCCGACCGAGACGAGCAGCTCCCCGGGGCCTGCGGCCCAGACCAGCGCGAGCGCGTCGCCGGTCAGGCGGGGGAGCCGGCGCAGCAGCTTAGGGTCGTCGCTCGCCCCTTGACGATGTCGAACAGGTCCTGGCAGCCGAGCTCGGTCGATGGCCGCTGGGGTGGCCTGGCGCCGTCGGCGGGTCGGTTCTCGGGGTGAGCGTCGCTCATTGGCACCGTCCTTGACATACCAGCGCCGGGATATACCATGCGCGGTATGGGATGGCCGCTGGTGCTGACCGGGGAAGTCAAGGCCTGGCTCGACAGCCTCGACGACGAGGCGTTCGGCCGGGTCGCCTGCTACCTGGACCTGCTGTGCGAGCGCGGTGGCACCCTCCCAGAGCCGCACAGCCGGCGGCTGGGGCGCAACTGCCGGCTCCGTCTGCTCGTCGTGCCCCGCGGCCGTCGCGGCGGCGAGCGGCTCACCTATTGGCTGGACGGCAGCGGCACGGTGCTGGTGCTCACGGTCGGGCGCTGGTGGCGTCCCCGCCCTTGGGAGATCGCGCGGGCCCGGGCGGCGCTGCGCCAGCACCGACAGCAAGGACCCCGCCGACGCCGCTGGACAAGGCGGGGCGACCGGTGTTACCCCAGCGGAGAGGAGCCAGCATGAGCCGGCCCAAACCCAAGCCCAAGGCCGAGCGGTGGGAGCAGGTCCGCGGTGGCCGGCTGGCCTCACCGGCCGCCGGCGCCGGCTACCAGCGGGCCCGGCGGGCGCTGGAGCTGGGAGAGCGGATCCGCGGGTTGCGGGAGGCCCACGGGATCAGCCAGGCGGAGCTGGGCCGGCGGATCGGCTCGACCCAGCCGGCGATCGCGCGGCTGGAGGCCGGCCGGGTCAGCCCCACCCTGGAGACGCTGGACCGGGTCGCGGGCGCGCTGGAGGTCGAGCTGGTGATCGGCTTCGAGGACGCCCGGCACCACCAGCACACCCAGGCCAGGTCATGAACCGAGGTCAACCAGGGTTGACCTCCCGGCCACACCAACCTCGGAGGCGACAGCGGGATCCCCGTCAAGGTCCACCTCAAGAACTTCCTCACCTACGGCACCACCGCCGCCGACAAGCCCATCCTGTTCGACTTCGACGAAGCGACCCTATGGTCGATCTCGGGGCAGAACGGGGCCGGCAAGACGACCATCTTCGACGCCATCACCTACTGCTTGTACGGCGAGCATCGAGGTGGCAGCCAGCGCGACGAGCGGCTGATCCGCAAAGGCGCATCGACCGCCGAGGTCGCCTTCGAATTCCGCCACGGCGAGACGCTATACCGCATCCGGCGGACGGTGTTCCGTCGGCCCCGACGCGCCGGCGGCGCCACCATCGTCAAGGAGGTCCAGGCCGCCGAGTGGGACGAGCCCGAGCAGGCCTGGCGGCCGCTTCCCGACACCGGCAACGAGACAGGGCTTCGCGCCTGGGTGGACCGGCGGCTGCAGATGAGCGCCGAGGCGTTCTGCTCGACGGTGCTACTCCAGCAAGGCAAGGCTGACCGGTTACTCACCGTCGACCCCCAGAAACGCTTCGACGTCCTCGCCAAGCTGCTGGACCTCGACGTCTATCAGCGGCTGGCCGGCCGGGCCGCGGACCGCCGACGCACCGCCACCGCCAACGCCCACGCGATCGAGGTGCAGCTTGCGGCCACAACCGAGGTCAGCGCCGACGCGCTCCACGAAGCCCGGGACGTCGCCGACGAACGCGCGGGTGCCGCACGCACCGCCGAGCAGGAGCGGACCAGAGTCCAGGCGATCCTGGTCGGCGCGCAGACCGTCGCCAACCTCAACCAGGCGGCCGGCGACGCTCGCCGCCAACTGGACACGCTCGAGGAAATCCTGGCCGCCGGCGACCGGATCCGCGCCGACCTCGCCGAACTCGACAAGACCCGAACCGCCTTGGAGCCAGTGCGGCTGGCCGCCGCCGGCCACGACCAGGAGGCCGACGAGGCTGACCGCACGCAGCAGGCGATCGATCTGGAGGCGCGGGCCGCCGACGCCGACCGCGCCGACGCCGGCCGGGCCGACGCTGAAGCCGAACGCGACGCGGCCCAGTCGCGCTATGAACTGCTCGTCCGCCACGTCCCGCTGCTGGACCGGCTGGTGGGCTGCGCCGCAGAAGCAGCCTGCCGCCGGCAGGCCGCCAACGACGCCGGCGACCCCGAGGTGCGCGCACGGCAGGTCCACGAAGCGGAAGCGGTCGAACACGATGCGGCCGCCGCCCGGAGGACCGCCGCCGACACCAAGCAGGCCGCCGGCGAGGCCCGCAGCGAACGGATCGGGCACCGGCACGTGCTCGACGGCCAGCTCAAGGCCCGCCAGTCGCTCGAGGGCGAGGGAACCTGCTCGCGCTGCGGCCAGCCGGTCACCGCCGAGCATCTCGCCCGAGAGCTGGCCGAGCTGAAGGCGGCGATCGCGACCGCTGACGCTGGCATCACCGACGCGCAAGCCACCATCGACCAAGTCGCCGCCGACCTGACCGCCACCGAGCGGACCGAGGCTGAAGCCGGCCAGGCCTGCCAGCGGGCACGCTCCGCGTTGGCCGCCGCCCAGACCGCGGCCAGCGAGGCGGCCACCGCCGAACGCGCCTACACCACCGCTGCAGCCGGCGTTGGGACGCTGCCTGAGGCCTGGCGCGCGGAGGTGGACGACGCCGAGTAGTCGGCAGCGCTCCTCGCCGCCGTCTCAGCCGAACTCGAGGAGCTTTGCGACAAGCAGCTCCCCCATCTGCGTGGCGTCTTCGCCGACGCCGCTGACGCCGCCGACCAGGCCACCACCGCCCTGGCCGGCGCCCGGTCCCGCCTCCAGCAGCTGGTCTACGAGGCGGACGGGGCACGCCAGCGGGCCACCGCCACCCGGCAGCAGGCGCAGGTCCGGCTCACCGCGGTCGACCCAGCCCTGGCCGCCGAGGTTCTCGCCGACCGCCACGGGGTAGTCGACCGCTTGGCGGCGACGGTGGCCCGGCTCGCCCCAGTCGAAGCCGACGCCGCGACACTGCAGCAGGCCGAGGACGAGCAGCGCCGCGTCACCGACGCGCTCAACGCGGCCATGGCCGCGCTTGCGGCAGTCCCACCCGAGCACCATGTCGAGGTCGCAACGGCCAGCGCCGCCCTGGCGGCTGCCTCCGCGGCCGCCGACCAAGCCGCCGTCCAACGCGACGGCGCCCACGACCGTCTCCGGCAGCTCACCGAGCAGGCCGCCACACGCGAAGGGCTGGAGCAGGCCCACCAGGTGGCCCGCCGCAGCGGGGAGCGGGCCAAGCGGCTGGAGGAACTGTTCGGGCGGCGTGGGCTGCAGGCGGCCCTGCTCGAGCAGGCCAAGAGCGCCATCGAGCAGCTGGCCAACGAGACCCTCTATCGCATCTCGGCTGGCCAACTGTCCCTCACCCTGGAGGTCGGCGAGGCGGCCGGCAGCCGCAAACTGGAAGTGTTCATCACCGACGCCGCCTCCGCCGAGGAGCCGCTGGAGGTCGCGTTCATCTCCGGCTCCCAGAAGTTCCGGGTGGCGGTCGCGTTGGCCGCCGGACTCGGCCAGCACCTAGCCGGCGCCGAGGCCACCCGGGCGCTCATCATCGACGAAGGTTTCGGCAGCCTGGACGACCTCGGGCGGCAAGGCATGATCGACGAGCTGCACACGCTGGCCAGCCAGCTCGACCGGGTGATCGTGGTCAGCCACCAGGCCGACTTCGCCGACACCACCTACTTCCCCAACGGCTACGCGCTTAGGAAAGCCGGCCGCCACACCGAGGTCAGCCGGCTCATCGCCTGAGCTGACGTCAGCAAGCCTGTCGTCATGAGCCATACGCGGCTTGGAGGTTCGCGAGTGCCTTCCTCACCTCCCGAACAAACCTGCGGCCGGTTCTGGTGAGCCGCAGTGGGCGCTGGCCTTTCCTCGCCCTGACCAATAGCGAAGCGCCAAGGTCCCTCTCCAGCTGCAGGACTTGGCTGGACAATCTCGTGCTTGGGATGTTCAGGGTCTTGGCTGCCTCCTTGACGGTCGGGTACTCGATCAGGACGAGAAACCGCTCGACACGTAACAGCGCCCCCCTCCGGTCGAAGGCTGGGCGAATCCACTCGGCGCAGGCGACTCGCCGGCCGCCGACATCCGGCAGGTTGCTACCCGCCATGAACGGACGGCGCGGAAGTCCCAACTTCCGCGCGATATCACCAATGGTCTTCGGATGCGCGCCGAGCTCTGCGGCGATGTCCACGAGGTTGCGCTGCTTCACGACGTACTGTTCTACCAGCCACATAGGATCGATGTGGTAGCGAGGTGGTCTGCCCGGCGGCCGGGTCTTCACCCCAGCGAGCCCAGCGAGGTACTGCACGAGTTCCCGATTGACCCCGAACTCCTTCGCGATCCGTGGATAGGTCCAGCCGCACTGCTGGTACCGGTAGGCGATGTACTCGGGAGTGAGGTTGGCTCGTCGGGCCATTTGCTCCTTTGGCAGCGGCGTCTTGGGGCGCTTCAGCGGCCCCATGGGATGCCGGATCAACACCAAGCGGACGTGATCCAGGCTTGTGCCGAGCGCCGCCGCTGCCTGGTTGAGCGACTTCCGTTCCTTAATGAGCAGCCGTTGCAGCTTCGCCGGCTGGATGCTGTCGACGTGCGGACCTGGCCAGGCGCGTGCCTCGGCCCAGTCGAACGGTGGCTCCCACACCAGCGGCTCACCGAGACGATGGTCGGCGAGCTGCTGCTCGGCGGCGGCCCGGAGGAGTTCCGCCAGCGCCGGCCGGAGGGAGGCGCAGAATGTGGCATAGGGGGCGCCGCTGTTGGTGACGGGGCCGAGCGGGGGGTGGGGGCTGTCGGGGCTGCCGGTCAACAGCTCAAGCAGGTAGCGCTCGGCGAGCCGGCGCTGGCGTTCGGTCGCCACCACGCCGGCTCGGCCACATAACACCTTCCACAGGCCGTCGGGCAGCAGCTCCGTCGACCCGAACAGGCGCCGACGGCGCTGATAGTCGATGGGCACCTGGGCATCATCAAGGCGCAAGGCGAGCATGGAGAGGACTCGAAGGACCGTGTCGCCGGCGCCGCTGTCAGCGAGTCTCCACATAGTGTGGTCCAAGGTCCGCTTCGGGAACGGCTGCCCAAGTAGTGGGAGCAGGGCGTCAAGCTCGCGGCGGCAGCCCGGCAACAGTAGGGCGGTGCTGGTCACTCTCCGGAAGGTCAGGAAGTGGTGGCCGGAGGGCGGCATCAGGCGCAGCGCCCATGCTGGCCAGAGCTGTTGTGGCAGCTTGGCGGCGCGGGTGTCGATTCCGTCGGTGGTGCTGTCCGGCAGGGGGTACTGGGGGCGCGGCGTGGCCGTACGATAGCGCAGCCGGTCCGACGGGCGAAGCGTCGTGTCCAAGGCGCGCAGCACGATCCTGGCCAGCACCGGGCTGCACGCCCCCCACGACCTGGTGACACTGGTCGGGCTAATGTCCAGCCCACGGCGGCGCATCCGGTCGATGATCCAGCTGACGCGTTCGGCTGCGGTGTCGATGTCGGGAGCCGCCACGACCTCGACCGCCTTGCTGACTGCAAACGCCATGCGAGCGGCGGTGCGTGGGGCCATGAACCCGGGGCGGCGGTGCACACGCCTGCCCTCCTGGTTGTGCGCAACCTCGACGTTGCCGACCTGGTCGATGATCCCTTGGGGGAGCCGCCCTAGATCCTCCTCGGCGAAGAAGTTGAGGACGCCGGCGGCGACCGCCTTGAGGTCGGTGAAGACCTCAGCGGTCCTCAGCATCGTCCCATCGGCAGCGGGCACTGCAGCGGCTTTGTCGACGCGGTCAAGCAGGCTGCTGACAAACGCCTGCGCGTCGAGGAATCCGCCCGGCGTGTCGACCGGCGCCGCGCTGCTCTGGGCCAGCTCAACGCCACAGCGGTCAGCGAGGGCTCCGACAGGCCCGTCTGATGGGCGGCTGGGGGCGCTGCATCGGCCCGGCGTCGGGACCTGCAGCATCAGCGGATGCCTGGACCGCGGCGTCCGCCCGCAACCGGGACAGTAGTCCACCAGCAGGACCCGATGACGCAGGCAACAAAAGCTCCACGACAGCCGCCACCTCAGGGGCCAGCGGCCACCAGTCTCGGCCAGGCAGACCGGGCAGAAGCGGGAGCCGGCGCCTCTCCCCCACAGCTGACGTCGGCTGACCCGTCGCGTCTCGAGGTCCAAAATGACGGCGATGCCGTCGTACCGCTGCAGCGTCAGGCCGGCAAGCAGCTCCGCATCAACGCCGGTGGCACGGGCGATCCGGTCGAGTTCGGCCGGGCGGAGCGCCACCGTCCAGTTCAGTGGTGCCCTAGATCGGCCGTTGTAGCTTCTGACTGGACCAGCCAGACCGACCGCCTTAGCCACGTCAACCAGGCGGGCCTGGAGGCGTGCGGCGTAGCGTTCCAGCCAGCTGTCGAATGCTTCCTCGGGGACTGGCGCCAGCCGGATGGGCAGTACGCGCGGACCGGCATCACCGGGCACGCGGTCTCGAGAACTCATGTCGCGGGCAGCATCGCGGTCACCGGCGACGCTCACCGCCGGCCGCGGCGGCGCGGCTGACCCACTTGAGGCGTGCCCGCATGCTTGGCCTTGACTCGTCCATTGCCGGGACGGGCGCTGAGGCGGCCCGCGCGGAGGTCCGCCGTGAGCTCCTGGCGCGCGTGCTCGGCGGCGGCGTCGTTCTTGACGCGATCCAGCAGCTCGACGGTGAGCCGTTCCTCCCCGGTCTTGATCGCCCGGTGGCAGCCGCGGGTCACCAACGTCATGAGCGACGCGAAATGGCCGGTGCTGCGCGCATACAGGTAGTCGGCCAGGTCGTCGGCGACCATGCCGCGATGCTTGTTGGCCAGCATCACCATTCGCTCGATACCAAGCAGCAGCCGCCGCCAGGTTTCCCGCCCTTCCTCGGTGTAGACCTCAAACGGCGCGACGGTGAGCGGGGTCCACCGACGGCCGGTCTGCGCGTAGGCGGCATCAGCGACCGACAGCCCTTCGGTGAGGAAGCCCCGATCAGCCAGGCCGACCCCGACAAACACGAAGGTGGCCGGGAACTGGTTGGCGAGCCATTTGAAGTGGTTGGCGACCTGGCGGCCGTCTTGGCGGTTCAGGTCGAGGAAGTGCACGTCGTCGATGACCACGAGCTTGGTGTCGCAACTGAGGATGCAGTCGGCGGCGCGGGCGGCCAGTTGGGTGGCGTTGCCGCTCTCGGCGCCGGGATGGGCGTAGAACCGGCAGAGCATCGAGTTCAGGGTCCACATCGTCGTGGCCCCAGTGAGGGCGAGGTAGGCGACCGGGATCCGCTGGTCGCCGCTGCTGCTCTCCTCCCCGTACAGCTTGAGCTGTTCGCGATGGAACCTGCGGGCGAAGGCGACCGCGATGGTCGTCTTCCCCAGTCCCGGATGGGCGTCGATCGAGGCGGCACCCTTGACCTTGTCGCCGTCCTGCCGGTTGCTGTCGACGATCTCCCACAGGTCCTCGTGGACCTGTATGAGCTGCGGCGTGTCGATCGGCCCGAGGTTGGCATGCCACACCGCGCGCAGCTCGTTGTACTGCAGCCGTTCGGCTTCGGTCATCGCGGCGAGCTGCTTGATCGTCTTTGCGGGCGGTTGTTCGCGGTCCGGCGCGTTAACCATCTCAAACCAGCCCTCTTTGACCGACAGGCTGTAGGCGCGTTCCTGTGAGACGAGCAGGCCGATGGCGCTCCTCTTCTGGGTCACGGAGCTTCGTCTGGATGTACCGGTAGGTTGCCTCATGGCGCCGGCCGCATCGCCTCGGCGTAGAACTCCTCGTCGCTGAGTTCCTCGCCGGATGGCACGTCGGGTAGGTCGACGTCCGGTTCGGCGGCCAGGTCGCGTTCGTCGTCGTCGTCACTGGCCGTGGCCGGCTGGCCGGCGCCGATCGCCGCAGCCGGCGGCGGGTCGCCAAACGCCAGCGCCTGCACGGTCGGAAGCCGCCGCACGTCGTCTGCGGCCGATGGCGTCTGGGCTTCAGCGGCTTCCATCAGGGCGGCGCGGTGCTGCGAGACGCGCACGGCCATGCGCCGCTCGGTCGGGTTACGAGTGAGCCCGGCGTCCCAGCGCTCCAGCAGTCCCGCCATGGCACGCAGGTCGTCGGGGAAGCGCTCGGTCTGGCCCGCCAACCTGCGGGCGTAGAGGAGTGCCTCCCTGCTGAACGGCCCGTCGAGGGACTCGGCATGCTCCCAGACCAACGCATGCCAGCTGCCGTCGGCTGGGTCCTGGAAGTACACGTGGGCGATGTCGTCGTCGTCGACCCGCAGCGGCCACTTGCCGGCTTGCACGCCGGTGTAGGGGCTGGTCCGGTTCCGGTAGGGCGTCAGCGCCGGCCCGTTGTAGCGCAGCCGGTCGATCTCGACCCCGTAGTGCTGGATGGTGCGCCAGTCGACCGGCAGGAAGTCATAGACCAGGTCGGCGCGGAACGGCACCTGCAGGAAGCCGGCACGCTCGGCGCCGTGCTCGTACATCACGTTCGGGGAGACGTCTAGACCCGGGACCTCCGGGATGACCAGCCCTTCGTGCGGCCTGGTGTGATAGCAGGACCCGACCCACTCGCGGATGATCTTTTCCAGCTCGTCGAGGAAGTAGAACGCCTGGTCTTCGACGTCCCGGCCGCGGCTGTAGACGTCCGGGCCCTTGTAGCCAGGCAGCGCCTGCAGCAGCCCCTCCCGCAACGTGCGGAAGAACCGTTCGACCACCGCCTTGTCGGTCGGTGTGTAGGGGCGGGCCGGCTGGATCGAGATGCCGAGGCGGGCGCAGACGCTGCTGAGATGCTCGGACATGTAGATCTTGCCGTGGTCCACCACGATGGACTCGGCAGCGACGGACGGCAGCAGCGGCTGGCCGTCCTGGTCGGCGAGCTGGTCAGCGTCGACCACGACGGCGCGGGGCACGCCGTGGTAGGGCCAGCGTGCCTCCGCAGTGAGGGCGGTCCGCGACCCGAATCGGCCGGTGGTTTGGGTCTGGGGCGGCCGCAACGCTTCGAACAGCACGGCGGCGGCATCGACCGACTTGGTGGACACCGGGGTCAGTCGCAGGCCCGCGATGCAGCGGCTGTACAGGTCGATGGCGATCGTGAGCTCGGCGCCCACCCAACGGAGGGTGACCGGTTCCATGGCGAACACGTCCAGCCGCGTCGTGTCGAGCAGCAGATACTCACCTGGGCGGGTGGCGCGGAGCTTGCCGTAGACCCCAACCGGTCGGTTCGCGATGGACCGTTTGCCCTTGGTGCTGCCCGTGAGCGCGTTCGTTCCACGGGTGATCTCGGCGAGCACCGCATACGCCTTGCTCCGGCCCGGCACCGGCACCTGCCCGGGCCCGTACTGCTGTTCCAGCCGGGCGGTGACGCGAGCTAGCAGCATGCCGTGGGTCGGCCGGCTGGCGTCGGTGTGCTCCTCGAGGACCGTTCGGCACATGTCCAGCCAGCGAGGATCAACCCCGGCAAGGAGGAGGGACTGGCGGGCCTCCCGGCCGTCGAGCAGCCCAGCCGCGCCGTCTTGCTGGTAGGCCTTCACCCAGCGGCGCACGGTCCGCTCGTCCACGCCGAGCTCGGCCGCCTTCGCCTGGTAGCGCGCCATCCTCGGCACCGCTGGGTCGTAGGCGGGCCGGGGTTCGTCTGGGGCCGCAAGGTCGGCGCTGCCGGACCGGTAGCCGCTGAGGACCTCGCGGACGTGGGCGGCCCGCTCGGCGAGCGCGGCGTGCTCGCTCTCGGTGAGGGCCGCGAACTCGGGACCGACCGCTGGCAGGGGTGCCTGCACAAGAGGGGCGCCCAGCAGCTCGGTGGATGGGTGGCCGAGTAGCCAGCCGATCTCCACTTGCCGCTCGTGACCCGCGGCCGATTGCAGGGTGATCCGACGGCCGGCGAAGTCGACGACCTGGAATGTCTCTCCGTCGTGTCGGAGCCGTGCCCCCACGGTCAGGGTGGCGACTAGCTGGTTCATGCGGCCCACTCCCGGGGGCGCCGTAGGGTCGTGGTGCCGCCCAGCACCTGGTGGAGGTCGGCGGTGACCTCACCGCGCCACAGCAGGTGCAGCAAGGCCGGACGGACGGTGCGTGCCTGTTGGCGGGGTGCCAGGCGGCGTTCGACCGCCGCGATGGTGTCGCTGTCGCCGACCGCGGCCAGTACCTCGTTCAGCAGGTCCTCGCTGAACAGCCATGATCTGCGATAGCCAGCAAGAAACCGCACGTTGGTCAGGAGTACACCGTCGCAGCCCGACCACACCTCGAACCGCCACCCGCGGGTTTCGATCAGCTCGCCTGCCCATGCCAGGGTGCGGGCGATGGTCGGCTCGGCGAGCAGCCCGGCGGGTTTGACGTCGACCACCGTGGCGGCACCGCTTGCGTCCCGCAGCAACAAGTCCGGCACGTGCCGGCGGATTCGACCGTCGATCCGCGCGCTGAGCTGGCATGGCTGGGCGACGATGGTCACGACCGCCCGGTCGAAGTCCGCGAGCAGGAGCCGGGCCAGCTCCAGTCGGCTCTCGTAGATCACGTGCGCGCGCATGGTCGCCGACCAGTACATCCCCGAATAGTGGGGCTGCCCGCGGTACGAGCGAAACGTCCGCCAGGGGCAGGCTGTCGCCAGATCCTGGGTGCGGACGCGGTCGAACGGGAAGGTACACTCACTGCCGTCTGCGTCGCGGTACGAGAGCTTGGGTTCCTCAAGGCCAACCACGAAAGCCTCCCGGCTTGATCCGCCTCGGCGGATCGATGCAGCAATCGAACTACAGCGCATGCCCGCCTCGGAGGATGTCCTGTTCACATGGAACTTCGGTGGCGACCCCGGACCGATCAGGCAGCGTCCTCCTTGTTGTAGCGGGCGGCTGTGACATCGGTCGTGACGGTCTGCTCGAACGCGACACGCAGCGCCGGAAGGTGCAAGAACCCGTTGACGCGGCGGAGCTGCTTGCTGCCTCTATCTCACGAGTCGGCTTCCGCTCGGTCCTCCTCGTCGGTTCCGCTGGTGAGCGGCTTCCTGTAGCGCTCTGGCATTGGGCGGACGGCCAGGCCATACGCCCGAGCCCGGACACGCATGGCCCGATCACCGGTCACGATCGTGACCTGCCGTCCCGTTGCTTGCTGGAGGAAACGGCAGTCGGCGAGGATCTCGCCGTCCTGATCCCGGTCAGACGACCGCTGCCCACCCAGGAGATACGGGAGTTCTGGCAGGATCTCCAACGTGACGCCTGGACGCACCTTGACCGGTCCGGTGGCCGCCTGATCCAGGAACTTGTCGAGGGCGCGCAGGACGCTCTCGGCGCGGCGGCGGAAGTCGTCGCGGCGGGCGTACTTCTTCGCGTCCAACTCCTCAAGCACCTGCATTGGGATAACCAGCCGCACACCATCCACCTTGGCCTCCGCCGCGAGGACCGCTCGCCAGTCGACCTGATCGAACCGTTGGTAGTGCAGCAGGACATTGGCATCGGGCATCGTGATTGCGCCGGGCCGATTGGCCAGCGCCATGAGGCGGTGGAGCTGCCCGATCAGCCCCCGAAGCCACGCCTCCTGCGCGTCGATCTCGGAGCCGACCAGCGCGGCCGGACGTGACGACCAGGTCTGGAGTTCCCGTATGAGCGCATACCGCGGCGAGAACAGCGGCGCCGCCACGTCATGGTCGGCGAACAGGTTCCGGAGCTGCCGCTCTACTCGCTCCGTCCATTCGACGTAGCGGTCTCGGCTGGTGTCGTTGTAGGGACTGAGGTGGCCCCGGCAGTCCTCAAGGCCCTGGGCGAGCTGCTCCAGCGCCTTGATCGCCTGCTCTGCAGTAATGCCATTGCGTAGCTGCATGGCGGCAGTCTGCCAGCCGCCGCATCTTCATGCGCGCTCAGGCTCGCCGCCTCACCTCTGTCGCCGCTCGACATCATGCTGCCGAGGGCCCGCCGCCCGGCGCTAGTCCGACTGTCGAGCACGGGTCCTGTGCCTTGTCGACCCGATGACCCAGAGGAGCGGAGCCCACTTGCAGCTCGGGAGGCCAGGCCTAAGCGGCCTGCCTGAAGTTCCGCACGTAATCGGCGGGCAGCCAGGGTGAGCTGTGCGGCGCGGCGGTCGCCAGCATCTGGGTGGTGGTGCGCTGGCGGAAGAAGGCGTGCACTTGGCGGACACGGCCCTGGATGGTCAAGGTCGGGTTGTTGGCCAGCCACGCCTTGAGCGCGCCCCACACCCGCTCGACCGGGTTGTCGTGAGGGCTGTAGCGAGCGCCGTGCAGGACCCGCAGGCGGGGATGATGGGTCGCAAGCCACCGCTGGACGATCTTGGAGCGGTGGATGATGACGTTGTCGCAGATGACCACCACCACGGGTGCGGCCGGGTAGGCGGCCAGCAGCTGCTGGCAGAAGCAGGTGAAGGTGGCGCTGATGGCCTTGCGGGTCACCTGGTACAGGAAGCGACCGCTGGCAAGGTCGACCGCGCCGAGGATGGTGCGGCGCCGGTTCTTGCCAGGGGTCATGACCTGCTGGCGGGTTCCTCGCAGGATCCAGGTGGCCCGCACCCAGGGCAGCAGGTTGATGTGGGTCTCGTCTTCTGCCAGCAGCACCGCACCGTCGGGTAGTTCGGCGATGGCGTGGTGTAGGTTGGCGAGGATCTGGTCGCGGTCGGGGTCGCCCTTGGCGACCAGGCGGGGCCGCCGCCATGCCGCGACCTCACCGACCCGTCGGTGCAGGGTCCGCAGCGAGATGGCGGGGCGGCCCAGCTGCTGCCACAGCCTGGGGATGGTCCAGGCCTTGGGCTGGTCCAGCAGCCGGCGGATCCGCTGGCCGAGCCTGCGGCTGCCCAGCCGTGGCCGACCGCTGCGGGGTCGGTCGGCCAGCCCGCCGGTGCCGTGCTGGTGGTAGCGGTGGATCCAGCGGCGCACCGTGGAGGGGTCATAGCCGAGCAGGTCGGCGATCTGGGTCGCGGTCCAGCCTTGCTGGGAGAGCAGGATCATCAGCAGGCGGCAGGCGACCCGGTGGGGGCCGTGCAGCAGACCCAGCAGGTCGCAAGGGTCGGCGGCTGGGCAGGAGGGTTTGGCGTACACGCTGGGGGACGCATACTGGCGGCGGCCTCGTCGGGTCGTTGTGGTCGCAAGCTCCAACGACCGGCGAGGCTACCTCATCGGTGACCGGCTCGACCCCAACCCAGGGTTACGAGCGAAACTTCTGGTCAGCTGCCTAGCTCCGCGGCCACGCCCCGGACGCCGTTCGCCATCGCATAAACGGTGGTGCACGGTGACCTGGAGACCTCCCGAGGACGTCGCCCGCCTCGAGCAACTAACCGGGCTGTTCTGGGAGCACCCCGCCGGCCATGCGCCGCGCGCAAAGGGCGGCAATATTGGTAAGGAGAGTCATCAAACCTACGGAATGGCCGGTGCCCTTCGAGGCCACCCCGGGCCAAGGTTCCCCGACTTGCTGCTGGTCGGCGGTCGGCGAGGCCAGCCCTGAGCTCAGGGCCTGCTTGTGCCCAACGCGAAGGGCAGGAACGCGAGTTGGATCTCGCGCGCTGGATCCTCGTTTGCATACAGGACGAAGTCGATCCGTTCGTCGGAGTCGTGGCGTCCTCGGCGCTTGAAATTCGGATTGGCTTCGATCTCGGCGATGCTCTTCTTGATCGCTTCGCTGGCATGGCTGGAGCGGAGGAAGAGCAGCAGCGCAGCCTTGGTGTCACGCCAGACAAGGTAGCGCAGGAGCTGGTCGAGGGCGTCACGAATGGTCTTGGGGCCCTTCCAGATCTTGCATTCTCCGATGAAGATGTTCCGGTCGGCTTCTCGGATCAGGATGTCAGTCTTGCCCCACCCGTTGAACACCTCGCCGCCTGCCTTGCCCTCGAACCGGGCGTTGAGGTTGACGAGCAGGAGATCCCGGATCTGCTCCTCGTTGAGCCTTGCGGTCATGGAGGGTGACCGTTCGAGGGCATTGCGGGAGTTGCGCAGCACGCCCAGGGCAGCCTCGTAGTCCGCCTCGGCAAGCATCGGCTCGGGTTGGAACAGGCCGCTGACCGTCGGCCGTGGTCTAGGAGGTGCTGCTGGCGCGATTCGGCGTCTGTGCATGGGCACGGCGTAGTTGGCAGCGTCGCTACGCCGTTGCACCGGGAACCCGATGGCGGCCTCAAGTCCACGGTCGCGCAGTAGCTTCGCCCGCCGCTGGGCCACGAGGTCGGGGGTGGTCGCCCTGATCGTTCGGTTGTGGGCGTCGATGTCGTTCTGGCACCAGGACAGGGCCTGCTCGAATTTGTCGAGGTCGGCGTCGAAGTTCGCGCGGACTGCGGCCGCGTCGGTAGCGTCGGCGCCTTGTCCAACCCAGGTCAGCCGCAGTTCGCCGTCGACGACGGTCCCTCGGGGCGAGTTCATGTGGGACTGGCTGGCGCGCATCGAGAAGATGATCTGCTCCCCGACGTAGGGGACCACGAGCGTCAACTGTGTCACCCGGCGCGTCACGCGATCGCCGAAGTAGTCGTTGAGGGTCTGGGTCTGCTCCGAGACCGGCAACAGGTGCGCCTCGTCCCTTCGCAGCCTGGGACACGTAACCGAGTGCGTCGTTACCAGGTGTTCGACAATGTCTGCCTCGGGCAGTGCCAGCAGCTCATCCGGGTTCCAACCGAGCAGTTCCTCGTGCAGCTTCCGAGCGGTCGCCTCCAGGGCGAGGCGAAGGTCGTTCTCGGCGAACAGCCGCTCAAGCTCATTCATGGGTTGTCATTCTGTGACGGCCGCCGCCCTGTGCTCCCGCGCCCGCCAAGCGGGAGCAGGAGGGTTCGTTCCTGGACACCACGCAGCCTAGCCGATGAACCGCCCCGGGTTCTTGGAGGCGGTGATGTGCCCGCTTCTGGCGGGTTGGGACCGGCGTACGAGCGATGAACGCATTGGCTTTCAACGACCCCTACAAACCAGGGGCAGCGCTGGCGCGCTCCTTGCGGTCAGGGCAGGCTACCGTGAACCACCTGGACGCCGGGATTCATCGCGGCAGACCTTCGCGCCTCCTCTGCCATCACCCTACGGGCAGTCTGCAGCCTGCCAGTCCAGGGAGTGCTCACCCCGGCGAGGTTGAGCGGTGGTTGCCAGTGTCGCAGCAGCTCGCGCTCGACAGCGCCAAGGTCGACCGGGTCGTCGGGAACCCAGATCGCGAGCCTGAGCTGCGCTTCCATCCACGCGGTCAGGCACGCGTCACCAGGCTCGGCGAGCGCATAGTTGGCAAAATGGCCCGGCCGGGCGGGGCTTCGCGCCACCGCGGACAACCCCAGGCGGGTACGGAGCAGCGCCGCAAGCGATCAGCGCAGCGTCGAGGAGCCGGTCATCCCAGTGCCGAAGTGCTGGTGGATATCGCGGCCGGCCAGGCTTCGTTCTGCCTTGCCCACATACAGCGGGCGGCCGTCGGGGGGGCGCCCCAGTCCGAACTGCTGCCAGGTCGCGGCCCCACCGTGAACCGCGTACAGGCCCGGGCGGGCCGGTACGCCCGCCCGGGCGACCGGCAGCGTCGTACCCGGCCCGGCGAGTGCCTGTCGTGCCTGGCGACCTAGGGTCATCGCTTCGCTCTTGGCCTGGAGGTCCCGGGTGCGGCTCGGCGCTTGTCGGTGCGCCGGTCGGTCGCCATCCCGCAGCAGGTCGAGCCCGAGCTGCTGGGCAAGTTCGGCCGCCGGTTCGGGCAGCTCGCCGGCGGCCAGAGTCCCGCCTGCTGGGCGGCAACGTAGGCGTTGGGCGCCGCGCCGGCGATGGGCGCCTCGGACCGGGCCCGCTCTCGCCAAGGTTCGGCCGGTGGGGTCCGAGCCGGATCGGCGGCGTACAGCAGCGACCAGGCGTCCTTTGTCCCCATTGCTTCCAGCAGCGAGGATGCGAGCTTGGCCTTGCGGCTGCCTGAGGAGCTTGGATGGGTGAGCAGCCACACGCAGCGGCGTCGGTCGCCAGCGTGGCCGCGGTAGCCGCCCCAACCAGGTAGGCCGTCCAGCGGCTCTCGTCGTGGCTCCCCCCATCGGTGTCAACCAGCACAACCACATCCGCGGGGTAGGTGGTGAAGTCAATCCCGACCTGGAAGTCGCCCGAGCGTCGGCTCTTGACACTGACCCGGCGAGGAACTCAGCGACGAGGAGTTCTACGCCGAGGCGATGCGGCCGGCGCCATGAGGCAACCTACCGGTACATCCAGACGAAGCTCCGTCCACAGCAGCTTCCACCCCGACTTTTGCCGCAGCAGCCGCCGCTGCCACCGTGGCTGTGTGCTGTGGGCGGCTGCCCACCATGGCGCCGGTGGCCCAACGCCACGCCACAGCACCCGCCAGGGCGGCTTGGGTCGCCGCCGCAGCGCACGGCGAACCCGCTCGATCTCGTCGTCATCATCCATGCCCCCGCCCCCTCCCACGGTTCCAGCAGCACCCGGAGCGTACGGTCCTGGACCAGCTCCAGACCTCCAGCAGGGCCAGTCGACAAGCACGCCCTCGCCTTGCGGTGCCCATCACCCAGGTCAAGGCACGCCCGGTCCGGCAACACCGGCCCGCAGCGGGTGACGGCCGTGGCAGCAAGCTGGACCACCCACCCGCGCGGCCAGGACGCTCGCCGCGCGGGCCGTCGGCGGCACCTCAGCCGGGGCAGTTCCTCCCGTTGGCAGCACCTGGGGTTGCGGAGACCTTGGTGTGCCTCCAAGCGCCCGTCAGCCTACCCGGTCCACGCTCGTGTGTCGAACACCTGTTCTGCCGCACTGTGACTCAAGCATGGGGTGCGCCAGGCGCCACCGAACCCGGGACCGCGGCCGGCGCAGGCCGCTGTCGAGACGGTCCATGCGGCCTTGGCGGCTGGGGGCAGGTACAAAGTGCACCCTCGTTTGGGTGGATGAGACGACCATGGCGTGGTTCGAGGCGCTCAAGTGATTCGGACGGTTCAACATGATAAGCTCGGCGGCCACCCGCGGCCGGGCTGGCGCCGGCACCAAGCAGGCACCCACGTCGAACAGCCATCCAAGCTCATCAGAGCGCGCGGTCGAAAGGAGCAGCATGACCACGACCCTCACGGCCCCTGCGGCACGCACCGCTGTGGTTGAGCGGACCCGGCTGCGCGCGCTGACGCTGCAGCTGGAGTTTGTGCTCCGTCACACCACCACCGTGGAATGGTGGCTCCCGCAGATGGCCTACGGGCTTGAGAACCACTGGATCGCGGCCATCAGCATCTACGGTCTCGAAGCGGATCAGCGGGCACGCGCCCTGCTGCGCCTGTGCATCGACTGGGCCACCCACGATGCGCAGCGCGCCGGCGGCCGGTTCCTGGTGAGCTTCGCCACCGACAAGCACCCCGATGGCGCCACCACCCTGGTCACCGCCACGGCCGGATGGTTCCGCAACGTCGTGTCCGACCGGCAGCTGCAGACCGATGTCCGGGTCGGGCTGACCGATGAGGTGGAGAACGACCCCAGGCTCAGCGCCCGAGTCGACGAGGAGCTGAGCCTGTATCGGGGACGACCGATCCGTTGGGTCACCGGCCCGCGAGAGGACGTCTTGGACGACGATGACCCTGAGCTACCGGAGCTCAGCGTCACCTGCACCGTCGTCTACTAACCGGTGGTGGCGCCAGCGGCCAGAACCACCAGTTTCTGGGCCTTCTCAGCCCGCCCGGGTATCGGGCGCTCCCCGCCTCCAATTCGTTATCATAAGTCTCAATGATCCACATAACGATCTCTTGGCCCTTATAAAGTAACCTCGGACGATGCGGACCCGCCCACGTGCCCTGGCGCGCACCAGCATCCTTGGCCTGCTCGCCGGCGGGCTCGCCAGCGCCGCCTACCAAGCCCTGAGTGAGGCGCGCGACCGTCGGCGCTTCCCGCCACCCGGCGAGCTGGTCGACATCGACGGTCGCCGCCTACATCTGTGGCGCGCCGGCGAGGGCAGCCCCGCCGTGGTGATCGCGACCTCCCTAGGCGAGCCCGGTCACGGCTGGGCGGACATCCAGCGCCGCCTGGCCCAGCACACGACCGTGGTGCTGTATGACCGGACGGGCCTGGGCTGGAGCGAGGAAGGCCCCTGGCCCACGGGCAAGCGGATCGTCGAGGATCTCCACGCGCTGCTCCACGTCACGAGGATCCCGCCGCCCTACGTCCTGGTCGGCCACTCGGCCGGTGGCCTGCATGTGCGGCTGTACGCCGCGCGCCACCCCGAGCAGGTGGCTGGGCTGGTGCTGGTCGACTCCAGCCATCCGCACCAGGGGCACCGGCTCCGCCAGCGCTGCGGCGGCTGGCGCTTCTCCCGGCCGCGGGGATGGCTCCAGGTTGCCAAGGTCGCGTTCCGCCCCCTCGGGCTGGCCCGGCTGCGCGGCAGCCTCCGCGCCCGGTACGGCCATGGCGCCGACACCGCGGACCCACGGCGCGGCATCCCACCAGAGCTGGCCGAGGCGGCCGCGGCGATCGGGCGCAGCTCCCGGCAGCGTCGCGCCGACGTCCGGGAGCTGCTCGCGTTCTCCGGCGTGGCCGCGGAGGTGGCCCGCGTGGTTGCTGGGACGCCCGGCAGCCTTGGAGGGCTCCCGCTGACCGTGATCACCAGAGGCACGAACGATCCGCCTCCCTGGCCTCGGGGTGCCGAGGCCGTCTGGCAGGAGCTGCAGGCAGAGCTGGCGCTGCTGTCGGAGCGCGGCATGCACCTGCACGCCGAGTCGAGTGACCACTTCGTCCACCGCAGCCACCCTGACCTGGTCGTCCGGGCGATCGCCGACCTGGTCGACCAGGTCCGGGCGACCGCCTGAGCACGCAGGTGTCCGACGGCGTCATCGACCAGTTCCCCCGTGTCGGCGGCCATTCCGGGTTCCTCGCTGGCCGAGGTCGGCCAGGGCACCGTTGTACAGGTCCTGTTGTAGGAACGCGCCGAGGTCGGGGCCGTAGCGGCGGGCGCCCATGTCGTAGCCACCAGAGCCCGCGGGCACGGTCGAGGCGCCCGAGGGGACGGTGCCGGAGTCCATGCGGCGACTCGAGTAGCGGTAGGGGTTGAGCGGGGCTTGGGGTCGGGGTCGCCGCTGGAAAGCGATTCGGTGTCGGAGGAGGGGGCGTCGCTGCCGCCGTGGGCGCTGTAGCCGTAGCTGGCCTTGACGTTGCCGGCGTCGTCCAGCAACGCGGCTCGCGGCTTGCGCCAACGCCTCAGATCATGCGCATCGTCGTGCCCGTGCCAGGACGCTGACTCACATCGACCACGTCGATGCCAGTGGCACCGTGCGGCAAGGTTCCTGGGTTACCTGCGTATTTTTCCCCTTCGATATCGATACACGTCCGCAATCGCGTCTCCTCCAACATTCGGTACTCCCACGAGATCCATGAACTCCTCGATCGCGTCCGTGGCGTAGACCCAATCCTTATCCGCCAGTGCCAGTACAGCCTCGACATCGACCGGCCTTATTTCCGCCGCCCAGCTGACGACCCTCCTGGCGGCATCGGCTTTCCAACTCGGTGATCCCGACAGGGAAGCGCACTGCCTGAGCGCCCACACGCCCTCACGGTAAGCCTTGGCCGATCGATCCTCCAGTACCATTCGAAACGAAAGCTCGCCCTTGCGCGCACCAACGACGTACGCGTAGTCGCTGTCCTCTACAAAGGCTGCAAGCGCAAGGCCACGAGCTCCAGACGCCCGGACCGCAAGCTCATCGAGCTCCGACAGTCGAAGAACGTCGTACAACACGAACGCGGTCCAGCCGTCGAGGTCGTGCCGAGAAAGCGGGCTCGACGCGTTGATCTGCCTGGCAGCGTGCTCATCCCCGCCACCCTGAGCCAGGATGTACTGGAACGTGGCACCCAAGACTATTCCTCCCCGAACGAGAAGCTCCTCACGACCGGCTGTCCCAGCATAACTCCGGTTTCGCACTTCACGCGGCGGTGGCGGCCCCGGCTGCCTGCGCGTGGAGGAGTTCTTCCGGGGTGGGCGTGACCAGACGAGATGGCGAAAATTGGGCGGTGAGCAGTTCGCGGCGGAGCGCGGCGAGCATGTCGGCCAGCGAGACGGTGTGCTTGGTGCGGGACCAGGGCGCGCGGGCGCGGTGGGCGGCCACGTCCAGGGTGGGCTGGCCGTGCAGGGCGTACCAGCAGACGATCATGCTCAGGCACAGCAGGCCGAACGGCACGGTGCGCTCCACGGCGCGGGGGGTGCGGTTGCGGGCCTGGCCGACCCCGGCGACCTGGCGGGCTTCCTCGAACAGCACTTCCATCAGCCAGTTGCACTGCCCCCATAGAAGGCCGGTCCGAGACCTTGACGCCGGTTATCGGATGTGAGGCGCTGGTAGGGCTGGTCGAGCTGGTTGCGAAGCTGTGGGTGGTCCCGGCTTCACGGCCCGAGGGAGGTGCGCCGCCATGGGTGGCCGATCACGCCGGGGTCCCCCCCGCCCGCAACCGGGCCGTCCCCACCCCAGCCGCCCAGGTGGGAGCAGCTACCGGAGCTGAATCGCCGCCTGGTGGTCCGACTGCTGGGCGTACTGGTGGAACGCCAGTTGGCCGCGATGGGGTCGCGGAGCCAGGGGGGACGCGATGACCGCGACCCCGGTTGAGCCAACGGTGCGGCCGTGGGAGGTGCACTCGGGCAAGGTCGGGCCGCGGCACTGGGAGCGGCTGGCGGTGGTGTACGTGCGCCAGTCGACGGTGCAGCAGGTCGTCGACCACACCGAGTCGACCCGGCTGCAGTACGGCCTGGCGGACCGGGCGGTCGGGCTGGGCTGGCCGGCCGGGCGGGTGCTGGTGATCGATGACGATCTTGGCCGCTCGGGCGCCAGCGCCGCGGGCCGTCTGGGCTTTGGGCGGCTGGTCAGCGAGGTCAGCCTGGACCATGTCGGGATCATCTTGGGTGTGGAGATGTCGCGGCTGGCCCGCTCGGGTGCGGACTGGCATCGGCTGCTGGAGCTGTGCGCGCTGTTTGGCACGCTGCTGGCCGACAGCGACGGGGTCTACGACCTGACCGACGTCAACGACCGGCTGCTGCTGGGGTTGAAGGGGACGATGAGCGGTGCGACGCGAGGGCGCACGTTGCGAGTGAACTCGCCGACTGGAGGATCGATGCCGAGGGTGTAGTTCCGGGCCAGTGTCCGAAGGTCCGTCCCCACCCTGACGTGCGTCGCGGGTAACTGCGGGGTGCGAAGCTCAGGGGGTCAAGCCCAAGGGTGCCCGCTCCATCCGGGGGCCACAGGTGAAGGAGAAGACTGGACGGCTGAACGCGAGTGAACCTCTGATGATGCCTCGTCATGTGACAGCTCCGCGGATGGGTAGTGAGGAGCGGGGTGCAGGGACCGAGCCGTTGAGAGGCGGCAAGCGGCGGTTGTGGGACGCGACCAGCAGCCGTAGGACACCGCTGTTCCCGGGGTCTAGGAGGCAGCCACCCCAGTCGAATCTCGTACGTGTGCAACGCGACAACCCCGTCGAGGTCCAGGCACCGGTTGGTGTCCCGGTAGCCCGACCGTGAGGAAGGGACCAATCCCTCGGCGGGCGCAGGAGGACCCAAGAAGCCAATGCCGGCGGCTGAAAAGCAGCGGGAAAGCGCGGCACCATGGTCGACCCTCCATCGATCGCCTCGTATAACCGGCCGGATACGGGCTGATGCCTGGACCGAAAGGGTGCTGACGTGGGTCTGGTGGGCTTGTGGCAGAGACGTGACCAAGACTGCTGGAACCGAGGGACAAGTTGGACGCCAAAACGGTTGAGGCGGGCGGGGCGGTGCAGCCTGGCACGTCCGCGATCGGTGCGGTGAACGGACCCGAGGGCGAAGGTCTTGACTGGGACGCGGTGCAATGGCGCCAGGTTGAGGACGACGTACGGCGGCTGCGGCAACGGATCTTCACGGCATCGCAGACTGGGGACCTGAAGAAGGTCCGGAACTTGCAGAAGTTGATGCTCCGCTCCCGCGCGAACGCGCTGCTGAGCGTGCGGCGGGTAACGGAGGTCAACGCGGGCCGCAAGACGGCGGGCGTTGATGGGCAGGTGGTGCTGCACCCCGAGGTGAAGGCCGAGTTGGCCGGATGGGTGCAACGCCGACCTGATTCGTGGACGCCCAAGCCTGTCAAGCGGGTGTGGATACCGAAGCCGGGTACCGGGAAACAGCGCCCGCTCGGGATACCCGTGATCGCCGACAGATGCCTGCAGGCTCTGGCTGTCAGCGCACTGGAACCCGAATGGGAGGCACGGTTTGAGCCGAGGTCGTATGGCTTCGTGCGCCACGAGGCGCGTGGCATCGAGTGGAGGTGAGAGACCTTCGCCGTCGTGCTGTCGCAGCGGCATGACGAAGCTGGGGGCAGCCTGAGCCGGGGAACGCCGGGGAGGGTGGGAGCAGCCCCGACAACGCCGGGACGGTTTGGGACTGCCAGACGGGCCGGGTTCGGCAAGCGAGATCAGAAGGTGGAACGACGAGTGAACCAGTGGGTGAAGCCCCGTAAGAAGAGTGCCGGCTCAAAGCTGGTGGATATGGGCCGGGGTGCAGCGCGTGACCTGCGGTTATGCGGGTCAACTCCGAAGCCGAGTGAAGCCGTCGGTGGGGAGGCCACGCTGAAGGGCTGCGGCGTAGGCGTGGCGATGCTGTCGGGGTAGAGCTGGCCACCGACCTGGTCGATCGATGTCGCGTGAACGTGGGAACCACCCGCGGTCGCCCTCCCGCTGCCCAGCCAGGGCGGTGGCGGGCAGGCTCGTTGCCGGCTGAGGGCTGTCGGGTGGGACGGAGGCCCCGTAGTAGTCCGAGCCCGGGAAAGCCGTGGCGCATGGCGAAGGGGGCCAGCAAGCAGGCAGCAAGGATGCTGGAATGTCGGGAGGTTCGTCGGTGAACACCGAGGAGCTGGAGTCGGCACTGGGGCGCGCCGAGCTTCGGGTACTGAAGATCCAGACCAAGCTGCACCGGTGGGCTCGTGAGGAGCCTCATCGCAGGTTCGATGATCTGTTCAATCTCGTCGCCGATCCCGCGTTCTTGTTGGTGGCGTGGGATCGGGTGCGGGGCAACAAGGGCGCACGCACGGCCGGCGTGGACGGCCAGACCGCCTACTACGTGCAGGCCGTGCGGGCGTCGAGGGGTTCGGCGGCGAGCTGCGGTCCGGGTTGAAGGACCGTAGCTTCTGCCCGCTGCCGGTGCGGGAGCGGATGATCCCCAAGGCGAACGGCAAGCTGCGTCGCCTGGGGATCGCGACCATCGCCGATCGCGTGGTGCAGGCGGCCCTGAAGCTGGTGCTTGAGCCGATCTGGGAGGCGGACTTTCTCCCGTGCAGCTACGGGTTCCGTCCCGGACGCCGGGCGCATGATGCGATCGCTGAGACGGTCATGTTCGTCACCAACTCCTACGAGTGGGTGGTCGAAGGTGACATCACGGCGTGCTTCGACGAAATCTCGCACTCGGCTCTTATGGGTCGAGTGCGACAGCGGATCGGAGACAAACGTGTCCTGGCCCTGGTGAAGGCGTTCCTCAAGGCGGGCATCCTCAGCGAGGACGGCACGCTGCGGGACAGCCGCACCGGCGCCCCGCAAGGTGGGATTCTTTCCCCTCTGCTCAGCAACGTGGCCCTGTCGGTGCTGGACGAGCACATCGCCCAGATCCCCGGCGGGCCAAGCTCCACCACGGTCGAGCGGGCCAAACGCAAACGCCACGGGCAGGCCAACTACCGTCTGATCAGGTACGCCGACGACTGGCTGCTGCTGGTGGCCGGCACCCGCGAGCATGCGATGAGCATGCGCGACCAGGCAGCGGCGGTTCTTGCTCCGATGGGTCTTCGCCTGTCGGAGGAGAAAACGAGGATCACCCACATCGACGACGGCCTCGATTTCTTGGGGTGGCGTATCCAGCGTCACCGCAAACGAGGCACCAACCGGCGCTACATCTACTGGTATCCCTCCCGCAAGGCCGTCAAGGCCATCACGGGCAAGGTCAAGATGCTGTGCCGGCGAATGGACACCAACGAGCCACTGGATGCCCTGCTGCGTCAGCTCAACCCGGCGCTGCGGGGCTGGTGCACCTACTTTCGGCCCGGCATGTCCGCGCGCACCTTCTGCTACCTCAGCTCCTACCTGTGGGGCCGTGTTGTGGCGTGGCTGCGTCGCAAACATCGCCGGATCACCTGGAAGGAACTTCGCCGCCGCTACTGCGACCGACGATGGTGGCCGTCCGGTCAGCAACTGGGGATGTTCAACCCCGCCAGGGTGCGCACCACGCGCTACCGGTATCGCGGCGTGATCGGCATCCCCTCACCCTGGCCGACCCAAGGATGAGGACCCACCAGGCCCGTAACGGGGCTTGTGGAGAGCCCGCTGCGTCGACGAGGCGCACGGCGGGTTCGGGAGGCGGCTCGGGGAAACGGACCGGCCGAAAGGCCAGCACCGCGCCCCGGGTCGACCTCACCGGCCGGGCAGGTCGGCCCTGGACGCGGTGGCGGCGTGCCGGCGGCGCTGCTGGAGCTACGACTGGGTGCTCGACCTGGACGTGCAGAAGTTCTTCGACAGCGTGCCGTGGGATCTGGTCGTCAAGGCGGTGGCGGCACACACCGACCAGCCGTGGGTGGTGCTGTATGTCAAGCGGTGGCTCAAAGCCCCCCTGGCACTGCCCGACGGGACCTTGCAACAGCGAGACCGGGGAACCCCACAGGGATCGTCGGTCTCGCCCGTGCTGGCAAACCTGTTCCTGCACTACG
>WNGF01005124.1_pt1 | contig 24929 bp, 24 predicted proteins | sample 5400641 | NCBI WGS metagenome assembly WNGF01 (sample SAMN13153371, study PRJNA577476) | soil metagenome | isolation source: 80 cm soil or saprolite under grassland replicate 2 | place: USA:California | collected 2016-06-15 | reverse complement strand
GCCGACCCGCCTGAGCCGGAGTAGGGCGACCCGGCTGGCGGCTTGTGCTTCCCGTCGGTGAACAGCAGCATGGTGCCCACCTTCTGGGCGTCGGGCCGCTCCAGCTCGCGCAGCCCGGCGCCGATCGCCGCACCGATGTCGGTCGAGGCACCGGTCGCGGCCGCCGGCAGCCGCTGGAGCGGCCCGCTCTCGGCGGTGGCGGTGCCGCTGTAGCGCAGGGTCGGGTGCGCGTCGAAGGTGATGAGCGAGACGTGGTCCGAGGGGTCGAGTGCGTCCAGCAGAGTCCGCAGCGAACGCCGCACCGGGCCGTAGAGCCCGGCCTGGTCCATCGACCGCGACGTGTCGATGAGCAGCACGTAGTCAGCCGGCACCGTATCGACCCGCAGCCCCTGAAGAACCTCCGCGAGCTCGGCTGGCCGGCCGGATGCAGGGGCCGGCTGGGCGTCGGCGGAGCGTGCCGTTCGCGCGCTCGCCGAAGGTACCGGAGAAATCAGGCAGACGAGCAGCAGGAGCCCGGAAGCCAATGTCCTACGCGAAATTGCCATCGCCACCCCCCGCCGAATCATTCAGTACATTGGCAGGTGCGGGTCACCCTAGCAGAAGTCGATCAGGGTCGTACATACGATCCACCCACGTTCAATACTGGATCGGCGAGTGAAAGTGAGCATTGTTTGCGCGGCAAATAGGGCATCTCATGCCGACAGCGCAGGTCCGAGCGCCGGCGTCCGTCGAGCGAAGCGAATGCGAGAGCATTTCGATGCCGAACTGCCGACTTCTGTCCGTCGACCAGCGCTCACCAACTGTGGCGAAAATCCGCAGCACGGTACCAGTCGGCATTGTCGGCGGCGGCCCCAACGTCGCCGAGAAGCGGACATGCCACGCCGGCGTGCCCAACTGGCGGATTCAAGGCATCATGGGAACGTCATGGATGACGCGGCAACCCCAGACCCGGTCGTGACCAGGACTGAGGAGGATGGCGATCACGATGGATCCGTCGAACGGGAATGCCTTCTTCACCAACCTCCGCACCTACGACGCGCCGTTGCCCCGCAAGGTCCGCCTCGCGCTCGCAAACAGCTGGAGAAAGGTACGCACCCGATCCAGCTGCTGCGGGAACTACGGCCAGCCAGGCTGCTGACAGGTGGCGGAGGGGCCCCGTGAGGGTCCGCACGACCACGAACACCCGCACGACCACGACGAGCAGGCCTGACTGGTGGTGCTGGTCACGAGGGCCGACGGACCCGTCAGGCGCGCCCTTTCAACTGCGGGGTCTCGCAGCGGTCCTTGAACCCCTGACTGGTCAGCCCGACGGCCGAGTTGAACCGCGACCGCACGTTCTCCAAGCAGACGATCATCGTGAGCTCGACCAGTTGTGCCTCGTCAAGGTGGTCCAGGAGCCTCTTCACCAGCTCGTCGTCGACGGTGGGCGGCGTCTCGGTCATCGCCTCGGCGTACTCCATGACCAGCCGCTCCAGCGGATCGAACAGCTCGCTGTCCCGCCACTGCGGCACCGCCTCGATCTTCTCGCGCGGGATGCCGTGCCCGTGCATCGCCCAGTAGCCGAAGTCCATGCACCACGGGCAGCCGATCTTGACGGCCGCAGCCAGGTCGGCCAGGTCCTTGATCGGCACGTCCAACTGCCGCCAGCGGGGCACGCGCTGCTCCAACTGGCCGTACGCCCTCGCCACCTGCGGGTGGTGACCCATGGCCCGGAACGGCTCGAGCACCTCACCGAACCTCCGCCGAAGGAACCACCCACCGATCCGGTACGACACTGTCCGTGGCGGCTCAAGCGATATGCGCGCCATATCGTGTCTCCTTGTCACATCGGCTGGGTTTCGTTCGTCATTGCTATGACGGACAGCGATGAGGGAATGTGACCGATGGACGAGGGCGAATGGCTGGCGGAGCGGTTCGAGGAGAATCGGACCCACCTGCGGGCGGTGGCCTACCGGATGCTCGGCTCACTCAGCGAGGCCGACGACGCCGTGCAGGAAGCCTGGCTCCGGCTCAGCCGCTCCGACACCAGCGACGTCGACAACCTCGGCGGCTGGCTGACGACGCTGGTCGCGCGGGTGTGCCTCGACATGCTGCGCTCGCGCACGTCGCGCCGCGAGGAGCCCATGGGCACCCACCTGCCCGAGCCGATCGTCAGCCCCCAGGACCAGATCGACCCTGAGCAGCAGGCGCTGCTGGCCGAGGGGGTCGGGCTGGCGCTGCTGGTGGTCCTCGAGACGCTGGCGCCCGCCGAGCGGCTGGCGTTCGTGCTGCACGACATGTTCGCCGTGCCGTTCGAGGAGATCGCCGCCATCGTGGGGCGCTCCCCGGCCGCGGCACGGCAGCTTGCCAGCCGGGCCCGTCGCCGGGTGCAGGAAGCGGCCACGGTTCCCGACGCCGATCTGGCCCGCCAGCGAGCGGTGGTCGACGCCTTCCTGGCGGCCGCGCGCGGCGGTGACTTCGACGCGCTCCTCGTGTTGCTCGACCCCGACGTCGTGGTCCGAGCCGACTACGGTGCCGCGCCTGCGGGCGCCTCGGTGGTGGTCCGAGGTGCACGGGCAGTGGCCGATGGGGCACTGACCTTCTCGGGGCGTGCCCGGTTTGCACGACCGGCGCTGGTGAACGGAGCCGCGGGACTCGTCGTGGCTTCGCGTGGACGGCCGTTTGCGGTCATGGGCTTCACGGTCACGCGCGGGAAGATCGTCGAGATCGACATCCTTGCCGACCCCACGCGGCTCCGCCAGCTCGACCTGGCGCTCCTCGACGACTGATGAGATGAATCCATAGGAGATCGTGACAAAGGAGGCGAGATGGCCGAGATCGTGGCGAGCATCGAGATATCCCGTCGTCCCGAAGACGTCTTCCCATACGTGGCCGACCCGTCGCACCACCCCGAATGGATCGAGAGCGTCGTGTCGGTACGCCGGGAGGATGATGCCCCACTCGCCGTGGGCTCGAGAGTCCTGGCGACCCGCCGGGTCGGTCCCCGGAAGGTGCGGTATACCGAGGAGATGGTCGAGCTGCATCCTCCCAGGACCTGGGCGAACCGCGGTGGCGGCGGCATCCCGGTCATCGCCATCGCCAAAGGCACGGTTGAGCCGCTCGATGACGGCAAGCGGTCGCGCGTCACGATCTCCTGCGAGTTCCAGGGGCACGGGATCGGCAAGCTGCTCGTTCCGCTCCTCGTCCGTCGGCTGGCGAAGCAGTTGCCGCGGGACGGACAGAAGCTGAAGGAGGTGCTCGAGCGGGGTTCCCTCTCAGGAGGCCGCGCTCCGGTCCATCACGACCCCGCCGCCCTCTCGCGCGTGCCGGACGAGTCTGGCCGCGATCATGAAGTGCGTGACGAGTAGAGCCGGCACCAGCACGGTGTAGATGAACCATCCCGCTCCGAGCTTGAATCGACCGATCTCGACCCGGTCGCCCTGGATAAAGGCATTGACGAGATCCCCGACGCCTTCCACGGTGAAGACCCACACCACGACGGGCGCAAACCGCTGCCTGGTCTTTAGCGCCGCGATCGAGAGCAACGCGAGCCCAGCGGCGATGAGGTCGCCATATGCGGCCGGGACCGCAAAGTCCCGTGGGAGGTTGGGGTCGACCACGGCCGGAACGAGCATGGTGAGACCCAGGGTGCGCGTGAGATGAACAAGGAGCAATGGGGTGAGCGCGTCTTCAAGCGAAAGCCGGGCGAGCCGCGGTGCCCAGTACCATATGGCCATGAGGGCGAACAGTAGGATGCTGCCACCGATCTGCAGCTGGAAGATGCTTCTTGTGCTCACGTTGCTCTCCATTCCCGGGAAGACACAGAACCGCAAATGACGATGCCGACCGGCGTCCCGTGTGCATCGCGGCAAGCTGACACTGGCCCATCAAGGATCGATCAAGCGACGGCTTGATCGCGCTGAGCCTGAACAACCCTCGGGCTGCGTGCGTTGCCCATGCGCTCAGGGGCGGTACAGCAGGTCGATGTACTTCTTGAGCAGGTCTCGCACCATCCCTCGGAAGGGGATGGTGGCGGCCAGACCGTAGACCGGCGCCAGCCCCTCCTCGCCGGCCGGCTGCGCCTCGACCTCCTCGACCGACGCGTGCAGGTCGCCCAGGAACCGCTCGGCCACTCCCGGCTGGGTGTGGCGCAGCGTCACGCACAGGTGCACGGCGGCCGGCCGGTGCAGGCCGTTGAGGCTCCAGCCACGTCGGGTCATGTGCTCCAGCACGCGGTAGATGTCGACGGTGTCGGACGCGAAGGCGATCACCCACAGCGGGTCGCCGAGCACCCGCAGGTGGGGGATGGCCTGGACGCCGCGCCGGATCGCCGCGCCCGTCTCGAGGATGCGGCGGGTGGCCTCCAGGTACCCGTCCTCGCCGGTGGCCACCATTGCCGCCCAGCACGCGGCGCTCAGCGCGCCGGGCCTGCTGCCGGCCAGCGTCGGGGAGAAGTACAGCCCGCCCGGCCAGTCGGTGGCGGTGAAGTACTGGAACCAGCGCAGGTGGGCGCCTCGGTACAGCACCACCGACGTTCCCTTCGCCGCATAGCCGAACTTGTGGGTGTCGGCTGACATCGAGGTGACGCCGGGGACGTGGAAGTCGAATCCCGGCACGTCGTAGCCCAGGCGCCGGGCCCACGGCAGCACGAACCCGCCCAGGCAGGCATCGGTGTGCATGCCGATCCCCCGTTGCCGCGCGATGGCGGCGAGATCCTCGATGGGATCGATGACCCCGTGCGGGAAGGTCGGCGCCGAGCCGACCAGCGCCACGGTGTTGCGGGTGATGGCCCGCCGCATCGCCTCCACATCGGCCCGGTAGTCGGCCGTCACGGGCACGCGGACAAGCTTGATGCGGAAGTACTGGGCGGCCTTGTCGAAGGCGACGTGGGCGGTGGTAGGGGCTACCACCGCCGGCCGGGTGATGCGCCGGGCCGCCCTGGCCCAGTCCCGGTAGGCGCGCATCGCCAGCAGGATGCTCTCGGTGCCGCCAGAGGTGACGCTGCCGATGATCTGCCGGGTGGGCTCGTCGGTCGGCGCGGCGTCGCCGCCGAGCATGCCCGCGGTCATGGCCACGATCTCCGCCTCGTACTTGGTGGCGCTCGGCCACAGGTCGGCGTGGAGCGGGTTGACCTGCGAGGTGATCGCGTACACCCGGTTCAGGAACGCGATGTGGTCGTCGTCGCCGTGGTACACCGCCCCCGAGGCAGCACCACCCGGTAAAGCACATCGGCGTGGATCTGGCACCACAGCTCCGAGCGGGCGCCGCCGCCCACGGCCGTGATCGTCTCCAGGCGGCGCTTGATGAACCGCTCCACATGCACCAGCAGCCAGCGCGAGTTGTAGGCCACTCCTTCCAGCACCGCCCGCACGAGATGGCCACGGGTGACCCCCAGCGACTGGTTGAAGAACCCGCCGCGGACCGTGCGGTCATCGACCGGAGTCCGTTCCCCGTTTACCCAGGGGGTGAAGATCAGCCCGTCGCTGCCGGCCGGCACGGCCTCGGCCAGCGCGAACATCGCCGCGTAGGGGTCCTCGGGAGCGGCGGCCGGCGCCGCCCCGTCCTGGGCGAACAGCACGTTGCGCTGCAGTTCGGCCAGGCACACCCCGGCCGACTCCTGCTCGTTGGCGAGCAGGTAGCGCCCGGGGATGGCCGAGGCCATGATGTCCGGCGCCCCCGTCACCACCCGCGCCGACGCCGGCAGCCCCAACTCGGCCGCGACCTGTGGCCGCAGCGTCCCCAGGACGGTGGCGGCAGGCACAAGCTCAGGCAGCTTGTCGCGCTCGAGACCGGCAATGCGCAGCAGCCGGTCGTCGTAACGCACCGCGTCCACTGCTCGCGTGTTCGCCACCCACAGCAAGGCCACCGCGTCGAACGACGTGGCAAACCGGCCGGTCAGCCGCAGGTTGATCCAGTCCCGCGGCTCCAGGAACCGGTGGGTGCGCTGGTAGACGGCCGGCAGCTGGTCGCGGAGGTAGAGGATGTGCGCGAGGCTGTCCTTGCCGGCGTGGCCGGGGGCGCCACCCGACCGCCGGATCCAGGTGACGAGCTTGCGCAGGCCGTAGCCCTGCACGGAGGGCAGGCCGCCCGTGACCTGCCGGAGCTGCTCGGCACCACGCGAATCCATCCAGATGAGCGCGCGCATCAGGGGTCGCCCGTCGCTGCCCACCGCCACGGTCCCCGACCACTGCGAGCTGCAGCCGACGCCAACCACCCGGCCGGGATCGACATCGGCCACGGCCAGCAGGCGGCGCGTGCCCCGCACGACCGCACGCCACCAGTCCTCGGGGTCCTGCTCGACGCCTCCGTCGCCCAGCAGGTACAGCGGGTACTCCTCCACCGCGGACCCCACGACCTCGCCCATGGTGGTGACCAGGGCGAGCTTCAACGCCGACGTACCGAGATCGAAGGCTACGATGTAGCCGTCCGCGCTGTTCATCGCCACAGGCCCTCCCTCGCAGGCGCAACCCTACTGGAGCCACCGTCAGTCCCGGTCGGTCCGGCGCAGCGGATCGGGGATCGTGAGGGCGATCAGCGCGACGAATACGGCCAAAGCAGAAATCAGCGCGACGGCGGCGTGGAAGTCGCCGCGCACGCTCTTCAGCGCCCCCATGCCGATCACCACGGCAGCCCCACCAAGGTTCCCGGCGAGCAGCATCACCCCGACAGCGGTGCTACCGACCTGCGGCCCCAGTGAGGGATCCTCCGATGCCACCGCGATCGCGATCGGCAGGGCCGCCAGCACGTGGCTGGCCGCCACCAACGCGACGTAGGCACCCAGCACCGCCCACGATCCTGGCCGGCGTGCCAGTGCCGCCGCCGGACTCTGTTCAGGACCTCTCTCGGGCTGCATGGCGCTCCTCTCGCCGGCTCGGCAAGGCGGTCGCGAGTTCTCTCACTTGGCATCCATGGCGGGGGCAAGCACCCGGGTGAGCTCGGTGCGCGACCGCACCCCGAGCTTGCGGTACACCCGGCTGAGGTGGAACTCGACCGTTTTGGAGCTGAGGAACAGCGCCGCGCCGACCTCACGGTTGGTGCCCCCGTCGGCGACCGACAGGGCGATCTGGAGCTCTTGGGGTGTGAGCTCGTCCGCCGCCAGGCGATCACGTCTGCGGACCGTCTCCCCGGTCGCGCGCAACTCGCCCGCCGCCCGCTCGGCCCACGGCCTCGCCCCCATGCGCTCGAACGTCTCGGCGGCCGGGCGCAGCTGCACCCGCGCGTCGACACGACGGCCAGCCCGGCGCAGCCGCTCGCCGTAGGCCAGCGCCGTCCGGGCCGTCGGCCAGGGCATGCCCGTCGCGTGGTGCAGTCGCAGCGCCCGCCCAAAGCAGTCGTCGAACGAGGCCTCGTCAGCGAGCAGGCCCCGGCAGCGCCAGGCAACCGCCGCGGTGGCCGGGAGCTGCTCGTCGAGGCTCTGGGCCTGCAGGTCGCGCCGCATGCTCGCCGGGACGGGGCGGCCGGCCCGCACGTAGGCTTCCACCAGATCCGGCGCGGACGGGCGGCCCATCAGCGGCTCACCGCCGAGCGCATCGACCCGGTTGGCCGCCTCCAGGTGACTGATCGCCTCCGCGGGGTGGCCGAGACCGAGCTCGAGCAGCCCCACGGCGTCGGCGAGGTCGTGCGGGTAGTCCAGCTCGAGCTGGCGGCCGAGGCTCTGGCCGTCGGCGACGTAGCGTCGGCAAGCGTCCTCCTGTCCTCGAACGGCCTCGACCAGGGCCAGGCAGCCGGCCGCGAGGTAGGCGAAGAGCACGTCGCCGGTGTCGCGGGCAAGCCGGGCCGCCTCGGCGCCGCTGATCGCCGCCGTCGCCAGCCGGCCCACCCGGAGGTCCAGGTAGCAGGAGGCGTACAGGGCGAACGGCAGGATGCCGAGCGCGCCCGCCCGCCGAGCCTCGTCCAGCACCGGGCCGAGGATGTCCTCCGCGCGGCGCAGCTCCCCAGCCCACATCAGCGCCAGGGCGGTCAGGATGACGTACTCGACGTCCAGCGACCCGGGATCGGCGGTGGCGGCCAGGTCGGCGGCGGCGACCAGCAGCCGCACGCCGTCGGCGGGCTGACCAGCATGGAACAGCGCCGTCCCGGTGACCAGCTTGGTGACCAGCTCGGCCACGCCCCCGCCACCGGCCACGGTTTCCTGCGCCTGCACGGTCATGGCGAGCGACTCGGCGACCTCGCCGGCCAGAAAGGCGGCCATGGCCGCCTCGGCGAGCATCCTGGCCGCCTGGTCGGGTTGGACGGTCCGGATGGCGGCGGCCTCGGCCGCGAGTAGCCGGGCGGCGGTCCGGGTCCGCCCGCGAAACATCTCGATCCGCCCGCGGGTGTGCTGGATCGCCGCCCGCCCGGCCGGCTCGCCGGTTCGCCGCAGCGCCTCGTCGAGCAGCCGGACGGCATGCTCGACGAGGCCGGCCCGCTGGGCGGCGGCAGCGGCGGCGAGCAGGCGGCGCAGCCGGTCCGCCTCCCGCGGGCTCAGCGCCGCCGCTCGCTGGAGTGCGGCCGCGGCCGCCGCGAACCCGCTTCGCTGCTGCGCCCGCTCGGCGGCGGCCTCCAGCTGGCTGGCGGCGTCCTCGTCGGGGCCGAGGGCGGCCGCGGCCAGATGCCACGCGCGCCGGTCCGCCGTCAAGGCTCCGGGCAGCGCGTCGGCGAGCGCGCGGTGCACCGCGCGCCGCCGGGACGGCGCGGCCGACCCGTACACCGCCGCACGCACCAGCGGGTGGCGGAAGGTCATGCCGGCCGCGTCGACGGTGAGCAGCCCTGCCGCCTCCGCCCGATCGAACCCGGCCGGGGCCAGCCCCAGGATCCCTGCCGCCCGCCAGATCGCCTCGACGTCGTCGGTGGCGCCGGCGGCCGCGACCAGCAGCGCCTGCCGGGCCGGCGGGTCGAGCGCGGCGACTCGGCGGCCGAAGGCGCGTTCGGCGGAGGCACCGGCCGGCAGCGGGTCGGGAAGCGGTTCCACCCCGCCCAGCTGCTCCCCGGTCAGCAGCGGGATGAGCTCGAGCAAGGCCAGCGGGTTGCCGCCCGTCTGGGCGGCGAGGTCGTCGACGACGTGCGGGGCTACCGGCCAGGCAGCTCGACCGGCCAGCAGCTCGGCCGTGTGCTGGCGGTCCAGTCCCCCTACGGGCAGCTCGTCCAGGCCGTGCGCCGCGAAGCTGCCGTCATCGCGCCGGGCGGCGAACAGCAGCACCGCCCCTTCCGCCTCGACTCGGCGGGCGGCGAACAGCAGCGCCTCCGCGGAGGCGGCGTCCAGCCAGTGGGCATCGTCCACGACCGCCAGCAGGGGGGCGGACTCCGACGCGGCATCCAGCATGGCCAGCGTTGCCGAGGCCACGGCGAACCGCTCCCCGGCGGGCGCGTCGGCGATCGCCAAGGCGCTGGCCAGCGCGGCCGTCTGCCTTGGGGGCAGGACGTCGAGCCGGTCCAGGACCGGGCGGAACAGGTCGGCCAGCCCGGCGTAGGCCAGCTCCACCTCGGACTGGGTGCCACGCGCGCTGAATACCAGGAAGCCGGCCGCCTGCTCCCGTGCCCAGCCCAGCAGCGCGCTCTTGCCCACGCCAGGGTCGCCGCGCAGGACCAGGGCGCCGCTGCGGCCCTGGCGGGCGCCGTCGAGCAGCTCGGCAACGCGAGCCATCTCCCGCGCCCGTCCAACCAGCATCAAAGCAGTCTAAACGGGCGCAGCCGGATCGTGTACCGGAAACGATTAGGGATCTCCCTGAAGCGACTGGGCTGCGCTGCTTCGTACCCTCCCTCCAGGTAAGGAGCAACAGTGCTCTCGCTGATGGCAAGGCGAACGAGCCGGGGGGCGAAGTGGATCGGAGCGTGTCGAGCCTCGCCTGGCATGCCTGCCGACGCAGGGGAAGGAGGTGAGTCTCCATGGCGACATCGATCTCGACCGGATGCACGATGGGAGATACCTGACCGGGGCAGACAGAAATGCGATATGCCAGGTCGTAACGCGTGAAGGAGAAGGGTCAATGTCTACGCTGTCCGTGTATGCATTTGAACGCAAGTCGTTTCAGCAGGCGGGTCCGTTCCGTCAGATCCACGGCAAGACGAATGGTGGACCGGGTCTATATTGGGAAGGGATGTGGGACATCCCACCGGCTCATGCGGTCTTCGCGTATGTGCGGGCTGATACGGAGATCGCCGAGAGCCTCAGCGAGGTTGTCAATACGGACTCCGTCCTGAAGTTCGTGGAGCAGCAGTTCGAGGATGCGCCGAAGAATCCACACGTCGACCACCCCGTTCGGAAGGGTCCGATCAGGACGTCCTATCAGGCCTGGGGGGACGTCGACAAGACGCACGTCGCCGATCCGGGCGCGCATCAGGATTCGGAGCTGATCGACACGATCAACATCGATTTCCACTGCAACGCGAGTCCGGGTATGACCGCCCTGGATGGCACGATCATCCTCTACGTCTATTACTATCTCGACGGGGACGGGAAGGCGCAGGTGCGCATCGAGGGTTGGTCCACCCCGGTCTGGGATGAAACCCCCTTGCTGGCCGACTTCGGGGCGGCAGGAAAGGTGAGCGACCAGATGGCGAAGACGCTGGGCGACGTCCAGCCCCTCATTCAGGTCTTCCTCGAGAGCGCGCTCCGATCGTTTGCGGGAGACAAAGCCTATGGCGAGGTCTACACCCTTCCGGGCACTGGAGCCACGGTTGGAGCCCCATTCGCTGACGACGCGGACCAGAACGTCGCACTGTGCCTGGTGCCGCGATCGCCGACCGGGCAGTCGAGCCACGGTTGGGGTCCCATCAGGTTCCGCCTCCCGGAGCCCCCTTCTATGCCCAGCTCTCCGCCCATCTCTTGACGGGCGGGACACGGGCGGGAGGCACGCTTGCAGTGGGATGCCTCGACCCCGCTGGGTCGAGGCATCCCATATGCATGCAGGAGAAACCGCCAATCCTGCCCAGGTCAGTCCATCGCGGCGGTTGGCGGAGTCAGCCGGTCGTGGTCGTTGGCGCCTCCGTGGTCGTGGTGCTCGTTTCCATGGTTGTAGTAGGTACGTCGGTAGTGGTGGGCGCTTCCGTGGTCGTGGGCACGTCGGTAGTGGTGGGCGCCTCCGTCGTCGTCGGGGCGGCCGTGGTCGTGGTGGTGGGGACGACCGCCGTGCCGTTGATGTAGGTCTGCGCCTTGGCCCATGCCGCATTGCCGATCGCGTGGCCAAGGGCCCGGCCGTTGTAGTCGCCGTCATGGAAGTGGATGCCGCCATAGCGGCGCGACAGCCCGGCCTGGTCGGCCGCATCATCAAAGCTCTTCCAGCTGAGCGTGGTGTTGCTTCTCGGCACCACGCCCGGCTCGATGGTCGAGCTGCCCTTGGCGATCGTGACGTTCAGGCCGACCGGGAAGGACCAGGAGCCGCCGGCGAAGTTGTCGAACACCTGACTGGCCGCCCCGGAGAAGGCGGAGTGCCCGGAGGTGTACTCGGCAAACGGCGGGGTGACCACGCTCGACGCCTGGTAGGGGATCCAGCTTGCCCCGTTCTCGCTGATGGTCCCCTTGCCAGGGCCGCCCCAGCCCTTGATCGTCTTGCCCGCATACAGCCAGCGGATGTAGGTGATCGGCCGCACGGTATCCTGGTCGCACTTGGCCTTCCAGGTCGCGACGCTGGCGTCCAGCAGCGCGTTGCCCAGCGCGAAGAAGCCCTTGGTGGTGGCGTCCAGGGACAGGCCGGCGGCCCGCGCGGCGGCCTGGGCGAACATCGCCCAGTGGCCGGGGGGCAGCTCGGTGGATGGCCCGTCGGCCCAGTAGTAGGTGATCGTCTTCTGCTGGTCGGTGAGCTTGGCCTGGGCGTCGATGAGATCCTGGGCCTCGCTTGGAAGGTGGGAGCGGTCCATCGGGGCCGGCCCGAACTGACCCGGGTTATCGCCCAGCGCGAACGATTTGACCTTGCCCCACTGCGGGGTGGCGAACGTCTGCACGGTCCCCGAGCAGGTGGTGGCCCCCGGCGGGGGCGTGGGCACGCACAGCGGCTGCCAGTGGTAGACGTCGTTGACCTGGTTCCAGGCATTGACGGGGGTGTAGCCGGTGTAGTCGGAGTACGCCACGCCAGGGGTCCCGCCGTTCTCGTCGCCGAGCTGGTTGGACCCGTCGTGGTGGCGGTACTGGATCACGGCGGCTGCTACCGTGTTGCCGATCCCCTGGGGGGTGGTGGTGTCGGTGGAGCTGTTATTGGGGTCGTAGCCTAGCCCGGTCATCAACCCCACCATGTCGGCCGAGCGGGTCGGGAACAGGTCCAGCAGCACCCGGTAGGCCGCGTAGCTCATGGCCATGGACTTGTAGCTGTCGGTGCGCTCCACCGAGGGACGCCGCAGGGTCCCGCCGAACATCGTGCCCACAGCGATGCTGTCGTAGGCCGCCCAGGCGTCGAACATGGCGGTGTGGACCTCCGCCAAGGCACGGGCCACCCGCGTTGGAGCTGGCTTGGTCGCGCGGACCTCGGCCAGAGTCTGCTCATCCCACTTCAGCACCACGTTGTCGCTGGGCGACGGTCCCCACTGGTTGAAGTTGAACAGCGACTTCGGCCCCATCGGCATCCCCGACCCGGGGGGCTGGGGCGGCTTGGAGGCGGCGGCCACGGCTGGCTGGATCGGACCGGGACCGGTCACGACCAGCGCGATCGCCAAGCCGGCGGCGAGGGCCAAGGCCAAGGCCAAGGCGCCGCTGCGGTTCTTGGGCACGAGACGAACTCCTCGCTATATCTGGGCATTCGCGTCGAGCGCGGAATTTACGCGAGTGATGACGGCTATTGCAAAGGCGATGAAGGCGCCGATATCGGTGCAAGCGGCAGCGCATAATTGTGTGCGTCGGACTTTCTAGGCAATTCAACCAGGACGAATGGGGTGACCCGTTCTGGTTCCAACGAGAACCTGCCGAGTTCTGCCGATTTCTGGCTGTCCCACCCAGATCAGGCGCAGGTCGGCGCACCGGATACGCTGCACGTCAACCGCGCACCGGCAAGGCCGCCAGGAGCCCCGGTTCGCGCGGCGTCACTCGTGCGCCTTGATGAACGCGCTCGCGAACCCCTTGAGCTGCTCGGCGGCATCCCCGAGGATCATGACCTGGAGCGATCCTTCGCTGATGAGGATGGACTTGGGCCCGCCCGGGGGAGCGATGTACTCCACCTGCTCTCCACCGGCTAGCGTGATCAACTGCGGCCTCGCACCGGCGCTCTCCGAGACCCCGGTCACGAAGCCCTCCTCGGCGCCGGGTAGGGAGGCGAACCGGGGGTCCAGCGCTGCGACGATCACCTCCATCTCGGCGGCGGCTCCCCCCTTGGTGACCGAGCGCATGTCGAACCCCTTGACGCCCTCGCTGGCTGCTGCGGCGAACTGCCTGCCCACTTCCGCCTTGAGCTGGGGCGGGACCTCCTCGTACCCGTACCCTTTCGGGGTGAGGAACACGTAGCGCCACACCGGCGCGAGGTTCCCGGCGCGCAGCCACTGGTTGACCTGCTGGATCCGGGTAGCCTCCTCCGCGACGAGGAGCACCTGCACCCGACGGTCCGCGTCGATGGCCACCGACGCGGTCTTGTAGCCGGGCGCGGTGACGCTCAGGCTGTCACCCGGCCCCACCCCGTAGACACGGAAGGTGCCGTCGGCCGCGGCGCGCTCGTGCACCTTGCCGTCCAGGGTCGCCCGCAGCCCTTTGTTGGTGAGCGTGCTGGTGATCACGCCCTGTACGGGAATGGGCTTGAGGGCAACGTTGAGCGGCTTGCCGGCGACCGGCACGTCGGCGGCCTCGTAGTCGGTGGCCATCACCGCCAGGCGTGCCTGCTTGCTGACCTTGCGCAAGGTGAACCTGCCCTGGACGTCCGTCGTGCCAGCCACCGCCGCCGTGTCCGGGGCCGTGGCCGTCACCTTCGCCTGGGCGACCGGCTTGCCCGTTCGGCTGTCCAGCACTGTCCCCTTCACCTGGTCGAACGTCTTGGAGCTGCACCCTGCGGCCAGCACCACGGCCACGGCCATCGCAGCCAGCGCCCGTCCTGGCCTGCTCATCCACTCCCTCCCGCCCTCTCACGCGCCCGTCTCAGCCAACTCGCGTCAACCATGGAAACCGCACGGTATCTTTCCATACCGAGTCCGGCCAACCCATCTATATAGGGATAGGGCGCCATTTCAGCAGCTGGGCCATGGCGAGCGCGGCGGCAAACACCAGCAGGCTCACCCAGCCCGTCAGCGTGGCCCGGCCGATGCTGAGGGTCGCGGCAAAGATCAGCCCGACCGAGGCAACCGTCAGGCCACGGGTGAACGCCGGGATCAGGTGGACGCCCCTGAGCCGCTCATAGCCCCACAGCAGCGGCAGCATCAGATAGCCGGGCAGCACGATCGCGACGGTACAGGCCAGCGCTCCGACCAGGCTGTGCAGCATGTAGCCGATGGCGGCGACGTAGGTGTTGGCCTGCCCCGGGGTGACGCGGGCGATCGTGAACGCGTACAGCAGCTGGCCGGTGCTCAGCACCCCGCGGCGGTCGACCAGGTCGGCTTGCAGCAGCGGCACCATGACCGGGCCGTTGCCGAAGGTCATGGCGTTGTAGGTGAACACCACCACGCACAGCGCAAGCAGGCTCATGAGCTCGCCTCCCGCCGGCCGAACAGGACCATGCCTGCGGCGCCGCCGGCCAGCAGCAGCACGACCGGGCTCAGATGAAAGACGGCGGCGCCCAGGAACGCCCCGGTGGCCAGCAGCAGCTCCCGCGAGCGGCGGAAGACGTCGCGGCCAAGCCGCAGGCCGGCCACCACGATGAACGCCAGCGCGGCGGGCAGGATCGTCACCGGCAGCCGGTCCAGCAGCCATCCCTGCCGCCGTAGGAGGCCGTAGGCGGCGGTCAGCGCGACGGTGAGCACCAGGGCGGGCAGCACCAGCCCGCACAACGCGATGGCGGTGCCGATCAGGCCGGCGAACCGGTAGCCGTAGGCCACGGCCAGGGCGGTCATCGTCCCGCTTGGGACGATGCGGCCCAGGCCGTACAGCCGCAGGAACTCCTCCCGGTCGATCGCCTGGCGCTGGGTGACCAGCTCCCGCTCCAGCACCGCCAGGATGCCAAGGCCGCCGCCGAAGGCGAGCCCGGCGTTGAGGAAGATCCTAAACAGCGCCCGCCTGGTGATCGGCCCGCCGGGTGGGCCTGGTCGGGGGGTTGGCCCGTCGCCCACGTCAACTCAGCTTTGTGCCGCGCGTTCGGTGGCCACCTGGGCTCGAACCGCTGGGACGATCTCCTCGGCAAACCGCGACAGCTGGCCAGGCCCCTCGGCCCACAGCACGAAGGTGTCGAAGCCGTGCGCTGTCACCAGCGCGGTCAGCTCGTCGACCCATTGCGCCGCCGGGCCCCGAAAGGCGCCCTCGGACGTGCCGTCGGTGATGGCGCCGCCGACGTTGAGCACCCGGCGCAGCTCACCCGGGTCGCGTCCCGCCTCGGCCGCGCCCTCGTCCAGCCGGGCCGCCATGTCGAGCAGGGGTTGCAGCTCGCCGCGGAACGACGGCACCCAGCCGTCGGCCACCCGGCCCGCCAGCCGCAGCGCCCTCGGCCCGTACACCCCCAGCCAGATGCCGATCGGGTGGGCCGGCACCGGGCCGGACTGGGCGCCGGCCAGCCGGTAGTGCTTGCCCTCGAAGCGGAGGTTCCGCTCGCCGCTCCACACCTTGCGGATCACCTGGATCGCCTCGGCGAGGGCCCGATACGACTCGCCGGGGTCGCGGCGTGGGCCGCCGAAGGCTTCGATCGCGTCCCAGAACGCGCCGGCGCCGAGCCCCAGCTCCACCCGGCCGCCGCTGAGCACGTCCAGGCTGCCGGCGGCCTTGGCCAGCACTGCGGGCGGCCGTAGCGGCAGGTTGGCCACGTCGGGGAACAGGCCGACTCGCGAGGTGGCCGCGGCGATCATGGCCAGCAGCGTCCAGGTGTCGACGAACCGGCGCTGGTAGGGGTGGTCCTGGACGCCGATGTAGTCCAGGCCGAGCCGCTCGACCTCCCGCGCGGTGGCCAGCAGCGGATCGGCGGCGTTGGGGATGAGGAAGTAGCCGAACCGCACCTGGCGGCCGTAGTCGGTCATGGCGGCTCCTTGGCCAGCGGTGTGGAGGTGACGAGTTCTCATGGTGACAGCCTGCCCGCTCTTGGCTCGCTCACAGCAGGTGCGATACCTCGGGCGATCCAGATGGCCAGTAGGCCGGGGGAGACATCCCACGCCGCGCGGGGACGCGTCATGTCAGTCGGCGGCGTGGGTCAGCCGGTCGCGGGTTTCGGCAGGATCGATCCCCAAGGCGGCGAGCAACTCGGCGGCGGGGTCGGGACGCTCCCGGGTCAGCAGGGCAAGCACGAGGTGGCGCGTCTGGATGCGCCGCGACTTGTCGGGACGTCGTTCCTCGATGCTGCGCTTGAGGACGGCCCGCGCTCCGGAGGTGAGCGGCGGCAGCCGTCGGATGTGAACGGGTCGGGGTGCGGCGCTGAGGTGGCCGGCATCGATGCCGACCGCGGCCAGCGCGGCCCGGTCGAGTTCGGCCGAGGCCGCGCGTGCGGCCTCGAGGTCCACGCTGAGGGCCCGGGCTGCCACGGCGTCTGGGTGGTGCAAGAGCCCAAGCAGGAGGTGGTCGGTGCCCAGGCGACGGTCGCCGCGCCGCTGGGCCTCTTCGGCAGCCCACGTCAACACCGCCCTCCTGGCGTCGGTGCTGCGTCGCGCCGCGCTCCCTGGCGAGCTTGACGGAGGCCGCCTCGACCTGCTCGGCGAGCCGATGCAGTGCGCCGACTGCCCGCAGGCCGACCGCCGGGTCGTCGGAGCGCAGGTCAGCCATGATCTCGTTCGCTGTCATGCTGTCAATCTAGCCTGACAACCGTGAGGCTGACAGCTCTGGAGGTAAAGACATGGCAGGACTGCGCCGGCGGGCCGAGACGCCGATCCTCGTCGGCAAGACCCTTTCGGCGGCCAGATCCGAAGCTGACCGGGTCCGCGCCCGGCTCGCGCTGGCTTGGGACAGCGCCCTGAGCTGCGCCAACGCTCCGGTTGTCGTCTGGCTGACCACGCATCGTCGCTGGATCTGCGAAGATGCGGGCCTTCACCCCGATCGCGTGGGATGGCGGATGGGCGGCGCCCCGGTACGGCGAGGCATCCTCGCCTTGGACATCGAAGGGTTCGGCCACCACGGCCGGACCGATCCCCACCGCGCCCACCTGCGCACCCGACTGCACGCTCTGCTCGACCATGCCCTGCGTGCGGCCGAGATCCCACCCGAGCAGGTCGCCGCCCGTAGCGACCTGGGCGATGGGATCCTGGTCCTGTTCGACCCCGCGGTTCCCGCCGCCACCCTGCTGCACCCGCTGCTCAGCACCCTCACCACCAAGCTCACCACGGACAACCAGCAGGCCACTGGGCCGGGGCGGCTGCGGTTGCGGGTCGCGGTCCACGAGGGCCACGTACTCGCCGACCCTCATGGCCATACCGGTGAGGACCTCAACCACGCCTTCCGGCTGCTGGACGCCCAGGCGACCCGCACCGTGCTTGCCGGCAGTCCGAGCGCCGATGTGGTGCTGGCGGTCTCCGACGCGGTCTATCAGGGGGTGGTGCGGCACGCCTATGCGGGCTTGGACCCGGTGGTGTGGCAGCCGGTGCGGGTGCATGCCAAGGAGACCTGTACCCGCGCGTGGGTCCACCTGCCTGGCCTTGCCAGCCAGCCGGAGCTGTCGTCGGTGCTGGCCGCCCCGCCGCTGGGGCCGACCACGCTGCCGATCCCACACGAGCTGCCCAGCCTGCCGGAGGCGTTCACGGGGCGGACCAGGGAGCTGGAGCAGCTTGCCCGCCTGCTGCAGGTGGCCGCCGGCGCGGGCGGCGGGCCGGTGGTGATCTCGGCGATTGACGGGATGGGCGGGATCGGCAAGAGCGCCTTGGCGATCCAGGCCTGGGGCCAAGCCGCCAGCCTGAATAACCTCGGCATCGTCTACACGTGGTTGAGGCGCTACCCGGAGGCGGTCGACCACCACCAGCAGGCCCTCACCCTGTTCCGGGAGCTCGGCGACCGCGTCGGCCAGGCTGAGGTGCTGCGGGATCTCGGCGATGCGCTGCGTGGGCTTGGCCGCCAGCAGCAGGCACGCGAGGCGTGGCAGGAGGCCCTCGAGCTGTGCGAGGCGCTGGAGATCCCCGAGGCCGACGAGGTCCGCGACCGTCTCGCGCGCCTGCCGGCTGGGTCCGATGAACCGGATGAGCCCGCGGCCGCTGGCGAGTCGACCGCTACCGGACCAGGCCTCCCCCAGCCCCGATAATCAGTCGGCGTCCGTCAACCTGACCACGCCACCCTGAATTACACTGCTAGCTCAATAGCGAAGCCGGGCGGTCTCACCATCGATGTGGAGCAAGAACTCGTCCACACGCCCACTACCATCCAGGGGTTCAAGGGCCAGCTGTTGCGCCGCGATCCGTTCCCAGGCGCTCGACCAGGCACCCATGTCGCCGACCTCCAACAAGCGCCGCTCCTCGTAGAACAGCTCCCGCACCTGCTCAAACGCTGCTGTGGGCTCGAACGTGCACTCAAACCACGGCTGATCCACATCCACCACGCGCAGGACACCCAGCCGCGTCTGACCGCGCAACAGCACCCACCGCTCAACCATGCCAAGACGATACCGCCCCAGCATGTCAGCTCACCGGCCAGCAACCTGAACAGTTACGAAAGAGATGTCAGGAGCCGCTCGCCCCTTCTATGATGCTGGTCAGTGGGGGGCAGAGGGTTGAGGCCTTGGAAGGTAGGGGGCAATGGCTGGACCCATCCCGGCCGCGTCGGGTCGGATCTTCATCAGCTACAGGCGGGAGGAGACCGCCTACCCGGCCGCCTGGCTGTTCGACCGGCTGGCTGAACGCTTCGGCGGTGGGCAGGTCTTCAAGGACGTCGACTCGATCCAGCTGGGCGACGACTTCGTGGAGGTGATCACCAGAGCGGTCGGATCGTGCGACGTGCTGCTGACGCTGATCGGGAATGAGTGGCTGACGATCACTGACGAGCATGGCCGGCGTCGCCTTGACGATCCCGATGATTTCGTGCGGTTGGAGATCGAGGCGGCGTTGACGCGCAACGTTCGCGTCATCCCCATCCTGGTTGAGGACGCGCGGATGCCGCGTGCCGATGACCTGCCGGACAGCCTGGCCAAGCTGGTGCGCCGGCAGGCCCTTGAGCTCAGCCCGGCCCGCTTCGAGTTTGATACCAGCCGGCTGCTTCGGGTACTGGACATGACCCTTGCCGAGGTGCGGACGGCGCAGAAGGATGCGACCCCGGAGGTCGCGCCGGCAGGGAAGGCGCCAGACCCGGGCACGACGGAGGTTCAGGAGGCGCCTGCACGGCCCGAGCAGGCAGGACAGAGTCGTACGCGCACCAGCCCGACAGCAACTCCTGCCCCACCGGACGGGGTTCGGCCGCCTTCGGACCGGGATGAACCGCCGGGCAGGCAGCGTCGGCGCCTCTCCACACGGGCGCGGATCCTGGCAGGGGTCGGCGTCGGGATCGTGCTGCTCCTGCTGATTGGCGTCATCGTTGCCAGCTCGCAGACGACGCCTTCACCGACTGAGAACGCTGGCGATGGGCAAGGTACGACGCAGGCAAGCGGTGGTATCGAGGTCGACTCGACGCCGGTAACCAGTGGCGATGGGATCAGGCTGACGGGACTCAAGGCCGTGAGTCGAAACAATCCTCCGTTAGTTGGGGACACGATAGCCGTGAGCTATTCGTTGACGAATGTTGGAAAGCAGCGTGTCCAACTGGAGTACACGTTTGTTGGGGCGCGGAATGCGGCTAACGATAGAAAGGATACTGAGGACATGAATGAGGGGAGAGCCCTCGCGCCTGGGGAAACCGTCAACGCCCAGGGTCGAGTCTTCCTCGACAGTGTCGGAACATGGCAATTGTGGCCTTGTTACGTGCTCAGTGGGGAACGCTTCTGCCCTGATAAATGGCAGGTCTTCTTTGTCCTCGCCAAGTAGCTTTTATGCTAGGCGCCTGCGGAATCCGGATCGACAAGATGTTGTCGATGCGGCGGTGCTGCTGGTGGTGATGCCGAGGTCGTGGAAGAGGGTCTGCATGCCGAGCCGGTGTCGACGCAGTCCAGGGTGGTGCACGGGTTCGCGCTGGATCAGCGCTCAGCGGTGGACGTCAGTCCGCCGACGTCGTACAGGTGATGAACCGGATCGTGGGTCAGGTACCGCGCGAAGCTCTCGATGCTGAAGCGGGCGCCGTCGCTGCGTGCGCCCGTACGCTCCCAATCATCTGGGGTCAGGTTGGAGAAGCTGTCGGCAAGACCGACCGCGGCATCGAGCAGCTGGGCGGCAACCGCCGTGGGGTCCTGCTCGTTGTAATGATCGGCAACTGCGGTGGCATCCTGGTCCCAGTTGGGGAAGGTGGGGTCGTCGGCATCGAGCATGATGTGGAGACGCTGGTCGAAGAGCCGGAACACGTCGCGGACGTGGCAGGCGTACTCGAGCGTGGACCAACGATTCTCCAACGGCCGAGCTCGCAGGTCGAGCGCGTCGTGGTGGCCTCCCAGGAGCGCTTGCCAGGCCGCCGCGTTGTCGCGTAGGAGCTGGGGGACCGCGTCCCGAGTGACGGTTCTGGTGTCCAAGCCGCATTCAGGACAGGGTCGTTCGAGGACCCAGGTCCAGTCCTTGGTATCTGGGACGATCGGCATCGGCCCGTCATCCCGCCAAGGCCGCACCATGAGAAAGGTGAGCCGCAGGAGCCGCGTGAGGAGCCCGGGCGGCGTGAGCGCGAACGGCTGCTGCGAAGCTGGCGATGAGCGGATGGACCCAGGTCGGATCGGAGGACAGCTCGGGCTGGAACAGCGAGCCGACGTAGAACGGGTGGTCCGACAGCTCCACCACCCGCGCGCTGCCGAGATCGTCCCGTCCGCTGATGACGAGACCGCGGCGTTGGAGGAGCTGGAGGTAGTCAGCGTTGAGCCCGTAGCGGCAGAAGTAGCGCTCCGTTACCGGTCCAGATCCCATCGCACGCGCGGCGATCGTCCCCGGTGCGATGGCAACTGTGGCCTCCTGGCCCAGCAACGAGCACTCCAGTGGCACGATGAGCTGCTCAGAGGACTCCGCGTGCTCCTCGGCGTTCTCCACCGCGGCGAGCCCGCAGACATTGCGAGCGAACTCGAGGAGGAGGTGCTGGAACCCGCCGCAGGTGCCCAGCAGCGGGATCTGGTTGGTGCGGGCCGCCTGGATCGCGGCGAGGACCCCATCGCGATGCTCGTACGGGCTGCCCGGGATGACCCAGATACCGTCGAAGCCGGTGACGTCGCCGGGAGTGCTGATGGTCGTGCTGTGCAGCCAGTAGATCTCGATGGGCTCGTCAGAGCCGGTGATGAGGGCATCGACGAGGGCGGGGATCTTGGCATGCGCCTGGACCGCTGGTGACCGATCCCCGACGAGCGCGAGACGAGGTGGTGGCGGCGCAGGGACAGGCGGAGGAGTCGTCATGCCGGCATCCTGACTGACACTTCTCACAACGTCCAATGATGTTCTGGCATCTCAGCATCAGCGATACTTATCCGATGGAGATCCGAGACCTGCGCGCCCTGCTTGCGGTTGTCCGGTGCGGGTCGTTCACCGCCGCGGCCAAGGAGCTGGGCTACACCCAGTCGGCGATCTCCCAGCAGGTGGCGGCCTTGGAACTCGAGTTCGGCCACCAGCTCGTCCAACGCCGCCCGGTCCGCCCCACACCGGCCGGGCAGCGCCTGGCCGAGCACGCGGCTCGCATCCTGCTCCGCCTCGACGTCGCCCGCAGCGAGCTCAGCCAGCTCGGTCACGAACCCGCCGAGGTACGGGTCGCCGTCTGCCCCTTGGCGGCGCCGCAGCTGCTGGCCGCCGCCCTGCGGGAGGTGCGCTCCACCAATCCGCTTCTTCGGGTCACGATCCGCTCGGTCGATCCGCGCTCCGCTGTCGCCGAAGTCGCCTCGGGGGCGGTCGATGCCGCGCTCGTCGATGGGATCGCCGGGCCGGACGAGCCGCTCCACCTCGCTGACGCCGGCCTGCTGTCATCCACGGCGATGGCCGAAGCCCCGCTCGTCGTCGCGCTGCCGGCCGATCATCCGTTGCAAAACCGGGAGCGCATCGACCTTGACGTCCTCGCCGATGCCCCGTGGATCGTCGCCCCGGCCCTCGCTGGCGGTGCCGACGAGCGCGCGCCTACCGGACCTCGACCAGGGTTGCAGGTCGTCTACGACGGGAAGGATCTACCGACGCTGCTCGCTCTGGTCGCCGCCGGCCTGGGCGCCGCACTGCTTCCGGCGCCGTCGTGTGCTCGTGTCGATGGCGTCACCGCGATCCCACTCTGCAGCCCACGACTGGTCCACCGCACGGAACTGCTCGCGCTTCGCACCACCACCCCTCGTCAACAACGGGTCATCGAGGTGCTCCGGGCCAAGGCATCGCTGCGTTGAGAGTGCGTCGGCGGTTCGCCTCAGCGAGGCAGCAGGAGCAGCTTTCCGGTCGTGCGTCTGGCGCCGAGGTCGTCGTGGGCGCGGGCAGCGTCGTCGAGCGGGTGGGTGGCGCCGACGCGGACCTCAAGGTCGCCCCGGCCGATCCAGGTGAACAGATCCTCGGCGCGGCGCAGCAACTCCTCACGGCCGGCGATGTAGTGGACGAGCGTCGGGCGGGTGATGAACAACGACCCACCGGCGGCCAGGCGCTGCAACTCCAGAGGAGGAACCGGCCCGCTTGCCGCGCCGTACAAGACCATGTACCCGCGTGGGCGAAGAGCGGTCAGGCTGTCCTCGAAAGTCGCTTGTCCGACGCCGTCGTACACGACCGCGGCGCCGGCACCGTTGGTGACCTCCCGCACCACGGTGGCGAAGTTCTCGTAGCCGGCGACGTGGTCGGCTCCCGCCTGGCGGGCGAGGCCGGCCTTGCCGGTGGTTGACGTGGTGCCGACGACGACGCCACCGCGCATCTTGACCATCTGGGTGAGCAGGAGCCCCACGCCGCCCGCCGCCGCGTGCACGACGACCGGATCGCTCTCGGCCACCGGGTAGGTGCTGCCCGACAGGTAGTGGGCGGTCATGCCCTGTAACATGACGGCCGCCGCGACCTGCAGATCTATCCCGTCCGGTACGAGGACGGCGCGATCGGCAGGAACGATCACCTGCTCGGCGTAGCTGCTCGGCACGCCCGCCCACGCAACTCGGTCGCCCTTGGCGAAGTCGGCGACACCTGGTCCGACGGCCGCCACGGTGCCGGCGCCCTCGGCGCCCGGAACGTAGGGCAGATCGCCGGCGTAGGGCGGGGTTCCCTGCCGCTGGTAGATGTCCATGAAGTTCACGCCGGCTGCCGCGACGTCGACGAGGAGCTGACCGGGACCCGTATGCGGGACCTCACGGTCGCTCACCTCGAGGACTTCCGGTCCGCCGTGCTGCTTCACAACCACTGCGCGCACGTCCATCCTCCCTTTCGCTGGTGCTGTTTCCGTTCCGGCGACCGAGGGTTTGCTGGAGCCGAGCTTCCTGGCGGGGATCAGATGGCCAAGGCCAGCTCGTCGAACGCGACGGCCAGCCGCGCAGCGCCGCCAGCTGCCAGAAGAACCCCACTGGGAGGTCGTTGAGCCCGTCCGCCGTGGCCTGCAGGTCGGCCACAGGTCCAGCTCGACCGCGACCCGGCAGTCGCGCAGCGACAGCAGACCCAGGACAGCGAACGCTGTGGTCGGCAGGGCTGTCATGCTCACTTGTTATTCTCACTGCGAATAGTCGAACATGGACCTTCTCAGCAGGGGTACCGCAGCGTACCCACTCTACGTGGAGGAGTTGCCATGCAGACGCAGCAGCCAGCGGCTCCAGACCCCTCGCATGGCCCGGGACCGGTGACCGCCTTCGTCCAGCCGCTGGGCATTGGCCTGCTGATCGCGCTCGCCTTCGTGCTGATCTATCTGACCGCCCTGCACAAGCCGCAGCCCCACAACCTGCCCGTCGGTGTCGTGGCGTCCCCCGGCGTCGTGGCCCAGCTCCAGCGCTCGATCTCGGCACAGGCCGGGGACGCGGTCGCGCTGCGGCCCACCGCAGACGTCACCGTGGCACGCCATCAGGTCCAGAACGGCCAGGTCGTGGCGGCCTACCTGCCCGGCCAGGCCGGCCGGCTGCTGGTCGCCGGTGCCCAGGGGACGGCGGTGACTCAGGTGGTGACCGGCATCTTCACCGGTGTCGCCGGCGCCCAGGGCGCGCGGCTGCAGGCCGACGACGTGGTGCCGCTCAGCGCCGAGGACCCGCGCGGGTTCTCCGGCTTCTACGTGATCTTCGGGGTCACCCTGGCCGGGTTCATCTTCGGCCAGACCAGCCACCTGTACTCCAAGCGCCTGTCGCTTGGGCTCAGACTCGCTCAGGCGCTGCTGTTCGGGCTGCTGGCCGGGCTGGCCGGCGCGCTGATCGCCGGTCCGCTGATCGGCGTGCTGCCCGGGCCGTTCCTGGCCCTGGCCGGCATCCTGGTGTTGCTGGCGCTGGCGACCGGGCTGGTGACCATGTCGTTTACCGCGCTGCTGGGTGACCCGGGCATTGCGCTGGCCACGTTGCTGCTGGTGATCCTCGGCAACGCCACCAGCGGCGGCGTGGTCGCGGCGTCCTTTCTGCCCGGCGGCTTTCGCCAGCTGAGCCCGGCGCTGCCCCCGGGAGCCGCCACCAGGGCGCTGGGGCGCGTGGACTACTTCGACCCGGGCGCGGCGCTTGGGCCGGTCGCTGTGCTGGTGGCCTGGGCGCTGGGTGGCCTGCTCCTGCTGGTGGTGGTGACTGGCAACCGGCGGCGGCTGCGGCCGGTTGCCCTCCCGGCCAAGCAGACATCCGTCACGCCATAGGAGGTCAAGGCATGGAACCCACTCGGCTGCTGCCGATCATCGCGCTGCTGTCGCTGGTCGGGGTGGAATACGGCGGCTGGGCGCTGCTCGGCTTCCTCACCGGGCGTGGCGCGCTGGGCGCCTTCCGCGAGCAGTTCTTCCGGGCCGGCCA
>WNGF01002629.1_pt1 | contig 24930 bp, 22 predicted proteins | sample 5400641 | NCBI WGS metagenome assembly WNGF01 (sample SAMN13153371, study PRJNA577476) | soil metagenome | isolation source: 80 cm soil or saprolite under grassland replicate 2 | place: USA:California | collected 2016-06-15 | reverse complement strand
CACAGATTCGTGGAATTTATTGTCTTTAAAAAGGTGAGGCGGCGGCTTTACCTGATTGAGAAGCCAAAAGGTGCGGCGTACCAACAGGAGCTTATAGAGACTCAAACACCTGAGCATAATACAACTACGATAACTATCCCGAAAAACGCGATACGGTGATGACCAACGCTTGGTATCATCTGCATCGCGCCGGAATCAAGCTGCCTTTCCCAATTCGGGAAGTCTACATGCATCAGGTCGATCCGCTGACCGAGGCGGATCAGCACCATGTGTATATCGAGAGTTTGATCGGCACACTGCGGCGTGTCGAGCTGTTCGAGGCGCTCGACAGCGCCGAGTTGCACGAGTTGGCCGAGCACGTCAGCCTGCAGCTCTACGGCAAAGGCGAACGGCTGGCGCGCCAGGGCGAAGCCGGGGCCACTTTTTTCATTATTCGCTCCGGCCGGGTGCGCATCGACGTGGACGACATTCTCGACGACGATCTGGCGGCGGTGACGGTCAACCGACTCGGGCCGGGCGATTTCTTTGGCGAGATGAGCTTGCTGACCGGCGCGCCGCGCGGCGCCACAGTGACGGCCGAGGAAGATACCGAGGCGTTGGTCGTCGCGCAGGCGGCGATCGCGCCCTTGCTCAAAGCCAATCCCCAGCTGCCCGAGCGCTTAGGCACGGTACTCTCGCGCCGGATCGAAATGAACCAGGCCGCGCTGGCCAGCCGGCGAGCGCTCGACGCGCCGGAGGAAGAGATTAGCCGGCCGACCCTGGTGCGCCGCATCCGGCAGATCTTCGGGCTCAACGGGCGGTCAGCCACCGCAGACCATCGCTGACGCGCCCGCCCAAGCCTCCTAGAACCCGCTTGTAGGCGAGGTCAGCCGCTCCGTTGGTATACTGCCTGCTATGCTACTGCTAGGAAACTCAGATCGAACAGATGAAGTCCTATACTTAACCCTTCAAACTACCCGAGAGCTGAACCCCTTCGATGGCAGACGATAAGCACCGTTCACGGCGGTATGGCCTTCGTAGGCGAGCGAGAGATGAAAGCCGCGGCCGCTGTGATAGCGGTACTCGGCGAAGCGGTGCGCGCCTGGTGCGGCTTCGACACCTTTGCTCATCCAGCCGCCGGGCGCCTGAAACGCGAAGCAGAACGGCGGCGGGGTGAGGAACCAATCGCCGCGACCCGGCAGCGGCACGCCGGTGAGGTCGATCGCCATACTGCTGTGGGGCGGGAAGTAGTGCTGCTCCTCGGCGTTCGGCTCGGGGGTGAAGCCCTGCGTGAAGTACTGGCCCGACCAGAAGAAGCCCGAGCCCCAGCGCGGCCATGCCGAGCAGTAACCGCCGAAGTACTCAGCCTCGGCTAAATGGCCCGCGCCCTCGACCTCGATTTCATAGACGAAGCGGCGCGGCCGGCAGCGAAACCGATAGGTCTTGCCACGCCAGGCCGAGCTTTCGGCGCGCAGCGAAACCACCAGCTCATCGGCCGTCTCGGCCACTGCCCAAGCGCCGATCTTGGTCGTATCGTCTCGATCGTGCAGCGGGTGGACGCTTGAGAGCGCGAATAGCTCGGCCACGCGCGATCCGGTGGCATCGTCGAGGTAGACGAACGGCCGGTCGTGTGCGAAAGTCAGCGTGTAGTTATCGGCGTGTACGCTCAGCGCGCCGTCGACTTGAGATATCTTCATGGTCGTAATTCGCTCATCGGTAACTGTTCACCTTTCCCACCGGATTGGACGCAGATGGCCGCAGACAAACGCGGACATTAGTTCATTTGCGTTCGTCCGCGTTCGTCCGCGTCCCATTACCCCTAGAGTCAACAGTTACGCTTATCCTACAGCTTGAACGGTACCACGACAACCGATACACCCCGGTCGCGCAGGCCGCGCAGAATCTCGTCGGGTGCACCTTCGTCGGTGATCAGCAGGGTGATCTCCGAAAAGTCGATCACCGGCGTGAGCGACCGCATGCCAAACTTGGTGCTGTCGATCATCACGATCACCTCGCCGGCCGACTCGATCATCGCGCGCTTGACCTGTGTCTCCAACATCTGCGGGTCGGTAATGCCGCCATGCAAAGCAAGCCCAGTTGCCGATAGAAACAGCCGTTTGACATGCAGCGCGCGGAAGAATCGCTCGGCCACCGGGCCGACAAAGGTTGAAGACTCAGGGCGGATAATGCCACCAGCGCACAGCAGCGTCGCGCTGCGAGGCATTCGGCGACGCAGTTCTTCGGCAGTGTACAGGCTGTTGGTCATCACCGTGAGATCGTGTCGATCTGTGAGGTGTGACACCATCCCAGTGACGGTTGTGCTGCCCTCCAATATGATGCTGTCGCCGTCGCTTACAAGCTCGCTCGCCGCGTAGCGGGCAATCGCCCCCTTCTGCGCTGTGGCCATCAACTGGCGTTTTTCGCGGGCAACCACCATCGGCTCGCCAATTGGCTGCGGCCAACGTACCGCCCCGCCGTATGTCCGCCGAATGACCCCGGTCTCCTCGAGCGCCTGAAGGTCGCGCCGGATTGTCATCTCTGACACACCGTACTTCTGGCTCAGCGTTGGTATCATGTTGTCGTCGAGCAGATCAATATCTTTCAGAATCTGCTGTCGGCGGTCGAGTGGTTTGAGCATCATGCATTTCTCCGTGTATCCTTCAAGCCGCCCTTGTTTGGTATGCTTGTTCACAACGATGATATAACACATCCACTTTACCAGGGAATCGACCGGGTTGTCAACAATGAACGATCATTTTGTTTATTTTGAACACTTTTGTGTTGACTTATGGTACAAGGCGCGATATCATGATCACCGCTTGTTCTAATGAGGAGGTCCGCATGAGCTATCTTGAACGCCCCACCAACCTGCTGACGTTGCGGGAGGTGCTGCCAATCGCCGAGCAGGGCGGCTTCGCACTCGGCTCGTTTTCGCCACGCTATACCGCGCTGATTCAGCCGGTGCTGCTGGCCGCCGAGCGGGCAGCCTCGCCGCTGATTGTGCAGATCTCGTCGAACGAGTTCCGCCGCTACGGCGTGACGCCGGGCGAGTTTGCCGGCGAGTTTTTCGAGCAACTGCGCGCGCTCCAGGTCAGCGTCCCGGTGGTGCTGCACCTGGATCATACCAAAGACACGGCCACGATTGGCGCCGCGATCGACGCCGGCTTCACCTCGGTGATGATCGACGCTTCGGAGCTGCCGCTGGCCGCGAATATCGCCCGCTCGCGCGAGGTGGCGGCGTACGCCCATGGCCGCGGAGTCTCCGTCGAAGCCGAGTTAGGGCGGATCGGCACCACTGACCAGATCGAGACCGATGACGACGTGGAGCTGTATACCGACCCCGACGAGGCCGCGGCCTTTGTCGCGGCGACCGATGTGGATGCGCTGGCGGTGTCGGTCGGCACGGCCCACGGCGTCTATCTGGTGCGTCAGCCGAAGATCGACTTCGAGCGGCTGCAGGCCATCCGCGCCCGCACTGCCGTTCACCTCGTGCTGCATGGCGGCTCCGGCGTGCCGGCCGAAATGGTGCGGCAGGCGGTCCGACTGCCCGGCGGCGGTGCCAGCAAAGTCAACATCGCGACCGATCTGGAACAGGCGGCCCTGGCGGCGCTCGGCCGCACCGAGCGGCTGACCAACGCCGAAATGAACGCGCTCCCAGAAGCGCTGCGCCAGCGGGCGCGCGACGCCGTCGCCGCCTGTGTGCACGACAAGATCAGCAACTATCTTGGCAGCGCTGGCAAAGCCGACGCACCAGTATGGGCGCTGCATTCGAGTCGATAGCTGGCTATGCAAGACTCATTGATCGACGAAGCACGTGCGCATGCGCAGCAGCGGCTGCTCGCCAACGGCAGCGAGATTGGTCTGGTTGGATCGAGCCAGGCGTACCGCCAGGTGTGGGCGCGCGACAGCATGATCTGCGGCCTGGGGCTGTTGCTCTGTGATGAGCCGGAGGGCGCCGCTATCCACCAGCGCTCGCTGGCAACGCTCCAGCATTACCAGTCGCCGCTCGGCAAGATCCCGCATAATGTTGGCTTTCCCAATATCTATGATCCGGCGCTGGTCGCTCACGGCGGCAAGCTCGCGGCGGAGGGCCAGCACGGCGCGGCGGTCCAGGATACGATCCACGCCGGCTGTGTGGATGGAAATCTCTGGTACATCATCGGCCACTATTATAATTACACGCTCACTGCCGACCTCGATATCCTCCGGCAAGCTTGGCCCAGCCTGGAGCGCGCGCTGCTCTGGCTGCGCTACCAGGACTCGAACGAGTGCGGCTTGCTCGAGGTGCACGAGGCGATGGATTGGGCCGACCTGTTCGCCAACCGCTATAACGTCCTGTTCGACAATGTGTTGTATGTCGCGGCGTGGCGCTGTATGGGCCTGATGGCCGGCGCGCTCGGTCTCGACGCGCAGCCGTATTTCTCGGTCGCGGCGGATACACACCGCAAAGTCAACGCGCTGCTGTGGGTCGGCCCCGAGCAGCCGAACGATCTGGCATGGATCAGTCGCGAGCGCAAAGAGTGGCTCTATGTCCGCAAACGTGTCGAGACCGAGCTGGTCGAGCGGCCCTTCTACTTGCCGTATATGGCGTTCCGCGACTACGCCGACCGCTTCGATACGCTCGGCAATCTGTTGGCGATCCTCTTCGGCCTGGCCGACCAAACCAAGGCCGACAAGATCCTCGACTACATCCATGGCTGTGGACTGAATGAGCCTTACCCGGTGCAGGCGCTTTATCCGCCGATCCATGCGGGCGAGCCCGACTGGCGTGACTACTACCGCGTACGTAATCTGAATCTGCCGCATCACTATCACAACGGCGGGGCCTGGCCGTTCATCGGCGGGTTCTATGTCGCCGCGCTGGTGCAGGCCGGCCGTCACGACGAAGCCCGGCAGCAGCTTGGCCGGCTGGCCGAGATGAACCGGCAGGGCCGGCGCGAGGCGTGGGAGTTCAACGAGTGGTTCCATGGGCTGTCGGGCCGGCCGATGGGCTATGCCCATCAATCCTGGTCCACCGCAATGTATCTGTTCGCCTACGATGCAGTCCGGCATGGCCGGGTACGCGCGTTCGGCGCCGCCGACGGCTGGCGGCCATAGATTCAAAGTCTCTCGTACCGAACGTTTTTTGTTCGTAGAACGAAAAAACGTTCGGTACGAAGAAGAAAATCCGTGTTATTTGACAACCAGAAGAGCGCATTCGATGACGACTGAAATCAAAAAGAACAAAAAGCTGCACATGATCGGCAACGCGCATATCGACCCAGTATGGCTCTGGCGCTGGCAGGAGGGCTGCCACGAAGTACTGGCATCGTTCCGCTCGGCGCTCGATCGCATAAACGAAGACCCCGAATTTATCTTCATTTCCAGCTCAGCCGCCTTCTACGCCTGGGTCGAGCAGATCAACCCGGCGATGTTTGAAGAGATACGGCAGCGCGTGCGTGAGGGCCGCTGGGAGATCGTCGGCGGCTGGTGGATCCAGCCGGACTGTAACATTCCCGGCGGCGAGTCGTTCGTGCGGCAGGGGCTGTACGGCCAGCGCTATTTCCTTGAAAAGTTCGGCGTTATGGCCCGCGTCGGCTATAATGTCGACAGCTTCGGCCACCATGCTATGCTGCCGCAGATTCTTAAGCAGAGTGGCATGGATTACTATGTGTTCACGCGCCCGAGCCCGCAGGAGAAGGGACTACCGAGCCGCCTGTTCTGGTGGGAATCCGACGACGGCACGCGCGTGCTGGCCTTCCGCATCCTGTTCGAGTACAACAGCTGGGGCAAAGAGCTTGATAAGCATATCCAGCGTGTGGCCGGCGCGCTGCGCGCCCCGTACGACGAGCTCATGTGTTTTTACGGCGTCGGCAACCACGGCGGCGGCCCGACGATCGAGAACCTCAAGAGCATCCGCCACCTCGCCGCGGCGCCGGATACGCCCCAGCTGATCTTTAGCTCGCCGAACCGCTTCTTCGACGCAATCGAGGACAAACAGCTGGCGCTGCCGGTAGTCCACGACGACATCCAGCGCCATGCCAGCGGCTGCTACGCCGCGCACTCCGGCATCAAGCAGTGGAATCGCAAGGCCGAGTGGGCGCTGATGACTACCGAGAAGTTCGCCACGATCGCCGCAATGACCACCGGGCTGCCCTACCCGTCGCAGGAGTTGGCCCGCGCCTGGCAGGCGGTACTGTTCAACCAATTCCACGATATCCTGGCCGGCACCAGCATCGAGTCGGCCTATGAAGACGCCCGCAACTTGTACGGCGAGGCGCTGACGATTGCCGACCGAGCGCTCAACGCCGCCATTCAGTCGATTGCCTGGAACGTGCGCATCGCGCCCGAGGTGGGCATGACGCCGATCGTCGTGTTCAACCCGCACGGCTGGCATAGCACGACGAATGTCGAGGTCGAGTTCGGACGCTTCACCGAGGAGCACGGCCTGGTCGACGATCAAGGCCGGCCCATTCCTGTGCAGCTCGTGCAGTCCGAGGCCAGCGCCAACGGGCGCAACCGGCTCAGCTTCATCGCCGACCTCCCCCCATTGGGGTATCGGGTCTACCGAGTGATCTCTCACCCCCCGACCCCCCTTCGACTACGCTCAGGGCAGGCCTCTCCCACGCCGGAGAGAGGGGCAGAACAGAAGTTCGTACCCACCACGCCGGGGAACGGGGAAGAAGATACTCCCCTTCCCCCCGGCGTGGGGAAAGGCGCCGGGGGATGGGGGGCCGATGACTACACCCTGGAGAATCAACGGTTCCGCATCGTCTTCGACCCGCAGACCGGCTATATCCGCAGCCTGTACGATAAGCGGGCCGAAAAAGAGGTGCTGCTAGGAGCCGGGGCGGTGCCCGTGGTAGTCGACGACCACAGCGACACCTGGAGCCACAATATCTTCAGTTTCCGCAATGAGGTCGGCCGTTTCGTCGCCACTAGCATCCGGCTCGTGGCTCACGGGCCGGTCAAGTCGATCGTGCGGGTCGTCAGCGAATACGGTCGTTCGCGGCTGATCCAGGATTTCATGCTCTACGCCGACCTGGACTATATCGAAGTGGCCGTGGTGGTGGATTGGCGCGAGCAGTTCCAGGCGCTCAAGCTGCGCTTTCCGATTAACGTCCAGTTCCAGCACGCCACCTCCGAGATTCCCTACGGCTCGATCGAGCGCTTCGCCAATGGCGAGGAAGAGCCGGGCCAAAGCTGGGTTGACATCTCGGGAACATCGCGCAAAACCGGCGCGCCCTATGGCGTAAGCATCATCAACGACGGCAAGTACAGCTACGATATCTATGTGCGCGATATTGGCCTCACGGTACTACGCAGCCCGATCTACGCGCATCACGATCCGGCCGTGCCGAATTCCAACGAGCTCTACTCATTCATCGACCAGGGCATCCAGCGCTTCCATTATGCCATCTATCCACATGAGCAAAGCTGGGAGGATGCCGGCACAGTGCAGCTGGCCGCCGAGCTCAACCAGCGCCCGATTGCTCTGATCGGCACCTACCATCCCGATGGCCAGCTGCCCCAGGTCGACTCGTTCGCCGCTGTGGATCAGACCAACATTGTCGTGACAGTGCTCAAGCAGGCCGAGGATGGCGAGGATCTTATTTTGCGCTGTTATGAGAGCACGCGCACGGCGACCAGCGCGCAGATTCGCCTGCCGCGCTGGGGCCGCACTATTTGGGCGAACTTTCGACCGTGCGAGATTAAGACATTCCGCATCCCGCGCGACCCGAATGTGCCGGTGATCGAAGTCGATCTCCTGGAGCGTGGCTAGAGCGCCGGTCAAGTATCCCGGATTCGATCACGCAAAGCCGCCGGGTGCCCTGGGCGACGCAAAGAAAAACGCTTTCTGGTCGAGAGAAACTATACTCGGTCAGGATCGAACAAAAGTGGCAGTGCCTGTGCTGGCATGGTACTATAACTTCCCTATATTGAGCGGGCCGCAGCGCAGGGCCGCCCGCCTCGCCGCTGCTACAGATGGTTGCCGCTCGCTTTGTCAGGAACAGCCTATGCCCGCCCCACTTACGCTCGGCATTCTCTCCCCACTGCTCGGCAACTTCTACTTCGGCCAGTTGCTGCGCGGCGTCCAGCAGGCCGCCTCGCAGCGCGGCGCTACCGCCATCGCGATCCAAACCCGCGATGCCTGGGCGCTGCACGCCGAGTACGGCCGAGCGCGCGCCTTCGACTATCCGCTGGCTTGGGAGCATGTCGATGGCTGGATCGTCATCACCGACGCGGTCAGCCCCGCTTATCTGCGCGCGCTCCAGCAGACCGGCAAGCCTATCGTCGCGTTGAGCTGGCACACGCCCGATCTGGCCGTGCCGATCGTCCTACCCGACAACCACGGCGGCGTCCAGCAGGCCATGCGCCACCTGTTCGAACACGGCCACACCCGGATCGCCTTCGTGGGGTTCCGCGAGCACACCGATATCCGCGAGCGCTACGACGGCTACCATGCGGCGCTGGTCGAACACGGCCTCACGCCCGACCCCGATCTCTGCATTGACGCCGTCGACAACCAGGCTATTGGCGGCCGCGGCGGCGCCGAGCGCCTCCTCGCGGCCGGTATGCCCTGCACGGCGATCGTGACCGGTACCGATCTGAACGCGCTCGCGCTGATTGCGACCTTGCAGGGCGCAGGGGTGCGCGTTCCTGAGGATGTGGCCGTCGTGGGTTTTGACGATGTCGACTCGGCCCAATACGCCATACCGGCCTTGACGACGGTCCGCCAGCGCTTCGATACGCTCGGCCACGCCGCCGGCGAGCTGCTGCTGGCCCAACTCAGCGGGGCCGACGTCGCCCCCGGCCCCCACCGCATTCCCTGTACGCTCGTGTTGCGCCGCTCGTGTGGCTGCATCGCAACCCCCACGCCCGTGCCCCCTGCCAGCGATGCCCTCAGCACCGAACGCTGGCAGGAGCGGCTGGCGGCGGAGCTAGCGCGGCTGGCGCTGTCGCCCCTGCCGCTCGCGCCCGACATGGCGCCGGAGGAGAGCTGGCCAGGTGTGACAACCCTCATCCAGGCGGTCGCGGCGGCAATGACGGGCGCGCCCGGCCCGGCCGAGCAACAACTGGCCGACGCCTGGCAGCAGGCGATCGCGCTGACCACCGACCTGCGCGCGCTGCGCGCCATGATCACCCGCCTCAACGATCAGGGGCAGCCGCAACTGGCGCCCGCCGACGCCACGGCGCACGTACGGCTCGATCAATTCCTGAACACAGCGCTGTCGGATATGCTGCACGCGCGGCTGCGGGCAGAGATTGCCCGCAGCACGCACTTCGAGAAGACCATCCGCAACAACAATGATATCACTACTGCGATCCTGGCCAGCGAGGGGTACGACGCCCGCGACCTGACGTGGCTGCGGTACACTCCCGCGGCGCAAGGCTGCCTGGGACCGTGGGACAGCGCACAGACCCACGTCGCGATCGCCGGGGTATTCCAACGCGCTGGCGCAGCGCCGGAGCTAGGGCGTATGCACCCACCGCAGCGCTTTCCCCCGCCTGAACGGCTAGCGCCGCCCGCGCAAGCTGCTGACAACGACATGTTGATGCTGTTTCCGGTGCGCACGCCACACCGCGATTGGGGGGTGCTGGCGGTGGTCTGCCCGATCGAAGCCGCGCTCGAGAGTGGGCGGTCGATGTTCAGCCAGGCCACGGCGCTGCTGACAATCGCGCTGGAGCGGACGGAGCTGCTGCAGTCGCTGGTCGGGCAGCAGTCCTCGCTGCAGGAGGCCTACGACCGCGAGCGCATTCTGGCGGCCACCATCCGCGAGATCGGTGCGCCGCTGATCCCGCTATTGCCAGAGGTGCTGCTGATCCCGCTGATCGGCACGATCGACACCGGGCGCGCGCAGCAACTGATCGAAACGGCGCTGCACGGGATTAATAGCTATCGGGCCACCGAGGTGCTGCTGGACCTGACGGGCGTGCCGCTGGTGGACACGCAAGTGGCGGGCGCGCTGATTCAGGTGACGCGCGCGGCGATGCTGCTCGGCGCCCATGTCACTCTTGTGGGCGTGCGACCGGAGATTGCGCAAAGCCTAGTGAGTCTGGGGATCGATCTGCGCTCGATCGGCACCGAGCCGACCCTCTCGGCAGCGATCGAGCGCCTGCTCCAGCACCGCAGAAGGTAGTTTTGCACGCCGCAGGCCCAAGCCTGCGTTCTAGGCAACCACCTGCCTCACCGGGGTTTCCAATTCGAGATTATCCCGATGGATCACGCGGAGCGCTTGGTAGCCATCAAAGCGCACATCGTACAGCTGGCTTATGGAAAAACATCGCTGAATCGTCCCACTGACGCCTGTCGGCAAATCGCCAAGTGGGCGAGTGATGCACACACGGTCGCCGACCTGAAATTGCTGCGATGGGTCCATACACACTCCCTCCACTGAGTCATGCCACACAGGCGGGCGAATCTGAGGCAGCAATACGTATGCCCCAAGATCGGCTCTCGCGGTATGCAACCGACAGGATTGACGAGGGCAGTGTTTATTCTGGGCCAGGATTATCATGAGCACCAGATCGGGCGGCGCGAATGCGGTGGGAGGCCACCCTCGTGGGTCACGATTCCAAGGATGTGTAACGCAGTCTACCATGGCTTGGCTACTGATGCGGCTCGCTAACGCATTTCGTAACGCCTTCAGGTAGCAGCGCCCCTGCCGTGCTTCTGACACGCCAGCAGAGACTCACAAGCGCTTCGTGCGCTAGCCTCGACGACTCCAAGATGAGATTCTCATACGCAACAATGCGCGGCTCCGTTTCCCCATCAAAGAGCACATCATAGATATCAGATCCGAAAAACACCCGCAGAATGGTTCCGCAGCGGTTAGCGCTGAATACATTGATGGGGTGGATGGTACGCACCCGATCGCCCGCATGAAATCGTGGTCTCATTATCAAACTGTCCTCCTACGTCTACGCAATCGCTTAAGGGCAGCTGCGAAGCGACTGAATCTATGGCGACGGTCTATGCACAATGGCCATGATATGGCGTGTCATGCTGTCCAAAAGATAAGACATCACAACTCAGCGTGGCAATGAGACCACCACTGTGCCTCCTTGACAACGGAGAACAAACATGCTAAAAACAGATGGTGTGCGATTTGGAGTTGAAGCCTAGAGCGTTCGACTTATTGGTGGGCTGCCGGCCGTGCCAAGGGTTCGCCAAGCCGTGAACCAGGGGGGTGGAATGAGACAGTTACGCGAACGGCAGGAGTGGAAATTCTTCGGCGTCGTCCCGCGGGCCGATCGCGCCCTCGCGGTCGCGTGGTGGGTCGTGCTCATCCTGCGAGGCGTGCTGCCGGCGCTCTTCGCGATCACGATGGGTGTGCTCGTCGGCGCGGTCCAGCGCGGCGACGGCCTCGCAGCGCCGCTTGCTCTCGCCGGCACAGTCTTCGTGCTGCTCCAGGTGCTTACGCCCATCCATACCGCGATCAGCGCCAACCTCGGCGACCGCACTGCGGCGTGGCTGAACGACCGGCTCACCGAGGCGTGCGTGCGACCACAGGGCATGGGCCACCTCGAGGATCCAAAGCTCACAGGCGATCTCACGATGGCCCGCGACTTCGACCTCGGGATCATGGGCCCTCCGCTATCGCTCAGCATGGACTTCATCGCGTCAGGTTTGGTCGAGCTGATCGCGGGCCTCGCGTCGGCGATCGTGCTGGCGACATATGCATGGTGGGCGGCGCTGCTGCTCGCGGGCGCGTGGCTGGCGACCCACTGGTTGCTGCGCGAGAGCGCGGTCTGGCGCGATCGCAACACCGACGAGGTGCGCGGCGCGCAGCGCGACTCCGAGTACATGTACCGCCTCGCGGTCGATCCACCGGCCGCGAAGGAGTTGCGGTTGTTCGGGCTGGTCGGGTGGACAATCGAGCGGTTCGTCGCCCGGCGCACGCGTATGTTCGAGCTCCAATACCACGCCACGCGACTGCGTGAGAAGCCGGTGCTATGGAGCTTGCTGCTCGTCGTCAGTGCGAATGTGATCGTGTTCTGGTCGCTCGGCAACGCCGCCGCCAACGGCAGCCTCGGTCTCGACCAAGTGGTCGTCTATGCACAGGTCGCGGTCGGCACAAGCATGATCGCCTTCGGTGGGCTCAACTGGGCGCTCGACGGCTCGGTGGCGCCCGTGGCCGCGGTGCTGCGCCTTGAGCCCGCGATGGGGCCGGCGGGCGAACTGGTGTCGGGCGATCGCGCCGCCGATGGGATACCGGCGCGCGAGATCAGGTTTCGCGATGTCACCTTTGCCTACGACACATCCACCGCGCCCGTGCTCGAAAGGTTCGATCTGACGATCCCGGCCGGGTCGTCGCTCGCGATCGTCGGCCAGAACGGCGCGGGCAAGACGACGCTCGCCAAGCTGCTGTGCCGGCTGTACGACCCACAGGGCGGCGCTATCGAGCTCGACGGCATGGATCTGCGCGACCTCGACCTCGACTCATGGCGATCTCGCGTCACCGCGGTATTCCAGGACTTCATCCGGTTCGAGCTGCCGTTGCGCGACAACGTGGCGCCCGCCGGTGCGCCCGACGATGCGGTCCTCGCTGCGCTCCAGGAAGCGGGCGCGGCCGAGCTGGCGAGCCTCGACACAATCCTGGCCCGTGGCTATGTGGGCGGCACGGACCTGTCGGGCGGCCAGTGGCAGCGCATCGCCCTCGCGCGCGCGCTCTGCGCGGTGCGCCTCGGCGCGGGGCTCATACTCCTCGACGAGCCCACCGCGCAGCTCGACGTGCGCGGCGAGGCCGAGATCTTCGACCGCATCCTGGCCGCTACCCGGAACTGCACGACGATTCTGATCTCGCATCGCTTCTCGACCGTGCGCCACGCCGATCGGATCTGCGTGCTCGAGCACGGCCGGGTGATCGAGCTCGGCACGCACGACGAGCTGATCGCACTCGGCGGCCGCTATCGCACGATGTTCGACCTCCAGGCGCAGCGCTTCGCGTCCGGCCAAGTCGACGAGGAGGAAGGGAGTGTCTATGACGCCCTCAGCTGACGACCTACCGCCCGGCCTCGCGTCGATGTGGCGGCTGTGCAAGCTCGGCTATAAGCACGAGCCCTGGCTGCTGGTCTCGGCGTTTGTGCTGGCGCTGCTAGCGGCGCTGCCCGACGCCTTGCTGGCGTTGTGGCTCAAGCTGCTTGGCAACGGCGTGATCGAGCATGATCGCGGCCTGCTGCTCACCGCCGCGATCGGCCTCGGCGTGTCGGCCACGGCGACATGGTTCCTGCGCACCGTCAGCACACGCGTGCAGCGCCGCTTCCGCGACAAGGTCACCATCAGGCTCGAGTCGCACGTCGCCCGCCTCCAGGCGTCGGTCACGACCATCGCGCATCACGAGCGACCGGATTACCTCGATCGCCTCGCGGTGCTGCGCGACCAGGTGTTCGTCCTCGACCACATGTACATGTCGCTGTTCTCAACCTGTGGCTGGATTCTGCGCCTGGGCGTCACCGTCGGCCTGCTTATGTCGATCCACCCGGCACTCGCGCTGCTCGCGCTCTTCGCGCTGCCGACGGTGCTGACCGCGACGTGGCGGCCCGCGGTCGAGCGCGCCGCCCAAGAGCGCGGCGCGCAGGCGAACCGACTGGCCCGCCACCTGTTCGTCACCGCCACCACGGCGCCGCCCGGCAAGGAGGTGCGCGTCACGGGCATCGGCCCACGCTTGGTCGCGCAGCGGCGCGCGGCCTGGGAGCAGTGGTACGGGCCGGTAGCGGCGGCGCGCTGGGGGAGCGCGATCTGGAACACGCTCGCGTGGACTGTCTTCGGGCTCGCCTATGTCGGTGCTGTCGTGTTCGTGTCGTCAGGCCTCGGCTCTCCGCCTGGGGATGTGCTGCTCGTCCTCGCCGCCGGGTCGCGGCTATCGGCCTATATCGGTGCCACGGTGGGCGAGATCGGGTTTCTCCGCGGCATCTGGCTCGATGGCGCGAAGCGGCTCGCCTGGCTCGAGGACTACGCGGCGTCGCTCGTCGCCCACGCGGATCTGCCCGTGCCCGACCGGCTGCACGAGGGTATCCGGTTCGAGCACGTGTCGTTCTCGTACCCAGGTACCAAGCGCCTGGTACTCGACGATGTGACCCTCGAGCTGCGCGCCGGCTCGGTCGTGGCGATCGTTGGCGAGAACGGCGCCGGCAAGACGACGCTGGTGAAGCTGCTCGCGAAGCTCTACGAGCCGAACAGCGGGCGGATCCTGATCGACGGCACAGACCTCACGCGCATGCCGGCGGACGCGTGGCGCCAGCGGCTGGCGGGCGCGTTCCAAGACTTCTTCCGGTTCGAGTTCCGCGCGCGTCACGCGGTCGGGGTCGGCGATGTACCCCGCATCGACGACGAGTCCGCGGTCGTTGCCGCGGTCGGCCGGGCCGGCGCCGACGACGTGGTCGAGCGCCTCGCCGCCGGGCTCGAGACGCAGCTCGGCCCAACCTGGCCCGACGGCGTCGAGGTCTCCTTCGGCCAATGGCAGAAGCTGGCGCTCGCCCGCGGCTTTATGCGCGATCATCCGCTGCTGCTGGTGCTCGACGAGCCAACCGCCGCGCTCGACGCGGAGACCGAGCACGCACTGTTCGAACGTTACGCGGTCGCGGCTCGCCGCGATGGCCACGCGGAAGATGGCCGAATCACCATCCTCGTGTCACACCGGTTCTCCACGGTGCGCATGGCCGACATGATCGTCGTGCTGGACGGTGCGCACGCAGTCGAGGTCGGCACGCACGACGAATTGATGGCCAAGGGCGGCCAGTACGCCGAGCTGTACGGCATCCAGGCCGCGGCGTACCGCTAATAATATGCAGGCGAGGCGGTCGAGGGTTTCGATCATCCCTTCCTCCATCCCCGACTCGATATGCGCGTCGCGATCCTCAACCGACTGGTAGGTGGCGGCACTATTTTTGGCGACCACGTTTCTGCTCCTGCTTTTGCAATTCAATGATTCCTCGTCGCTCGCGCAAATCGCCCTATAATTGCTCCTGCACGGATGTCGAAATGCCCAGTTCCCATTCGACGTATAGTATGAGCAGTCGAAGTTTAGCAGTGGAGGATCTATGCGCTACCTGTTGTTGATCTATGGGAACGAGCAGACCGCAGCGGCCAAATCCGCGGAAGCACAGGCCGCCGAAATGGATGCCTGGTGGAAGTACACGGCCGACCTGCAGCAGTCCGGCCAGTACCTCGCCGGCGAGGCGCTCCAGCCGATCGCGACGGCGACCACCGTACGGCTCGCAAATGGCCGTGCGCTTGTCGCCGATGGCCCCTTCGCCGAGACCAAGGAGCAGCTCGGCGGCTACTATCTGATCGATGTGCCCAATCTGGATGCGGCGATCGCCTGGGCCGGCAAGATGCCGAATCTTCCCGACGGTGGCTCCGTCGAGATACGGCCGATCATGGAATTTGAGTCTCCCGCATCCTAAGCGTTACACGCCGCCTGCGGCCGGTCGCGCCGGTCGCAGGCTGGCCACTCATCCGATGACAAGCGTACCTGAGAGTATCGAACAGGTTTTTCGCCGTGAGCACGGCCGGATCATTGCGTCGCTGATTCGGGCCTGCGGCGACTTTGATCTGGCTGAGGACGCGCTGCAGGACGCATTCGTGCAGGCGCTCGACCGCTGGACCGAGCATGGCGTGCCAGATAACCCGGCGGCCTGGCTGACCACTGCCGCCCGCGCTAGAGCGATCGACCGCCTGCGCCGTGCGCGCCGAGGCGCCGAAAAGGAGGCCTCGCTCAGCGAGCTGACCACGCCGGACGAAGGAGTGTTGGCGATGCTGGATCAGGGCCATGACTCGTCACTCGAAGACGATCGCCTGCGGCTGATCTTCACCTGTTGCCACCCGGCGCTGAACCTGGAGGCGCAAGTGGCCCTGACGCTGCGCACGCTCGGTGGCTTGAGCACCACCGAAATCGCGCGCGCCTTTCTCGTGCCCGAGCCGACGATGGGACAGCGGCTGGTGCGCGCAAAACACAAGATTCGCGCGGCGCGCATCCCCTACCAGACGCCGCCCGAGCACCTGCTGGCCGAGCGGTTGACGGCGGTGCTGGCGGTGGTCTACCTGATCTTCAATGAAGGCTATGCAGCCAGCGCGGGTGACGATCTGATCCGCCGCGATCTGTGTGGTGAAGCCATTCGCCTGGGCCGGTTGCTGACCGCATTGATGCCGCAGGAGCCTGAGGCGCTCGGGCTGCTCGCGCTGCTGCTGCTGCACGATGCCCGGCGGGGTGCGCGGATATCCACCGCCGGCGTGCCCGTGCTGCTGGAAGCGCAGGATCGCGCCAGCTGGGATCAGGCTGCGATCGAGGAGGGTAGCGCGCTGGTTGAACGCGCGCTGCGGATGCGCCGGCCCGGCCCGTACCAGGTGCAGGCGGCGATCGCGGCACTGCATGCCCAGGCTGCGACTCCGGAGCAGACTGATTGGCCTCAGATCGCCGCACTGTACAGCGTGCTCGCAAGCTTCAGCCCATCGCCGGTCGTGGAGCTGAATCGGGCGGCTGCCGTGGCGATGGCGTATGGCGCAGAGTTTGGTCTGGCGCTGATCGACCGGCCTATGGTCGCTGGTGCGCTGGACCAGTATCGTTGGTTGCATACCACCCGCGGCGAGCTCCTGCGGCGACTCGCGCGTTGGGAGGAGGCAGCAGCGGCGTATACGCGTGCGTTGCAGTTGTCCGACAACACCGCCGAGCGAGCGTTTGTTACACAGCAGTTGGCCGCAATCCGGACTGCGGCTGGTGAGGAAAGGTAATGCGGATGGAATTCACCGGGTTTTCCCGTGACGGGTTGGCATTTCTGGCCGACCTCGCGACCCATGCTGTATGTCCATCCGCCACGCCTGGGAGTGGATTCGGCAGGGCATCGCCTTCGCGTCGTCACTGCCGCCGAAATAGCCTGCTTTTACTGCGCTTTCAGCTTGCGCGGGTGCGGTTGATCATGTTCAGCATAGTACTTCAGTTCCTCGAAGAATTGGGCACCGACTCGGCCCATGAAGAGCTTCAACAGGGGCGCCAGAAACACGCCTGGGAACGGCGCCACGTCGAGCTCGGCGCGCGATTCCACCAGGCACGTCTGTGGTCCGAGTGAACGTACAGCCCAATGGTTCTCGGCGTGCTTGATAAACCAAGGCCGTCCCTCGGACGGTTCATACCCGAAGCGCATGGATTGTTCATCGTAATACGTGAAAGTTTCCCGTACAGCACCGAAGCCCGGTACTGCGGTCGCGCACACCCGTCCAGCGACCGCTGCTCCCGCAGGCGCAGAAATATCAGTAACGGCCTGAGATTCTGGGATCGAACTCGCCCACTGACCGACGGTGCCAAACTCATGTGCAAGAACGTGCCATACTTTCTGGGCAGCCGCATTGATCATAATTTGGCCTTTCAGTTGGAGATGCATATAGTGCTCCTTTCGGTAGCTCAGTGATCAGGTCATATATCTAATCTACTCCTGAGATCAGTGCCATGTCGAGGAAATCAACTGCCAAAGACTGCCAATCCCACATCTGGAGGCAGGTTGTGCATGGAACTGATGCAATCCGCGATACGCGCAGTATGGTGAAGATGGTCGCCGTTGCCGACGTGGCCAACTGCTTGGCATCTCGATGGCACCACCACGAAGGACCCGCGCAATTCGCAACCTTCGCTGGGGATCCAATCGCCGTGCCGCTTGGTATGGAATCGTGAGACGGCCAGACTGCTGCCACATGCTGTCTCGCCAGCAGGCGATCCGATTGTCGCCTGGTATATTCACATTCCAAGGGAGGAGACTTTATGCGATCGCACCGAGGGAAATGAGGGCGCAGATGGCGCTAACACTGAGTCTAGGTCACCGCCGGGCCATCCAATGGGTCAGCATCCTGATTGGCATCCTGGTCGTCGCATGGTTGACTGCTCCGCGGGCCGTCCTGCCCGTCAGCCTACAGGCATCCTCAGCACAAGACGATCCGTTCCCATGGCTGGCGCCGTGTAGCAAGCTGTCCGCGCACCACCTGCTCGAGCCACCAGCGCCGGTCAGCCACACACCGACCACTACGGTGGCCAATCCCACCGCGACCCCCGTCCCGCCAACACCCCGTCCAGCGCCCCAGGAAGATCGCGTCGGCTTCCCGGCAGGCTATGGGGAGACCTTCCGGCTGCTGGTGGTCTTCGACCGGCCCGACAACAAGCAGGTGCGTGCGCTCTGCGCCAACGAGCTGGCGGCCGGCATCGCGCCGGGCAAATCCTTCCCCTACGGGAGCGTGCTTGTGATGGAGACCTGGCGCGCCAAGCTTGATCACAATGGTAATCCAGTTCTGGACGCCAACGGGCGATTCATCCGCGAGACGCTGAGTGGTGTCTTTGTGATGCGCGAGGAGCAGGGCTTCGGCCAGGCCTACGGCCTAGACCGCAGCGGCGAGGCCGAGCATACCGTTGTCACAACGGGAGCGTTCGCGTCTAAGCCGCTCAAGACGCGGCTGGCCAAGCCAGGGGATCACTTCAGCGTGACCTATGTCTCGCCCGGCAGCTTCCCGTACTTCTGCTCGATTCACCCGGCGATGAAGGGAGACATCGAGGTTAGGAGCTAGGACACACGGTGACCGCGAAGGATGGATCGATCAGCTCAGAGACACTGAAGACCGCCTCGCTGAGCGGTGATCGTAGCACGTCGTACCACAACAGCCGCACCCAGGCGGGCGCGATCACAGCCTGGTGCGCTCACTATTCGGTCCGATATGTCTGAATCTGCCGGCCAGGCCTGCGCTGCCCTAGTCGCGCTGAGCGCTCGGCGACTTCGCGCACGATCGCGGCTTTGTCGAGCGTCAGCAATTTGCGGCCGCGCATCAGCACCCGGCCGTCGACAATCGTGGTGTCGACATCGCTGGCCCGCACGGCATAGAGCAGCGCGGCGCCGACGCTATGCACTGGCTGGACGTGCGGGCCATCCAGCCGCACGAGAATCAGATCCGCCAGGTAGCCCGGCGCTAGGCGCCCTAGGTCGGCGGCCTGACCGATCACGCGCGCCCCCTCGCAAGTGGCCATTGACAGTGCCTCCGGAATGCTGAGCACACGCGCATCGGCCCGCTCGTGTTTCTGCAGCATGGCTGCCAGGCGCATCTGTTCCCAGATATCCAGAGTGTTGTTGCTCGCCGCCCCGTCGCTGCCCAGCCCAATGGCCAGGCCCCGCTCGCGCATCGCCACGACTGGGGCGATCCCCGCCGCCAGCTTGAGAAAGGTCTTCGGGCAGTGGGCCACGCCAGCACCGTGTGCCGCCAGAAGCGTGATATCCTCGGCCGTGGCATGGGCGGCGTGGGCGCACAACGCCGGCCCGTCCAGCAGCCCGAGTTGCTCCAGCAGCTGGATCGGCGTCACGCCGTGCTGCGCAAGACTGGCCTGAACCTGCCCGGCCGTCTCGGAGACGTGAACGTGGCATCCCAGCCCAAGCTGCTTGGCCTCCACCGCAACCATGCGCAGGAAGTTGGGCGGACAGGTGTAGGGTGCGTGCGGGCCAAGCCAGACGCGAATGCGCCCGCCCAACGCGCCGTGCCACTGCTCGGCAAATGCGGCCGCCTGCTTGAGCTCGCCTTGGCCATCGCCCTGGCCAAACATCGTCCAGGCCAGGTGGCCGCGCAGCCCGCTGGTCGCAATCGCCTGCGCGACGTGGTCCATGGAGAAATAGTGGTCGGCAACGGTGGTCACGCCGCCCTCGATCATTTCTACTGCGGCCAACATCGCCCCCCAGGAGATGTCGTCGGGGGTGAGGTTGCTCTCCATTGACCAGATATAGTCGTTGAACCAGATCTCGATCGGGACATCCTCGGCCGAGCCGCGGAAGAGCACCATGGCACTATGGGCGTGAGCGTTGATCAGCCCGGGCATGGCTGCCATGCCGATACCGGCGATCACCTCGGCGGCCTGCGCGGGCGCGATCTGGCCGGTGGGCTGCACCGCAGCGATACGATTGCCACGAACGGCGATGTCGTAGCCCGGCAGTATCTGCACAGTCGTGCCCTGCGGATCGACCAGCGTGACATCGCGGATCAACAGGTCGTACATATCTGTCTCCGTGCTAATGCGTTTTCCCTGGGAGCCCTCACCAGCGCCTGTTATCGCAAGATCCTCCCTGCGCCGCGACCCACTCACCCACATGCAGCGGGCAGGCGCCCCACGTTCGCCACGCTCAGCAGCCGGCGGGTCAGCTCGCCGCCCTCGACCACCAGCTCGTGGAGCGCCTCGGCCAGGTGGCGCTCCTGCACGATCATCGCGTCACCCTCGTCGGCAGTGTGCAGCCAGCGTGCGCGACGTAATCGAACCACGAGCGACGCGGCATCGCTGTGTACATCACTCTACCACACCTTGCAAGTATGATGATATACCAGATTCCTATCTCCATATCCTCGCACGCTGCTTGAGATTGCACTTGTCTCCTCGTACCTCATCGCCACGAGCGTGCCCGATCCCGCAGCTACGTCTGTATAGTAGCGTGAGATGTCAGGCTTCGCACCTCTTTGGTAGTTGCGGCTCGCCCGACGTGGGCCCTGCTAGGGCCAGATTGTCGGGTTGTGAGGCCAAAACGGGATGCGCATATGTCGCCGCGATCGCGATCATCGCCGCCAGTGCCAGGATACCCGGCGCCAGCAGCGGCGCCGCCCCGCGCAGCGCCTGAAACCAGACATCGCTCCAGACGGCGCTCGGCCGCATCTCCAACTCGAAGGCGAAGTTATTCGCGAGGTGTTCGTACACGCCGAACAAGCTGCCGAGCATGAGCAGTCCCATCACCCCGCGCAGCATTAGCAAGGTGCCACGCAGCGGGCGCCACAGCACCACTACTACGGCGATCAGACCCACCCCGCACAAAATAAACGGCACAAACTGCACCGGGTCGTCGTAGTGTTTGGCCAGGAACAGTTCGACGATCGTGCCGATGCACATCCACGCCGACAGCCCGAGCAGAAATGTTCGCAAGCGCTGTTCAACGGTTGTTGTTCGCATGTGGTGTTTTCCTTGCCTGCCCGGCCACCGCCGCACAACGTTGGCCGGGCGGGCGATTGATCAGGATCCGGCGAGGTAGACCGCGGCCTGTTGCGCATCCGCAGCCGAGACAGCGCCGGCGAGCTTGGCCATGAAGGCCTGGTTGGATCCGTAGGGCCGACTAGCGATGAGCTGGTCCGCGATAGTGGCATCGACGCCTGGCAGCTGTTGCAACGTTGCGGCGTCGGCCTGATCCACATCTACCGGCACATACACATACTGCTCATAGGCAGCCACCTGCTCGGCGCTCACATATTTGCCGATCTCTTTGCGGAATTGTTGGATGCTGATATAGGGGCGATACTCCATGAACTCGCGCACCATCCGCGTGCTGAAGTTGGGAATGGTACTGAGTAATTGGTCCTCGGTCACGGCGTTCAGGTTAAGCTTGGCGGTCGCAGCCGTCGCGGCCGGCTGGGCGGTTGCGGAGGAGGTGTTTTGCTCACTCGTAGGCAGCGCCGCAGCGCCGCTGGCCGCGGTTGGGGCGGTGGTAGTCGATGCTCCGCAGGCCATCAAGACGACCGCCATTAGCGCAGTGATGCCGAGTATTCGCAATTTGCTTGTTGTAGGTATCATGGTCATAAGGTCCTTTCCTGTTGATGAGTATCTGACTCATATGCGTGCCGTACCATGGTGCCTGGCACTGCGCGATATGATGCTATGAGTCTAGCGAAAGTCTCTTCAGATAATGTCAAGAGGCGATGTGGAAAGTGTGTGGATTTGGTTGATGATACGCGATTTTTCTCGATTGTCCAGGTCGCCAGCAGTGGTCTGGATTTGCCCGTACGCCTGGGTCTGCGCGCTGGCGACCGAGCCACGTAGTGTCGGGCCGACGATGATGCCGAGCGCGAGCCCGGCCACCAGCGCGGCCGTGATAATGATCGATTTTCGTTGCATTGCCTTGTTCTCCTTGACTTCGAGTCCGTTGAGTTCCGCGCCGCCACATCAGCCTGGGCGCTGCCAGTGGCGGCGTGCTACTCAGAGTACCCGGTTCATGTCAAGAAATTGTTCAGGAGTAACAAGGAAACTATGTGGATTACACAATGTGGGCACGATTACGGTGTTTGCGTTGCTCGGCCACTTGATGGTGGTCCGCCCGGTCCACCACCCGACTGTCCTGTGCCGACAGTCGTCGGATCGATGCCGATGTCGAACGCCGCGGCGTAGCCCTGGTCGGTCTTGGTGGTCGTCAGCAGCAGCAGGTCCTGGTAGATGTTATCGGTGCTGTTCAGCGTGTCCGGCGTGCTTCCCTTACTCGCGTAGGGTGCCTGGGTGAACACCTGCTGCGAGAGTGTGTCGTCGAAGAACAGCTGCGAGGTGAAGACCTTGGTTTCGTCGGGGTGTACCTTGAAATGAATATGAACGGCACGGCCCGAGTACCAGCCAGGGTAGATTGTCGTAAACGTTGCTTTCCCATTCGCATCGGTCACCTGCGCGCCGCGCAGCCAGTTCTGCCCCTTGGTGTTGAAACCGGGGTCCGACACGTCCGAATACTGGCCTGCCGCGTCGCAGTGCCAGATCTCTACTGTAGCGCCTTGCAAAGGCGTGCAGGCGCTATTGCTCACCTGCGAGATATTGAATGTCAGGGCCAGCGGCGTACCTTCTTTCACCGTACCGGTGGTAGAGTCCGCACGGATATCGGAGCGCACGAGGTTCTCTGCCACATAGTACGGTCCCTCGGTCACCTCGGGGCGGACCACACACGCGGGCGCTGCCGTCCCATTGCCAGCGGCCACCGTGGTATTGTCGGTTTGCGCCGTCGCGACCTCGGCCGCCGCCGTTGCCTGAGCGGTCGGGTTGCTGGGCAATGTTACTGCCGTCGCCGCCTCCGCGTTGAGCGCGGGCGTCGCCGCCGCTGCTGTCGGCGCTTGACTCGCCGAAGTCCCTGCCGGCGCCACGGTAGCGCCTCCTCCGGTTTGGCTTGGCCCGCATCCCACCAGCATAGTGGCCCCAGCGGCCCCAAATAGCGCCAGCACCTCGCGCCGGCTCAGAATCCGGCCGACCTGTCGATCATCGTTGTCCATGGAATCTATCTCCTTTCTGTCATTCCTTGTGCTTCAGCCAAGCAGAATCCATACCCTGCATGTCGGCTCAATCGTTTAGCAGATTGCTAATGAAATTTGACGCTCAAAGTCGGTAATGGCGTAGTGGCGCCTTTAGGCGAGTTTTTGGCGTCAGGACCGCCTGAAGGCGCCACTACGAATACCCCGTTTGATTGTCAAATCTCATTGGGCAGTGTCTAAGCGAAGTGGTGAATAGTCGACGGATCAGCCCTCCCCGCGCGCGGCTGCCAGGCGTGTCGGTGGAGCAGCTCCACGCCGCCGTTGTGCGAACAACCGGTAGATTGTCATCGCAAGCACGCTTACGCCGGTGCTCGCATACATCCAGATTGCCCACGGCAGGCTGCTGTCGGTGCCGCTGAACAACCCGTGCATAAGCGCCAACCCAAACACCGCAAAGCTGAGGTAATGGATCGTCCGCCAGATCCGCGCCCCGAGCCAGTGGCGCACGTAAAAGCTGAACGTCACGAGCGCCATGAGGTAGAGACCGATCTGCCCGAGGCCCACCCACAGCGGCAGGTAGCCGGCACTCGCGAACGGGATCAGGATCTGCGACAGCGTGTAACCGATGTAATGGTCGCCCAGCAGCACCAGCGCGTGCAGCAGCCCAAAGCCGAGGCCGAGCAGGCTGGCGTGCTCGTGCAGATCAGCGGCAGCTGGCCCGCCCGGCCAGGCGCGCGCCAGGCGATTGGTGATCGAGAGCCCCAGAATCATCGACCACCACAGCAGCACATAGGCGACGAATGCGCTGGCCCGCGAGAGATACCAGGCGCTTTGTCCCCCCAGCAGTGCCGCGCCGAACGCGGCAAGGCCACCGGCTTGCCCAACCAGGTAGACCCCGATGGCAACCAGGATAATAATGCCGACGAGCGCGCCGACCAGTGGCGGTAAGACCGTCATGACCAGATCGTCCGTAGCATCCGCCGGGCGTTTGGCCGGCGGCGCGAGACGCTGCGCCCGGTCGAGCCGTTCGCGTGGCTCCGTCGGCATCGGTGACTGTATCGTCTTCATGATATATATTCCTCACTGCACGCCGCGCCAGGAACGACGCCGTGTGCATGAATCGTATTCTGATCGAGATAGCTGTCCATCCGGCGGCTGCGCAGGATGCGCCCGTCGTCCAGCACCAGCAGCCCGGCCAATATGGGCCGCGCGTCGAGCCAGGCGAGTCCGGCGCGGCTGCCGAGGATGAGCGCGACCTTGGACGCCATCTCGGCCGACGGCCCGTCCGGCGCGACAACGGTCGCGGACAGGACGTTGGTCTGCGCCGGCTGGCCGGTGCGCGGGTCGATGATGTGATGCTGCGCGGCGCCACCGCGCATCCAGCGGCGATAATCGCGGCCAGAGGTCGCGACCGCGCCCTGAGTGAGCAGCAGCAGGCCAAGCGATTCTTGTGGCGCGAACGGATTTGCAATCGCGATCGGCCAGGGTGCCCCATCGGCCATCGGCCCACTGACCGCGATATCGCCGCCCGCATCGATCAGCGCTGGGCCGGCTGCGCCCAGTCGCTGGGCGGCCTGGTCGGCCGCCCAGCCCTTCGCGACGCCGCCCAGGTCCAGCCGCACGCCGACGGGCAGACGCACCGCGTGGCTCCGCTGATCCAGCACGATCGTGCGCCAATCGGCTGGACGGCCCGGCGCAGGCGTGGCGACGCCATCAGGGGCGAGGTCGGCGAATGAGCGGTCGTAGCCGGCGGCCTCCAGCGCGGCGAGCACGGTCGGGCGAACCAGGCCGTCGCTCTGTCGCGCCGCATCGAGCGCGATAGCGATCACGTCCCACAGCGCCGGTGGCACCACGACCAGTTGCCCAGCGGCGGCGTTGAGCCGCGACAGGTCGCTATCGGCGCGGAAGCGGCTGAGCTGCTGCTCCCACACTTCGAACCAGCCCGGAACGGCCGCGAGCCGCGCCTCGGCCTCCAC
>WNGF01008890.1_pt1 | contig 24932 bp, 14 predicted proteins | sample 5400641 | NCBI WGS metagenome assembly WNGF01 (sample SAMN13153371, study PRJNA577476) | soil metagenome | isolation source: 80 cm soil or saprolite under grassland replicate 2 | place: USA:California | collected 2016-06-15 | reverse complement strand
GCTCGATCAGATGATCGACCACTTGATCGTCCTTTTTCTCTTTGTTCAGCTCTTTGCCGAGCGCGCCCAGGCAGGCTATCGCGGCGACTCGGATGGGCGCGCGCTTGCCGTATTTGCTGTGATTGATGGCCAGCTCGACAGAGCGTTTCTCTTTGGCCTGCGCGAAGCCGTGGAAGATCGAGGCTGCTATGACCTCTTGCCAGGACGCGCGAGAGATCGAGGCGCGGAGGATGTCATATGACTTATCGCCGCCGATGTGGGCCAGGGCGCGCGCCGCCGAGACGGCGACGTAATAGCTTTCGTCCATGCCCAGAGCCTCGCCGAGGATGCTGATCGTCTCTTCGTCTTTGAAATTGCCCAAGGCCCAGACACAGGCGCGGCGCACATGCGAATCTTTCGACAGGCGGTAGGCTTCGATCAGGGCCGCCCGCGCGCCGTCGCCGCCGATCTCGCCCATGCTCGCGGCGGCGGCCATTCGCACGCCGTAAAACCCGGCGCCCAGCAGAACCTCGCGCAGCGCATTGACAGTTTCATCGCCCTTGAAGACGCTCAGCTCTCTTGCGGCGCGCGCGCGATCCATCGCCTCGTCGGCGCGCGTCAGTTGGAAGATCAACTCTTGCGCCGATTTCTCGAAGCGCATGACTTTGAAGATGCGATGGCCTTTATCGAAGAGGACCATTCGCGGCCTCGATTCGCAGGGGAAGTAGAAATCCTGTTCGGCCTTTTCGACGACGACACGGTAGCTCGCGCGCCGCTCCGTATCGGCGCCTTCGCCGGGTTCGACCGTTATGATTTCGATCTCGGCGGTGAAGCGGAAGACGCGCGTCCCGTCTTCGGTCCCCTGAACCTGTTTGACCGAGAGCTTCAGCAGGTTCTGTTCGCGCCGCCATTCGTAAGCCACTTCCAGTTCGGGGTAGCCGGGCCCGTAGAGCCACTGGTCGAAGAACCAGTAAAGGTTCTGTCCCGTAGCCTCTTCGATGGCGACTTTGAAGTCGTTAGTCTCGGCGTTCCCGAATTCGTGCTTGTTCACGTAATGCGCGAGCGTTCGGAAGAAGGCGCCGTCGCCCAATTCCCATCGCAACATGTCGAGGACGCACGCGCCCTTCTCATAAGCGTGGCGGTCCATCAGGTCTTCGGAGAAGCGGTAGCGGTTGAAGACTATCGGGCGGCGGTGGCTCGTCCGGTCCTCGCGCAGGTAGGTCAGGAAGTCCTGGAATAGCGCAAATCGCGCCTCGTCGCGCCCGCGCTCGTGTTCTCGCCAGAGGTATTCGCTGTAGGTCGCGAAACTCTCGTTCAGCCAGATGTGCGACCAGTCTTTGCAGGTCACCAGATCGCCCCACCATTGATGCGCCAACTCGTGCGCGACGATGTCGTCGTAGCTCAAATCAATCGTCGCGGGGTCGTCGAGCAGGCAGCGGTCGGTGAAGGTCGAGGCCGAGGTGTTCTCCATCGCGCCGAACAGGAAGTCGTCTACGAGGATCTGCGCGTATTTCGGGTACGGGTAGGCGTACCCGAACTTCTCCTCGAAGAATTCGATAATCCGAGGCGTCGCGGCGAAGAGCCGCCGGCCTTCGCGGACGTGATCTTTGTAGACGTAATAGCTGACCGGCAGTCCGTCGTGATCGTCGTTGAGCGCCTCGTATTCGCCGATGACGATCGAGACTAGATAGGCCGGGTGCGGTTGCGACTGGCTCCAGCGATAGGTCCGCGAGCCGTCGCCGTCGTTTTCGCGGACGTCGATCAATTCGCCGTTCGAGAGGGCGAAGAAAGGCGACTTGACCGTGGCGATCATTTCGGTGGTCATCTTCTGGTTGGTCACGTCGTGGCAGGGGAACCACCAGTGCGCGTCCTCGTTCTCGCCCTGCGACCAGATCTGGCGCGGCTTATTCGGATAGGCCTCGTCAGGCTCGACGAAGAAGAGTCCCTTGCGAGGCGAACAGGAGTACGTGATCTCGACGGTCAGCCGCTCGCCGCGCGCGTAGGGCCGGTCTAATTCGATCTCCAGCTTTTCGGGGCGCGTCACGAACTCGAGTCGCCGGGAGATGGAGCCGGCGGCCTGATCGGATGAATTCGGCGGATCGTCCGCGCCGCGCTCCTCGACGGAAGTCAACGTGGCGCTCTTGATCGCCATCTCCGCGATGTCAAGCTCGAAATGCGTCAGGCCGTCGTTGATCGGCGAGAGCGTGAACGTGGCGGAGCCTTCGACGTAACGCCGCTCATGGTCGAACCGCAGGTCGAGCTTCAGATGTTTGATCTCTACTTTGCGGTCGGGCGTGTGATGTTCGGCGCCCGCGATCGCTTCGCGCTCAATGTTGGCCGTCGCGTCGTACAGATCGACCTCCGCCCACTGGCGCGGGTCGAGCAAAGCCGGGTGAATGAGTGGGTCGTTGATGGTCATGATTGGCGTAGTTTCGGTATTAGCCCGGCAAGTTGCAAGCCTTTGAGTAGGGAGTGGGGAACGGGGAGCGGGAGAGCGGGGGAGCGAGGGAGTGAGGGAGCGGGAGAAAAAATATCTCTCCTCATCTCTTTGTCTCCCGCTCTCCCGCTCTCCCGCTCTCCCGCTCTCCCACTCCCCAACCTTGACGGCTCGGCTCCGCATCCCGCACTCTACGCCATCGAACAACAACCAGGAGGACGACCATTGCATGAGCGATCGTACTTTTTCTCTATTTCATCAGGCCGCGCCGCCAAAGGGCGGCCTTGAATTGAAGCCTCCGCTGCTGTTGATGCTGCACGGCTACGGCGCCAACGAGGACGACCTGTTTTCGCTCGCGCCTTACCTTGACGGGCGTTTCATGATCGTCAGCGCGCGGGCGCCGATCATGTTGCAGCCCATGTCTTACGCCTGGTTCAACCTCGGCTTCACTCCGCAAGGCATCGTCGTCAATCCCGAAGAGGTGGAGAGCAGCCGCCGGACGATCCACAAATTCCTCAGTGAAATTATCGAAGCCTATGACTGCGATCCGAAAGCGGTCTACCTGATGGGGTTCAGCCAGGGGGCCATGATGAGCCTGGCCGTGGCGCTAACCTATCCTGGATCGGCGGCCGGCGTGGTGGCGATGAGCGGAAGGGTGTTGCCGCAGGCGCTCGATCAGATCACTGACAAGGACGCTCTGGCCGGGTTGCCGATCTTCGTGGCGCACGGCTCGCGCGACATGCTCATTCCGATCAATCAAGGGCGCGACGCCCGCGCGAGGCTGTCCGAATTGCCCGTCGAACTGACCTACCGCGAATACGACATGGGGCATGAGGTTTCGTACGACAGTTTGAAAGACATTACGGAATGGCTGAAGGAGCGGCTGAACCATTCATCGTCCGCTGTGATCATCAACTGAGTGAGGGGCGCTCACATAGATTTCAAGAAGAAGAGTTTTAGCCACGAATGAACACGAATATTCACGAATGGAGAGCGAGTGGGTCATGAAGGCATGAAAAAGATTCGTGTCCATTCGTGTCCATTCGTGGCTGATATTCTTTGTCTCTGGCGCCGTTAGATGTTGATCAATTTGTGATCGCGCAATCCGACCTCCACCTCGTCGTAAATCCGGTCGATCAATTCATAGCCGTAGCGGGCGAGGAAGTAGAAGACGTTGACCTCGCGCTCTTGCAGGTTCTTATTCGGGTAGAGCGCGGCGAAGAGCCGTTCGATCTGCTGTTTGGCGCCTTCGTCGCGCTTGCCGCGGTTGTGGACGAAGCGGGTGCGCAGGTTATGGAGTTGGTAGAGGATCTTTTCGCGCCCGCCCTTCAGCGCGTCGGCCAGCGTCGGGTCTACGGACGCGAGCGAGGCGTTCAGCTTATCCAACTGGTCGTTGAAGACCTTCTCGGTCTCGTCGAAGACGGTCGCGGTGTTCTGGTCCAGGCTGCGTTCGACCACCGTTTTCATCACTTCTTCGAATCCGGCGAAGAGGTCGGTGAATTTGACGCCGTACTTGCTCATCGTCTTGGCGTGGCGTTTCTCGATTAGCGTGAAGCTGGCTCGCGGCAGCGCCACGGGGTCGACGCGGTTGAGCAATCCGTAATTCGGGCGCAGTTGGGCGAAGTACGCGATCTCGGCGGGGCCGCCGATGTAGGCCAGAGTCGGCAGGAGGAAGTCCTGGACGATGGGGCGCAGCGTCACGTTAGGGCTGAAACAGGACGGACATCGCCGGACGGTTTCGAGCAATTCAGCCGCGCCGAAACTCTTCTCGCTCCCTTTCAAGTAAAAACGCCCGTCATCACGCCGCGTCATCGCCGTCCGGCGGCCCTCGTCGAGCATGAACAGCGGCGCGGCCTCGGCGTTGGCGTAGACCTGCGCGTGGTAGCCCGACGCCTCGAGCTGCGCGCTGGCGTTGAGGAGCCTCGACGCGAATTCCGGCGCGTTCGACATCGCGCTGGCGTATATCTCTCCGGCGACGGCTTTCAAACGGTCGTCGAGCGGGTCGATCAACACTACGCCGAATTTGCCGAATAGCTTGATCATCATCCTGCCGAAAGCTTCGGCGAAATTCGCGCCGGCCTTGTAGGAATCGCGCAAATCTTCAACCAGACGCGGCATGAACTCCGATTCGGGCAGCGCGGCTATCAACTCGTCGATGTTCTCGGAGATCTTTTCGTTCAGTTTAACGTGGCCTACGGGCTTGCCTTCTTTGGGCGAGCACCCGGCGTAAGTGATCGTGACGAGATGGCCGTCGCGGTTGATGAGGCGTGTGTGATTGACCTCCTCGAAGTCATGGTCTTCGGAGGCTACCCAGAACATTGGGACGACGTTGAGGCCCTGAGCGCGGAGGTGTTCGGCCAGCTTGATCGCGGTCAGAGCCTTGAAGACCGTGTAAAGCGGGCCGGTGAAAAGCCCGGCCTGCTGACCCGTGATGACGACCACGGAATCTTTCTGACGAAGGCGCTCGATATTGGCGAATGTCAGATCGCTTGCGCCCGCCTGCGCGTTCTGATCAGCGAGCGCGTCGACGACGGCGTCGCGCGAGAAGGTTTGAGCAGCGACCTTGGGCGCGCGCGCGACCAGGGCCGAAACGTCTAGGCCGCCGGGTTGATAGAACCGCGAGACTCGGTCGAAGTTGTAGAGAAAATCGTTAAAGAGCCTGGACGTCCGCGGAATCTGATCAAAACTGATCGTGTTGTCTGCCATTCTTTCCTTCTTTGTCTCTCTGCCTTGCTATAGGACTTATGGGACTTATGGGACTTATGGGATGCAGGGGGCGATGCGCTCCCTTGTCTCCTTGTCTCTCTTCTCTGCGGTCCCTGGGGTCTGTCCCGGTTCAATCGGCGAATTGAGGCGCGACGCTCTGTTCTACCTCTCTCCATCGCCCGTCTTCGGTCTTTTCAAACAACTCGCTCTCTTCAATCGCTTTTTCTATCCCTGCGCGCTCCTCGTCGGTCGGGACAGGCATCGGCGAGCGCGGCAGATAGCCGTAGAGTCCGACCACATCCATCGCGGCCTTCAGATGCCCGACGCCGCTCGCCGCCGTCACTCGCGCCAGCGCGGCCAACCGCTTCTGCAACTCCTCGGCGCGCTCGTAGTTGTTATGGTTATACGCCTGCTCGATCGCGCAAGCAGTGTTCGGCGCCAGCGCCCCGACGGCCAGCGCCGCGCCGGCGCAGCCCGCGTCCAACCCTTGCGTCAAGATCGCCGGCGAGCCGACCAGCACGCTGAATTCGCTGTTTTTCAATTCGCGGAACAGGTCTTTCAACGCCGTCAGGTCGCCGGAGCTTTCCTTTAGCCCGACGATGTTCGGGTGTTCGGCCAATCGCGCCACAGTCTCCTGCATCAGGTAGACGCCGGAGAATTGCGGGATCAGATAAATCATGATCGGCATCGGCGAATTGTCGGCGACGCGCGCGTAATGCGCCTCGTGATGCTCGTCGTCCAGAACCTTCTTGTAATAGAACGGCGTGACGACGACCCCGCCGTCGGCGCCCAGTTCGTGCGCGCGCCGCGTCATTTCGACGGTCTGGCGCGTCGACAGTTCGCCCGTGCCCACCAGCAGCAGTTTTTCGGACGACATCGCGCTGCGAACGGTCTCGATCACCGCCAGCTTCTCGTCCGTCGTCAGGTGCGGGAACTCCCCCGTCGAACCCAGGATCAGATATCCCCTCAGGTCGGTCTGATTCCAATGTTCGAGATTGCTTTTCAATTTATCGTGATCGACCTCGCCGTCGTATCCGAACGGCGTCGGCAACGCGGCAATGATACCGTTAAGGTTGAGTGACATAGTTTACAGTGAATTTTACGGTTTCTTGATATTGGCGCATCATCTAATAAGAGAAGAGGCGCCTTTTTGTTTGCGAGCGTAGGCGTACATCGCCACGCCGAGCGCATCACCGGCTTTGGGCGGCGTCAGGCTTGGAGCAGTCGTGACATTACCGTTGTGGCACTTCAAGCAAGATTCTTTGGCGCGAATGGGGCGCGCCGCCACACTCCATTTTCCGAAGGAGAAGTCATATTGATCCTTTTTCTCGAACTCCAGCATCGCTTTCTGAGCGTCGTCCCATATTTTTAGCGGTTCGGGAAGTTCGAACTGTTCGACCATCTTTTTTTGGTCGCGAATGAAAGGCTCAGTGATGAACGAAGCTGAAAGCGCAATTATCAGCGAAAACTCAAACAGTCTTTTCTTCCGCATACTACCTCCTCCATCGGCGAGATTATAGCTCGCGACATTGATAGATTGACCGAGCATTGGGACGCCGAATCAGTCCCGCGAGCGGTAGCGAGCGTGGCTCCTGGAATAGGCTACTTGCGAGAGCCACGCCGCGGCGCTGATTCAGAAATTCCGGCCCCGGCGAAGCCGAAAAAATTCCGCCTCACATCATTTGTTGAATGCCTCTTGCACGACCTGGAATCAAGCGGGCATTATAGCGACGGCGATCAAAAGCAGGCAAATTAGCTTCACCATTTATGGATCTACCGATCTTCAATGACAACCTGAAATCTTCGGCTTCGTGGGCCGATTTGTTGGCGGGCGAGCGGGAGGCGTGGGACAGCGCGCGCCAGGCGCCCGATGCGCGCGCTCAAATCGAGGCGCGGACCAGACGGGAGCAGGTCGAACAGGCGCTGCGGAGAGCGGGGTGGGGAAATGACGGCCGACGGCTTGGCGGTAGCCCGACCTTGAGGGAGGGGGTTGACATCGATCCATGCCCTCCCTCAAGGTCGGGCTACCGCCAAAGTATGCTCGAAGCCACCGAACTGGTTTCGGGGTGGGCCGCCGACCCCGAGGCGAAGTTCGGCGTCGAACGGCTGCTCGATCTTCATCGGACGGTGGTCGGGGCGCCGGCGGGCATGGACGTTTTGCGAAAGACCGAGCCGACGCCGATCAACGCTACGCACGAACCGACGCCTGCCTTGCTGTTGCCGAGAATGCTGGACAACGCCTTCGACTGGTTCGACACGGAGAGCTTCAGGGATTTGCGTCCGGTCGAGCGCGCGACGGTAGTTTACCTGCGGCTGCTCGATCTACACCCGTTCCCTTCACACACCGAGACCACGGCTACGCTGGCCGCAGGCTTCTACACCGAGCGCGAGGGGTTGCCCCCGCTCGTAATCTTCGCCGATGAACTGACTCAGGCGCGATATGCGCGAGCGCTTGAAGCCGCCTTCAGAATGTTGACGCAGCCGCTGGTCGAATTCTTCGCCGAGATGCTGACGCGCACGATGCGGATCGGCTTGGGCGCCGAACGATGAAACGAGACGTCGAATGTTTGCCGGAAGAGGTCGTGGCGCTGCTCACGCCGTTCTTCCCCGGGCTTGATTTGAGCCGGATCCGCGTCTGCGAGGGCATCCCGCGCTACGTCGTCGGCGACCCGGTCGGGTACGCCGACCGCTACAGAATCTACTTCGCGCCCGGCGCCTACCGCGTCGACACCATAGAGGGCCTCTCGCTCATCGCGCACGAGGTGGCGCACTGCCTGCAATACCAGAGGCACGGCGCCTGGCGTTTTCGCGCCCGCTACCTCGCGGCCTATTTCAAAAACCGCCTGCGCGGGATGAATCACTTGAGGGCCTATCGCAGCATTCCCTTCGAGGTCGAAGCGCGCGTGGCCGAAGAGCAAGTCTACAGGGCCTTGAAGACGCTACAATCGGGCCTGCTTGAAACGCTATGAAAGATAACGATCAACCATTTCATCTTGCGCCGTCGGCGTCGGCCATACTCGAACTGCTGCCCGAATCGCTAGGCAAACTCACGGAGATGCTCTCGCGCTGGCACGCCTACGACCTCGACGAGACCCTGCGGTTGCCGCAAGACAAGGCTCGCGAGACGCTGGGCGAATTGATCGAGCGGCTGCGCGACAATTATCCGTTCTTCCATCCGAGTTACGCCGGGCAGATGTTGAAGCCGCCGCACCCGATAGCCGCGCTCGCCTATTTTCTGGCAATGCAGATCAACCCCAACAACCACGCGCTGGACGGCGGCCCGGCCACGGCCAAAATGGAGACGGAGGTCGTGGCCGAGCTGGCGCGGATGTTCGGCTACGAAACCCATCTTGGCCACCTGACTTCAAGCGGCACGATAGCCAATCTGGAAGCGCTCTGGATCGCGCGTTCATTGCATCCCGACAAGGCGATAGCGTTTTCAGCCGAGTCGCATTACACACACCCGCGAATGTGCGAAGTGATCGGCGCGCGCGGAGTCGAGATCGCTGTCGATGAGCGCGGGCGAATGGCCCTGGACGACCTGCGCGCGAAGTTGAGGTCGGGCGGGATTGGCACGGTGGTTATGACTTCGGGCACTACGGGGCTGGGCGCGGTCGATCCGATCGACGAGGCGCTCGCGCTGCGGAGCGAATTCGACTTCCGCATTCACGTCGACGCGGCCTACGGCGGCTTTTTTAAGCTGCTCGCCGATGAAGATGAAACGCTAGGCGAAGGCGCGGCCTCGGCGTTTCGCGCCATCGCGCATACCGACAGCGTGGTCGTCGACCCTCACAAACATGGCTTGCAGCCTTACGGGTGCGGCTCGGTGATCTTCCGCGACCCGGGCGTGGGGCGCTTTTACAAACACGATTCGCCGTTCACCTACTTCACCTCGGGCGATTTGCACCTGGGCGAGATCAGCCTGGAATGCTCGCGCGCGGGCGCGGCGGCGGCGGCCTTGTGGGCGACGTTGAAATGTTTCCCGCTCGAATCGGAAGCCGGGCTGGGCGCGGTCCTGCGGAAAACTCGCAAGGCCGCGCTCGAATGGGCCAAATTGATCGAAGCCAGCGACGAGTTGCGACTGATTCTTCAACCCTCGCTCGACATCATCAATTTTTACGCGATAACGAAAGGGTTGAAGGCGTCGGAGATCAGCGCGCTGACGCAGCGTGTCTTCGAGGCCTTGATGAACGACGCGGCTCAGCCGGTCTATCTGGCCAAGTTCAACGCGAAGCCGGATCTGTTGGCGAAGCATTCCGACCTGATCTGGGACGCGCCGATAATGACTGTGTTTCGCAGCGTCTTGATGAGGCCGGAGCAGTTGGAGTACGCGCCGGTGTTGCACGAAAGAGTGCTGACTGCGCTTTCCCGCGCTTGAAACAAGGAGAGGTATTGGAGTTTCGGGCGAAATTTGCGAAAGAGAGACGGCCGATGAATGAAATAAAGCAGCGCGACGAAGAGCGCGAGTATCCGCACTGGAACCGCGTCTACATCACAGTCATTATTTATACCATTTGCCTGATCGTCGGGCTTTGGCTCTTCTCGAAAGTGTTTCAGTAATAGTGGCGCGGACTTTAGTCCGCGCGGCCTGAGAATATGACGCATGCGCGGACTAAAGTCCGCGCCACGGTCAAGATCGATTCCACCCATTTCTTAACCTTATGCATTGGCTCGATTGGGCGATTGTCGCGGCTTATCTGATCTACATCGTTTACGACGGTCTGCGGCTGACGAAAAAAAGCAACGAGGTCGAGGGCTATTTTCTGGCCAACCGCAGTTTGCCGTGGTGGGCCGTCGGGTTGTCGGTGATGGCGACGCAAATGAGCGCGATCACGCTCGTGGGCACGACGGGGCAGGCTTACGCCGACGGGATGCGGTTCATTCAATTCTATTTCGGATTGCCGATCGCGATGGTCATTCTTTGCGTAACGGTAGTGCCGTTCTTTTACCGCGCGAAGGTTTACACGGCTTACGAATATCTCGAAAGGCGCTTTGACGCGAAGACGCGGGCGCTGGCCAGCGCCTGCTTTCTGTTGCAGCGCGGCCTTTCGTGCGGCGTGATCATCGCGGCGCCGGCGGTCGTCCTGTCCATTGCGTTGGGTTGGAGTGATTGGCAGACGGTGCTGGCGATCGGGCTGATCATGACTTTTTACACGATGTTCGGCGGCGTGCAGGCGGTGACATGGACCGACGTGAAGCAAATGATAGTCGTCTTCACGGGGCTGTTTATTGTACTTATCGTCATCATCAGCAAATTCCCGGCGGGCGTGTCGGTCGGCGAAGCGCTCAACCTGGCCGGGGCCGTGGGGCGCGTGAAGACGGTTGATACGAGCTTCGATCCTAACCAGAACTACACACTCTGGTCGGGACTGATCGGCGGGCTGTTTCTGATGCTCTCGTATTTCGGCTGCGACCAGAGCCAGGTGCAGCGCTTCCTGACAGCGAAGTCGGTGTCTGAAGGGCGCACGTCATTGCTGATGAGCGCCTTCATCAAAATCCCGATGCAGTTCCTGATTCTCTTCATCGGCGTGATGGTCTTTGTCTTTTATCAATTTGTGCAGCCGCCGATGATCTTTAAGGCGGATGACAGGGCCAGGGTTGAGCAGAGCGCCGAGTATCAGCGGTTGAACGCCGAGTTCCAGCGGGCGTTCGCCTCGAAACAGCAAGCCGCCATTACTTTCGCCGGCGCAGGGGGGCAAGGCGATATTTCCGAGGCCGCAAAAAAGAGCTTCGTAGAGGCGAATAAGGAAATAGGCGCCGTCCGCCAACGCGCCGGCGATCTGATCCAGAGCGCGACAGGCAAGGCTTTCAACGACACGAACTACGTCTTCCCGACCTTCCTCACGACTTACGCGCCAATCGGCGTGGTGGGATTGCTCATCGCCGCGATCTTTGCGGCGGCGATGACTGCCAGTTCGGGTGAGTTGAACGCGCTGGCGACGACGACGGTGATGGACGTTTATCGCCGCCATATTCGCCAAGGAGCTTCCGACGCGCACTATCTAAAGGTGGCGAAGCTGGCGACCGGCTTCTGGGGTGTGTTCGCTTGTGTCGTGGCGCTCTTCGCCGCTCGGCAGGGCTCGCTCATCGAGGTCGTCAACAAATTCGGCTCATTCTTCTATGGCTCCATGCTCGGCGTATTTGTGCTGGCCATTGGGACGAAACGCGCCACGGGGCGCGGGGCGTTCTGGGGAATGCTGTGCGGGCTGGCCTCGGTCGCGGTGGTTAGCAATCTCATGAAGATCAGCTTTCTCTGGTACAACGTCATCGGATGTGTGGTCGTGGTGGCCGTGGGAATGCTGCTGAGTCTGCTTGGAAAAAAATCAAATCCTTTCGATGTGAGCCATTGACAAGTCCTATTATCGGCAAACCTCAAATCTGTGTTCGAAAGTAATTCAGTATTCCACTACAACACACCTTCAGTAGTGGTCATCACCGCCTGAGCTTAAGGCGAGATCTTTTCCAGACAACCCGTATTGCAATTCTGTTCGCCGGGATATTATCGGCAAACCTCAAATCTGTGTTCGAAAGTAATTCAGTATTCCACTACAACACACCTTCAGTAGTGGTCATCACCGCCTGAGCTTAAGGCGAGATCTTTTCCAGACAACCCGTATTGCAATTCTGTTCGCCGGGCGCCTTCCGGCTCTTGCTCGCTGTTTTGGCGAGGTCACAAGAGTTTCGCGCGAGCGCAAATTTCGGCATAGCTGTCCCCGTTGGACAGGTCGCTTCCATCCTCAACCAAAGAAGGAGACACCCAGTTATGAAGAGAAAGCCCGTATGGATCTTTGCGTCCATCGTTGTCCTATTGTTGGCTTCAACGCTGTTGTGGAACTTCTCGATGCAGGCGGCCGGCCCAGCCGGTCGAGGGACCAAGGGCCGCGTCGCCGACAATCTCGCGAAACCGAATTTCGACATCCGAGACACTGAGACTAAAGACACGGTCTTGAAGTTCGAGCGCCGCATGGAAAAATTCTCCTCGAAGGAGAAGGAAAAAAACGCCAGCTTGAAGTTGGCGATGAGGGGCGCCGAAGTGAAAAAGGCCAAGAGCGTTTCGGATTTGGAAGTGGCCTTTAGCAATCTGACCAACTCACTTGAGGTTATCGAAGCGAAAGGCAAGGTGCGCAAAGCGCTGACGCCGCGCTCATCGCAGCCCCGCGAGAGCATCGTCAGAGGATTCATGAACGAAAACCCCATCTAAGGTCGAATTGATATACTTCCCTATGGACATGGGACTGGCGACTCTGGCCTGGTCGATGGTCTTGTGGCAGGATAATCTAGCCCACTACATCTTAGTTGACGCCTTGACCGGCGACCTGCTCTGGCGCAAGAACATCGTCAATGAGCAGACGCAGACGGTCACCTACAGCGTCTACAACGACGACAGCCCCGCGCCGCTCTCGCCTTCGAACGCGTTTCCCGGTTCCGGCATTCAGGGCGCGGCCATCCCGCGCACTCTCTTAACTCTGATCAGTGAGCTTCCGGCGTTCGACAATCTCGGGTGGATAACCGACGGGGTAAACACGACTACAGGCAATAACGTTGACGCCGGGTTGGACATTGACCCTTCCATCATTACCGGCAACGGCAACGGCATTGACCCTGGTGGACGCGCCGTCGTGACGCTCCGACGCTAGCCAATTACCGCATGGGAGTGGTGACGAATCTCTTCTTCTGGTCGAACCGTTACCACGACCGGCTTTACGAACTCGGGTTCACCGAGGCGGCCAGAAACTTCCAGCAGGACAATTTCGGCCGGGGCGGGCTGGGCAATGATTTTGTCAGGGCCGAGGCGCAGGATTTTTCGGGAACGAACAACGCCAACTTCGGCACGCCGCCGGACGGCCAACTGCCGCGCATGCAGATGTTCATCTTCACCGGGCCGAATCCGGACCGTGACGGGGACCTGGATCAGGAGATCGTCCTGCACGAGTTGACGCATGGCACGTCGAATCGCCTGCACGCGAACGCCACTGGATTGGGCTCCAACGTGTCCGGTGGAATGGGCGAGGGCTGGTCGGATTATTACGCGCGCGCGCTGCTCTCGACGGCTGACGAAGATGTCAACGGCCTCTACGCGTCGGGGGCGTATGCGACATTTCAACTCTCCTTGATCGGGACCAACAATTACTACTACGGCATCCGGCGGTTCCCGTACGCGGTGAAGACGACGGTGGGGCCGAACGGGAAGCCGCATAACCCGTTGACATTCGCCGACACCGACCCGGCTCAGATAAACACGACAGACGGCGCTTTTCCCGAAAACCCGCTCAACTTTTCGGGCAACGGGGCGTTGGAGGTTCACAACCTGGGTGAAATCTGGTGTATGACGCTGCTCGAAATGCGGGCGAGGCTGATCACCAGGCTAGGCTGGGCCGTGGGCAACCAGCGGGCTCTCCAACTCGTCACCGACGGGATGAAGCTCGACCCGGTCAATCCGAACATGCTGCAGGGCCGCAACTCCATCCTTTTGGCCGATTGCGCGGGCTTCAGCGGTCAGGATGAACTTGACATCTGGGCTGGATTCGCGGCGCGTGGAATGGGCTTCAGCGCCAGGTACAATTCGGCCACTTCCGTGACCGAGGCCTTCGACATACCGAATCTCACTTTGGGCGCGGTGACGATCTCGAACGATTCGTGCCCGCCGTCTGACGGATTCGCCGATCCCGGCGAATCGCTGACGTTGAACATTCCGCTCAGCAACCCGTTTTGCGCAATCGGGGCGAACGGAGTGACGATCTCTGTAGACGGCGGCGCCCCACAAGGCGAATTGCTCTACATCGAATGCCGCCCGACCGGCCTGTTGAAGCTCAAGAGCACGTCCATGCAGTCGCTCTCGATCGTCGGCGTCACAGGAGTGATCATCGGCAAGGCGACGATCAACGGCATGGGGAACTATACGTTCCGCGCCACGGTCGTCGACAACGGCGAGCCGGGAAGGGACGATCAGTTCGGATTGCGGGTGACTGCTCCGGGCGGAGCGGTCGTTCCGGGTCTGACGTTCGACCCGATAACCCTGAGCGGCGGAAACATTCAGGTTCCGCATCAATCAAGCGCTGCGGCAAGCACGGCGCTTAAATAGAAGGCCGTCAGGAGGCGTCAGGGGGTGACAGACTTTTGTCTGTCTGTAGCATGGATTGGATACAGGCAGATAAAAAGTCTGTCCCACTCTGGCGCCTCACAACTTCATTCAATAAACTATTGACAAGACCAACTCATTACATGTAGATTTCGCCCGCACTACATACGTCCTCATTGGTTGTCACGTGAGCCTGAACTTTAAGCAGGCTCTTTCCTGAAAGCCCCAGTTGCAAATTATTTTCTCGGGGCCGTTCCATACCTGGCTCGCTATTTGGCAAGGCTTGCGCCGCTACCACGCTCGACTGCCATGCGGCTGTCTAATTAGACAGTCGCGTAGTGGCGCACGCGGTACTTTGCCTGTGCCTCATGTTACCTGGTTCGATTTAACGCAGCTTCTTGGCGTAACTGTCACTTTGAACAGCTCGCTTCTATCCTCAACCAAAAAGGAGACACCTTGTTTATGAAGAGAACCCCACTATGGATTATGACATCCATCGTTGTCCTATTGTTGGCCTCAACACTCTTTTGGAATTTCTCGATGCGGGCGGCCCCTCGCTCCGGCCGAGGAACAAGGGGCCAAGTCGCCGGCAGTCAGGCGATAGAGGATTTCGACATCCGAGACAGACGGAATAAAGACGCGGTACTGAAGTTCGAGCGCCGCATGGAAAAACTCTCCTCGAGGCAGAAGGAGAAGAACGTCGGCCTCAAGTTGGTGATGGATAGCGCCAGAGAGAGGAATGCCGGGAGCGTTGAAGGACTGGCAGTGACCTACTACGATCTGACCAACTCCCCCGAAGTCGTTGAAGCGAAACCCAATGGGCACAGATTCCTGACGCCGCCTTCCTCGCAGCCGCGCGAAAACGTCGTCAGAAGTTTCCTCAATGAACACACTGATCTGTTCGGGATGAGTCCTCAGAAGGTGGCGGGGCTCAGAAAGACCGCCGAGTACACAAATCCGAATGGCAATCTTTCGTGGGTGAGGATGGAGCAGCGATGGAACGGAATGAAGGTCTTCCAAGGCGAGATGGTGGCGGCCTTCACCAGCGACGGGGCGTTGGCGCGGACGGTGGGCGGACTCACCCCAGGGCCTGAAGCGCAGGAGTTGGCGACCACTCCTAATGTGAGCGCGGCTGCGGCGGTGGCGGCTGCGGCTGCCTCTGTGGACATGACTGTGGCCGAGAGCCAATTGGCCGTGAAAGATAGGTCGGCGGACGGCAGGACTATGATCTTTCATCCCGCCGGGCCATTCACTAACGCCATCAACGTCGAATTGCAATTCTTCTCTCTGGACGCTGAATTGGCGACCCTGGCCTGGTCGATGGTCTTGTGGCAGGATTCGGCGGCCTACCACATGCTGGTCGACGCCGAGACCGGCGTTTTGCTCTGGCGCAAGTGCCTCACCGACTCGCAGACGCAGACGGCCACATACGTCGTCTATAACGACGACAGCCCGGCCCCGCTCTCTCCGACAACAGCGCTGCCAGGCTCCGGCATTCAGGGCGCGGCCATCCAGCGTACTCTCTTTACCATCATCAGCGAGCTTCCGGCCTTCGACAATCTCGGATGGATCACCGACGGGGTGAACACGACCACGGGCAATAACGTCGACGCAGGTTTGGACGTGGTTGCTCCTGACGGCATCGATCCGGATGGGCGGGCGGTCGGCAATCCTTTCAGGGTTTTCGACTTCCCATACAATCCCTCGCCAGGAATCCCGCCGCCGGGCGAGGCCCCGACGCTGGCCAATTATCGGAATGGCATAGTGACGAATCTCTTCTTCTGGTCGAACCGCTACCACGACCGGCTCTACGAACTCGGCTTCACCGAGGCGGCCCGTAACTTCCAGCAGGACAATTTCGGCCGGGGCGGGCTGGGCAACGATTTTGTGCTGGCCCAGGCGCAGGATTTTTCGGGCACGAACAACGCCAACTTCGCCACGCCGCCGGACGGAATCTCAGGACGCATGCAGATGTTCATTTTTACCGGGCCGAACCCGGATCGGGACGGGGACCTGGATCAGGAGATCATCCTGCACGAGTTGACGCACGGCACGTCGAACCGCTTGCATGCGAACGCCGCCGGGTTGAACAGCAACCTGTCGAGAGGAATGGGCGAGGGCTGGTCGGATTTTTACCCGCGCGCTCTGCTTGCGACGGCGGACGAAGACGTCAACGGCCTCTACCCGACGGGAGGGTATGCGACGCTGCAACTCGGCCCGCTGGGGACCGACAATTACTATTACGGCATCCGGCGGTTCCCGTACGCGGTGAAGACGGCGGTGGGGCCGAACGGGAAGCCGCATAATCCGATGACCTTCGCGGACAGCGACCCGGCCCAGTTGAACACGACGGACGGCGCTTTTCCCGAAAGCCCGCTCAACTTTTCGGGCAATGGGGCGACGGAGGTTCACAACCTGGGTGAAATCTGGTGTCTGCCGCTGCTCGAAATGCGGGCTAGGCTGATCACGCGGCTGGGCTTCGCCGTGGGCAACCAGCGGGCTCTTCAACTGGTGACCGACGGAATGAAGCTCGACCCGATCAGTCCGAACATGCTGCAGGGCCGCAACTCCATTCTTTTGGCCGATTGCGCGGGCTTCGGCGGTCAGGATGAACTTGACATCTGGGCCGGATTCGCGGCGCGCGGAATGGGCTTCAGCGCCAAGTACAATTCAGCCACATCGGTGACCGAGGCATTCGACCTACCGAATATCAGTCTGGGGGCGGTGACGATCTCGAACGATTCGTGCGCGCCGCCGGACGGGTTCCCCGATCCGGGCGAGTCGCTGACTCTGACCATCCCGCTGAGCAACCCATTCTGCGCCACTTTGGCTACCGAGGTGACGATTTCGGTCAACGGCGGCGCCCCTGTCAGTTACGGAGACATTCCAGCCGGGGGGACGGCGTCGCAGGATATTCCTTTCACCGTCCCGTCTTCGACGGTCTGCGGGAGCCAATTACCCGTGGAGGTGGTCATCACGAGCAGCCTCGGGACTGTGACCAGAACGTTCAATCTGCAAATTGGCAGGCCGGCGGTTGTGACTCCCCGCAGCTACAGCAGCGGCAATATCGCGGTTCCGATTCCCGACCAGACTACGGTAGACATACCCATCAACGTGTCCGACGTCGGCGCGGTGGCCGACATCAACGTCAGAACGCGTTTGGACCACACCTTCGACGGCGATCTGACGATGACGCTGATCGGGCCGGACGGGACGTCAGTCCCGCTCGTCTTTCTCCGCGGCGGGAGCGGCGCAAACTTCGGCACGGGGACGAACGATTGTTCGGGCGTCCCGACGGTCTTTGACGATTCAGCCTCAACACCGATCTTCGCGGGCACGGCTCCGTTCGCGGGCGCGTTCAGGCCCGAGACGCCTTTGTCGGCCTTCAACGGCAAGCAGTTGAACGGACTCTGGATATTGAGAGTGACCGACATTCGAGTCCTGAATGTCGGGACGATCGGGTGCGTCACACTCGAAATCTCTCGCCAGCAGTTCGCCTGCTGCGGAGTGCCGGATACGCCTAAAATACAGGCCGCGCCGCCCATCACAGTGGTGAGCGAGAGTTGCGCCCCGGGCAACGGCGCGCTCGATCCGGACGAGACTGTGACGGTCAACTTCCCACTGATAAACGGCGGCGCGGGGAATACCACCGACCTGGTCGCCACACTGCTCCCAGGCGGCGGAGTCCTCTCGCCTAGCGGCCCGCAGAATTACGGCGTCCTTGCTGCGGGCGGCCCTCCGGTCGCGAGGCCGTTCACCTTCACCGCGGCCGGGATATGCGGCGGCAATATCACAGCGACTCTGGCGCTGCAGGACGGCGCGACCGATCTCGGCATGGTGACATTCACGATCAAGGTCGGCCCGACAGTTTCCACCACGACGTCGTTCTCGAACGCGACGCCGATCATCATTCCGGCGACCGGCACTGGCTCCGTGACGGGAGCGCCGGCCGCTCCTTACCCGTCGACGATCAACGTCTCCGGCATTACCGGGACGGTCAGCAAGGTGACGGTGCAGCTCTTCAACTTCAATTACGACACTTTCCCCGACGACGCCGACATTCTGCTCGTCGGGCCTGGAGGGCAGAAGCTGCTCTTGATGTCCGACGTGGGAGCCGGCGTAAGCCCGGTCAACGTCAACTTGACGTTCGACGACGCGGCGCCGGCTCCAATTGGCGCAACCGTCACCTCCGGCGTGTTCAAACCGACAAACGTAAACCAGGGGGGCAGCGATCCCTTCCCGGCGCCCGCGCCTGCAGGGCCTTATCCCGATCCGCAACTGCTTTCGGTCTTCAACGGCGTGAATCCCAACGGGGCGTGGAGACTGTTTGTGGTTGACGACTTCCCTGGTGAAGTCGGAAATATCAACGGCGGGTGGCGGCTGAATATCACCACCACGGATTCGGTTTGCCCCACTCCGACCGTTTCCTCAGTCGCCGGGCAGTACAGCGACGTGGTTATGTTGAAGGCGAACGTGGCGAACGTGAACTGTCCGGGCGGCTCGGTTCAATTCAGCGTCAACGGCTCCGTCGTCGGATCGGCCCCAGTCACAAGCGGCATGGCGACTTTGTCATACAAGATCCCGTTGGCGCAGGGAAGCTATCCGATCGTGGCCACCTACGTTACCTCGGGAGGCGCGGGCCTCAGCAGTTCCAGCACGCTGACTGTGACCAGAGAGGACGCCATCGTGACTCCAGCGGCCTCCAATCCGACCGTCGTCAAGGTGAAATCGCCAAAAGGGACGTCAGGCCCGATCAACCTATGCGCCGCGGTCAACGAGACTAATGACGAGAGTCCGGGCGACATCGCGCTGGCGACTCCGGTGACGTTCACTCTGACGCCATTCGTGTCTGGCGGGCAGGTGATCACTCAGACGGCGACCACGACCGGCGGGGGCGTCGGCGGGACGCTCACGGCCTGCGCGGCGTTGAACAACGTTCCGGTGAACGTCTATGATGTGGGCATTAGCGTCGGCGGGAACAATTACACCGGCTCCGGCGCCACCGCTCTCGTGGTCTTTGATCCCGCGCTCGGGTCTTTCAAGGGCATAGGAACCGTCGTCCACAACGGCAGGAACGGCGCCTTCATGTTCAACGTCAAGTACAGGAGGGACGGGACGCCACAGGGCGGACTGATTTACGTCGAACGCCGCCCGACTGGCTTTCTGGCGCTCCAGACTAACGCCGTGCAGTCGCTCTCGATTGTCGGTAATACGGGGGTGATCTTCGGCAAAGCGTCGCTCAACGGCGTGGGGAACCACACGTTCCGCGCCACGGTCGTCGACGCCAGCAAGTCGGGAAGAGGCGATCGGTTCGGCCTGCAGGTGATCTCGCCTTCCGGGGCTACCGTTTCTGATATGACGTTCGGTCCAATAAACCTCAAGGGCGGAAATATCAAGCGTTAGGCAATCGCGTGGCAGGCCGTCACAAGATGCTTAAATAGAAGGCCGCTCGAAGGCGCCAGCCCCTCACAGCGCTGGCGCCTTCGCTTTAAGCCATTGACTTGACTGGGGAGCGCTTTTTTTCAAGTCGCCTCCAAAGGCTTGAAACACCCTGAGAATAAAGGTGGTAAGAAGCCCAGGTTCTGACGCTCTCTCAACTAGCGGAGGCCAATCCGACGAAGGCTGACGCTGCGAGAGGCGCCGTGATTATCTACCTGCTGCCATTGGCCGCTGTTCGCAATAGTCGCCGAGTGGATCGAATAAAACTCACGGTCAGCAATGATGACCATGCGCTGGCGCGCCCATTCAGCACAACTGACTTCAGGTCAACTCCAACGGAGGCATTGCCGTGTTAAAACAAATCACACCAGTCGCAAATCCGCAGGGTCGGGGTTGGCCAACTACCCGCCGCGCCGTTCAGATTATCAAGCTGCTCCTCTGGGCCGGATTGTCGGCTTCTCCATGCCTATGGCCGGAAGCGACGCCTGTGCAAGCAATCACTAGTGAACGCAGTGAGGCGCAAAATGTTCAAGAGAGCAACTCACTGGAACTCAGTAAGCCAATTGAACAAGAACTCTCCGGGGGGCTATCGCATTTCTACAGGATCACGATGATCTCCGGTCAGTACTTGCATATAGTGATCAGGCAACGGGGGATAGACGTGGTTGCGGCGCTGTTTGCGCCTGATGGTAAGAAGATAAGCGAGGTTGACAGCAATCCTTTGATCGAGGGATCAGAGACTGTGTTGGCGATCGCAGAGGCGTCTGGCGCATATCTGATCGAGGTGCGATCACCCGAGAAAACAGCCAAGACAGGACGCTATGAGATTAAAGTAGAAGAATTGAGAGCGGCTACCGCCGAAGATAAGTATCGAGTCGCTGGAGAGTCGGTCTTTCGAGAAGCAGGAATGCTAAAAAATGGAACACTGGAAGCCAAAAGAAAGAGCATTGAAAAGTATCATGAAGCGTTGGAGTCGTATCGAAGAGCGGGTGACCGCAGGGGTGAAGCTGAAACACTTTCCAACATCGGTGAGGTTTACTACTTATTAGGAGAGACGCGGAAGGCGCTGGAGAAGTTCAATGAGGCTCTGCCAATCAGACAAGGGGCAGGCGATTCCGGTGGTGAGGCTGAAACTCTCAACAGCATCGGCGCGGTCTATCAGTCACTGGGAGAGACGCGGAAGGCGCTGGAGAAGTACAATGAAGCTCTGCCGCTTAGGCGGACGGTTGGCGATCGTCGAGGGGAGGCCACCACGCTCATCAACATCGGCTTGGTCTATTGGTCACTGGGAGAAATGCAGAAGGCGTTGGAGAAGTACAATGAAGCTCTGCCGATTCTCCAAGCAATTGGTGACCGCAGGGTGGAGGCTGTCACGCTCAGCAGCATCGGCCTGGTCTATCAGTCATTAGGAGAGATGCAGAAAGCGTTGGAGAAGCACAATGAAGCTTTGCCGCTCAGGCGAGCGGTAGGTGACCGCAGGGGGGAGGCTACTACGCTCAGCAACATCGGCGCGGTCTATTACTCACTGGGAGAGATGCAGAAGGCGTTGGAGAAGTACAATGAAGCTCTGCTGCTTAGGCGGGCGGTAGGTGACCGAAGTGGGGAAGCTGTCACGCTCAGTAGCATCGGCTCGGTCTATTACTCACTGGGAGAGATGCAGAAGGCGCTGGAGAAGTACAATGAAGCTCTGCCGCTCAGGCGGACGGTTGGCGATCGTCGAGGGGAGGCCACCACGCTCATCAACATCGGCTCGGTCTATGACTCGCTGGGAGAGATGCAGGAGGCGCTGGAGAAGTACAATGAAGCTCTGCTACTCATGCGGGCGGTAGGCTACCGAAGTGGGGAGGCTGCCACACTCAACAACATCGGCGCGGTTTATGACTCACGGGGGGAGATGCAGAAGGCGCTGGAAAAGTACAATGAAGCCCTGCCGACCTGGCGTGCAGTAGGTGACCGCCGTGGAGAAGCTCAGACGCTCCACAACATCGGCAGGGTCTATCAGTTGCTGGGGGAGATGCAGAAGGCGCTGGAGAAGTACAATGAAGCTCTGCCAATCAGGCGGGCCATAGGTGACCGCAACGGAGAAGCTGATACACTGCTGCGGATGGCGCGAGTAGAGCAAAAACTCGGCAATCTGACCAAGGCCCGCCAAACCATTGAACAGGCTGTCGGCATGATCGAATCTCTGCGCACAAATATCACCGGTCAGGAGCTTCGCGCTTCCTACTTTGCCTCCCGGCAGGATTTCTATGAATCTTACATAGACGTGCTGATGCAGATGCACAAGCAGAGCCCGGCTGCGGCGTTTGACGCCGTCGCATTAGCGGTAAGCGAGCGTGCCCGAGCGCGCTCCTTACTGGAACTTCTGACGGAAGCGCGCGCCGACATTCGTCAAGGCGTCGATAGTTCGCTGCTGGAGCGCGAACGCTCCTTGCAGCAACGACTCAATGCGAGGGCCGCGGCGCAGGTTAGCTTATTAAATCGTAAGCACACTCCCGAACAGGCCGATGCCGCCGCCAAAGAGATCGACGCTATCATGGTCGAATATGAAGAGGTTCAAGCCCAGATTCGGGCTCGCAGCCCGCGATACGCGGCTCTAACCCAGCCTCAGCCACTGGGCCTGACAGAGATTCAACGACAGGCGCTTGATGAAGATACGCTGCTGCTAGAGTACGCGCTCGGCGAAAAGCGCAGTTACCTTTGGCTCGTTTCACATCGCTCCATCGACAGCTACGAACTTCCTCCGCGCGCCGAGGTCGAAGCCGCCGCTCGCCGGGTTTACGAACTAGGCGCCGCGCGCCCGAAACGCGGGACTCCGCCCGATCCGCAATTCATCGCTCAGGCCAAGGCGCTAAGCGAGATATTGCTCGGCCCGGCGGCCCCGCGACTCGGCGGCAAGCGGCTGGTTGTTGTGGCGCCGGGCGCGCTATCTTATCTGCCTTTCGCAGCGCTGCCGGCGCCGGGAGATGAGGAGCGACCGGCGGGAGGTTATGAGCCCTTGATCGCCAGGCATGAGGTGGTGAGCGTTCCTTCCGCTTCGGTCTTATCGGTCATTCGCCGTGAAACGGCGGGCCGGCAGCGGGCGGCCAAATCGGTCGCCGTCCTGGCTGACCCTGTCTTTGAATCGAGCGATCCGCGCCTGGCGTCGGCTAAAAACGGAAACTTTTCCGGAGAGACGCCGGCCGCACCGGCGGCTGACGCGGAACTTTCAGAGTTGACGCGCGCGATCAGAACCATGAATTTTTCCGACGCCCGCGCCGGTTTCACGCGACTCGCCTTCTCGCGCCAGGAAGCCGAGAGCATCATTGCGCTGACTCCGGGAGGAACAGGGCTTAAAGCGACTGACTTCAGCGCCAGCCGCGCCCTTGCCATGAGCCGGCAATTGAGTGAGTACCGCATCTTGCATTTTGCGACCCACGGTCTGCTCAACAGCGAACGCCCTGAACTTTCCGGACTGGTCTTCTCGCTTATTGATCGGGAGGGGAAGCCGCAGGACGGATTTCTACGGCTGCACGAGATATACAATCTGCAGCTCAACGCCGATCTGGTCGTGCTCAGCGCGTGCGAGACTGGGCTCGGCAAAGAGATCAAGGGCGAGGGACTGATCGGGCTGACGCGCGGATTTATGTACTCCGGCGCGCCGCGCGTGGTGGCGAGTCTGTGGAATGTCGACGATTTGGCGGCGGCGGAACTGATGAAGCTTTTTTATCAGCGCATGCTCAAAGACGGTCTGCCGGCGGGGGCGGCTCTGCGAGCGGCTCAGCTTGAATTGTCCGGGCAGAAACGCTGGGCATCTCCCTACTTCTGGGCCGGTTTTGTGCTGCATGGAGAGCGGAAATAGCAACCGCTGGGGCCGGCTAAGGACGGACAGAAATGAGCAATGGTCACTGCGTGTGAGGAGTGAACATTGCCTGGCGGCGCTGTAAAGGTCATAATTTGCGAGAAAATGAAATACGATTACATCTCGAAATTTTTCCGTCAGCGCTTCTTATTAGCCTCCTTTGCCCTCTTTGCCTTCTTCTCTTTCTTCTCCACTATGTTCGCGCAACAATCGAGGAAGGCGGAAGTGATGCGATTAGGCCAGGAGTTTGAGCTGAAGATCAATCAGGAGGCGGCGATTGAAGGCGAAGGTCTGGCCGTCATGTTCGAATCCGTGCTTGAAGACAGCCGCTGCCCCGAAGGCGTGGACTGCATCTGGTCGGGCAACGCGAAGATCAGAATCAGATCGAGCAAACAGAAACATGCGCCCGCGCCCATCGAACTCAACACCGACGTCGGGCCGAAGAGTTCTTCATATCTGGACTATGAGATCAAGCTAGTCGCGTTGAAGCCGCGCCCGAAAGCGGATAAGCCCGTTCAACCGAATGAATACAAAGCCGCTCTGATTGTCACGAAGAAATAGCTCCAGCCGACCAATCCCGCCTTCAGCTTCCTCCGTGTCTCATTACGTATTTCTGTGGTATAACGTGAGTGGTTGTATAAGTAATTAATCGAAGCGTGTGGAAATTAAAGCTGAATACAATTAACTACTTGAAATGGCGACAGCCTTTGGAGTGCGGTTGCTTGGAACCGCTTTGGTAGTCATCTCCGGATTCTACAGATTTCCCAGGCAAAGGTCCGGATTCTACAGATTTCCCAGGCAAAGGACCCGAGTGGGTTTCCTCTCCGATCATTGCCGCAGGATCGAAGTGGACTACCAAAGCGGTTCCAAGCAACCGCACTCCAAAGGCTCCGCCGATTTATGCACAGGCTTCAATTAATCAACTTACTCTCACCAACAATCCAACTTCATAGGATCAGCAATGAGACGAATTGGCGCCGTGCTGCTTGTTCTCGCGCTTGCTCTTCAATGCGCTTTCAATCCTGCTTCCGCCGACACCCGCCCCGCGCCCGAAGACCGCGGCGCCAGCGGCTTGGCCCTCGTGTTGCGCCGCCTGCAAACCATCGCCAGCGCGCTGCACACCGGCGCGCATCCTGATGACGAGAGCACTGAACTGCTCGCCTACCTCGCCCGCGGAGAGGGCGCGCGCACTGCCTATCTATCTCTCAATCGAGGCGAGGGCGGGCAGAACGGCATTGGGCCTGAGTTGTGGGAGGGGCTGGGCGTGATCCGCACCGAAGAACTATTGGCCGCGCGAAAGCTGGACGGCGCCGAACAATACTTCACCCGCGCTTTCGATTTCGGCTTCACGCGTTCGGCCGAAGAAACCCTGCAAAAATGGAATCGCGAAGAGATTCTGGGCGACATGGTTCGCGTGATCCGAATGATGCGCCCGCTGGTCGTTATCAACG